>WNFM01208355.1_pt1 | contig 104335 bp, 94 predicted proteins | sample 5400271 | NCBI WGS metagenome assembly WNFM01 (sample SAMN13153352, study PRJNA577476) | soil metagenome | isolation source: 60 cm saprolite on Douglas fir-dominated hillslope | place: USA:California | collected 2013-09-17
CTTAGCTCGATTACCATTGCAATGTTGATAGCCAGTTTGATCCTTGCTTTCGTTGTACTCACGATGTTTAACGACTGATGGAGATGTGTGTTCTTCAGAGTGAATCATGCTTCCTGCCGCCGTGATCTTCGACTGCGATGGAACGCTCGTTGACAGTGAGCACCTGGGCAACGACGTTTTCGCCGCCATGGTCGCAGCCCAGGGGCTCCAAATGACGGGACGTGACGCAATGATCCGGTTTCGGGGAATGAAGCTGGCGGAGTGTCTTGCTCAAATCGAAGCGGAGCTCGGCCGCGAACTCCCGTCAACGTTCGTTGCAGAGGTCAGGGAGCGCACGGCGACAGCCTTTCGTAACGAACTCAAGCCGGTCCCGGGTGCCATGGCGTTGGTTGCGGCACTGAACATTCCAATGTGCGTTGCTTCGAGCGGCCCTCGTGAAAAGATCGAGTTGAGCTTGTCTCTCACCGGGTTGCTCCCGTTCTTTGCGGGACGGATCTTCAGTTCCTATGAAGTCGGTTCCTGGAAACCGGATCCCGGCCTCTTCCTGCACGCCGCCAAGGCAATGGCGGTAGAGCCATCAAGGTGCGTCGTTGTCGAGGACAGCCTTCCCGGCATTCAGGCAGGCATAGCGGCCGGAATGACGGTGTTTGCATTCCAGCCGGATGTCACCGATGCGCGTATTCCGGCGGGTGTGTCTGTAGTTCAGAGCTTGCCGCAGCTACAAGCCTTGTTTCAGGGTTGGTCGGCCGGCGAGCGGTTTGGGAAATTGGACAATACGGGAACCGTTCCGGGCTGATCGATCATTCCGAAGAGGGCTCGGCCTGCATCAGCGCCAGGCCCTGGCCATCCGCGACGACTCTGGCCCGGTGATAGCTGGCCAGCGTTGGGTGCGCCGAATCGATGGCGTGGGCATGGGTAGCGCTGATAACCACGACACTCGCCCCCGCGGCCTCCGCCGCCGCGATACCGGCGGCCGCATCTTCGAAGACAAGACAGACTTGAGGGTCGACGCCGAGCCGCTGCGCCGCGAGCTGATAACAGTCCGGCGCCGGTTTACCGCGCGAGACATCTTCGGCTGCGATCAAGACATCGGGCAAGGGAAGACCTGCGACCTGGATCCGCCGCACGGCCAGGACTCTTGGCGCGGACGTGACGATCGCCCAACGCTCCGGCGGAAGCGAAGCAAGGAAGGTCCCGGCGCCTTCGATCGGGATGATCCCGGCGATGTCTTCCATTTCGGCCTTCAAGATCGCTTCGGCCTCAAGTTCGGGATCGATGCCGGGCAAACCCTGGCGGCGAATGGTCTCGACGCTTCGCACACCATACATGGTTGGCAGGAACGCCGCGACGTCGAGGCCTTGTCGCTGCGCCCAGGCTCCCCACACCCGATCGGCGACGCCGGTCGAATCGAGGACAGTCCCGTCCATATCGAACAAGAATGCCGCAAATCGCCGGCCCTCGAACATGCATTCACTGCCCATAGGGGTCCAGCACAAAATTCAGCAACCCTTCCAGGTTGTTGGAAGTCCTGTCGGCCTCGACGCCGAGTTCCTCCACGGGCAGGTTGAATCGGTTCACCCAGTAAGTCGTGTAACCGAAACTCTTCGCGCCGTAAGCATCCCAACCGCCGAACGCCGCGAACAAGATTTCTTCCTTTTTGAGATTCAGCCTCTGCATCCCCAGTTCATAGGCGCGGGGTTCGGGCTTGTACGTCTCATTGACTTCCGTGCTCAGCAATTCGTCGAAGAGGTCCGTTATTCCCGCTCCATCTGCGTTCGAACGAAGTATCTTCTGACTGAAATTCGAAATGGTGATGACGCGCACCCCGGAGGCTTTCAGTTTGCGCAGTGCATCCATGGCATCGGGCCACGGCTTCAAATTCAGGTACGCATTCAGGAGCTGCTTTTGGGCTCCGGGAGGCAAGTCGAGCTTCATTGCCTTGGCGGTGTAAACCAGGGCGTCTTCGGTGACTTTGAAGAAGTCGGTGTGGCGATTGGTAATGGACCGCAGAAAACCGTATTCGAATTGTTTGCCGCGCCACATCCTGGCGAACTCGGCGCCTTTGCCGGGAAAGACTTTCTCGACTTCGGGAACGATGGAATTGGCGTCAAAAATGACGAAATAGTCGAATGCGACGGCTTTGAAGCGCGGCGCGGCGTGTTCCTGCGCGAAACTTTGTCCGGACAATGAAACCATGCATAGACCGACGAGAAGATTTTTGAATTCAAGAAATCTTGCCATGGATTTCCTTTCTGATTGTGTTGATTTTAATTTTCTGCCGATCTCCATTTTCAACTCGATGGCCCGGATCGCCGGGATGATGTACGCGTCAGACCGGAATTCGGATGAGCATATGGAACGAACCGAGGTCCGCAGTGCCAAAAGGCAAAGATCCTTAGCATGTCATGCCAAGTAAAATACATAATAGAACACGCCTCCCCAGGGCATTTCTGATGACGCATACCGCGATGGACGTGAACTTGTTCGAGGACGCCGGCGCTCGTGCCAGCGCAAACGGCAGCAACGCAATAGCAGACCGCGCTTTCAGCGAATTTATTCCCTGCATTTCTTTCAGATTCGCCGCCGCGTTGGCGTTGTGTATGGGGATCCCGGCCTGGTCCCAACAGCCCTGCACGCCGGATCATGTCGATCTACCGAAGGAGCAGACCACCGCAAGCGCGGGCGTGTTGTCGAATCTTTCCAAATCGCGCGGGTCGCTTCGATCCGAAATATCAAGACTCCTGGGCAATGCCCGGGAACAGGTCGCGCAGGTCAAGCCGACCGGCAATGCGTGTTCGTCCGCCTGTCGCATGGTCACGCCTGCCCACATTCAATTCAGGGTCGCCCCCAATAAATTCCTGGAAAGCTACGCCGATTTTGACAAATGCGAGAAGCTTGAGAAGCAAACATCGAGTCAGCCCCTGAGATTCGGACCGCATCGCGCGGGATCCATGGATGAGCTGGCCGGCTGGCTATCGGACGTATCACAGGGAGATGGCCAGGATGGAGCTGCGCTTTACCAGAAATGCGGAGGCAAATGCAGCCCCCGCTATTCGATGGACGTAATCCCGGACGCAGACCGGTTCGTCGCGACTCTGGAAGTGGTTTGCGGCCGCGCACGAGACAAGAAAGACAATAGCTTCACCATAACGAGCAGTTATCGCTGGGCTTGTGCGACCCGGCAGTAGTGCATATTTCGATTTCGGGTCGACGCGGCCGGGATATTCAGGACGGAGTCGGATCGGAACGTTCCATCGGAGTTCGGCATTTGACCTGATCGCGCTGTTGCGTTTGAGAGCCAGGCGCCCTGCGGGATTCGAACTCGCTCCAATACCCACCTCTTGCAATGCTTGCGTCTTCGGCACAGAATGCATCGACCTTTCGACTGAAAAGCCACTACGCTGACCCTTCTGTCCGCAGGCAAGTCGATCGATTGACTGGAAGCGCATGGCCAAGCAACTGAAAGCCGGGAAACACGATTTGCGAATCTGGATTCTCCAGTTCGCATTGTTGTGCTTCGTTGTTTTTCATGGTCTCGGGCTGTTTCACCACCATGCCACCGAGGCGGAGCACAGCGTCTGCGTCGCCTGCCAGGTTGCGGAGCACCAGGCACTGGATGTGCCGGATGCCAGTCTTGCCCCACTGTTCTTCCTGCTAGTTCTGCTGTTTCTGATCCTGCCCTGGTATCCCAAGGTCTCGCCCTGCCTCGGCATTTTCAATCGCCCCCAGCCGCGGGGCCCGCCGCTCTCCCTCATCTCCTAAGCGTCGTCCGCGCTCGAAGTCTGTCGGCATTTGGCCGACAGAGCCATTTTCTCTGGACTTTCTCGAGCGCAGACATGATCCCCTGTTAGGGATTCCTCATCCTTAGTCCCACTCCGGCCGGCTGCGCTGGCGGGTAAAGGCTATTGAAGGGAGTGAGCGGAATTGAAGCGCACTTTTCTCCAGCGCCCGCAAGGCGTTTTTGGCACAGCAACAATTAATCGGCCATCCCGCACGGCGCGGGCCTCGCATATGCCCGTTGCCCTGTCGAGGCGCGACTGATGTTCGCACTCAAAGGCATCCGCCACGCCTACAACGGACAGGAGGTCTTGCGCCTCGACCAATGGTTGGTCGGGCAGGGAGAGCATTGGCTCGTCCTTGGGCAATCCGGCTGCGGAAAAACGACGCTGCTGCACATCCTTGCCGGCATTCTTGCGCCGAGCGAAGGAAGCGTGGCGATTGCCGGGCAAGATCTCGGGGAGCTGTCGGCGTCCGGACTTGACCGCTTTCGCGGGCGTCACGTCGGCATCGTTTTTCAACGGCTGCATCTCATTCCCAGCCTCACCGTGATCGGCAATCTTCGTCTGGCGCAATACCTGGCGGGTGGAGATCGGAATCCGGATGACGCCGCTTTGTTGCTGGAGAGTCTCGGGCTCGCTGACAAACTAGCCAGCCTTCCCCAGTCGCTCAGCTTTGGCCAATCCCAGCGCGCCGCCGTGGCGCGGGCAGTCGTGAACAAGCCGGACCTGATCCTGGCGGACGAACCCACCTCCAACCTGGACGATGCAAACGCGGCGGCCGCCCTGGAAGTGCTGCTGACACAAGCGCGGGCGTGCAATGCAACGCTGGTGATCGCGACACACGACAGAAGGATCAAGGATCGCTTCGCGAATCAACTCACGCTGGGAGGCGGCGCATGAATCTCTTCGCGTTGTCTTTTGCCTACATCCGCGCAAGAGAGTTGAACGCCGCGCTCAATGTTCTGCTGCTCGGACTGGGAGTGGGAACGATCGTCGTTCTCCTGCTCTTCTCGAGGCAATTCGAGCAGCGGCTTGGCCGCGACGCGCAGGGCATCGATCTCGTGGTCGGCGCGAAAGGCAGTCCTCTGCAATTGATCCTTTCGTCCGTGTATCACGTGGACATTCCCACGGGCAACATTCCGCTATTGGAAGCGGAAAAGCTCAAGGCCAATCCGCTCATAAAGTCGATGGTTCCGCTCGCACTGGGAGACAGCTTCGAGGGGTTTCGGATCGTCGGAACGAACCATGATTACGTGACGTTGTACGAGGGCCGGCCGATAGAAGGCCGGCTGTGGGACAAGCCCTTCGAAGCGGTATTGGGCAGCGAAGTTGCAGCGCATGCGCGCTTGAACATCGGCGAAAAATTCATCGGCAGCCACGGCATCGTCGAGGCAGGCGAAAAGCATGAGCATTCTCCCTATACCGTAACCGGCGTACTTGCGCCAACCGGCAGCGTGCTGGACCGCCTGGTGCTCACAAGCGTGGAAAGCGTATGGGAGGTTCATGGACAGGGACCCCATCATGACGGGGACGAAGACGAGGATCACGGCAAGGACGCAAACGGCCAGCCTGCGAAGGACCAGCATCTCCAACCGCAAGAGGTGACGGCCGTACTCGTCCAATATCGCTCGCCCATGGCGGCGGCCATCTTGCCACGCCAGATCAATAGCCAGACAGCGCTGCAGGCAGCGTCACCCGCATTCGAGTCGGCGCGGCTGCTCAATATCGTGGGAGTCGGGATCGAAGCCGTCCAGGCGTTCGCACTTGTCCTGATCCTGTGCGCCGGACTCTCGGTATTCATCGCCCTGTATAACGCGTTGCGAGAGCGCGGTTACGACCTCGCCGTCATGAGAAGCCTGGGAGCATCCCGGATGAAACTGCTTTCGGCCGTCCTCATCGAGGGTTTGTTGTTGACGGCGGCGGGCGTGCTGCTGGGCCTGTTGCTGGGACATCTTCTCGCGGAGGCGCTCGGCGCCTGGCTCCAGGCCTCGCAGCGGGTTCGCATCACCGGATGGACCTTCGTGCCGGGCGAACTCGTGCTCATCCTTCTGGCGCTCGCCGTCGGATTGCTTTCCGCCTTGTTTCCGGCCGTCATGGCCTATCGAACCGACATCGCCAGAGTCCTTGCGCAGAGGTGATTCATGAGAAGACTGTTTGCAGCTTTCGCTTTTGCCTTATTTACGCCGCTCGCAATGTCCGCCGACGGAACGTCGCCGCCTGCGACCGGGTCGCCGGGAAGCGGTTTCCAGGTTCTGCCCGAACTGAAGGGCGTGGTGTCCTGGAAGACGCTGGGGCGGGTCGAAGAAATGAAGGTCAACCATCGGATGATCCCGAAGTTCAGCACCGAAATCACGGCGCTGGATGGTAAGGAGGTCCAGTTGCAGGGATTCATGCTGCCGCTCGAAGCGGGCAAGAAGCAGAAACGATTCCTGCTCTCGGGCAATGTCCCGAGTTGTCCGTTCTGTTTGCCGGGCGGCCCCGAGTCGCTGGTCGAGATCCGCTGCAAGGACGCGGTCAGCTTCAGGATGGAACCGATTGTAATCTCGGGAAAGCTCACCGTTCTCAAGGAGGATCCCTCGGGATTCTGGTATCGCATCACGGACGCGGCACTCGTTACGGGCAGGTAAACGCATTGGCCCGGCAGGCCGGAAAAAGGCAATCGCGACCGATTGCGTCGGGAGAACCAAGACATGAAACGACAGGGAACGAAGAAAGCAATTACCGGGGACGAATGGTTCTGTCTGGGCGCTCTGGCAGGCGGCTTCACCGCTGTCGTGATCGCTATCGCAGTCTTCGTTGCGGCACCGATTGCCGCCCGGCCGAGCCATTCCGCCCGCGCGCTCGAAATGCCCGGCGTGGTGCCGTGGTATTCGCTGACGAAGGTGAGTTATGTACAACGCGACGGCAGAACCGAACTCGAGTTCGACGACGGTATCAACCGCATGAATGGCAAATCCATCAAATTGCGAGGTTACATTACGCCGCTGCAACTGGGCAGGGATCAAAAGCATTTCATCCTGAGTCCCACGCCGCCTTCATGCGCCTTTCACATGCCCGCCGGGGCCACCGAATTGGTAGAGGTTTTCTCCAGCGCACCGGTTTCGTATTCGCTGGAGCCTATCGTGATTTCCGGCACTCTCGCGCTGATGAGCCAAGATCCCAGTGGCATGTTCTATCAGATGGCAGATGCCGTGCAGGTCACCGCGGAACAGCTATAGCGGCGCCGCCTTTAGCCCAACCAATCAAGTCAACCCAACCAAGACTCATCAGGAGACATTCAATATGAAAACGTTGATTGGAATTGTCATGGCCATGTCGCTTTGCGCATGTGGATCTGCTCCTCAGGTGCACATGTCGTCCAGCGTCAACGGTCAACCATCGCCTTCCATGGATTTCACGGACCCGCATTTCTACATGGACGATGACAGGCCTCCACCTAATCTCGCAACACCGTCTCGCTATCACTCTGTCGACGGCATTTGCATGTCGAGATTGCGAGAGTAGGGGCAGCGCAGCGGACTATTGCAATCGCGCCTGTGGCTATTAGAACGTCCGTATGTTGAGAAAACGTGACCCTCGCGCGCATGGCTAGAAATAGCACTGGGGAGGTCAGGGCAGCGATCAGACGTGTCGCCCCGATTCTGCGCAAGCGCTTCAAGAAGACACTCGCGCGGAAGAGGAACAAGGTCGCGCGGACAGAGGCGGTCTTCCCATATCTCGCGGGAATAGCGATTGCCGCAGGACTAGCGTTGTCGGCTGCGTGGCAGTTTGAGATTAAGAAACCGGATCACTCAGCGATGCTTAGAGCGCCAGGCGTGGTCTCCTGGTACACCTTGGCCAAGGTGAACTACGCACGCTACAACGACAAGACCGTTCTTCAGTTCGACGACCAGATCAATGCCCTCGGCGGAAAGGCAATGAAACTTCGCGGCTTTATTACTCCGCTTGCGTCAACTGGGGATCAGCGACATTTCATTCTGAGCTCTAAGCCACCGACCTGCCCCTACTGCCTGCCCGCAGGGCCGGACGAAATGGTGGAGATATTTTGCAAACAACCTGTCAAGTATTCGTTCGATCCGATTACGGTCTTCGGTAGATTCGAGATTCTTCACGATGATGCCAGTGGTTTTTACTACCGAATGGTAGATGCCGAGCCCGTCTCGCAGGATAGTTGACGTTGAAGCGTACGCTGCAATCTCTGCTCGTCGTCCTTTGCCTGCTGATCGCTCAGCAGACGGGCTACATTCACGAGCTTTCCCATCTTGACCGCAATTCGCCGGCTTCGCAGGACAAACATTCGCCTCATACCAAGGCCTGTGTTGAGTGCGGATTGTTGGCTCAACTGGGTACGGGTCTCGCCAGCAAGATCGCGACACCACACACTACGAACGAGCCTGTCTGCGCGATCTCGCATAGTTTGTGGGTCTACTACACCGGTATTCCGCGCCGATTCCAATCCCGAGCACCTCCTCGTTTTCCGTTGAATCGTTTTTTGTGACAACCGCGTTCGCCTATATAGGCGAACCCGCGGCTAATTGCAACGATCCACGGGGGAACTTTGAAATGTTCAAATTAAAGCCAATGACGGTCGCCATCGCGCTCGCTTTCAGTCTGCCGATAGGAGTGCAGGCTCAAAACACTGCTGCCGATATCGACGACATACGAAAGCAGGTGCAGGAGATCAAGGATGCTTACGAAAATCGCATTCAAGGCCTGGAGAAGCGGTTGAAGGACGCAGAGGACTCTGCAACGGCGGCGCAGAGCAGTTCCAGCAAGACGGACGCGCAGACGCAGAACGTGCCGATGAGGCAATCAACGCAGAACGCTTTCAATCCGGCGATCTCCCTCATCCTTGACGCAACCTACGGCAAGTTCCAGCAGGACCCAACGAAGTATGCCATTACGGGCTTCCAACCTTCAGGTGCTACCAGTCCCGGAGACCGTAGCTTCTCGCTTGGCGAGTCGGAGCTGTTCATCACTTCGAACGCGGACCAGGTGTTCATGGGAGCGCTCAACCTTTCCTTGCACGGCGATGACACCGTATCGGTAGAGGAAGCGTACTTCCAGACCATCGCGCTCGGTCACGGGCTCGTTGTCAAAGGGGGGCGATTCTTCTCAGGTATTGGCTATCAGAACTCGGTCCACGCCCACGCATGGGACTTTGTGGACCCCTCCCTGGTGCAACGCTCTTTTCTGGGCGACAACTACGGCGACGACGGCTTGCAACTGACCTGGGTGGCGCCGCTGCCGGTATTCGTCGAAGTCGGTGGCGCACTCGGCCGGGGCCGCAATCTCGTGGGAACGTCCAGTGCCGGCGGTCTGACCGCAAACGACCTCAATAAGAACGGTGCGGGTTCTGGTTCTGCTTTTCTGCACGTCGGCGATGATGTTGGCGTCAGCAACAGCTACCGCGCGGGAATTTCCTATCTGCAGACGGCCACGGGCCCCAACGCTTTTCCGCTTGCCGACTTCGATACCGTTACGGGCGTCACCAATACGTTCTCAAGCAGCAAAGTCCGGCTCTATGGCGCGGACTTTGTGTGGAAGTGGTCGCCGGAAGGCAATTATCAGTACCAGAATTTCAAATTCGTCGCCGAATGGTTCCAAATCCATCGCGAGGGCGACCTGACGTTCGACACCACCGGCGCCGCCGTCACTGGTCCGTTCACCCAGCACCAATCTGGTTGGTACATGCAGGGTGCGTATCAATTCCATCCCTACTGGCGGGTCGGACTGCGCTACGACCAGTTGCAAAAAGGAAGCTTCGACGGCGGCATCAATTCGGCAAATATCACGCCGGTGGACTACACGCCGCAGCGCTATTCCGCGATGATCGACTGGAATCCATCGGAGTTCAGCCGCATTCGGGTGCAGTACAACGAAGACAAGTCACAGCAGAATCTGACCGATCACCAGATCTTCCTTCAGTACATCTTCAGCTTGGGGACGCACGGCGCGCACAAGTTCTGATCCAACGTCCCACAGTTACGTAAAGGAGCAACAAATGAAACGACTATTTAAATGGCTTTTGCCGATTTTGTTAGCAACCGCCATGGTCTCCCCCGCGATGGCGGCGTTAAGCATATTCGTGTGCGAGCCGGAGTGGGGTGGCCTTGTCAATGAGATTGCGGGCAGCCGGGCGACGGTTTTTTCGGCAACCACCGCAATGCAGAACCCGCATATGGTCCAAGCGCGTCCGAGCTTGGTCGCGCATGCGCGGGTTGCGGATCTTCTCATTTACTCGGGCGCCGAACTGGAGGTCGGGTATCTCCCGGTGATTTTGCAACAGTCAGGTAACGACAAGATTCAAGTCGGCAAGACCGGCAATCTCGATGCATCGAAGTATGTTCCGCTCATCGAAGTTCCTGCCATTTTGGATCGCTCACTCGGGGACGTGCATGCCATGGGCAATCCACATATTCACTACGACCCTCGTAACATGATTCTCGTCGGCGAAGAATTGAAGAAACGGCTGATCGAGATCGATCCGTCGGGAGCGGCCGAATATGAATCACGTTACAAAGTTTTCAGTGATCACATGCACGCCGCAATCAAGCGCTGGGAGCAGGAGGCCGCCCCGCTGAGGGGCGTGGCCGTGATTGAAAACCACAAGGAGGTGAGTTATCTATTTAATTGGTTAGGCATGACAGTATTGGGCTCCTTGGAGCCCAAGCCCGGTGTGGAGCCCTCGGCGGCACACCTGTATGAACTGGTCCAGAATCAAAAGGCTCACCCCGCAAAGATGATCGTCCCGGCGTCCAACAGAGATCCCAAGCCGTCTCAATGGCTGAGCGACCAGATAAAGATTCCGGTCGTGCCGGTCCCGCTTACCATCGGCGGTTCACCCGGCGCGAAGGATTTGTTCTCTCTATATGACGATGCGATCAGGTCATTGCTGGCTGGATTGAAATCGTAAACGCAGCACTTGACGCTGACCAAGCAACTTCCGGAGCGATAAGCCCCGGAAGTTGTATTTTCATGGAAGGGAAGGAATAACGGATGGATGAGGATGCCCTCCTGGTCGTGAAGGACTTGTCTGCGGGATACGCTCGACCTATCGTTGGGCCGGTCAGCTTCTCGCTACATCGCGGGGACGTTATCGGCGTGCGTGGCGCCAACGGCGCGGGCAAGTCAACGCTATTGAACGCTATCGCCGGGAGTGCCCGCATCTTTTCAGGCTCGGTCCATCGGCGGCCCGGTGTGCGCGTTTCACATCAGCAACAGGCGGCGCTGCCGCTGGACAACGTGCCTCTTTCAGGTCGCGAACTCCTTGCGCTCACCGGGGCTGATGCGCGTGGTCTGCCAGAATGGATCAAACCTCTGGTGGGCAAGCGCCTGGACCGCCTCAGCGGGGGACAGCTCCAATTCATGCAGATCTGGGCCTGCCTCAGCGCTCCGGTCGACCTCGTGTTGCTCGATGAGCCGACCAACAACGTGGACCCGCATGGCGTGCACCATCTGCAAGACCAGATCCGCTCAATGAGTCCTTCGCACGCGATGCTTGTGATCAGCCATGACCATGCGTTCCTGGACAAGATTAGTACGCGGACGCTCAATCTCAGCTCATGAATATTTCACAGCTCTTCGATCCGATGTTCCGGTTGCCGCTGCTGACGGGGTTGATTTTCGCGACGCTGTTGCCGATGTTGGGAATGTATCTTCGGCTACGGGAGGAATGGCTGGCCGCCTTGGCATTTGCGCAGGTGGCGGCCGCCGGCTCGCTGGCCGGGACCATCCTGGGTTTGCCGCCGCAAGCCGGAGCTCTGGCGTGTACCTGCACTGCCGCGGCCTTCAAAGGTTGGATCGCGAAGACGGGGAATAATGGTTACGCTCTGCTGATGATCACCGGCTGGGCGGCGGCAATTCTCATGTTGGCGAACGTCCCGATTGCGGAGCATTTGGGGCATGCGCTGTTTGATGGACAGCTCTATTTCACCGGCGTGGTGCACTTGGCATTTGGTGGCGTTTTCTTGGTGGTCGTGACTGCGATACTACCGTGGCTCTCCCGCAAGCTGCTTCTGGAGCGGATGTTTCCCGATTTCTTCCGGGCAAGTGGTTTGTCCGCGTGGAAGTTTCATTTGATTTTCGATTTGCTGGTGGCTTCGGGATTGGCTCTTGCAACGGCATCCGTTGGCGTCATGGGCGCGTTTGGGCTGGTGTTCGTACCTTCGATGATCGCGTATCACATCGGCCCAAGTTGGAGAGGCGCGCTTCTGGTGTCGATCGTGATCAGTCTTCTTGCCTATATCGCCTCATTCGTTTTGGCTTTTAAAATTGACCAGCCGTTCGGGCCAGTATTGGTCCTTGTGCTTTCGGGACTCGCTGTGTTCGGGTATCTGATACAGATGATGTCCCGGTCGAGGGGGCAGAGCCCGCTTGGGCGGGTCTAATCCAAAATGCGGCCAGGATCGGACGCAATTGGTCCGTAGATTTGCAACGAGAAGCCTGGAGAGGTCATCGAGCTTACCCGCGATCCAAACGCATTCCCCACATGTAGATTTTTAACCGGATTCGCACTAATTGCATGGATGATCCGATTGGCCGCAGAGTCGGGACACGACTACATGACCACCATATTATTTCTTGCACTCGTCACTTTTTTATCGACCTTGGTGGGCGGACTGTTCGCGCTAAAGTTCCGTGACCGGCTGCACTTTATTCTCAGCTTCACCGCGGGAGTGCTTTTGGGTGTCGTCAGTTTTGACATCCTGCCCGAGATTTTTGACCTGACCCACGAGCAGGGGGTCGATGCCACCGGCGCAATGATTGCGCTCGTTGTCGGGTTTCTGCTCTTTCACAGTATCGAGAAATTCGTACTGGTTCATTATGTTCATGAAACCGACTACGCCGCTCATCACCACCCGCAGGTAGGCGTCCTCTCGGCCCTCGCGCTGGCGGGACACAGCTTTATGGACGGCGTCGGGATCGGTCTGGCATTTCAAGTCTCGCAAGCCGTTGGGATCATCGTGGCCATCGCTGTAATCGCCCACGACTTTTGTGACGGCCTCAACACGGTTAGCCTGATGCTGGTTCATCGCAACACGACGCGCCGTTCGTTTGCGATGCTCGTATTGGATGCGATCGCTCCAGTTTTGGGCGCCGCATCGACCTTGTTGTTTCGGGCGCCCCCTTCCGTTCTGACGCTCTTTATGGGGTTCTTTGCCGGATTCTTGTTGTACATTGGCGCTTCAGACATTCTGCCGGAAGCGCACTCCAAGGCCCGCCCGGCCACCGTCGTCGGGCTCATTGGCCTTACGTGCCTGGGAGCGGCTTTTAGCTTTGTTGCTGTCCGCTTGGTCCGATAGGGCGAAGATTAGACCGCCGCGGCACATTCGCACGAACGAGGCGCAGGTCGAAGGCAGGGTTTCGGAATGAATCCGGGATACGCAAAAATTTCAGGGTAGCGCAATCCGTGCGGACCCGTTACCTCAGTTTGTAGAGGAAATGCAAAAAAATGATTCCCAGTGGTTTGCTTGTGCAGGTGTTCGCGGCATTCCTTTCCGTTGTTGGCATCTATGCGCCTTCCGTTGCGGCCGACGCGGCATCGCTCGGGAAGATCACGCACATCGTCGTCATCTACGCCGAGAACCGGAGCTTCGACAACCTGTACGGGATGTTCCCCGGCGCGGACGGAATCGCCAATGCGCTTGCGACCTACATCCCGCAGGTGGACCACGACGGGACTCCGTTCAAGGTGCTGCCACCCGCGTGGGCCAACGAACAGGACTTGACGAGCCGGGAGACCGATCCGACTTATCCCGCGACGCTCGCGAACCGCCCGTTCCGGATCGACGAACCGCCGGTTAACCATCCGCTGGACGTCAAGTCGCGCGACCTCGTGCATCGCTTCTATCAGAACAAGGAGCAGATCAACGGTGGCCGCAATGACCGCTTCGTCGCGATGTCGAATGCCGGCGCACTGGTGATGGGCTATTACGACGGGTCCCGGCTGCCGATGTGGTCCATCGCCCGCGAATTCACGCTTGCGGATAATTTCTTCATGGGCGCCTTTGGAGGTTCGTTCCTCAATCACTTCTGGCTGATCTGCGCGTGCACTCCCGAATACCGGAACGCGCCGGGCGGCATGGTCACGGTCGAAGACGGGAGCGGAAGGCTGGTGCGCCAGAAGGATTCGCCCAAGTCCGCGATGGAAGGACCCGTCCTGCTGAAGGACGGCGCGGTGACGCCCGCGGGTTATGCGGTGAATTCGGTGCAACCGCCGTATCAGCCGAGCGCGATTGCCCCGGCCGCAGGCGGGGACCCTTCACTGGCCGACCCCGACAATCACCATCGGCTCCCACCGCAGACGCTGAAGACGATAGGGGATACTCTTTCAGAGAAGGGCGTTTCCTGGGTCTGGTACGCTGGCGCATGGAATCAGGCGCTGGCGGATCGCTCGATCATCTACAACGCGAAGCAGGCCAACTTCCAGCCGCATCATCAGCCGTTCAACTACTTCGCGCGATTCGTACCCGGCAGCGCCGATCGCGCGAATCACCTGCGGGACGGAGAAGACTTCCTCGCGGACATCGACAATGGCACCTTGCCACAGGTGGCTTTCTACAAGCCGACCGCAAAGTTGAACGAGCATCCGGGATACACAGATGTGATGTCGGGCGACGTGCACATCGCCGAAGTCGTCGCGCGAATCCGCAACAACCCGAAACTGTGGAGCCAAGTCGCCATCATCGTGACCTACGACGAGAACGGCGGATTCTGGGATCACGTTGCGCCGCCGGTTGGAGACTACTGGGGACCGGGGAGCCGGGTGCCGGCCATCATCGTCTCGCCGTTCGCGCGCAAGGGTGCGGTGGATCACACCTCGTACGATACGACGTCGATTCTAAAATTCATCACCCGGCGCTTCGGGCTGGAGCCGCTGCCGGGCATGCGCCCGAATGCGGGCGACCTGACGAACGCGTTCGAGTAGGGCCGAGAAGACAACGCTTTTTGTGTGTCGAATGTCGACGCGCCGGAGTGCACGACGAGAATTCGTTGGCGCGATGTCCGCGTGATAATGCGGTGAACGACGGGCATCGCCGTGGCGGATTGCTCCCGTATCCGAAACGCGAATCTCTGTCGTTTAACGCTCGACCGCCTAGTGGGGATCATCAATCGCCTCGGTTCGCAGGTCGACGTGAAGGTAGAGGTCAAGCCCGCGACCGACACGGCGCGCTCGATGCCGACCTGAGACGGGGAGGAGGGCTGCACGATTTGGGTGGCAGAAGTGGATTCGCAGCGGCCACGCCCTTCTGAGTGGCAAGGCGAGTGGAGTGGCTGGTAACTACATGTTTTGTAAATCCAAGAGACAGCCTGCAAAGACGCACGACGCCAATAAGTTATCAGGCGTTTGCCGTGAGATCTCCACATTTGGGGCATGAGCACGACTGAAAACGCGTTGACCGTCCATTGGGTCATGCTGGCTGGGCATCCCGGCGATGCGTTCGTAGCGAACGTCTGCCAGCATGTGCGTGACGTGTTTCGTATTGGCCACACGACCATCCAAGTGGAGACCGATCCCGCCCACCCATGCGATCTGGAGCCGGAGCATGTCGTGTAAGTATCTCTCCGGCAACGCCGGGGGATATTTACTCGCAAGTCGCCGGGCGTTCCGGGTTCGGGATAGACAATGACGCTAGCCCGGGTGGCGCATCCGGCCACGCGGCGAGTAGCTCCTTAATCACACTGGAATCGGTACACGTCTTAAGCTTTTCCCGAAAAATCCTGTCGCTCAACATGCCGGCGGCGGTGGCGAGGATCTGCAAGTGTAGTTCGGCCGCCTTGTTCGGAACGATCAACCCCAGAAAGACGGACACCGGTTTACCGTCCGGCGCATCGAAGGGAATGGCAGCTTTGGTTCGTACGAACACGCCGGCCGCCACGGCGCATTGGTTCATGCGCGCGTGCGGAATGGCAACGCCGTGACCGACACCCGTCGAGCCCAGTTGCTCGCGTACCGTCAGACTCTCCAGAATGAACTTCTCGGAGAGACCGTTCCGCGCAGCGAGCAGGACGGCGACCTGTTCGAGCAACTGCGCCTTGGTCGAAACATCGAGATCCAGAAGGATGTCCTCAAGTGTCAGCAGGTTCCCGACCGGATTCATCGAGACTGATCCCCCGCGCGCGACAAACCGTGGCGCCGATGCGCGCGGCTACTCGGACGGAGCCTCATCTTCATCCTCGCTCTCGCTCGCTTCATGGAGATAGACGGAATTCGCGTTCTGGTCGAAGTCGATCAATTCCGCATAGCGGCCCCAGGAGATCAAAGTCTCTAGTAGCTTCGCGGGTTGGTCGTATGGCAACAGCGTCCCCAACTCTTCCAGCACGCTGTCGGCATTGATCCTCTCGCCAGGTGCTTCCGCCAATCGCGCGGTGAGCATCTGAAACAGGCGCAGCTTCATGATGGCCTGCCGGAAAAACGTCTTGCGTGCCGGGGGCGGGGCCGCGAGGAAGTACCAGCCGGCCTGGGTCATCATTACATCGTCCTTGGGCGTGTCGATCAGGTCCAGCATCTCCGCAGCCTTCACGATCGCGATGGTTTCGCCGAACTCCTTGCCGATCCGGGCGCTTAAATCGTACACGTTGATGGTTTCCTGCGCGTCCTCGAGGATCTCGAGCAGGCCGACGATGGTTTCCACCGGCACGTTCGGAATCGATTCGACGCGGGTGCCGGCAGGAGCCGCAACCGCGCCCCGCGCGCCTTCCGGCGTTTCAGCCGGCCGAGCCGCGGCTGCTCCGGTCGCGCGTGCGCCTGCCTGTTCGGCTGGTTCGTCCGGTAGGACCAACGCCGTGATCGCGGCATGCACCTGATCGACCATGGCGGCGAATGGCTTGGAATTGACATCGCGCGGGTAGGGCAGCGGATTGGGAATGACGTTACGAACGCGGCCCGGGTGCGACGAAATGATGACGATACGCGTGGCGAGGAAGACCGCCTCGACGATGTTGTGCGTCACGATGAAGATGCTCTTGAGGCCGGCGTGGCCGGACCCGCGCCACAACTCGACCACTTCCGTGCGCAGGCTCTCCGCGGTGAGAACGTCGAGCGCACTGAACGGCTCGTCCATGCACAGCACTTCGGGCTGCGCCACCAGTGCGCGCGCGAAGCCGACGCGCTGGCGCATCCCCCCCGACAACTGCTTTGGGTAGGCATTCTCGTAGCCTGACAGGCCGATCAACTCCAGCGCGCGGTGGATTTCTTCCTGTTCCTGTTGCGCATCGAGGCGGCGCTGCATCAGCCCGACCTGCACGTTTTCCTGTACGGTCAGCCACGGATAGAGGGCGAAGCTCTGGAAGACAATGGACAGGCCACGGTTGATGCCGGCCAGGGCGGTGCCATGGCTGAGGACGGCGCCCTGCGTAGGTTCCGTCAATCCGGCCATCAGCCGCAGGATGGTGGACTTGCCGGAGCCCGACTGACCCAGGAGCGCCAGCATCTCCCCCTCCCGAATTTCGAGGCTGACGTCATCGAGTATCGTCACCGGCGATCCGCTGTCCGCGCCGACGTACGATTTCGAAACGTGTCGCAGTTCGATGAGGGGTGCCAGAACGGCCAGCTTGTCCGGCGCGGTCCGGGACGGTGGCCTTTCGGCCAGCAAGGTGTCAGTAGCCATCGGTCAATCCTTGGCCGCGGAAGGCGAAACGAAACGACCCCGTTCGGGTCTCCGGATTTCGTGCTGCGTATCGCTGAGCATCATCAGTCAAGCTTGAACTTCCGTTCCGCGAGGTCGTAGAGGCGGCGCCAGAAGACGCGATTGATAAGCACGACAAACACCGCCATCACCATGATACTGAAATAGATCGCGGGCTGGTCGCCCTTCTCGGTGACTTGGGCGATGTAAGCCCCCAGGCCGTCGGCTACGAGCTTGTCTTTACCCCACGAAGCGACCTCCGCCACGATGCTCGCGTTCCACGCACCGCCGGTAGCGGTCAGGGCGCCGGTTACCCAGAACGGAAAGATGGCCGGAATGATCAGCGTTTTCCAAAGTTGCCAGCGGTGCAGGCCGAACAAGGCCGCGGCTTCGCGCAGATCGGTGGGGATCGCCATCGCACCGGCGATGACATTGAAAAGGATGTACCACTGCGTGCCGAGCGCCATCAGCAGTACGCTACCCAGATTGATCGGAAGGTGGGTCGCGATAAAGAAGGCCACGATGAACGGGAAGGTCATGTTCACGGGAAACGACGCGGCGATCTGCGCCAGCGGCTGGGCGATGCGCGCCACGCGGGGCCGCAGCCCGATCCAGACGCCAATCGGAGTCCAGATGAGCGTCGCTATGACACTCATGGCCAGCACGCGCAGAAACGTGAGAAATCCGAGCCAGACCACGTGCAACATCTCCGAGCCGGTCATGTCGGTCTTGATCTCCTGCGCGATGTCGATCCCATCCAGAATGAGCCACCCGATGGCGATCGCGATTCCCACCCATAATCCGAAGCGCAGTAACACTTTTGCTGGCGCCGGTGTACGGCCGGAAATAGTCTGCGAAAGATCCGAGCCGAGCGCGGACGCCCGTTCTGAAAACCGCCCGAGCGCGTAACCGACATGATCGGAAAGCCAAGCCAGGACATAGGAGCGCTGGAGCAGATCCAATACCCACGATGTCGGGCTGTCCTTTCCCCCCGTCTGCTCCAGCTTGAACTTCTCCGCCCACGCTACCAGCGGCCGCCACAAGAGCTGATCGATGACCACGATGGTGATGATCATGGCGATGATGGCGTAGACGGCAGCGCGCGTGTCGCCCGCCTCCGCGGCCGCCGCCATGTAAGAGCCCAGTCCGGGAAGCTTGATGTTCTTGTTCAGTACCGAAATGGCTTCGCTTTGGGCAACGAAGAACCAGCCGCCGCCGAAGCTCATCATCGAGTTCCACATCAGACCGATCGCGGAGGACGGCAGCTCGACCTTCGTGAAGCGCTGCCAGCGGTTCATTCTGTAGACGGAGGCAGCTTCCTGCAGCTCGGCCGGAATCGTGATCATCGAGTGGTAGAAGCCGAAGGTCATGTTCCATGCCTGTGCCGTGAAGATGGCAAAGATGCTGGCGCACTCGACACCGAGCAGGCTCCCCGGAAAAAGCGCCAGGAAGCCGGTGACGGTGATGGAGAGAAATCCAAGCACGGGGACCGACTGCAGAATGTCCAGCAGCGGCAGCATGACCTTGCGCGCGCGCACACTTTTGGCCGCGATGTAGCCATAGGCAAAGGTAAACAGCAGTGCCGCGGCAAAAGCGATGAACATCCGCAACACCGTGCGCGCGGTGTAGTAGGGAATGAGCGCTACGTCGAGTGAGAGCGGCGGCGGGTGCAGTTCGTCGAAGCGGACCCGCATGTCACCGCTGAGAACGACGAGCGTCCATAGCAATACGAAGATGGCCAGGATGACGACCGCGTCGATCCATCCGAACCGCCAGCCGCGCGAGACCTGTTGCCCGGTCGTTTCCGGATAGGGGCGTGCGGTCATGCCGGGTCTGCGGCGTCGGTGGTTGCGGGAGAAAAACGTTCTGACGGGCCAGCGGGCTTCGCCGGCTCCCACCCGGCACCAGCCAGTTGTCCGATCCAGCGGCGATCAGCCGAATGGGGCTCCGCGCCCAGGTACTGTACCTGCAAGTGCAGAGGTTGTTGCGCTAACGATAAAGTGCGCATAAGCCGATTGGATCGCAGTCGAACTGTTCAATTCAAATTAGGGGATTGTATTGCCGCCTGGTCCGCTTGGCGCAATGATCGGCGCATCTTCGCGCAAACGAAATAGTTGCAACAAAATCCTTACGAAACTTTTACGTAGTCACTCAGTTTGCCGGATGTATTTCGCCCATTCCTCGATGCTCGCGACGCTGCCGATCAATATCGGGAGCGCCGCGCGCCTTCGATCAGGCAGCCTTCATAAGACCGAGTTGCGTCAGCGCCGTCACGCCATCGTCCAGACCGATCTCTTCAACGATCTTGCCGTTTTTGAGGCGAAGCACGGTCGTGCCGGTGAAGCGCATTTGCCGGCCGGTCGCTGCGGGTAGCGATCCGACGAGGAAGTCGCTGAACGCCGGCCCGGTGTGCGTGCCGCCGCCTTCCCAGCGGCCAACAACGTAGTCCCCCTCTGCGATCAGGTCGGCAGCACCCCAGAAGTTGAGATCCGGGAAGGCTTCGCGGAAATCGGTCATGAACGCCTTGATGTCTTCACGGCCGCGGCGCGGCTCATGCAGCGAATACTGCAAGAGCATGGCGGGTGCGGCGATCTCGTCGACGATGGCGAGGTTGCAGGTCTTGCCCCAGAAATCCGTGAACCAGCGGCCTACGATGGCTTTGTTGTCGTCTTCTCTTGACATGATGAAGTCCTTGAATGGTTGAGGTTGATAGAAGAGAAGCGAGATCACCCCTCTCTGCCTGAACCATATCCGGATGCGTCGCCAGGGGCGCTCCGTTTCTTGCTCTCGAAAAATATCCACGCACCGATTGATGCCCAGCAAGGCACGCGGGTAACGAGTACGTAAGCAAGATCCGGAGTGCTGGAGCGGCGCCTGACACGCACCGTGTCAATCGCGCACCAGTATGCGTTTGCTGCGCACGGCGACTTGGCGCATGGATACAGGAGGACAGAATGAAAAATCGAGACAGTGGGTCCTATTGGCGCTCGGAATTCGAGCGCATTTACGTGATCGCAAACAGACCGCGCCCCTGGGGAAGCAAAGGCGTCAGGCCGACATACTTGTGGAAACAGCCGAAGCAAGCGGGAGATAGTTCAGATAAAGAGGAAAAGACCTGCGTCTGCGCCAGCCCTTCGTGAATCTGGCACGTCGGACAGGATGAATCTGGGCACCGGATCGAGGTTGCTTCCGTTACCTGATGGCCGGAAACGACCCGTTGCTGCCTGTCGTGCTCCAGGGAAGCTCTGATCAAGTCTTGCGACGCGCGTTGCGTCAGGTGCGGATGGATGGGAGGCGCCGCGACGAAGCCAAGGCAGGTACCTTGGCCAGGAGCGCAACAATGCAGACGCCGCACCTGACACAACCCGATCATCGCTCGTCTCTATGAGAGGGACCGGGGTGATTTGGGCCGATGGCTGCGTGGACTCCTCCTTCTTGTGTAGACGGCTACACGGCGTCCTCGGCCTCTTGCCCCAGGCCCAAATCACCCCGGTCGCGCACGTTAGACTTGTTCAGAGCTTCCCTGGACAAGCGGACCTTCGCACACTTCGCTGTGCGGCCAAATTCGAACTCTGGCGAGAGGTCATGTCAATCGAATAGCCATAACGGTTCGAGCCCGGACAGCTCGCCAGCCTCACCGCCTCACGCTTGAACTCTGCGCTTTATCGCTTTGTTTGCATTGCGTACGTCCGATGTCAGCATCCCACCCATCGAATGGATCCGGAATACCGAGGCGATGCCACAAAGCCGTTGGCAATTTTATGTGTGCCCAAAAGGAACCCATTTGTGCTTGCCAGCTTCATGATTGAGCCACAGTATACGAACGCTAATAACAATTAAAACGATATAAATCATGAAGATATTAACTGGATTGAAAAAAATCAGGGACTTTGAAAGGCGGCAACTACCTTTCCTAAAAACCGTTGTCGATTTCGATATCGTCATCGAGATCGGATATGCGGAAGAGCAGGGGCAATCACTAACGCTGAAACAGCTCTTTTTGATGAATCTCAGTTCGCGCACGACGGTACGCCGCAAATTGGCAGCGCTTATTGAGCGAGGAATCGTAATGCGGCGCAAGCAGGCGAACGATCATCGCGCCAGCCTCTTTACCATTGCTCCTTCCATTGTGAAAGTGCTAGGCAAGTATGGCGGCACACTTACATCTATTTCGACGTTGCATTTCAAATAGGCTGCAGAAAGTCGGTCCGCTGTGACGAGCAAACAAACCCATGAAAAAGAACGTGCGTAGAGAGCGGAATTTATCAATCTTCGTTGTTGCGCCGCGTTTTTGCTTTTGACCCTATCGGCGACACGCCCGCGAAGGAAGGAGACAGTCACCATGTCTTTACCGAATACGCCGAAGCAAAACCATCTTCTTGACGCCCTACCCGCGGAGGATTACGCGCGCCTGCTGCCCGATCTGGAATTCGTCCCGATGCCGCTCGGATGGTCGGTTTATGAGTCCGGGAGCCATATGGATCACGTGTATTTCCCGACCACCAGCATCGTCTCGCTGCTCTACGTCATGGAAAGCGGCGCATCGGCGGAAATCGCCATCACCGGCAATGAGGGTTTGATCGGCATCTCCTTGTTCATGGGCGGCGAAAGCACGCCGAGCCGGGCGATCGTGCAAAGCAAGGGCGAAGGCTATCGGGTCAAGGAAAGTGTTCTGAAAAGAGAATTCGCGCTGGGCGGTCATTTGCAGCATATGGCGCTGCGCTACATCCAGGCGCTGCTTACGCAGATGTCGCAGACTGCGGTGTGCAACCGTCACCATGCGCTGGATCAGCAACTATGCCGCTGGCTGTTGCTGAGCCTGGACCGCTTGCCGGGCAATGAACTGCGAATGACACAGGAGCTGATCGCCAATATGCTGGGTGTGCGCCGGGAGGGCGTGACCCTGGCTGCGGGCGAGCTGCAGGCGGCGGGGCTGATTCTCTATTCGCGCGGCCACATCACCATCCTGGACCGTGCAAAACTGGAACAGCGTGTATGCGAGTGCTACGCTGTGGTGAAAAAAGAATTCGACCGTTTGCTGCCCTATAAACTTCCCCGCTGACTGCGCTTCCAGCGCGGGCGGACGAATACGATCCTGTCAATCTGATTGCGGCTGCGTCGGACTTGGCTTATCTCCCCCGCCCCGACCATCCAGCCGAAAGCGTAATCCTGAGTGATCGCTTTGGGTCGTTAGCAACGTCGAATGACCGCTCGCCGCGAGTTGGTTTTACGGCCGCTCTTGGCCGATTTGCGACATTGCGTTGGCGAGCCAGGGCGCCCTGCGGATTTGAACCAGGACTCCCTGGTACGTAGCCTGGGATGCTGTCTGTGATTAAATGGAAAGTCGAAGACGGCCCGTCGCCTGGTTATTTCAGGTCCGGGCACAGCTGCGCTGGTCCGGGAACCGCATTTTTCCCATGCAGATGTAGCGAAGCTGTTTTTTCCTGGCGGCTCCACTACTCCATTTACTATGACTGTCTTGGACACACCAAACGACAGCCCGGGTTCAGCGCAAGCGCATTCAACCCGCGCCGCTTTTTTCATCGCAGGCTTCGGCATGGCGGCCTGGGCGCCGTTGGTGCCGTTCGCGAAGGAGCGTTTGGAGATTCACGAAGGAGCACTCGGCACCTTGTTGTTATGCCTCGGGGCGGGGTCGATCATCGCCATGCCACTTGCAGGCATCCTGACCTCACGCCTGGGTTGCCGCCGGGTATTGATACTGTCCGTACTGGTCGTATGCGCGACCCTGCCGTTGCTCGCACAAGTTTCGTCGGTATTCTGGCTGGGGCTGGTGTTGTTCTTTTTTGGCGCGGGCATCGGTTCCCTCGATTGCGCCATGAATATCCAGGCCATCATCCTGGAGCGGGCCAGTGGACGCACCATGATGTCCGGGTTTCATGGACTCTTCAGCCTGGGGGGAGTCGTCGGGGCAGGCGGCATGAGCGGCCTGCTCAGCCTGGGCATGTCGCCATGGAATGCCACATTGATGGTGGCTGCATTGATTGCGGTGTTGCTTGCGCTCAGTGCGTCCCACTTTCTGCCTTATGGCGGCCGCAGTGGCGGACCGGCATTTGCGCTGGCAAAAGGAGTCGTCCTGTTCATCGGCGTGCTCTGCTTCATCCTGTTTTTGACAGAGGGCGCGATGCTGGACTGGAGCGCCGTATTCCTTGCCGATGTCCGCGGCATGTCGCCCGCCCATGCAGGCCTCGGCTACGCCGCCTTTGCCGCGACCATGACCGTGGGGCGTCTGACAGGGGATCGGTATGTAAGGCGGGTCGGCTCCAAAGTGACGGTCATCGGAGGAGCGCTTCTCGCCGCGGCTGGCCTTGCGCTGGCCACCCTCATCCCCTCCTGGCCGGTTGCGCTTTTGGGCTACGCCCTGGTGGGAGTTGGGTGTTCGAACATCGTGCCGGTCATGTTTTCATTGGCCGGCAAGCAGAATGAAATGCCCGAAAGCATCGCGGTTCCGGCCATCACGACCATGGGGTATGCGGGGGTATTGCTCGGGCCTGCTTTCATCGGGTTCGTCGCGCATGCAACCAATCTCGCCACCGCCTTATTGATCCTTTCAGTGATGTTGCTGGGTGTGGCAGCGAGTGCGCGAATGCTCAAGATGCTTGGCTAGAACGTTCGGTTCGCTCGAACGAGCTCGATAACGTCACATCGGGATAGGTCGCACGCGGATGCTTGGCTCCCATGACGTCGCACAGCGTGAGACACCGCCAAGACGCTGCAAACATTTGGATTTCCTTCCCTTGCCGGCATAGTCTGTTTAGCACACGACCAGGATGGGTATGCCCGGAATACCCTGTACTACGCACTGTCGCGGAGCACGGAAACATGAAACTGTCTGGAAGCAGGGAACAACAGGCCAAGGGAGCTTTCAAATGAGGTTTCAGGGAAGATCCAAAAGGGAGTCGGTGACGCCAAGGAGTCTATGAAGGATCTCAGCACGCGCCAGCCGTTACGCGCGTCTCCTTAGCGTGCGAACTCGATGATTTCGGGAGAGACATCAAGGAGTAGATGATGAGCAAGATACTGATTATTACGATGGCAGGCGTCCTCGCTCTGACCTTGAGCGAAGGTGCCGCGGCGAACGACAAGGACCAAAACAGTCAACAAATGCAAACCCGGCAAGCTGCCGATCCGGCGGCGGGTGGCGCAACGGCGTCCGAGCGCGAATGGGAATATCTGACGGCCCTGCAAAAGTGCGAACTTCTCGTCGAGGCCGAGAAGACCAAGTGCGTCAATGCCGCCAGGAAGAAATACGGTCAGATGTAAGCGCTGCGGCTGGACACGCAGCGCAAAACGCACGGCATTCGAGTCTTGCTCGTAGGGCGCCTGCGGCATCCCGGCCTACTTCGGCTCACGAGTGGCAAACGCGCGTGCAGTGCGTTCGTGGCCTAGTGCGATCAACTCCTTTGCGCGCCAGAACTCATGGTAGCCACACGCATTGCGGGGAATCTCCACTATCACGTCGGGCAAATTGGCGGCGATCTTGAGGCGTGCGATCGTATCTTGCATCATTTGCATGGACTCGAATGCGATATCGATAGGTCCAAGGACACGTAGTCCGGGCATGCGATCGCCTTTCAGGCCACGCTCGATAAAGGCGCGGATGCGCCGCCAATTCGCGCCGCGGGTGACTATCGGCGCACTCGCGGGCGGCAACGGCCGCAACTCGGCGGGGGCGCTCAGATTGACGGCAACGGTTAGATCGGTAGTGTCGCCGAGAATGGCAGCGATCGGGAGCGGATTCACCAGAGCACCGTCGAGCAGTATGCGAGCGCCGTACTTGAAGGGCGTGAAAATAAGGGGGGTCGCGATCGAGGCGCGGATCGCGTCGAACAATTTGCCTTCGCGCAGCCAGACTTCCTCGCCGGACAGCAGATTGGTTGCCACCGCTGTGAACGAGATCGGCAGGTCCTCGATGGCACAATCACCGATCAAATTGCGCAGTACGCCGATGATGCGTTCGCCCTTGAAAAGACCGGCGCGGCTGAATGCCGGATCGAGCAGGCGCACCACGTCCATGCGCTCGATCGCCAGCACCCACTCGGCATAAACATCGAGTTTTCTTGTGGCGTAAATTCCCCCAACGAGCGCGCCCATGGAGGACCCCGCGATCGAGCGAATGATGTAGCCGTTTTCTGTCAGCCACCGAATGACGCCAATGTGGGCCAGGCCACGGGCACCGCCGCCGCCCAAAGCCAACGATACTGTTGTTGAATGTTTAGCAACCATTCCCTTGCACTCTCAGGGGATTCGATTTGTTTCGCACCCCACGGGTTGGATAGTCTGCTGTTTGGCCCGCTCTTGTCCCCCCCAGTTCCCAAAATCGCCCCACGTCGCCACTACTGGAGTAATAGTCAGATTCCGTTATCGCACATGACTACACCAACTCAACTGGAAGTTGGTCACCCAGCTAGGGTCGGATGTTATCGGGAAACATTAGCAGCGTCGCTCGCAGTCCGGGGTGATTGTCGGTGAGTTCCAACACGCCTCCGTGAAGCTTTGCCACGGCGGCCACGAGACTTAATCCCAGCCCCACGCCGGGCGTGCCGCGACTCGCATCTCCGCGGTAGAAGCGCGTGGTCACCTTGGGCTTCTCATCATCGGGGATGCCGGGACCGTCGTCCGAGACGCTGATCTCAATGACCCCATCCGGCCGTCGTAGCGCCTGGACCGTGATCGTGCCCCTTTCCTGCGCATACTTGAGCGCATTGTCGATGAGGTTTCCAATGGCTTGAGCGAACAGGAGGGGATCCCCGGCCCCGGTAAGGTCGCCTGAGGATGCAAAGGTGAGCATGACCCCTTTGAGCTCCGCGACGGGATGATAGAACTCGGCGGCCTCGCTCGCCACTTTGGCCAGGTCTACCTGAACGAAACCCGACCGGCGTGCGCCGGTATCGATCTCTGCGAGGCGCAGCAGGGCGTTGAAGATACCAAGCACGCGATCCACGTCCGCTACCGCGGAATCGATTTCGGCAAAGGTTTCACCAGGGGAAGGCCGGGTTACGGACAGCTCCTCCAGCCGGGAGCGAAGTTCCGCCAGCGGCGTTCGCAGGTCATGCGCGATTGCGTTCGAAACATTTCGAATGCCATGCACGAGTTGCTCGATCTGATCGAGCATGCGATTGACCGTCTGCGCGAGCCGGTCGAGCTCGTCTCTTCCTCCGGGCGTCGGCAGACGGCGGGACAAGTCTCCCTCGACGATGGCAGAGGCTGTCTGGCCGATGACATATACCTCGGAAAGAAGCACGCGGCGAACCAGCGTTCCGCCCAACCAGCCAAGCAGCAGGACAGCCACCGCGGCGCCCGCGAGTCCATACCAGAAAAGAATTTCCAGTTTTTTGAAGCGCGAGATTTCGCGGCCAACCAGAACGTGGTTTCCGCCCGGCAATATCGCGTGTATGACGACCACTCGCATCAATGTGCCTTCCCGCTCGATCGAAAGTTCATGCGTGCCGGGCGAAGCGGGGAGCTCGGACGGCCAGGCAGCCAAATTGCCGGCGATCCTGGATAGCGCGGCATCGGCGAACAATATGGTTCTCTCCGGGACAAACGGCATGTCAAGATACTGATCGACTGCGACGACGAGGCCCTGGACGCCGTCCTTGGCAAAAATATCCACCAGGCGTTGCACATCCCGCTGCAGATTGTCGGTCCTGGCTTCGTGGAAACCCTTACGCCAGGCGATGCCGAGCGGCGTCGCAAACAGCGTGAGCACAACGATGCTCAGGGCAATGTAGCCGAGAGCGAGGTTGAAAGCGGAAAATCGAAGCAGCCTAATCATCCGCAGTCAACATGTAGCCGGCATTGCGGATGGTGCGCAGCAACGGCCGCTCCGAGCCGGCATCTATCTTCTGACGCAGCTTGCTGACATGGACGTCGATGACATTTGTTTGGGGATCGAAATGATAGTCCCAGACATTCTCAAGCAACATGGTTCTCGTGACCACCTGATTCGCGTGCCGCATCAGGTACTCGAGCAGTTTGAACTCACGAGGTTGAAGACTCACGGTCTTTCCGCTGCGCGTGACCTTGCGCGAAACGAGATTCACGTGCAAGTCGTCCAGCACCAGCGTGGTTTCAACGTGGCTCTCCTGCGAGCGCCTGACAAGGGCGTCGATCCGTGCCAGCAACTCGCCGAAGGCAAAAGGCTTGACGAGATAGTCGTCCCCGCCGCTCTTGAGACCGCGGATGCGATCGTCCACATCGGAAAGGGCGCTCAGGATCAGGATCGGGGTCTTGTTCCCGGCCTTGCGCACCGCCTCGATGATGCCCAGGCCATCGATATTCCCGGGCAGCATGCGATCCATGATTATCACGTCGTAAGGCTCGCTCGCAGCGAGGAACATGCCATCGCGCCCATTATCTGCGTGATCCACGGTATGTCCCGCTTCGATCAATCCTTTCTTCACGAAGCGGGCCACACGCTCGTTGTCCTCCACGCACAGGATTTTCATGACGCTTTCATCCGCACTCCGGGGAGCCAATGTTATCTACGACAACGTTCACAGGTAAGCCCGTTTGGGCCAGTGTAAGGAAATCCCCCATAAATATCGAGAACCCGCCGATGTCGCGCATTGCAATTACGTGGCGGAATCGAAAGGTAGATTGCGCGCTAATTGCCTGAGGAAGCGCACTGGCATTGGATCGGTAATCGAAAGGTTGCCGGCGTGTAACGCAAGTCTGCCGTATCTGGGCGGGCGATAGATTCGATTGGCCTCGCCGGGCCCGGTAGCGGCAAGTCGGGAGCTGCCTGGAGCGCGACATCTTCCGGCAGGACGATGATCGAAACACCTTGCCTGGATATCGCGGTCCGGATCGCCATATCGGGCACTCGCGGCACTTGAGCCGGAATCGAAACGAATTCGCAATAATTGCTGCATTGCTCGAAGAGGATCTGCGGTTGGCCTTCGCTGTGGCGGCTGTCATCAGTCTCGACGCCTGAAGGGTAAGCCGCAATTGCGAGGACCGGTACGCCACTGCGCTGACAGTCGACGAGGCCGCTGATGAGATGGGAATGGCCCAGGCAGCAGCTGCCAACGCAGAGTGCAAGTGACCCCGTAAGTTGGGCCTCGCGCCGGCGGCGAGTGCAGCCGTATCTTCGTGCAGAGTATGGACCCATTGAATCGACTCCTTGCGGTGCAATGAAGCGGTGATTCCCGTCAATCGAGTGCCGGCAACGCCATAGACATTCCGGACCCCCATTGCTGCCAAGGTATCTACCACAATGTCTGCTACGGTTTCCTTTGCCATTGAAGCCTTCCTAAGATGAAGTAGTAAAGTAACCTTGCTTTGTCATCATGCTCTTCGACGGCTGCACTCGAGGTTGGCGACTGATTAACTATTGTTCATATTTGCTAGCCAAGCGTGCGTATTGGTTCGAGAGATGGCGGTTGGCGGGAGAGGTAACTCAGTTACCGACTGGAAAATTCCGCCAGCCCACTCAAGAACGGATCGATTGCACAGAGCCACGGGGCTTCGTTCTGATCGTGTCGCCGGAAAGAGTATTGTCAAGTTTGAGCTGGAGTTGATGCAATGGCCCCATGGACGTATCAACGGCCCTCAACTGTCGCGGTTATCGATTCCCGCCCGAGACTATCGTCCGTTGTACCCGGACGCTACGTTTCGCTTCTGCCTGAGCTTTCGCGAGATCGCAGTAATGATGCTCGAGCGGGACGTGGAAGTCTCACATGAAGCCTTCCGGCTTCAGTTCCGAAGATAAGGTGTCCTGCGCAAGGCCCTTACGGTGCATCAGGTGGAACAGCACGGGCATCGCAAGTAGTACCAGGGGCAACTGCACAATCAGGCCGGAGATGATCGCGATAGCCAATGGCTGCTGCATTTCCGAGCCCTGACCGATGGCGAACGCCAAGGGAAGCAGCGTCAGGATAGCGGCGATGGTGGTCATGGCAATAGGGCGCATGCGGTTGGTGCCTGCGAGGATCAACGATTCGCGCCAATTGTGCGAGGCCGTGAGTTCCTGTTGCTCGGAAAAATAAAAGATGGCGACTTCGGTCACGATGCCGATGATCATCGTCATCCCCATCATCGCGGTGATGTTCAACTCTATGTGGGTGAGCAACAGTCCAATGAACACCGCGGATACAGCAAGCAGCGCGGTTACCAGAATCGTGGCAGCCAGGCGGAAGCTCCCATACATGAAGAGCAGCAGCAAGAAGACCAGCACCGCTGCTGATGCAAATACGATCACCAGTCCGTGGAAGGCGATCTGTTGCTGTTGATACAGCCCCCCCAATTCATAGTACGCGCCTTTTGGCAACATGCCGGGCTGGTTCATGATCGTCTTCACATCATTGATGGTAGATCCCATGTCGCGCCCTGCAATGCGTCCGGTGACTGCCACCATCTGCTTCAGGTTTTCCCGGCTGATTTGCGGCTGACCGGTGACTGCTTCGAACGTGGCCACCCGCTTCAGCGGAAACAGATGTCCGTCGGGGGCGCGCAACTGCAAACGGTCCAGGTCCAACTTCGTATTGCGCACGTCTTGCGGCACCCACACGCGCACGCCGATCATCTTGATGCCGTTGGCGACCTGTGTGGTGACAGTGCCCGCGAGATAGCCGCTGAGCGCCTTGGTAATCGCATCCGGGTCCATGCCTTCCAACGCCGCCTTGATACGGTCGACATGAATCTGCAACGCATCCCCCGCCGGGTTGATGCCATTCTTTACCGCAACCACGCCGCCGATCTTGGCGATTGCCGCGGCGATTTTATTTGCCAGAACCGGCAACTGCTGCGGGCTGTCGGAGAAGAGTTTGACCTCGATCGGCTGCGGAACCGCTGTCAGGTCTCCGATCAAATCTTCCATCAGTTGAGCCATATCGACGCTCAGGCCAGGCACATTGAGCTCGACACGGGCGCGGACGTCCTCCATGACCGCGCTGACTGTCCGGCGCGGGCCGGACTTCAGACGGACGAAGAAATCGCCTTGGTTGGCCTCGCTCAACCCGCCACCCAGACCGGTGCCGGTACGTCGGGAATACGTCTCCACTTCGGGCGTGGCGCGGATAATGGCCTCCACCTGGCCAAGCAATCGGTCGGTCTCGGAGAGCGCTGTCCCAGGAGCGCTGCGATAATCGAGTATGAAGCCGCCTTCGTCCATTGCCGGCATGAAGCCTGAGCCGACATTCTGGAATGCGATCCAGCCGATGGCCAGCAGCGGAAGAATTCCCACGAAGATCAGCGCAGGCCGATTCAGCAATTGCCCCAGCAGGCGCTGATAGCGGACGTGCACCCACTCGGTCAGCTTGCCGCCTTCTTTCTGGTTGGCGTCCTTTTGGTTGAGAAATTTGCCGGCCAGCATTGGCACCGCCAGCCAGGTGATGATGAAGGAGATGAGCAGGCCCGACGCCATGGTAATCGACAAGGCCTTGAAGAAGGCGCCGGTAACGCCGGTCAAGAAGGCCAGCGGCAAGAAAATAATAATGGTCGAAGCGCTCGAGCCGATCAACGGGCGCAAGAACTCCGTAGCTGCATTCATCACCCGCTGTTCGGTCTTTCCCTCATGACCGCGCAGCCTGCGCACGATATGCTCGATCATGACGATCGCGTCATCGATGATGAGGCCCACCGCTGCTGCCATGCCACCCAGTGTCATGATGTTGAAGCTCATGTTCAGCACTTGCAGGAGCACGACGGTCGCGGCCAGCACCGTGGGCACTACGATGATGGCGATCAACGTGATCTTGATATTGCGCAGGAAGAACAGCAGGACCAGCGCCGCCAGGCCGATGCCGATCAAAATCGCATCGCGTACGCTGCTGGCGGAAGCCACCACCAGTTGGCTCTGGTCGTACCAGTTGGTAATCTTTACCCTGGGCGGGAGGTGCGCCTGATAGGCGGCCAGTCTGGCCTTGACATCGTTTGCAATCTGAACGCTGTTGCTTCCGGGCTGCTGATAGATCGAAAACAATACGGCATTCTTGCCATCTGCTGTCACTCGGGTCCATTGCGGGACCGTCGCTGACTCCACTATCGCCACGTCCTCCAGGAGCACGACGCCATTGGGGCCGCTTCTCAGCACCGTTTGGCGGATCTCGTCGAGATTCTGAAAGCGCGTATCCGACACCACGAGATCCAGCTTGTAAAGATCTTCCAGTCGGCCCACGGCGCTCAGCACATTCGCGGCGGAAAGTGCCTTCGCGACATCATCGAGCGTCATGCCGTAAGCTGGCAGCTTGTTCGGGTCCACGGTGACCCGGTATTCCTCCACCGCGCCACCGAGCACCTGCACCCGCGATACGCCCGTAACGCTGGAAAGCAACGGCCGCAATTGGTATTGCGCCAAGTCATTCAACTGGACCAGTGACTGGGTGGGGGAGGTCAGGCTGTAGGCGATGATGGGGAAGACCGTCGCATCCATGCGCCGGACATTGAGCTGGGTGCTGGAGGGCAGTTGCGGCAGGATCTGAGAGAGGGCGGAACTCACCTGCAAGGTTTCGCTCGCCATATCCAATCCCCAGTCGAAGTTGATGGAGACTTCAGCGGAGCCGCGGCTGGTGGTCGAACGCACATTGTTCACGCCCGGCACTCGCCGTACCGCTTCTTCCACCGGGCGCGTGACCAGCATCTCCATCTGCTGGGCCGGCTGGTCGCCGGCATCCAGCGAGACCACTACACGCGGGAAATCGACGGTCGGGAACAACGACACCGGTAATTGGAGGGCGGTAATCATGCCGGCGCAGGCCAGCACACCGAACAGGAACAGGATCGCGCTACGGTGAGCCAATGCCCATTGGTTGAAACTCATTGCGCGCCTTCTCTTACCTTCATGCCGTCCTGCAGTTCATAGTTACCAAGTATTACCACCGGCAAGCTGATATCCATCGCCCCGCTGATGGCAACCAGGTCCTGGTTTTCCTGGCCCTTGCTGACATTGACCCGGCGGGCTTTGCCTTGTGAGACCTGGAAGATATAGGCACCCTGATCGTCAGTCAGCACCGCCTGGCGTTACACCGCCCAACCTTTGTGCTCGCCAACCTGGATCGCGCCTTTCACCCGCATCCCCGGCACAAGAAAAATTGCCGATTGCACCGGCAACACCACCATCGCGTTGATCAGTTGCGTCTTGGGATCGATGAGGTCCTGCATCTGTGTAATAGCGGCTGAAACGGTTTGCGTGCTGTTTTGCACGGACGCCAATATGACCGGCATGCCTACCTTGACCAGCCGGCTGTCATCGGGCTCGATGCCAAATTGAACACGCAGCGAGTCGGTGTGGCCCAGTTGCAGGATGGTGGCGCCAGGCTGAATGCGATCCCCCTGGCCCACAGCCAGGACCGTAACGACGCCGTCAAAGGGAGCGGCTACCGTGGCGGAACCCAGTTCTCCCCCCAGTTTGCGTTGCGCGTTCAGGGTGGCCTGCGCATCCTGAAGTGTTTTGCGCGCATTATCGACCTGCGATTGCGTGGCCAGTTGCAGGGAAAATAGCTCTTCATTGCGCTTCAGTTCGCCGCGCGCGGAATTGACCGCGTTGACCGCCTGATTGTAAGTCACCTGCGTGCTGGGATCGCTCACCAAGGTAGCGAGCGGGGTGCCCCGATTCACCCTCTGCCCCTGCAAGACGAGCAAGTGCGATACCTGCCCTGCGCGCGGGAAACTGACGCTTTCGACCTTGCCGGTCATGACATCCCCATAAACGGTCAAAGTGTCGGTTACGGGTCGGATTTTAAGAGGTTCGGTTTTAACCAGAACGGAACCCTCCTGCGTCGCGGCCCCTCGATTGCTGGTGCCCGGAGCCTGATTGCTCGCGGCATGCCGCTGATATAGCAACCAGCCAACGCCAGCAAGAACGGTCAGCACCAGCAGCGAAAGCACGACCTTTTTTCTAATCATTGACCGACTCCTTCTGCGAGATGCGGCATGGGCAACTCGCCGCCAATCAGCGCTTGCAATGCCACTCGCTGTAGCAGGATGGATTGTTCCAAATTGATCTTCTCGATCTGCTTCGCGAGCAGCGAGCCCTGCAGGTTGGCGAACGCCAGCGCATCGATATTGCGTGCGCGGAAAGCGAGGTCGGCCTTGGCCGCGGCGCGTGATAGGTCGGCCAGTTCCCTATCGACCTCCCCGAGTTGGCGCTCGTTGATGCGTTGTTCATCGAGAATACGCTGGACGTCACTGGTGGCCGTGTTGAGCCGACTCTGATAATCGTCATAGAGCTTCTGCCGGGTCGCCTGCTCGATGGCGATGTTGCCGCGATTGCGATTGAAGATTGGCAGGCTCAGGGTGATCCCGAAGCCGTTGGTGTAGATGGGGGTGGTATCGCGGCCATGAGTGAAGCCGAGATTGAAGGCGGGAAATTGCCCCAGGATCGCGACACGGTAGCGCTGATCCTCGGCGTTGTAGCCGTATTGCAGGGCGATGAGATCCGGACGACGGCGAGAGAGATCGGACAGCAGGGAAAGCACACGTTCCGCATCCAGAGGCGGTAACGTCTCCGAACCTTTCAGCGGCACCGGCACTTCCGGTGCCAGCCCAAGCAATGCGTTCAGATCGTGTTTGTCGGTGTTGTTCAGCCGCTCCAGATCCCGAATCTGCCGGTCCACATCTTGAAGCGCGGTCAGGTGCGGGGTGACCGCTTCCAGCGGCAGCAGTCCGCGGTCCAGTGCACTTTTCGTCCTGTCATACCGGTCGGCAAACAAGGCCCGGTTTTTCGCAAGGACCTCCATGAGCCACAGATCCTGGGTCACTCTGACAAACAATACGCGGGCCTTGGCTACGACCTGCCATTCCTGCCACAACAGGTTCAGGTCGGTCTTGCGTGCCTCATCCTGCGCCGCTTTGCGAGTTGCGTCATGCTGGATCAATGCATTGATATCCTCGCTCAAGCCCAGATTGAAAGCGGTCGTTGTGCCGGGCGCATTGTGCGGGAAATCGAAACCGAAATGGAACTGCGGGTCGGGCAGCAGTCCGGCGGCAAACGCCTGCGCGTGCGAGACGCGCGCATCGGCGCGCGCCACTTTCAAGTCAGGATTGTTGACCACCGCCAGCATGGCGATGTCCGTCATGCCCAGTCCGCCGTCCGCGTTGAACTCGTGCGCAACCAGTTCAGGCAACGGCATCTGGCTGCGATCAACGCTGATGTGCGCGACATCGTTGAGCAGCGTCGATTGGGTATTGAGCCGTTGAGGCTGATAACTGACGCAGCCCGCCAGACCGCCAAACATCAAAAGCAGCAGCAGGTTCTTCATAAGCCTCATCCTTTAACAGCGGGCCGAATGGCGCGGTCTTTCTTTCGGCGCTACCGCGACTCGTCTCTGCGCGGTAGGAGCGCGGTTACCTTAGACTTCTTTTCGTCGGGGATGGCCCACTCAAGAACGGATCGATTGCACGGATCCACTGTATCTATCTCGTTCTCATCACGTTGCCGAAAAGCACGCCAAGACAGCCGACCAGCAGAACGATGCCGGCAGCCACGGGACCATGCGGAGCGAGCGCCGCAACGAGCGCCGTTACCGCAACGACGCCGATGATTGCCAGCGCGAGCCGGCCATCGTCGACGAACAAGCCGACCAATTCGGTAAACACCGTCATGAGCATCGTCATGGGATGGCGTCGCCCACCGGCCTGCGCAGGAGTGCGACGGCGACTATTGCGACCGTCAGAAACAGCGCGGCAAATCCGAGGATGGCGAGGTCCTGGCCAGGCCAGGGCACGCCAAGTCCTTCTCCGGTCCAGAACACACCGAACGCCGACAGCATTACGCCAACGGTGAATTTGAGTGCGTTTTCAGGGACACGGGCGAGCGGACGGCGCAGGATGAAACCGACGGCGATGACAAGTGAGCAGGCTGCGAATGCGCCAATGCTCGCAGAACCAACGAGGCCACGGCCGGCGCCGACGGCGATGACGATAAACACGACCTCGAGTCCTTCAAGAAGCACCGCCTTGAAACACGCCAGTGCGGCGAACCGATCGAGGTGTTTTTCATGGTGGAGGGCCTGCTCGCGCAATGCCGCCGTTTCGGTGGCGAATATCCTGGTTTCATCATGGTGTGGAAGGATGCCCGCCGCGCGCAGGATCGCCTTTCGCAGCCAACGCATGCCGAACAGCAACAACAGCATGCCAATGACGAGTTGCAGGCCGGACAGCGCAACGAGATTGAGGAACGGGCCGAGAACGATCACGATCAGCGCAAGAAACCCAAGACCCGCGAAGGCACCCAACCCTGCCGGACGCCAGCCGCGAACAGTGCCGATAGCGAGCACGATGGTCAGTGCTTCGACCGCTTCGACAAGCGCACCGAGAAAGGCCGCCGAGATGGCTGGCGCGGCGCTGGACCATGGCATCATGGATGCTCCCTATGTGAATTGAGTGGCATCGGGTATCGGATCGGCCTAATCGGTTTTCCTGTGCAATGAAAAGTGTCTTCCCCTCAGGGGAGCGATGGGCGGCAGAACGATCGCCAGCGCGAGCAGCGCAAGACCTGCGGGCAGGGCGAGCGACCATAGTCCCATCGTGACCTCGCACACCGCTCCGAGACCGCAGCCGACGGCGAACCCCGCGATCGCCTGCCCGGCACGCTTGGCCCGGGTACGCGCCCTGGCCACGGCGCCGGGATCGCGCCCCAGCAGGACTTCGGTCACGTCCATGGTAAAGCGGGTGACGTTGCCCGTCATCACCGCGGTCGGGGGTGTCCCCGCCAGCGAGATCTGCACCAGTGCATTTTGCACCGCCATCGCTGAAACTCCAATCATGCCCGCGAAAATGGCGTTCGTTGCAGTCGTATCTATGTGCGGACCGGCAGCGACGGAAAGGGCGAAAAAACCGGCGAGAAGCAGGAACTGCAGGACAAGCAGGGGGCGCAGCGTAGCGAGCCCGATCGACTCCAGGCCGACGGCCAGCAGTCTCGTCAGACCGACCGCCACAATGAAGACCGGAACCGACAATATTTGCGCGACCTGCGCTGTTCCGCTGCTCGCGATGTTCGCTGCAAGGATTGCCAGATTGCCGGTGATGTGCGCGGTGAACAAGCCGCCAAGACCAAGGAAACCGATGATGTCCGTACTTCCGGCGACAACGCTAAGCACGCCGGGAAGTAACGCCAGGCCAAGTGAACCGGCGACGAGCGCAGCGCCGTCTGTCGCCGGATTGGCCATTGAATTCAATGCAACCATTTACGACTTCTGCCCGGTGCCATGGCCAATGCATTGCGCGGCCACGTGCACCTTGAAGAGAAAGCAGGTCCATTGCCGTAGCAATGGACCTGAAAAGCCGAACACCCCGGGGGAGGGTCTGGAGTATTCGGCAGGGGACTGAATGCGATTGCATTCCACCGAGGAGAGGCGATTCGTGCCCATGCTTATCGGTCGGACGCGTGCATCGGTGCGCCAGCCGCAAGCGTGGCGGCCGGCCGCGGTTCATCACCGGTGCGCTGGATCCAGCCGCCACCGAGCGCCCGGTAGAGGTCTACGAGGTTGGTGAGGCGCTGCAACCGCGTGCTGACGAGCGTGAGCTGCGCGTCGTAGAAGCCGGTCTGTGCCGTGAGCACCGTGAGATAGTTGTCGACGCCGTTTCGATAGCGGAAGGTGGAAAGGTCGAACGCCCGCTGCTGCGCCGCCGTGTAGCGTTCGGTCGCGGCGACCTGGTCGTCATAGGTGCCGCGCGCAGCAAGGCCATCCGAGACTTCCCGGAAGGCCGTCTGGATCGCCTTCTCGTACTGCGCGATGCCGATGTCCTTCTGAATTCTAGCCACGTCGAGGCTGGCCTCGAGGGTTCCGGCATTGAAGATGGGGACCGAGAGAGCCGGGATCAGCGACCAGAACGTGCTGCCCCCGCCGAACAATCCGGAGAGAGACGCGCTGGCGGTCCCCAGGCTGCCGGTCAGGCTGATGGTGGGAAAAAACGCCGCGCGCGCCGCGCCGATGTTCGCGTTCTCCGAGCGCAAGATCGCCTCGGCCTGAAGAATGTCCGGGCGCCGCGTGAGCAGATCGGACGGCAATCCCTCCGGGATGTCGGCGAGAATCGGCTGCGCTCCAAGGCGCACCGGCGGAGGAAGATCCGTGGGCAACGGCCGGCCGATCAGCAGCACGAGCGCATTCTCGGCCTGCGCCCGGCCGCGTACCTGCGCCGCGTAGTTCGCCTGGGCCAGCTCGACGACGGTCTGGGCCTGGCGCAAGGCGAGCTCGGTGCCGGTGCCGGTGTCGAACTGCAGCTTTACGATGTCATAGGAGGCCTGCGCGGTCTTCGCGGTCTGCTGCGTCACCTGCATCTGCTCGTCGATTGCGAGCAGCGTGAGGTATTGATCGGCGACCTGCGAGACGAGCAGGATCTCCGCGGCCTGCCGTGCGTATGCCGAGGCGAAGTACTGCTGCAGCGCGGCGTCGCTGAGGCTCCTCAGCCGGCCGAAGAAATCGATCTCCCACGAGGCGGAGACGCCGACCTCGTAGGTTTGCGTGGTAGTGGCCTGTCCGCTGGTCGAGACTCCCGCCGGCGTGCGCGACCGCGACGCGTCGGCGTAACCTGAAACCTGGGGAAAGAGCGCCGCGCGCTGAATCCGGTATTGCGCGCGAACCTGCTCGACGTTCAGCATCGCGACACGCAGGTCGCGGTTGTCGGCGAGCGCGATCTCCACCAGCCGCTGCAACTGCGCGTCGCGCAGGAAGTCGCGCCAGCCGATGTCCCCGGCCGGGAGAGTCGTGCCGGCCCGCCCGGCTTGCGCGGCCTTGTACGCCGCGCCCGATGGAAAGGTTCCCGCTACCGGCGCGGCCGGCCTTTCGTAGGTTGGCTGCAACGAGCAGCCCGCGGCGAGTGCAAGCACGAGCGCCGGGAACGCGCGGCGGCCGATGGAAAGCGCGTTCACGTCAGTCTCCGGGCGCCAGGAAGCAGTTTCCCGCGTGCGAGTTGGAAGATCGAGCCGATCGCGATGGATCCGATCACCGCGTTCGCTACGACGAAGAGAACCGGGGCCAGCGTCGCAGCCGCGCCGGTCCCGCCGCGATCCACCATGCGTTCGGCCGCCAGCGACAGGGCGCCCACTCCGAAGGTGAGCGCCCAGTACGACGGAGCGAATGGCTGTCGCCGGATCCAGCGCAGGAGCCGCAGCAGGATCAACCCCTGCAACAGCGCGTAACCCAAGAGCATCTGCGCTACGAGGCCGGGATCGCCTTCGGTCACGCTGAGGTAGGCGACGAGCCCGACGGCGGGTGGGGCGAGCTGAATGCCGAGCGTGGGTAGCAGCGGCACGGCAAGCGCATCGGCGACGAGCAGCCGATGAAGGATCACCGATTCCAGCGCGAGCCATGCGAAGAGCCCCGCGCCGAAGAAGAGCTGCCCCCATGCGGTCCATCCGAGGGCACCGGCGGCAGTGGCGACGACGAAACTTCCGGCGACCGCCGGAAGATAGAGCACCGGCGTGGTGGTCGACGGATCGCGGCCTCCCTTCCACAATCCGCCATGGCGCCAGACCGAAAAGGCGAGGCTCCCCGCGGCGCCTAGGGCGAAGAGGCCGATCGCCGCCACGCGTGAATAGGGAAGCAACGCGGTCGAGACGAGCAGTGTCGAGACCGGCACAAGACCGATGAAGCAGCACTGGATCGGATGCGCCGCTTCCGCAAGCGCGTCATCGCGGTGCCACATCCACTTCACGGCATATCCCGCCACGAGCACTCCCCAGATGCAAACACCGGCGAGCATGATCGCCTCGCCGATGCCGCGCGGCAGGTTCCACAGCCCGGCCGCGACGCGCCAGTCGCTCCCCAGCGCGATCACGCCGAGCACGATCCCGAAAAAGGATGCCGGAACGGAGACGTCGGGAAGCCATGCGCGGCGCACCCGGACCCTTCATTTGGCCTGCTCCCCGACCGCGTGGCGCATCGCGACGATTTCCTGTTGCTGCTTGTCGACGATCTCCTGTGCGATACGACGGATCTGCTCGTTGTGGCCGTGGCGCAGGACCGCCCGGGCCATGTCTATCGCGGCCTGGTGGTGCGGGACCATCATGTCGACGAAATCCCGGTCGACGTCGCCCGAGGGCCTGATCTGCATCGCCGCCATCATCTTCGTCATGGCGGCCTTGTTCTCCGAAAGGAAAAGCTTCTCGTCGGGTCCTGCGGCAAGGGCGGCGGCGGTCACGGTCGCGAAGGCGAACAACGCGCCGGCCGCGGCGAATCGGGAAAGGGATGCGGAATTCATGGGTTTTCGGCTCCTGGAAAAAATACGGTTTGGTGGACGGGTGAATGGGGAAAGGGCGCTCACTTCAAGCTCCCGGCGCCATTGCGGCCGCCGGCTCGCGCTTCGGGCGTCCGCCGAGCTTGCGGCTCACCACCTCGAAGAACATCGGCACGAGCAGCGGGCCGAGGAAAGTCGCGGCCAGCATCCCGCCGATCACGGCGATGCCGATCTCATTCTGGCTCGCCGAACCCGCGCCGTTCGCGATGGCGAGCGGCAGCACGCCGAGGAGGAACGCCAGGGAGGTCATCAGGATCGGGCGCAGCCGAATCTTCGCGGCTTCGACCGCGGCCTCGACGGTGGAGCGGCCCTCTTCGTGCAGCTCGCGCGCGAATTCCACGCTGAGGATGGCGTTCTTGGCCCCCAGGCCGACGATCGTAGTGAGCACCGCGACCTGGAAATAGACGCCGTTGGGCACCCCGAGGAACGTGGCGGCGAGGAGCGAGCCCAGCACGCCGATCGGGACCACGAGGATCACGGAGATCGGAATGGTCCAGCTCTCGTAAAGCGCCGCGAGGCTCAGGAAGACCACGAGCATCGAGAGCGCGTAGAGGTATGGCGCCTGGGAACCCGCCTGCTGCTGTTGCAGCGAGATGCCGGTCCATTCGAAGCCGATGCCCGCGGGCATTTGCTTCGCGAGCGCCTCCATGGCGAGCATCGCCTGCCCCGCGCTCTTGCCAGGCGCGGCCTGGCCCTGGATCTCCATGGCAGCGACACCGTTGTATCGCTGCAATTGCGGCGGGCCGTAAGTCCAGCTGCCGGTGGCGAAGGAGGAGAACGGCACCATCACGCCCTTCGAGTTGCGCACGTAGAGGCGGTCCAGGTCCTCGGGATTCATGCGAAACGGCGCGTCGGCCTGCACGTACCCCTTCTTGATGCGGTTATCGGTATCGAGGAAGTTGTTCACGTAACGCGAGCCCCACGCGACCGAGAAGGTCTGGTCGATGTCGCTCAGGGCCACGCCGAGGACGCTGGCCTTCTCGCGGTCCACGTCGATGCGGAACGTCGGGTTGTCCACCACTCCGCTGAATCGCACCTGCGCGAGGTCCGGGTCCTTCGCCGCCAGGGTGAGGAGCTGGTTCTTTGCCTTGAGAAGCGCGTCATAGCCCACTCCACCGCGGTCCTCCAGCTCGAAGTCGAAGCCCGAGGACGTGCCCAGCCCGCGGATCGGCGGCGGATTCACCGGGGTGATGACCGCGTCCTTGTAGCTCGCGAAATGCGCCGCGGTGCGCGAGATCACCGCCTGCACCGTCTGGTCCTTGCCCCGCGCGGCCCAGTCCTTCATGTGGACGTAAACCATGCCCTGGCTCTGGCCGCGCCCGGCGAAGTTGTTGCCGTTGATGACGAACGCTTCGTCGACGCCGGCCGATTCCTGCTTGAGCAGGTACTGCGCAACGTCGTCGAGCACGACGCCGGTCCGCTGCTGGGTCGCGCCCGGCGGCGTCTGCACCTGGACGAAGAAATAGCCCTGGTCCTCGTTCGGCACGAACGCGGTGGGCAGCCGCACGAAGAGCAGGCCCACGGCGACCACGATCGCCGCGTAGATGGCGAAGGCCCACAGCGACCGCCCGATCACGCCGCGCACGCCGCCGACGTAACGGTCGCGTCCCTTCTCGAAGACGCGGTTGAACCAACCGAAGAATCCGTGGCGCACGGCATGCTCGCGATCCGGCGCCTTGAGCAGCGTCGCGCAGAGCGCGGGCGTGAGCGTGAGCGCGACGAACACCGACAGCAGCATCGCCCCGACGATCGTAAGCGAGAACTGGCGGTAGATGGCGCCCACCGTCCCGCTGGACATGGCCACCGGAATGAAGACCGCCGATAGCACCATGGCCACGCCGATCAATGCGCCGGTGATCTGGCCCATCGCTTTCTCGGTCGCTTCCTTCGGGCCCAGCTTCTCCTCGGTCATGACGCGCTCGACGTTCTCCACCACGACGATGGCGTCGTCGACGAGCAGACCGATCGCCAGCACCAGGCCGAACATCGAGAGCGTGTTGATGGTGAAGCCCGCCGCGGACATGAGCCCGAAGGTGCCGAGCAGCACGACCGGGACCGCGATCGCCGGAATGAGCGTGGCGCGCCAGTTCTGCAGGAAGAGAAACATCACCAGGACCACGAGCGCGATTCCCTCGAGGAGCGTCTTCACCACTTCCTGGATCGAGATCTTGATGAACGGCGTCACGTCGTTCGGGTACACGTCCTTTAACCCGTGCGGAAAGTAGGGCCGCAGCTCCGCGATCTTGGCGCGAACGGCGTTGGCCGTGTCGAGGGCGTTGGCGCCGGTCGCGAGCTGGATGCCGATCGCAGAGGCGGGCACGCCGTTGTACTTGTTGTCGACGATGAACATTTCCGCGCCGAGGGCGATGCGGGCCACGTCGCGCAGGCGAACCTGGGAGCCGTCGGGCAGGGCTTTGAGCACGATCGCGCCGAACTGTTCCGGCGTGGTGAGAAGTGTGGCTTCGGTGATCGTCGCGGTGAGCTGCTGGTTGGTGACCGCCGGCGTGCCGCCGAGCTGTCCTCCGGAAATCTGCACGTTCTGGGCGAGCAGCGCCGCGTTCACGTCGAGCGGCGTCAGCGCGTAGTTGTTTAGTTTGTTGAGATCCAACCAGATGCGCATCGCGTACTGGGTCCCGTTCACGTTGAGGTTGCCGACGCCGTTGACGCGGCTGATTGGATCCTGGATGTGCGAGACCACGTAGTTGGCGATGTCGAACTTCGTCATGCTGTTGTCGGTGGAGATGAAGCCCACGAACATCAGGAAGGCGTTGGTGGATTTCGTCACGCGCACGCCCGACTGCTGCACCTGCGCGGGGAGCAGCGGCACGGCGAGCTGCAGCTTGTTCTGCACCTGCACCTGTGCGATGTCGGGATTCGTACCGGGCGTGAAGGTGAGGGTCGTGGTGGACTGGCCGGTGTCGTCGCTCACGGACGACATGTAGATCAGGTTGTCGATGCCGCTCATCTGCTGCTCGATCACCTGCACGACCACGTTGTTGACGGTGTTCGCCGACGCACCCGGGTAGGTCGTGCTGATCTGCACCGTGGGCGGTGCGATCGGGGGATATTGGTCGATGGGCAGTTGCACGATGGAGAGCGCGCCCGCCAGCATGATGATGAGCGCGATGACGATCGCGAAGATCGGCCGGTTGATGAAGAACTTGGCCATGGTCAGTTCGCCGCGACGGGAGAAGGCGCCGATGCGACCGGTGCCGGCGCGGCGTTCGCGACATCGATGGCTCGAACGGTGGCGCCCGGCTGCACTTTCTGCACGCCAGCCACGATCACTTTCTCGCCGTCGTTCAGCCCGTCCTCCACCACCCAATCGGTGCCGGTGGTGCGGGTGGCCTGGATTGCGCGCAGCGACACCTTGTTGTCCGCGCCGACGACGAGCGCCGTGGCCTTGCCGCTCGCGTCACGGGTTACGCCGACTTGAGGGACGAGCACGACGTTGTCGTTGACCCCCTGGTCGATGCGTGCACGGACGAACATGCCCGGCAACAGCACGGCTTTCGGGTTGGGGAAGAGCGCGCGCACGGTCACCGAGCCTGTGCCCTGGTCCACCGTGACGTCGGTGAATTGCAAGGACCCCGCAAGCGGATATTGAGTGCCGTCCTCGAGGAGGAGCGTCACCTTGGCCTGGTCCGGGCCGGTCAGCTTCAGCCTTCCGCTCGCGACGTCGCGGCGCAGCTGCAGGCCCTGCACGCTGGATTGGTTGAGGTCGACGTAGATCGGGTCGAGCTGCTGCACGGTCGCGAGCAGCGTCGCGGCGCTCGCCTGCACGAAGGCGCCCTGGGTTACCGCCGAAGCGCCGATGCGTCCCTTGATGGGCGATACCACACTTGTGTAGCCGAGATTGATTTGCGCAGTCTGGACCGCGGCCTTTCCGGTGGCGACATCGGCGACCGCCTGCCCCTGGGCCGCGACCGCGTTGTCGTAGTCCTGCTGGGCGACGCCGTTGCCGGCGAGAAGGATCTTGTAGCGCTCCACCAGCACGTTGGCCGCGGCGAGCGTGGCTTGCGCGCGTGCGAGCATCGCCGCGGCGCTCGCAAGCGCCGCGCGGTAGGGCGCCGGATCGATCTGGTATAGCAGCTGGCTCGCGTTGACGTCTGCGCCTTCCGTGAAAGGCCGGGAGAGGACGATGCCGTCGACCCGGGCACGGACCTGCGCCACGAGGAGCGGGGAAGTGCGTCCCGGTAGTTCCGTGGTCACAGGAACACTTGCACGATGGACCGTCACCACGCTGACTTCCGGAGCTTGCGGAGCGGGCGGTGCTTGACTCGCTTCGCTGCAGCCGACAAGCGCAATTGCAGTCAGCATTGAAAGGAAAACGGTAGATGGAAGCGTTGCCTTATGCAAATGCATGAACAGAGACTTTTGTGTTTCGCCCACCGCCGCCGGGCTCGCCGGGCGCGACCCGGCGCGACTCAGGAGCGGGTAGCTCCGCAATGTATTGACACGCATTTCACGCAAGTCCGACATGTTTTGTCCTCACTCAATTCACGTTTCCGCGTTTCGGTAGCGGCGATGAGGCAGCACTATGCATGGCGGGGGGTTGGCCAGGCATTGGCGGATCATTAAGTTCCGTTAATCTGCGGAAGGGAGCGCTTGATCTGAAACTTGGGGCCAGCGCGCTTGCAAATGCCGCTCGTCAGCTGCAAGCAGGCATCGCGCGCGACTGGCGTTGCCCGGAGTGGCACATAAGCGGAACCAGAATGGGCAGCGATGACGCGAAACGTCATTCGCGGCTATACAGAATTTCACGTATCCGATCTTGTACGGCTTCGCGCGCCGGCACGTCGCTGCGGACGTGGTAAGTCACCTGCGTCCCGGACGCGAGCGCCTTGAAATCGACCACGTACAGGGCGCCGGACCTTGGGCTGCTATCGAGCAGCTCGGAGTGATCGTGATTTGTTCCGACCATCTCAGCCCAGCCAGAGGTTTCATTGATGCGCAGAGTGTCTAGCCCGGATATTTCACCAGGCCACCCCCGTATGCTTGCAGGTGCCTCCGTGCAGCCAATCTAAGGCCGTTTGGTTTGCGCCCTAGTGGATTTGGAGTTACGCGGATTCTGGCGGGTTCTGGCCGGCCATACCGGGCATGCCCGTCTTGCCAATAGAATGATCTATTGGCTGCGCCGGTCGAGCCCGATCTGTCTCGCCCAGTCCTCCGTCATAATTCCGCGTCCTGATGAAATATCCGGGCTAGCGTCCTGATTCTCTCGTCAAAGCCGCTCTTTACGCAAAAGGCGGCGTCCCAAAGCTTCCCCGGTTGGACGACCGTCTCCGATATTTTGCTTTCCCTTACGCCGTTCGGTGTCGATGCGCACCCCGCCAAGCCGACTACGAGAAAAAGCGCCATGCGCATCGCTACTCCCATGACCTTCCCTTAGCGCATCCCATGCGCACGCGGCACCGCGTGGACGACATGGCGTCGCGGGATAGCCTCGGCGCCCAGCTCGGTGTCTACTTCGCGCTCGCAATCGATGCCGTTGTTCTGCTCGCAGTCGTCGATCATTTTTTGACGGCGTTCGGCGTAGGTACCCAGCTCGATGTCGGCTTCGCGCTCGCAATCGATGCCGTTGTTCTGCTCGCAATCGTCGATCATCTTTTGCCGGCGTTCGGCGTAGGCTTCTGACATCTGCTGTTGATCCTCGATTGAAGTGGCCTCTGCTGCCGTATCGGAAGAGTGCAGCTCAGGCAACTCGGTCATCGTCACGGGAGCCGCATGTTCTTGTTGGATCACATACGGAATATCGTCCTCAGAATTGGCCGCGCAGGCTGTTCCAAGACTAACTATCGCAAGTAGGGAAGCTATTACTGTAGCTGGTAGTTGTTGCATGTTCATCCTCAAGAATATTAGGCGTGGTTTGAATGTGCAATCCCGCACCAGCCGCGATGTTGAAAATAAGATTGGACTTGCTTTTGCAAAGCGGGACTTGCTCGATACGGTCAATGAACGTTCTGAAAAAGGACGGCGGCGCAGAGTGCGGTGCGGGCCAATGCGCTGGCGCTGCCGATGCTTCGTTGATGAAGAGCAGAAGTGCTGTTCATGACGATGCTCCTTGCTGATTGAGAATCGTGGCGCCGGCCAGGTTGCTGCAATTCCGGCCTCCATTTCGCTCGTATTGCATGTAGCTCTACAACGCAATAACGTCTGGGTCGCTCGGGTAGCACTATGCATGGCGAGGGGTTTGCCAGGCATTGCCGGATCATTAAGTTCCGTTAATTCTGCGGCGGCCCAAAGCTTCCCCGGCCGGACGATCGTCTCCGACATTTGGCGTTCCGGTACTCCGTGCGGTTGTCGATGCGCACCCCGCCAACGACTGCAAGAAAAGCGCCTTGCGCATCGCATTTTTCATGACCTGCCTTCAGCGCGCCCACACCCGCACTCCGAGGTCGAGTTGCGGCCGAAAGAAAACATCGGTCGCTCACTTCTTATCAGTCCTTGCAACCGAATCCGGCTTGCCTAGTCGGCCGGATGCCAGGTCGAATCGGGGTTGAACTCGGTCGTGCCTTTCGCAACCTGCTCTGTGTTCGGGCCGAGGTCTTTTTCGTACACCACGTCGTCCTGGGTGACTGCGTAAGTCATCACGCCCGTTGACCGGTACTCCGCGGGATAAGCCAGAAATGCGAATCTAGCGCCGGCCTCCACGGACTTTACCGGGCTCATGACTTTTCGGAAGTAGTAGCCGTGGAATGGAACCGTCGGGCCGTCTTTGCCCGCATGTACCCGCAACCCGCGGATCGGTTGCGTGGCCGGATCGCCCTCCACACCCTTGTGCTCCTTCTGCGACACAACCAGCCCGTGACAGGCTTCCATTGCGGTCAACTCGTTCTCGCCGACTCGCCGGAACAATACTTCCTCCATGCCGGCCTTGGCATCGAAGTGCCACGCACCTTTTTCAGACACGAGTGGAATCGGGAAAGGCCAGTTCTCCGCGCCGATGTACAGAACCGTGATGGCGTCGGGTTCCTGTACCAGGCGGTGCATTTCCTGATATTTCCAGGCGAAATTATCGCGATCGAGTCGTTCCTGACCTTCGTCGTCTGAGGAAACGAACTCCTTGCCTGCTCCGAGGATCTGCGACATGGCTTCGTCGTCGTCGCTTTTGACGGCCAGGTAAAGAGCGTGACTTGCTTCTTCAGCAGAAGGGAAGGTCTTCGTTCGTGGTTGCGCAGCAGCACAGATTTGACCGTAACCCGCAAGGATCAGCGCGAAAATTGCGAACGATGCTCATATCGCGCATGATTGCTGTCTCCATATCAACTGATGCCGTGTTCGTGAACGAGTTCATTACCGGTGCCCTCCGCCGCCGTGTGAAACTCCTGCGTGGAACCCTCCTGCATGGGTGCCTCCACCGAAACTCGATCGCCCGTGTGACGAGTCCCCCCTCACTATGCCGCCGTGATCAAACCCGCTGAACGCGCCGGGATGGACTCCAGGATGGCCAAGCGCTCCGGCCTGTTGATGGAAAGCGGGTGTTCTCTCAGGACCGCCGCCCTGAAACGTGTCGGTGTGATCGACATGCGCGCCTTCGAGATGCGCGCCACCATGATCGAGATGGGCGCCGCCGTGACCGAAGTCGTGACCGAAATCGTGTCCGCGCGCGAAGGTTCTGCTGTGGGAATGGTAGGCACGATGGTTGTATATTGTTCCTCCGCCATGCCAGTCGAACCCCCAGTCGTGCCACCCCCAACCGAATCCGGCGAAGAGGCCGACATCAAAGCCCAGGCCAAAATACAGGCCCGGTTCGTCATAGTAGAATCCCGGAACCGCTACCCAACCTGGATAGGCGACTAACGGCGCCCCGTATACGAGCCACGGATCGTATGCGGGCACGTAAACGACTTGAGGGTCGGCCGGTTGAATTACCGTCGTTTGGCTCTGCGTTGTCACCGTCTGCTGGCTGGTACTCTGCAAGCTCCCGGCTTCCTGCGCACGCTGGCGCATCACCTGGACTGCGTTGAGCACGTCCTGCGGATGGTTCATATAGGCGTCTCCCAGCGCTGAGATCCAGGAAAGATTCTTGTCCATGTTTGCCATGACCGAAGGGAACTGCGTGAGCGCTTTCACGCTCGGATCCCAGGACTGCTGGTCGACTGTCTGGGCCAGGGCCGAACCCCTCAGATCGGAATGCTGTTGCAGCCATCGGTCTGCCTCCACCACTTCAGTCGGATAAGTCGAGGCAGCAAGGACCTGGCCTACCAGCGCATCCGGATATAAGGCGATAGGCGCCACGAGTTGCTGCAACTGCTCGGGGGTCTGTTGCGGGCCGGGGCTCGTCAGCGGCGCGGCAGACTGATCGGCCTGATTCGGAAGCTCTAATACCTCAGGCGGGTAGTCGGAAACAGTGCTTCTGGGTTGCTGCTGCGCGCACGCGACGGTCGCGAACACGAGGGAACAGGAAATAAAATATGTGAAACACCGGCGCCAGAAGTTCACCATCAAGTTCTCCTACTGTTAGGGGTTAAAGTCTCGCAACGCACTGGAATGCAGGTTCTGCAACCCACAGCGGGAGCATGAAGCGATCTGCATCGATCACCCTCGGCCGGTACTGTGATGCCAGGGCCTGCAGCGGTCTTGCAATTTCTTGTAATTGCCCTGCGCAATCCCGAATTGCACGGCCCTGTCAATTGGGGAAGGGCCGTCCGGGTGCCAAGCGCGCGACTCGGAAGATTTTCGCGACGCAATGCACTGGCACGCGTCTCAAGCAGGCCCGACATGTTGTTTCCTCATTCCATCGTCGTTTCCGCATTTTCGACAGCGGCATTGGGCATAACTATGCACGGCGGGGCCTTGGCCAGGCATTAGCGGATCATTAAGTTCCGTTAACCTCGAAGCACTTGATCTGATTGTTGGGACAGGCGATGGTGTTCGGAAACCGCACGTATGGAGTGCTGCTGAGCGCACCCACTCGTCGCCAGCTGGAGAGAACAGAAACGAAAAAGTAGTGCGGGTTCCGATATGCGCGCAGCTTTGGTCTCGTGCGTAATCTTCCTGGCAGGTTGCGCCACGTCCGGTACGGGCTACGGCACGCGAGCGAATCCGGGCAACGCCTTCTGGCCACGCCAGATTGCCGGAATGCGCCAACCACCGGCCGGGGGGTGATACAGACGTGGTTCTTTCTTGCGCTGTCCGCTACCGTTTCACCTTCTCGTTCCAGAATCTCATTTCCATGAAGGTTGCAACGTCCGTGCCTCGAGAAGCAGATCAAGCACTCCTGTCCGAAGATTAACGGGACTTAATGATCCGCCAATGCCTGGCTAATTCCATGGCATGCATAGTTGGCTCCAATGTGGTTACCGAAACGTGGACGGGCAACGCTTCCTGGCACGCCTGCCCTGCAACCCGGGCAGTCGGTTGCGGATCAACGTTTCGGCAACGCCTCAATAGCTCTTTGATTGCAGCGCTTGAATCGTAGGCCAACCGCAGCGCGCCGCCATCAATTACCGAGAAGGAGTCAAGATCATGGATGCCATAACCCGAATCACTGATGCCATAACCCGATCCGATGCCCGGAACGTTTCGCTTCACACCCCAACGGATCTGGGTACGGATGCGACGCGCGCTATTTCGGGAGCGCTCAACGTGCTGCTGGCGGACCTGTTCGCCTTGTATCTGAAAACGAAAAACTTCCATTGGCACGTGTCCGGCCCGCACTTCCGCGACTACCACCTGTTGTTGGATGAACAGGCTAACCAGATCTTCTCGACCACCGACAGCATCGCCGAGCGCGTGCGCAAGATCGGCGGATCGACGCTGCGTTCCGTCGGCCACATTGCGCGCCTCCAGCGAGTTCCGGACAACGACGCGGAGTACGTTACGCCGCTCGATATGCTTGCGGAGTTGCGCGACGACAACAAACAACTCGCGACGCGACTTCGCGAAGCGCATGGACTCTGCGACGAACATCGGGATGTGGCGAGCGCCAGCCTGATCGAAACCTGGATCGACGAGGCGGAAGGCCGCGTGTGGTTCCTCTTCGAGGCGACACGCCGTGGCGACAGCAGTGGTCATTGACGCGCGAGTGGCATCGAGACGACGCTTGATTCAATCAGGAGAATGAAATGAAAATCGGAATCGCCGGCACAGGCCGGATGGGAACGGCAGTCGCCTTGCGGCTGCTGGAGCTGGGTAACGAGATCACGGTTTGGAACAGGGCATCGGAGAAGACCGCCGTGGCTGCCGCTGCAGGAGCCGCCGTTGCGCCGACACCCGCAGCTTTGGCTTCGGCATGCGACACGATCATTACCATTTTGACCAACACTGCAGCCATGGAGGCCGTCTACACCGGGAAGGATGGGTTGCTGTCGGGGAACGTGCGGGGCAAGCTGCTGATAGAAATGAGCACCGTGCGCGGAGACGACCACCGCGCGCTCGCGTCCAAAGTGGCAGCCAGGGATGCGGCGTTGCTCGAATGCCCGGTCAGCGGCACGGTCAGACCGGCCCGCGAAGGAAAGCTGGTCGGGTTCGCCGGGGGTACGCCCGAGGCCTTCGCGGCTGCCCAGTCGCTGCTCGATCAACTCTGCCGCAGGGTCGAACTGATCGGCCCGATGGGCTCAGGTGCGAACATGAAGCTCGCGGCCAACCTGCTGCTCACGGTGTTCTGGCAGGCCCTGGCCGAGGCATGTAGTCTGATGCGGGGCGTCCCGATCGAGCCTGCAAGGCTGATCGATCTGTTGGCGGACTCCAACATCGGCGCCGGCATCCTCAAGGCCCGCGGCGCCCTGGTGGCCGCCGCGCTCGCGGGCAAGGACGCGACAGCGGCGAGCTTCGACATCAACTTCATGCGCAAAGACCTGCGCGACATGCTGCAGGAAGCCAACGCGCTCGGCATTTCGTTGCCAGTGGCCGCACGCACGCTGAAGTCCTTCGACGAGGCCTCCCTCGCCGCATTCGGGGAGATGGACGCAACCCAGTATCCGGCATGGTGGATCAGCCACACCGAAACAGAGCAGGCCTGACGGCGTCCCTCGAACATATGGGTCCGTCAATGCTTCAGATGCTCGTGTTTCAGCATTCCTGGTACACCGCGTGAGCCGTTGGCACGAATGTCCTGAAAACGGGAGAAGCCTATCCTCGATGTCCGGCAATTGAACCCTGACCGGTTCGGCGCTGTCTTCACCAACCATGGCCAAGTATCCGAAAATCAGGCTCTGCGTGTTTTGTGTGGATATACGCGACGACACACTGCGAAGCCCGGTGCACTTGATTCACCCGGTCAGCGGCATGCAAATGCTTTTCGACGAGCGCGGTGAAGCGGTCTGCCCGATCTGCCAGGCAAAGTGGAGGCGCGAGCGGAATGTATTGTCGCTGGCAGCGTAAGGTCGAATGTGTGGCGCCGATACGTTGACGAAACCGATGCAGGTGGTGGCCGGCAATATCTAGGGAAGCTCTGAACAAGTCTTACGTGCGCGACCGGGTGATTTGGGTCTGGGGCAAGAGGCCGAGGACGCCGTGTAGCCGGTCTACACAAGGAGGAGCCCACGCAGCCATCGGCCCAAATCACCCCGGTCCCTCTCATAGAGACGAGCGATTATCGGGTTGTTGCGCTCCTGGCCAAGGTACCCACCTTGGCTTCGTCGCGGCGCCTCCCATCCATCCGCACCTGACGCAACGCGCGTCGCAAGACTTGATCAGAGCTTCCCTAGCAAGCTCAGCGCATCGATCCGGCCGATCGCACCTGGTGGATCACATGACCGCCACGCTGGATTGCTTCGGCACCCAGCTCCGTGTCTACCTCGCGTTCGCAATCGACGCCGTTGTTCTGCTCGCAATCCTCGATCATCGTGTGACGCCGCTCGGCGAATGCCCGGGCAGCCGCCTCGTTCTGTTGATCTTCCGGGTGAACGGGCTCTGCGTCAGCAGTCGAGTCCGCCGCGGTCGTACCGGCAATGATGCCAGGGCGGTCACTGGACCTGCCCGGCATCTTAGGGCTTTTTCGAAATGTCTCCGACTGCGGCACGCGCGGCGCCTTTACGTCCGCCAGAGGCATATCTGAATAGTGCACCTCGCCTGATTCGTCGAACCACATATTGACTTCGCTGGCGCGCGCGATTCCCAAGACCATTGGAAATGTCAGCGCTATCAACGCCACTCGTGCAGCATGCGATGGTTGGCGGAATATGTTCGTCATCGTTTGTACCTCGCTTCAAGTGTTAGTGGGCCAAGCGGTGCGGCTTGTCTGCGCTCATGCGCTTTGCAATGCAGCCAGCACCTTCTCCGGCAGGAACGGGACCGAGCGCAGCCGCACGCCGACAGCGTCGAACAGCGCATTGGAGATCGCGGCGGGCACGACCGCCGCCGCGGTCTCGCCGACGCCCCACGGCTTCTGCGTAGGCCGGTCGATCAGCTCGATGTCCACGTCGGGGATCTCCGGAAAGGTCAGGATCGGATAACTCGCCCAGTCGACGCTCGTGACGCGGGAACGGTCGAACCTCACCTGTTCCTTCAGCGTTCGGCTCACGGTCTGCAACACGTTGCCCTCGACCTGGTTCTTCGTTCCGTCGGGGTTGATGATTTGCCCGCAATCCTGCACGACCGCGAAGTGCTTGACGCGGATCGCACCGGTCTCGCGGTTCACTTCCACTGTTGCGACGATCCCGACGTAGGTGCGATTAAGCTCGTACTTCACGTAGGCGACGCCGCGGCCCGTCGCGGTACCGGAGCCGGCGCGCTGCGGCGACGCGCGGCCTTGCCACCTGGCGAAGGCCTGCAGCCGCTTCAGGACCTCTTCGCCCCGCGGGTCGTCGAGGTAGCGGAGCCGGAAGTCGAAGGGATCGGCCTTCGCGGCGATTGCCAGCTCGTCGAGGAACGCCTCGTTCGCGAACGTGTTCTGCAGGCGCCCCGGGGTGCGGATCCACGAGGGGCGCAGCGGCGTGTCGGCCAGCCGGTGCCCAACGGTCAGCATGTTGGGAAAATCATAGGGCAGCGCGGAGTCGTTGAGGATGTTGCCGGGCCGTATGTCCGTCTCGTGGGGAAGCGCGGCGAGCTCGGCCGCCACGAGCGCGACCGGGCCGGCGACGCCCTGCGGGATGTAGAACTGCGAATGCCACGCCATCACCTTGCCGGCCGCATCGAGTCCCGCCCGCATGTCGACGAGCGTCGGCGGCCCTTTCGGGTCCCAGCCATGCTCATCGGCGCGCATCCATTGCACGCGCACCGGCTTGCCCATCGCGCGCGCGAGCAGCGCGGCATCGGCGGCCGCATCCTCGTGGCCGTTGCGGCCGTAGCAGCCGGCGCCCTCGACGTAGATCGCGCGGACATTCTCTTCCGGCAACGAGAACATGGCGGCGAGCTGCTTGCGCAGGTTGTGGGTGGCCTGGCTCGCGGACCAGGAGGTCAGCTTGCCGTCGCGGAATTCGGCCACGGCACACGACGGCCCGATCGAGCCGTGCGTATGTATCGCGAAGTCGTAGGTCGCGCTGAGGTGCGTCGCGGCCTGCGGGAGCACCTGCTCGGTGTGTCCGACATCGCTGGTGACATCCTCCTTGACGACCTTCGTCGAGCGAACATGCTCCCAGAGCCGGGACTCGTCCGGCAACCCCGACCATTCGGACCAGGTCGCCTTGAGCGCGCGCGCGCCCTTGATGGCGCCCCACTCGCTGCGCGCGACCACGGCGAGGAAGTTGCCCTCGCGCACGACCTTCACGATATCGGGAATGGCCTTCACCGAGTCCTCGTCGACGCCCAGCAAGCGAGCGCCGATGGCGGCGGGCCGGACGACGCGCGCGTGCAGCATGCCGGGCAGGCGGAAGTCCTGCATGTAGGTGAACTCGCCGGTGACCTTGCCGGGAATGTCCAGGCGAGGGATCGACCGCCCCACGAAGCGATATTGCGACGGGTCGAGCGGCGGCGCCTTGAGGTCCATCGCCAGGGAGAAATGCTTGCCGCCCACGAGTTCGCAGAAGGACACGCTTCGCGTTCCGGATTTCGTGCGAACCATGCCGTCGGCGGTGGTGAGCTCGTTCTCGGCGAGCTGCAACGATTTCGCCGCCTCGCGCACCAGCGCCGCGCGCGCGGTCGCGCAGGCCTGGCGAATCTGCATGCCGCCGACCTGGATCGAGAAGCTTCCGGAGGTCACGCCCTGGTCGGGCGTGAACAGCGTGTCGCCCGTAATCAGTTCGACCTTCTCGAGTGCCACCGTGAGCTCGTCCGCCACGATCTGGGTCAGGGCGGTGCGAACGCCGGTACCGAGATCCACTTTTCCGGAGTAGCAGGTCACCGTGCCGTCGGCGCCGATCGACAGGAAGCTGTCGACCTGGTCGAGGGAGAGCGCCTTGCCTGTCGCGGCGTCAGCCATCGCGGTCTTGTGCAGCAAGGGGCCGAAGGAGAACGCCACGACGAGCGAGCCGCCAGCCTTCAGGAAGTCACGGCGGGAAAGAATCGGATTTTGCATGGTGGTCTCCTTTATGCGGTTTGCGCGGCACGCTTCACAGCGCGCACGATCCGGATATGCGTTCCGCAGCGGGTTTGCATCCAGCAAGGCCTTTGCCTGCATGATCATGCCGTTGATGCAATAGCCGCACTGGACCGCCTGCTCGTCGATGAAAGCCTGCTGCAACGGATGCGGATGCGCCGAGCTCCCGAGGCCTTCGAGGGTTGTAATCTTCGCGCTGCCGACGCTGCCTACCGGGTAAACGCATGAGCGCATGGCCTTCCCGTCGATGTGCACGGTACAGGCCCCGCATTGCGCCAGACCACAGCCGAATCGAGGTCCGCTCAAAGCCAGTTCGTTGCGCAATGCGTACAGAAGCGGCATGTTGGGATCATCCACTTGCACGTCCGCCGTTTTTTCGTTGACGATGAGAGTTATCTTCATGAGTTCTCCATGGGTATTTGTGTAGCGCTCCAATCCGGGTTTATCCGCAGCGCGATGCAGCGAGCAGCCAGACTACGTCGCGACCTGTTCGATTCCTTTTCATCGCCTTGCGAAAAGTCCGCGATGTTTGCTTTTTTTGCCTGGTTGCGGCACCCGCATCGTTGGGGAACGCACACGGAGCGTGCTCTCACGAGTCTCCTCATGGCGACTCGACGCACGGCGCGAAAGCGCGCGAACGCGCCTTGCGTCCCTCATCCGCCAGCGACACGGTGAAGATGAGCAGGCCGGCGGCAGCCAGCAGCGCGCCCACCCATCCGGTGGAGGCCCATCCCAAGCCACTGGCGATGGCGACGCCGCCCAGCCAGGCGCCTATCGCGTTGGCGATGTTGAAGGCGGCGTGATTCAACGCCGCCGCGAGTGTCTGCGCATCCTCGGCGACATCCATAAGCCGGATCTGTAGCGCGGGCACGATCGCAACACCCGTGCCGACCAGCAGTACGGCAATCATGGCCATCCACGCGTGGCGCGCAGTGATGCTGAACAAGCTCAGCACGACGGCGTTCCAGATCAACACACCACCGATCGTGCGCATCAGCGCGCGATCGGCGAGCTTCGATCCGACCAGATTGCCCAGGATCATGCCCACACCGAATGCAACGAGCACGAATGGCACGTACCGTTCCGGCAGCCCGGCGACCTGGGTCAGCGTCGGCGTGATATAGCTGTACACACAGAACAGTCCGCCGAAGCCCACCGACCCGATACCGAGCGTCAGCCAGACCTGCTTGCGACCTAACGCTTTCAGCTCACGCGCGGGACTCGCGCCGTTGACCGGACCAGTCCGCGGCACGCAGCGGGAAATCAAAGCGCACGTTAGTACGCCGATGGCGCCTACCAGAACAAAGGCCGCGCGCCAGCCAAGCGTCTGTCCGATCCAGGTTGCCAATGGCACACCGGCCAGCGTTGCGCCTGTCAGGCCCAGCATCATCCGGCCGATCGCCCGAGCTCGCTCATTGGCAGGCACCAGCGACGCGGCGACGAGCGATGCCACGCCAAAATACGCGCCGTGCGGGAGCCCGGCGACGAAACGAACTGCGATGAGCCAGGGATAGCTGGGTGCCAGCGCGCTTGCGAAGCTGCCGGCAGCAGAACAGGCCATCAGCGCCAGCAGCAATCGATGACGTGACCAACGGGCGGCGAGCACGGCGATGAGCGGTGCGCCGATCACGACGCCAAGCGCATAGGCGCTGACGATATGTCCCGCGCTGGGCACCGAAATGCCGAGGTCTCCGGCAACATTCGGAAGCAATCCCATAATGACGAACTCGCCCGTGCCGATGCCGAAGCCGCCCACACCGAGGGCCAGTTCCGCCCATCTGGAGCGGCTGGCCTGCACTGCTCGTGAATCCGGGGAGGTCGTGTCCACGTTGGTTTGCCCGGACAGTGTCGTCACGGCCGGCCTCTGTTCTCGCGCCAGAACTCGGCTACGTACAGCGCGAGCGCGGCAACGGCGAACAGCGCGCCCAGACCGGCGAGCGTGCGCCAGCCCCGGAAGGCATACACGGCCACCGCCAATCCGGATGCCGTGGCACCACAGAGGAACGCGAACGCCATGAACAGTCCATTGAGCCGACCGCGCAAATCCGGCGCGAGCATATAGATGCTGCGCAGGCTCAAGACCAGAGATATCTGTACCGCCGCATCCAACATCAATGCCGCAAGAACGAGGAGCGCCAGAGAGCGAGTGTGCCCTGCCTCGACGGCAATGGCGAAGGCGAGCAGCGCCGCCATCAATGCCCATCCCGTCGCAGGTCGCGTCAGCCCACGATCAGCCAGTCGCCCGGCAATGGGTGCCGAGAGCATACCGGCCGCGCCCGCCAGCGTGAACAACGCGATGCTTCGGTGGTCCAGCCTAAATTCATTGGCCAGCAGTAGCGGCGAGGCGGTCCAGAAAACGTTGAAGCACGCGAACATCATTCCCTGATAAAAAGCACGGCGCCGCAATAGCGGCGTTCGCGCGACCAGCCCGGGAAGCGACCGTATGCTCTGCGAATAGAGCAGCCTGGAGCTTGGTCGACGCTGCGGCAGGGCCCGCATTAGCACCACCATCAGCGCCAGCATCATGCCGGCCGAGATGTAGAACACTGCGCGCCAGCCAAAGGTTGCCGCGACATAGCTCGAGAACGGCCGCGCGAGCATGATGCCCGCCAGCAGCCCGGACATCACGTTGCCCACCACTTTGCCGCGCGACGCTTCGGGAGCGAGGTGCGAGGCGAACGGCACGAGAATCTGCGTCGCGACGGCAGACACGCCGACGATAAACGATGAGACCATGAAAGTCACAGCCGAGCCCGAAAGCGCGATCCCGAGCAGACCGAGCACTACGGCACCAAGCGCCCAAATCACCAGACGCCGGTTCTCGATCACATCGCTCAGGGGCACCAGAAACAGAAGGCCCGCACCGTAACCGAGCTGCGTCAGAGCGACGATGAGGCCAGCAAGTCCCGCATGTAGCCCGAGAGCGGGCGCAATGAGTCCGACGAGCGGCTGGGAGTAGTAGAGGTTGGCGACGACGAGGCCACATGCGGCTGCGAAGACCGCGACCTGCACGGGCCTCAGGCCGATTGGCCGCGCCTCGCTTCCGCGACTCGGCAGTGGTGAGGAACAGGTTTCAACCTCAAGGATCAAACTCATTGATTCGAACCGCGTGACCGCTTCGTCTTTAGAGGAAGCTCAGCAGTTGCGCGTTTACCTGGTCCGCATGGGTCCAGAGAACACCGTGCGGACCGCCCTTCAACTCGACGAACTTGACGCCTTTGATCTCCTTCGCCAGCCGACGGCCAGTGACCTCGATCGGCAGAATGCGGTCCGCATCACCGTGCATGACGAGCGTCGGCACGTCGATGCGCCGGATGTCCTTGCGGAAATCCTCGATCCAGGCATCGACGCAATCGAGCGTACCCCTGGCCGAAGCGGCCGCGGCCACATTCCAGTTGTCCTCGACTGCCCGTTCGCTCACGAGTTTCCCGCCGGTGACGTCGTAATTGTAGAAGTTGTGCAGAAATTCCAGCAGGAAGGCCGGCCTGTCGGCCCTGATTGCCGCCTTGATGTTGTCGAAGACACTGCGGTCGACGCCCTGCGGATTATCCGGCGTCTTCAGCAGGAAAGGCTGGAGTGCAGAGATGAGAACCGCTTTGCGCACGCGCTTCGAGCCATACTTGCCTATATATCGCGCCACTTCACCGCTGCCCATGGAAAAGCCGACGAGAGCAACGTCGGTCAGGTTCAATGTCGTGAGGACGGCGTCAAGGTCAGCCGCGAACGTGTCGTAGTTGTAGCCGACGGAGGGCTGGCTCGACCGGCCGAAGCCGCGGCGATCATAACTGATGACGCGATGCCCTGCCGCGAGCAGCGCCGCCGTCTGCTTCTCCCACGAAGCTGCGCTCAGGGGCCAGCCGTGAATGAGGACGACTGGCGATCCCGATCCGTGGTCCTCGTAATAAAGTTCGATTGACGTCGAGTTCTCCTGGCCGACCTTGATTCTGCTCATCGCGTTTCTCCTGTTGCTGGGTTGAATGAATGCCGGGCGCTCGGTAGCAACCGCGCCGGGCGGAAAGTCGAATCGCGTCGGCTGAGGACGACCTGCGTCCGATGGACCGGCCCGGAACTCCCCATTTCTACTGCGTTCATTTTTTGGGCGCGCAAGTGGCGCCTCCGAGTTCGACCTGCTGCAGGGCGGGCAAGTCCGTGGTCGGAAACGGCTGCTGTCCGCCGCCGGCCGGCTTTACGCAGTTGTAGCTCAGCAGATAGGCCATGACAGAGGCGTATTCATCAGGCTTGAGCGAACCCGGCGCCATGAGTGGCATCGATTGCGTCACCACGGTGCGCAGTTGCGAAGCATTGAGGTGCGAGTGACCGAAGCCCGGGCCGGTGAGCGCGGGCGCCGACATGCCCTGCAGGTTGGCGCCGTGGCAAATCGCGCACGCCTTCGCATAGACCTGGCTGCCTTGCGCTACTTGCTGCGTGGTGTAAGGCGCGGAGCCGGTGGACTTGGGAAGAGGCCCTCGGGCCTCTCCGCCGATGCTGTTCGACGCGTCGGCGAGCGCCACCTGGCCGGTTGCGTCGTTCACGATTGTGGGGACGCTACCCAGCCGGTAGGCGATCACCCGGCTGCCCTCCGAGTTCGGAAGGTTGGGGGTCTGTTGGTTTCCCGCTTTGCCGGCCACCACTGCCAGATACTCGATGCCGTTGAGGCTGTAGGCCGAAATCGGAGCAACCACGGCCGAGCCGGTGAAATCCTTCCAGTACTGGTGACCCGATGCCGCGTCGAACGCGTAGATATTTCCGCCCACGTCGCTGGTGAACGCAAGGCCGGTCGCGGTGATCAGCACGCCGCCCTCTGCGGGGTAAGGCAGCGCGTTGCGCCAACGCAGCTTTCCTGTGCTGACATCGATGGACGTCAGCACGCCCGTCGCGTTCTGACGTTTTGGAAGCGGCCCGCCCGTGTAGGGTTGCCCCGGGATGTACTGCGGGTTATCGCTGGTGATTTTCCAGAGGCCACATTCTTCTGTGCTCGGCACCAGGAACGAGTTGCTGTTTGGGTCATATGCGCCGCCGTTCCATTCGATGCCGCCGCCATGATTCGGACAGGCCTCGGTACCTTCGCGGCTGGGCTGCGTGTCAAGACCCGCCTGTTTGCTGAGCGCCAGCCGATGGACCACCTTCCCGGATTTGCGGTCCAGCAGCACGAAATCTCCCGCCTTGTCTCCGATCGCCACCAGCGCGCGTGCCTGTCCGTCCACTTGGCCCTCGAAAAGGACCGGGATCATGGCTGGATCGGAATCGTGCGTGTCGTTCTCCAGGAGCTTGTAGTGCCACTTGATCGTCGGCTTCGCGCCCGAGATGTCCAGTGCCACGAGCGAGTTCGTATAAAGATTCTCGCCCTTTCTGCCCTTCAGGATCATGTCGGGACCGGGATTTCCGGGCGCCACAAACAAGGTGTCGGTGTCCTGGTCAACCGCCATTCCGCTCCACACGGCGCCGCCGCCGTGTTTCCAGGAATCGCCGGGCCAGGTGTCGTGTCCTGGCTGCCCGGGGGCGGGAATAGTCTGCCAATCCCACAGGCGTTTGCCGTCCTTGATGCTGAAGGCGCTGACCAGACCGATCGCGCCGTTGTCGCCGCCACCCGTGCCGACGATGATCTGGTTCTTGTAGACGTATGCAGCCATCGAATAAAAGCTGTTGCTGCTATCGCGGCACCCCTGCACGTTCCACAGGCTCTTGCCCGTCGCTGCTTCGAGCGCGATCACGCGGCAATCCTGCGTCGCGATGACTACTTTGCCGTCGGCCAGGCCTACGCCGCGGTTCACGGCAAACAGCAGGACGTACGCCGGGTTGTAGGGCGTCTGCCAGAGCAGCTTGCCGTTTGTGGCATTTAGCGCAAGGACACCATCGTGCGGAGTGGAAAGGTACATGGTGCCGTTCCAGACAATCGGCGATGCTTCCTGTTGGCCGTCGTCGGCGATATTCGTTCGCCAGGCGATGCCCAGGGCGCCGACATTGGTCTTGTCGATTTGCGTCAGCGCTGTGTAGCGGTTTCCGGAGTAGGTCTTGGCGGGCAGGATCCAGTTGGCGTCGTCCTGCCGTGCGTCCAGCAGCGTCTTGGCATCCGGGAAGCCTGCCGCAGTGCTCGCGGCGAGCGCCATCGCCGTCACGCCTGCAAAGACGAGCGCCAGGCAAGAAGCCGCGGCGCGCAGGAATTTGCGCCGATGATGCGCTTGGGAATGATGCGACATGTGTCGGTCCTTTGCGTGAATTTGGATATGTGCAGTCGCGCAGGTGCTAGTGCAGTTGGGATAGGTAATGGGCGAGAGCCGCCAGATCACGGTCTGGAAGTCCGTGCAGCACCTCCGTCATCGTCCCATCGAAGCCCGCACGCTTGCCGTCCCGATAGTCCTTCATCGCCTTCAGCAGGTAGTCGTCACGCTGGCCAGCCAGGCGCGGCATCTGGTTCTGTCCGGCATAAGTTGCGAGATGGCACGAGGCACAGTGATTGGCTTGAGCCAGCCGTTCACCGTCGCCTGCCTGGGCTTTGTCTTGTCCGTCCGCCGGTTCGGCCGGAGGTAGCGCGGCAAAGTAGGCGCTGAGCTGCCGCACGTCGCTGTCGCTCAGGGCCGCAGCGATCGGCGACATACGTGCGGACTGGCGCTGCTCGTCCCGGAATAAAGTCAGCTGCAGTGTGAGGTAGTACGTTGGCTGCCCAGCCAGTGAAGGAACCTCGGTCATCGAAGAACGGCCGGCGGGCCCATGGCAGGCGCCGCAGCTTCCGGCCATTTCCGGGACGGAGTCCGCGGCTCCAACCGGATGCGGGTTCGCGGCCGCAACCACAAACAGGATGGCTGCAAACGCCAATGACGCACGTCCAAACAGATCAAGCAACGTAGTCATCGCGCATCACCTGGTATAGCTGATCCGATACAGCGCACCGGCCTCATCGTCCGAGACCAGCAGCGAGCCGTCGGGCATGACCTGCACATCCACCGGGCGACCCCAGTACGTCTGATTATCCAGCCAGCCCTCGGCGAACACTTCGGACTTTGACGGCTGCCGGGAATTATCCACGGAGACGATCCGGTATCCCGATCTCTTGCTACGATTCCAGGAGCCGTGCTCGGCGATGAAGATGCGGTTGCGATATTCGGGCGGGAACATGCCGCCGGTGTAGAAACGCATTCCGAGCGAGGCGACGTGCGCGCCCAGCTTCACTTCAGGTGGCACGGCATCAGCGCAGGAGCCGAGCCCGGCGAACTCCGGATCCGGTGTGTCGCCCTGGTGGCAGAACGGATAGCCGAAATTCAGCCCGGGTCCCGCGGCATGATTAAGCTCGTCACTCGGGAGATCGTCGCCCAACCAGTCGCGTCCGTTGTCGGTGAACCACAAGTGCCCGCTGGCAGGATCCCAGTCGAAGCCGACGGTGTTGCGCACGCCGCGCGCATAGACCTCTGCGGCCGAGCCGTCGGGACGGATGCGGCGAATCTGCGCGTTGGTCGCCGGCGGATCGCAGATGTTGCACGGTGCCCCGATGCCCACGTATAGCCAGCCGTCGGGACCGAAGCGGATAAAGCGCCAGCCGTGCGGTTCGTCTTTGGGCAGGTCGGCATAGACCACTACCGGCGCGGGAGGACTGTCCAGCCGACTCTCGATTTCGTCATAGCGCAGCACGCGCGAGATTTCGGCCACGTATAGCGAGCCGTCGCGGAACGCAACACCGTTGGGCCGGTGCAGGCCCTTTGCGATTGTCTTGACTTCGCGATGGTCGCCCTTGTCCACCACGGCGTAGACGTTGCCGGCGAGTCGCGTGCCGACGAACACCGTGCCATTTGACCCGATCGCGATGGAGCGGGCATTCGCCAGCCCGCTGGCCCACAGCTCGATCGCAAAGCCGGGAGGCAGCTTGATCTTGCTCACAGGAATGTCGTCCGCGCTCTTCGCCATCAGCGCGGGCGGGTTTGGCGCCAACGGGGAGTCGCAGGCGACTGGGCAAATGCCGCGCATGCGGCCAGAAAAAGGCCGGCCATGACAACTGCCCGGCGGGGAAGATATCGATGCAACATGATCTTTGTTTCCTTTTGGGTTGTGGCTGACAAGTGCGCTCAAGCCGGGACGCTCTCAACTACGCCGCGCGCCGGCGGTGCCATGAACTCCGGGCCGACCGGGTCGCGGATCTGGTCTTTCAGGATGTGATCGATCAAGGTCATGTCGGCCTCGTTGATCGACCAGCCGAGCACTTCGTCGATGGATGCAAGGTGCCCGGGTTTGCGTGCGCCCCACAGGGCGACGGTGCCGCCCTGGTCGAGGATCCAGCGCACCGCAAGTGCCAGCACGCTCTTGCCGTAGGACACGTGCGCCAACTCCTGCAGGTATTCCACCGCCGCCAGGTATTGACGCAGACGCGGTTGCTGGAACTTGGGGTCCACATTGCGCAGATCATCGCCTTCGAACCGGGTGTTTTCCGTGATCTTGCCGCTGAGGAGTCCGCGGCACAGCGCCCCGTAAGCCAGCACGGTGACACCGGCGCTCCTTGCGTAAGGCAGGACATCCGTCTCGACGCCGCGCTCGAACAAGTTGTAAGGAGGCTGAACCGTGTGCAGCGGCGCAATCCTCTGAAAGACCTCCATCTGCGCCGGGCTGTAGTTGCTCACGCCGATCGCCCGGATCTTGCCCTGTATGCGCAATTCGTCCAGCGTCGCGGCAGTTTCCTCGATGGGCACCAGCGGGTCGGGCCAGTGCACCTGATACAGATCGATGTAGTCGGTGCGGAGCCGGCGCAGCGAATCTTCGATCTCCCGGCGAATCCGCGCGCGCGTCGAGTTTCGAAACACTTTGCCGTCGCGCCATTCCAGCGCCACTTTGGTGGCGATGACCGCACGGGCGCGCCGGCCGCCTCCGGCCAGCGCTTTGCCCACGATCTCTTCCGAGCGGCCGAATCCGTAGACCGGCGCGGTATCGATCAGCGTGATGCCTTTATCGATGGCGGCCTGAATCGTGGCGATGGCCTGCTGCTCGTCGCTTCCGCCCCACATCCAGCCGCCCATGGCCCAGGTGCCCAGACCGATGCGGGAGGCGACGATATCCGTGTTGCCGAGTTGAATTGTTTCCATGACTCATGCCTCATGAGATGCTGTTGGAAAAGCGATGGCGCTGCACCGCGTGCTTTGTCCCCGCTCCATCAACCAACGCTTCCGCGATTCGGTAGCGACGTTGAGGCAGCACTATGCATGCCGGGGGGTTGGCCAGGCATTGGCGGATCATTAAGTTCCGTTAATCTTCGCAAGAGAGCGCTTGATCTAATTCTTAGGGAGGACGATCGTCAGCCAAGATCCGCCGCTCGCTGCTGAATCGCAAAGAACCGGGAGCGAGACGCTCCGGCGTGTGGCGCCCTTGTCGTTTTCGCGGCGATCAGGTTTGCCGCAAATGTCGCTGGTCGGCCGTCCCGGTTTGAAACCAGGTCGTCAAATTGTTGGTGCGCGGTAACTTATGGGTCGCTTGTTTCTCTTTAATCTGCCGCAAAAAAATAGTGCCTTGGAAGGATCCTTCGAGTCTCGGACCATCTCGGCAGAGTTGCGCTGAAGTCGGCGTGCGCAGCATCCGGGCTGCGGGTGTGAACGGCGCCATACGCCGGCACTGTTATTGGCAAAGACGGCGGAACCGAGATCGCTTGCTATTGTCAACCTCGAAATTGCTTTCGTGATTGCTCGCCAGGCCAATGAGTTCGGTATTCCGCTTCATATTCGACTGCGCTATGCAAGCGTTCATTCTGATAAACCATGGCGATACCATGTGCAGCACGATGCAAGGATGGACTGGCGTCTTTCTAACCATTTTGAATTTTGTCTGATGTAGCAAATTCGGTAACCTTCTTACGGAGAGAGGGCGAGCGTTGAAGCGAGGAGGAGCGCTGACGAAACGGTCAGGTTGCCGTGACGCTCCAACGGGGAGCCGACAGGAGAATGCGCCCGGCCACAATATGAAAGATAGTTAATTATCCGCCAACCTCTGGTGAAGCCGTCGAGCAGCATCATGAGACCAGAGTGTGTTCGCACCTTTTTTTCTGACGCGGATACGGCCGCATCTCTGCGGCGTGGAATATGCGAATACTATTCGGAGGCGGTATGACATCTGCGGGCGCGCTATTGAGCAGTCCGAATTTGGATCAGGAAAAGAGAACCAGAGGCGCCTGGGATCGGTTCGTGCGTCTCGGAGAACTGGCACCCGACGTCGTTCGCCCCCTGGTGGAGGATTCCTGGCGACGCTGCTATCGGGCAGGCGTAGATCCCGCTCGTGCCAGTGCTCCGGTGCTCCGGCCGGAAGACGAACTGAGGGCTGTGCAACAGTGTGATGGCGAGCTGGTCCACGCGAGCATGCCAATCATGGCGCAGGCGCACGATTTCCTGGTGGAGTCGGGGACCATGATGCTCTTGACTGATCCTACGGGCGTGGTTCTCGAGACGAAAGGAGACCCTGCCACGATAGGCGTGGCGACAAATATCCGTCTGATGACCGGGGCCAACTGGAACGAGCTCGACTGCGGGACGAACGCCATCGGGACCGCACTATCCGCCGGCGGGCCCGTCCAGATCCACGCCAACGAGCACTTCTGCGACGGAATCAAAGGATGGACCTGTTCTGCCACCGTGGTGCGTGATCCTGATGACGGGACTGTTCTGGGAGTACTGGATATCTCCGGGCTCAGTGGCGCATTCAACGGGCATCTCCTTCCACTGGCAATGACCGCTGCCGGGTGCATTGAGACTGCGCTTGCCGCCAGGGAAATCGGGCAACGTGAGCGCCTGCTGGAATACGCACTAGGACGGGTATCCGAGCCGGGCTCAGGCGGCTTGATCTTGTTCGACCGGAAGGGGCGTCTCGTGAAGGCTGATGCTCGTGCGGCACTGACTCTGGCTGCGATCGACGTTGATTTGAGTCTCAAGCCTAGCCTGCGCATCGATGCACTCGACACAAGTGGTGCCAGGGACGTGGACAACGCGAAACTGCCCGATTGGCTGCGTCCCGAATGGCTGGAATCAGCCATTGAGGGAGCCGAGCGGCTGGGTACGATCATTATTCTCCCGGAGCAGTTCCGGCGTGACGCCGTATTCCCGCAAGGGAGTTTGCCCAGGTACAAGTTTCGTCGAGCCGTGGAGTTCATCGAGACTCACATCGATCAAGTCATTCACCTCGAACAACTGGCGGCGGCCGTTGGTGTGAGCCCTTTTCACTTTCACCGCCAGTTCAAGCGGTGTACAGGCTTGACGCCTCGTGAGTACATCATACAGAGGCGAATCGAGCGCGCAAAAACACTCCTGTCCCAATCGGAGCTGACCCTCGTTGAGGTTGCGGCACAAGTGGGTTTTACGGACCAGAGCCACTTCACGACCATCTTTCGCAGAGTTACGTCGGTAACGCCCAGAAGTTATCGAAATGCAACGGCGGCGTAACCGCTGACCCCTTCACCCCGCGAAGACCGACACAAGAGCAAGAATCCCGCATTTTCCGCAAATTGGAGCAATAAACGCGGAAAGGACTTGCATAAAATTGTCGGCGGCATCGCGACTAATGAGCAGTGTTCGCGGGTTCCGTTCCCGGCTTATGGGAACAGCGACTAGCTCGCCCAAACTGCTCTCATCCAGACGACGATCGTGCACGGTTCGGACATACCCCACACTCTCCGATCGTTCGCGCAAGATGACCGACGCAACACCCAATGCTGCCGAGTCGAATCGGAACACATTCGGGTGATGAGGACGAAAATCGGAAGCGACTCGCAAAAGCTCGCGCTCGACCTCGCAGGGGTAACGCTTGTCAAGCGCGAGGTTGTGAGTTTCTTTGGTTTTTGTGTGGCCACGGGTATCGAGCTACGTAATTGCCCGTCTCACATCCGAGCCTGGACCCGCGAGGAGCAGGGAAGATTACAGATAGCTGGAGATCCGGAGATCACCAAGACATTCGTGGCGATACTCCGGTCGAGAATGCGAAAGACAGCGGTCTTGGGAAGGTAAGAAGCAAGGTTCAGGGAGTTTTTGGGTTAGAGATGGACTGAATTGACTAGTGAGCGAACGCCTCAGAATACTTATCGTCGAAGATGTTGCGGCCGATGCCGAACTCGAAGTGAGAGAGTTCCGGCGTGCCGGTATTGCGTATGAATTCCGCCGGGTTGAAACCGCTGCCGGGTATCGACAGGCGCTTGACGAGTTCAAGCCGCAGGTAATCTTGTCAGATTTTTCAATGCCGCAGTTTGACGGCATGGAGGCGCTTGCGATCGCGAGGCAGTCGCATCCTCATATCCCGTTCATCTTTGTGTCGGGCACGCTTGGTGAGGTCCATGCCGTTTGCGCACTCAAGAACGGCGCAACCGACTACGTCATCAAGAGTAACTTGATCCGCTTGCCTGCCGCGGTGGAACGCGCCATCAGCGAGGCGCAGGAGCGCCATGCTCGCCAGGAGGCCGAACGTGAGTTGCATGAGAACGAGTCGAAGTACCGGGAACTCATAGAACAGGCTTCCGATGGAATTTATGCAACCGACGCAGACGGACGCTTCCTGCTGGTGAATTCCCATTGTTCAAAGCTCCTGGGATATGCCAAGGACGAACTGATCGGCCGGCACGTAACCGAGATCTATCCGGAGAACGACAGGTGGGCGTCCCCGGAGCGTGCGGAATTGGTCTGTTCGGGGACGCTGATGCGTTTCGAGCGCCTGGTAAGGCGCAAGGACGCAAGCGTTTTCCCGGCGGAGTTCAGCTCAAACCGGCTTCAGAACGGCACCTTTCAGATTATCTTCCGCGACATCACGGAGCGCCGTGTCCAGGAGAAAAGGATCTCGCGGCTAAGCCGCATCCATGCTGTTTTAAGCGGCATCACGTCCGCGAGCGTGCGCATCCGCGATCGCCAGGAACTATTCAATGAGGCCTGCCGCATAGCGGTCGAGCACGGTGAGTTGCCGATGGCCTGGATCGGTGTTGTCGACCGCCACACCATGAAAATAAAACCGGTGGCCTCGGCTGGCATCGAACAAGGGTTCCACACGATCATCGAATCACCCCTCTCCCTGAGAAAAGACCCACGCTCCCGGGGAATTGCAGCGATGGCGGTTACCGGGAAGAAACCGGTGATAGTGAACGACATCGTGAACGATCCTCGAGTATCTTCAATCAGGGAGAGTCATGTCGAGCGCGGTATCCGTTCCCTGGCCATCCTGCCGTTGCTCGTTGCAGGCGATGCGGTCGGTGTTCTGGCCCTGCATGCCGGGGTAGCCGGGTTCTTCGACGATGAGGAGATGAAGCTTTTATTGGAGCTGGCAGGCAATCTTTCGTTTGCGATGGACTACATCGAGAAAGAAGAGAAGCTTGACTACCTGGCCTACTATGACGCGATTACGGGCCTCCCCAATCGATCGCTATTCAGCGAACGATTGAGTCAATACCTGGACACCGACGCCAAATCAACCGACCTGGCAGCGGTGGTCTTGATGGACGTGGAACGGTTTCGCATGGTGAACGAGACGCTGGGCCGACAGAAGGGCGACGAACTGCTTTGCCTGATCGCTCGCCGCCTTGAGTCCAATGCGACGGTGACCCGATTCGCCAATCCTTCCCGCCTGCTGGCGGACGTATTCGCCGTGGTCATACGCGGCGCACGCGACGTCAATGAATTTGCTTACCTGTTCGAGGCAGGAAGGAAAGCTTGCTTTGGCCGACCATTCGTTATCGATGGAGAGGAGTTTCGAATCGTCGCACGCGCCGGCATTTCGACTTATCCGACGGACGGCGCCGACGCCGAGTCTCTGCTCAATAATGCCGAATCCGCATTGAAAAGAGCCAAGCAACTGAAAGACAGGTTCGTATTCTACGCACCGGAAATGACCGCGCGGGTCGCCGAAATGCTGGTGCTGGAAACCAAACTGCGCAAAGCGATCGAACTCGAGCAATTCGTGCTGCATTACCAGCCCAAGTTCGACGTGGCCACCGGCAAGATCACGGGCGTCGAGGCGCTGATCCGCTGGAACGACCCGGATACCGGCATGGTACCGCCGGCGCGGTTCATCCATGTCCTGGAAGAAACGGGGATGATCTTCGAGGTGGGCCGTTGGGCGCTGCGCCAGGCGCTCGCGGACCAGCAACGATGGCGCGGCAAGGGGCTGACAGTACCGCGGGTTGCGGTGAACGTATCAGCCCAGCAGTTGCGCGATCAGAAATTCGTGCAGGACGTCCAGCTTGCGCTGGCGACCCATGAAGGTATGGAGCCTGCGCTCGAACTGGAGATTACAGAAAGCCTGGTGATGGAAGACATCGACCGAAGTATCGCGCGGCTCAAGGCATTGCGCGAATTGGGAGTGACCATTGCGATCGACGATTTCGGGACCGGCTATTCATCGTTGAATTACCTGGCCCGATTGCCGATGGATACGCTGAAGATCGACCGGTCATTCGTGACGGGGATGAGCGTTCGACCGGAAAGCCGGACCATCGTATCCGCGATAATTTCCCTGGCGCATTCGCTTGGTCTGAAAGTAGTGGCGGAAGGCGTGGAGACCGAGGAGCAGTTGAATGTCCTTCGGCTATTGCGGTGCGATGAAATGCAGGGGTTTCTGCTCAGCCTTCCGGTCGCGCCGGACATGGTGGACCGCTTCCTGTTTCGAAAAGCGCGTTGCCGATGGGCGGAATCAACGAATTAAATGGAGAAGTAACGAAATAAACGGGGTCAGAATCGACTTTCCCGCGGTTCGATATCGACCACGCGGGCGCAATCGATGCCACCAGTCCACTCGCAGTCCTCGATCATCGTTTTCCGGCGTTCGGCGTATTGCTCTGCCCTGTGCTGTGATCTTCGGTTGAAGTGGCCTCGGAAGCCGTTCCGGAAGAATGCGATTCACTTCCTTCATTGGGCGATTTCCTGATTTCGCCGGTGGATCGCTCAGTGGGATGGTCCGGTGACTCGGTTACCGTCACGGGGGCCGCATGATCTTGTTCTATGACGTACGCAGAATCCTCGGAATCAGCCGCGCGGGCAGCCCCATGAACAGCGAGCATAAGAAGGGCAATCATCAATGCAACTGGCAGATTCTTCATGTTCATCCTCAAATAAGTATTGGGCGCGGTACGGACGGTTTCCCGTACCGGCGACGATATCGCTTACAACGCAAAGATGACCACCGTTGCGCTGCCCGGCAGCGGAATGGAGCCGCCGCTGTTCCCTGAGGCGACCGCAACGTACTGGCGGCCGTTTTCTTCATAGGTAATTACTCCACCGGCAATCGGACCGCCCGTGTTGAAGCGGTACAACACCTTGCCGTCGCTTGCATGCAGCACGACAAAATCGCCCTTCAGGTCTCCGGTGAAGAGCACATCACCTGCCGTGGGGGTCACGGCTGCATACATCGGGGTGGGAGATTTGAAGCGCCACTTCATCTTTCCGCTTTGCGGGTCGATGGCGTTGGTCCAGCCATGCCACTGCTGCGTGGGATCGTTGGTCCCCCAGCCGTTCGCCAATCCGGTGTACGGTAAGGGCGGACTCCACTTGGGCTCCGCGCCGAGCTTGAAGAGCGTGCACCAATCGATCGCATTGACATATAACAATCCAGTGCGAGGGCTATACGCCGGCCCGTTCCATTGCACGCCGGCTACCGGGCATACGTGAATGCCCTCGGCCGTGACCGGTTTGTCGTGATTGACCACCGTGGTTACCGGCAGGGTGAACACGCGCTTGCCGTCGTTGCGATCCAGAACATGCAGCACGCCATCCTTGCCTGCCGCGGCCACCAGCTTCCTGCCGTGCGATTCGAACAACGAGACGACGGTCGTGTCCCAATCCTTGTCATCGTCGGCCACGAGTTGATACCACCACTTCAGCTCACCTGTGCGCGCATGCAAGGCGACGCCGGAGTTGGTGAACAGGTTCTTTCCCGGCCGGGCCGCCTTGTAGTAGTCCGGCCCGGGATTGCCGACGGGCAGGAACAGTGTCTCGATCTCCCGATCGAGTGCGTACGTGGTCCATGCGGCCCCTCCACCGTGCAGCGCGCTGCCCGGCTTCTGCCAGGTGTCGGCACCTGTCTCGTTGTCGGTTGGCGTGAGATCGAAACGCCAGGCGAGCGAACCGTCTGCGACATGGAAAGCCATGATGCCGCCGCGAATGCCCCAGTCACCGCCGGCCTTGCCAATGAAGACGAGGTCGTTCCAGACGATCGGCGCCGCCCCGATTCCCTCGCCGATGTTCGAGTCCACGATCTGGCGTTCCCACAGAACTGTCCCGGTCTTCGCGTCCAGGGCATACAGGAACCCGTCCTGCGTGCCGCGGATCACACGTCCTGCGGCGATCGCGACACCCTTGTTGGTCGCATTCATTTCGGCGCCCTGCACGGCGTGCCGGTGACCCCACACCTCCTTGCAAGTCTTCGCGTCGATTGCGTACGTGCTGAGGTGAGTCGTGACGTACATGAGTCCGCCATAAACGACCGGCCCGGTTTGGAAGGTCCCAGTCTCACCGAGCTGAAACATGCAGACAGGATGCAAGCCACGCGCGTTGTTCGTCGTGATTTGGCGCAGCGAGGAGTAACGCTCACCGCTATAGCCCTTGTTGTACATAAGCCAGTGATTTTCTGCGATGTCAGCCGCGTTCAATTCGGCTTGCGTAGGACCCGCGCTGCTCGGCTGCCTGACTGGTCCGGTCAGTTGGCCGATTCCAGCCGTTCCGGCGTCTGCTTTCGATGTCGATGCCGGCAAGGTGGCGGCAAACGCCAAGGCGCCGGCCATTGGAGACTGGGGCGTCAGCGTCGCGGTACCGGCCGGAATTCCGTTCTGCGCCACTATGAATGCCACGATGTCGGCGTACTGCTGTTCCGAGAGTGAATCGGGCTTGCCCAGTGGCATCTGCTTGTGAACATAGGTGTACAACTCCGTCAACGCCTTGCCGTTCCACTGCGCGGCGAAAGACGTACCCGTTAGCGCGGGCGCACCGGTGCCCTGCAATGCGTCGCCATGGCAGGTGCCGCAGTTGGGCCCATACGCGACCCGGCCCCGGTCCACCTGCGCCTGGGTAAACCAGCCGCTTCCATCAGCGTGCGCAATCGATGTGGCGCCTGCGTACAGGATCGAGGCGCAGAACGCGAAGAGCGCCAAAGCGCTCACGCTGTCGATGCTTCGCGGGCGAAGAGTAGAAGTGCTGTTCATGGCGATGCTCCCGGTGATTGAGACAGGTGACGCCGGCCAGGTCGCTGCAGATTCCGGCCCCCATTTCGGATTGCATTGGGCTTCTGCAACGCAACGACGTCAGGGGCGCTCAGGCAACACTTTGCATGGCGAAGGGTTTGCCAGGCATTGACGGATCATTAAGTTCCGTTAATCTCCGCAAGCCCCCCACCGAAAATCGCCGGGGTCGAAGCGCCCCGGTTGCGCAGCCGGTACCGCGGTTGACTCGCTCCGGCGAAAGCTCTAGAGTGGCGCCCGTCATTGGGGAGTAGCCGCCTTCCGCAACGGAAGGGACCGCGTCAACATACTTGGCCTGCAGGCCATGGCGCGTTCAGCCGAAAGGCTTGGCGAGACCTTTGACACATTGCCCGGTCCAGGGTTGGACGGAGGGTGATGTGTCATTGGTCCCTCCGTCCAACCCACTGGACGGCCCATGGAATCCTTCTTCGTTTCGATGTTGGTTGTTGCCGTAGGTGAAATAGGCGACAAGACACAACTGCTCGCACTGCTGCTCGCCACTCGTTTTCGGCGGCCCGTCCCGATCATTTTTGGTATTTTCGTTGCAACCATCGCCAATCACGCGGCGGCAGGCGCGGTGGGCGAACTGATAAAAAACGCGCTGGAACCCGGTACGCTGCGCATTCTGCTGGCGGTCTCGTTTTTCGCTATCGCGCTGTGGGCCATCAAACCGGACACGATGGAAGACAAGCCACGAGACCTCGGCAGGTATGGCGTCTTCGCGTTCACGGTCGTCGTTTTTTTTCTGGCCGAAATCGGCGACAAGACTCAGCTTGCGACCGTCGCGCTCGCGGCCAGGTATGACTCCCTGATCAGCGTAGTCTGCGGAACGACGGTCGGCATGCTCATCGCGGACATACCGGCCGTGCTTCTCGCAGACCGTCTTACCTTGAAGATACCGTTGCGGCTGATCCGCTACATATCGGCGTCGTTGTTCGCGCTACTCGGTGTAGCAGCGCTGCTCGGGATCGGGCTGGGGCCGTAAACGAAGACTTATTCATGCGGCAGGCTAACGCGGCTCCGTTGCAGTGGGTCAGAGGCGCCCTTCGGCGCGAAGCCGCTGGCCGATTCGATTGATTTCCGTCTCGCCCTGGTCAAGCGTCGCGCGGCTCGTATGCACCGAGTAGTAGCCAAGGACGAGCGGGTACGGATGCTTGATTGCCGATCCCAGGACGAACGCCGTATCTCCGTCCGCCTCCAGGTCGATGGCGTCGCCGGATTCTTCGAAGACGGCGAGCTCGCCCGCGCGGATCGGTGCGTGTGACCGCAGGCCTCCCTCGTCGACGGCGAGCCACGCGACCGTGTGTCCTTTGGGCGGCGTATAGCGCCAGCGCTGTCCGTCCTTCAGGCGAACGTGGAGATAGTTCATGCCCGCGGGCGCGCGAATCGGGCTGGTGGCGCGGCCGTAGCTGCCGAGAATCACGCGTGCGGGGCCCTCCGACTGCACCTCATCGGGGGCGATGTACTGGCTCTCCGCGGGACCGTTTTCTTCCGGCGGCGGCAGCGCCACCCACAACTGGAAGCCGCGCAACGGCTCACCGGGCGCCGCCCCGCCGTCATGCCACACGCCGTTTCCGGCTTTCATCCACTCGAGCCCACCTGTCGGGACCGTGCCCGTCTTTCCGGTCGTGTCTTCGTACACCACGCCACCGCCAAGCACGACCGTGAGGGTCGCGATGCCTGAGTGCGGATGGATGCCCATGAACGGCTCGGGCCGCGGCGCGACTTCGAAGTGATCCAGGAATACGAATGGCTTGATCAACTCGCCGATATCCGAGGGGCTGACGAGGCGACTGATGGGGCCGTGCCGGTGGCCGCTGGTGGTATGCACGATACGGCGAGTGGTGGCGTCCGCGCGGGTGAGTACTGCAGCTGTCGAGTTCATTTCCGTCTCCACAAAGTTGATGGAAACAAAATAGGGGCTCGCCTCATATCCTGAAAGCCTCTATATTTAGATGCATCCTATCGGAAAAGGAGATGGATCATGCTGGACGGAGTTACGTTGGATCAACTGCGCACCTTCATCGCCGCGGTGGACGAGGGAAGCTTCTCGGCCGCGGGGCGCAAGCTGCGGCGCGCGCAATCCGTGGTGAGCCAGACACTCGCCAATCTGGAAGCGCAACTGGGCGTAAAGCTCTTTGATCGTTCTGCTCGTTACCCCCAGCTCACGGAGGAGGGACGCAGCCTGCTTGCCGATGCTCGCGCGGTGGCGGACAACATCGATGGTTTCAAAGCCCGGGCCCGTGCGATGCGAGAGGGCCTCGAGCCCGAACTCTCCGTTGTAGTGGATGTGATGTTGCCGATGGAAGCGCTCACGCGGGCGGCGGCGCACAGCCGCAAGACGTATCCGCACACGCCGCTGAGGCTCTATGTGGAGGCTCTCGGCGGAGTCATCAAGCCGGTTCTCGATGGCGATTGCAGCATCGGCGTCATCGGCTCGCTGCCGCTCGTGCCGGAGGACCTTCAATCCGAGGCCTTGCTGAATGTTCCCTTCGTTACGGTCGTCAGCCCGTCACATCCCCTGGCGCGGACGCGCGGCGTGGCCTCGGCGTCGACTATTGCCAGGCACGTGCAGCTGGTTCTCACGGACAGAACCGTGTTGTCCAAGGGCCAGAGTTTCGGCGTGCTGTCGCCGCTGACCTGGCGCCTCTCGGATCTCGGAGCCAAGCATGCGTTCCTCAAGGCCGGGTTGGGATGGGGGCACATGCCCTTGCACATCGTGAAGACGGACCTCGACAGCGGAGCGTTGGTCAAGATCCGTGTCGAAGGCACTCCGCGCGACATGACCATGCCGATGATGGTCGTCTTTCGAAAGGACGCGCCGCCCAGGCCAGCCGGCCGCGCGTTCATTGCGCAACTCAAGCGCAAGTGAAGCGGAAAGGACGCCGCATCCCCGGAACCTGGTCGTTGCGGGCGGCCGTTTCGAAGAAGCGAAACATCTCAAACGGAGGAAGTATGCAAGGCATACGGAAATGATAGCTGCGCTAACCGCTAATGTGAAAAACCATCGATGGCAATTGTCCTCCCGGCGACCCATGATCCGGTCCACTCACGCTTATCGCCGAGATTCTAGCGCCGTCGTGCGAGAGCAATCCCAATGACAGGAGAACGGACATGACGAAGCAATCCAATAGAGGTACGGCACTGATCACCGGCGCTTCAGCTGGCATTGGAGCTGTCTATGCAGACCGGCTGGCGCGGCGCGGCTATGACTTGATCCTGGTCGCCCGCGATCGGGTTCGACTCGCCGGCCTGGCGACTCAGCTCTCGGCCGACACGGGCCGCAAAGCGGAGGTCCTGACCGCCGACCTGACCCGCAGTGCCGATTTGCTTCGTGTCGAGGAGCGACTTCGTTCGGACGCCGGCATCTCGTTGCTCGTGAACAACGCGGGATTCGGCGCCGCCGCGCCTTTGATGGACTCCGACCCCGACACCCTGGAATCGATGATCCAGTTGAATGTCGTCGCGCCGACGCGCCTGGCGAGGGCCGTCGTGACGGGCTTCGTGGCACGAGGCAACGGCACGATCATCAACATCGCGTCCAGTGTCGCTCTCACGCCCGAACTGCTGAACGGCACCTACAGCGGTACGAAGGCGTACGTCGTCAACTTCACCCAGGCGCTGCACCACGAACTGGGCGCGAAGCATGTACGCGTGCAAGCCGTGCTCCCCGGTGCAACGCGAACCGACTTTTGGGAGGCCGCCGGCTTGCCCTTGAAGCATCTCCCCGAGGAAATCGTGATGTCAGCCGAAGAGATGGTCGATGCCGCGATGAGCGGGCTCGACCAGGGGGAACTGATCACGATCCCGTCGCTCCCCGACGCGCGCGAGTGGGATGCCTTCAATTCGGCCCGCGTGGCGCTCGGCCGCAACCTGTCGCGTAACCACGCGGCGGATCGCTACAAAGTCGCGGCCTAGAAATGCGCAATAACATCCAGGCCCGAGAAGTCGCCGCTTCCATCCGGGCTACAACACGCGTAGCGCGCACGTCCGGCGGCTACGGATTCACACACGCATTCACTCTAGAGAAAATGGTAATGAAGTCACTGCGGAAATTGACGGTAATCGCCCTCGGCATGGTCTCGGCGATGTTCTTTACGGCGCAGGCGTTGGCACAGGCCGCACGGCCAGCACAAGCGCACAATGTGGTGCTGGTGCATGGCGCCTGGGCGGACGGCTCCTCCTGGAGCGAGGTCATCGCGCGCCTTCAGGCGGCGGGCTTGCATGTGACCGCGGTGCAGAATCCGCTAACGTCGCTCGCCGACTCCGTCGCGGCGGCGCGCCGCGCGTTGGCGCTGCAAGATGGACCCACCGTGCTGGTCGGCCATTCCTGGAGCGGTACCGTCATCAGCGAGATCGGAACGGATCCCAAGGTCATCGCCCTTGTCTTTGTTGCGGCGCGAGCGCCCGACGCGGCCGAGGATTTCGTCGCGCTGTCCGGAAAGTTCCCCACCATGCCGGCGCGAGCGGGCGTCCAGGAACACGATGGATTCACCTATCTTTCCGAAGAGGCATTTCTCCAGTATTTCGCGAACGGTGTCCCGCGCGAAAAGGCGAGGGTCCTTTATGCCGAGCAGGAGCCAGCCGCCGCCTCACTCTTCGGCGGACGAACCACGGCGGCCGCCTGGCGCTCCAAACCAACCTGGTATGCGGTGTCGAAACTCGATCAGACGATATCGCCCGACCTGGAACGATTCCTGGCAACACGCATGAAGGCCACAACGGTGGAGTTGGATGCGGGCCACCTTTCCCTGGTCTCCCACGCGCAGGACATCACCGAGTTGATCCTGTCCGCCGCCGGCCGAAGCAAGTAGTAGTTCGCGTGGGTCAGCAATTCAAGCAGTGGCCGCCGATGGGTCGGCTATACAAGTATTGATGGAGATTCCATGAGCAAAGCGATCACCAAAATCATCACGTCTCGCCGCACATTCCTGATCGGGAGCGCCTCCATTGTCGCTGCCGCGGGTTTGCCCGCAGAAACGATGGCTGCGACTTTCAATTCCGATAGCGCTTCGAACTCTTCCAATTCTGGCAAAGGAGAACACACCATGAGCACGATCACGACAAAGGACGGAACGCAGATCTACTACAAGGACTGGGGCAAGGGGCAGCCCGTGGTTTTCAGTCACGGTTGGCCGCTTAGCGCGGATGCCTTCGAGGACCAGATGTTCTTCCTGGCCTCGCGCGGCTATCGCTGCATCGCCCACGACCGCCGTGGACACGGCCGCTCGAGCCAACCATGGAACGGCAACGACATGGACACCTACGCCGACGACCTCGCGGCCCTGGTCGAGAAACTCGATCTCAAGAACGCCATCCACGTCGGCCACTCCACGGGAGGCGGCGAAGTTGCCCGCTACATCGGCCGCCACGGCACGAAGCGCGTCGCCAAGGCCGTGCTGATCGGCGCCGTACCGCCGCTTATGCTGAAGACGGCCGCCAATCCCGGCGGCTTGCCGATCGACGTCTTCGACGGCATACGCGCCGGAGTCCTCGCCGACCGCTCGCAATTCTTCAAGGATCTGACCCTTCCGTTCTACGGCTACAACCGTCCTGGCGCCAAGGTCTCGGAAGGCGTGCGCAATTCATTCTGGTCGCAGGGAATGATGGCGGGATTTCCCGCATGCTACTTTTGCGTCAAGGCGTTTTCCGAGACGGACATGACGGAGGACCTCAAGAAGATGAGCGTGCCCACACTGATCCTGCATGGCGACGACGACCAGATCGTGCCGATCGCGGATTCGGCGATGCTCTCGGCCAAGCTGGTAAAGGGCGCCACGCTGAAGGTCATCAAAGGTGCGCCGCACGGCATGTGCACCACGCACAAGGACCAGGTCAACGAAGATCTGCTCGCGTTCATCAAAGCGTGAGTCGAGCTTCGTCTTGTCGCTCTGAACGATAGTCGCGTCTTATCGACAACATATGAACATTCCAATTTCCATAGACCACGGCCACAGCGTTTCTTGCACATGTACTCACCTGTGGAGCCTGCAATGAGCAACCCGAACGACAAATCCATTAGGCCATCCGACCCTCAACTGACCACTACCGCCGGCAATCCGGTTGCCGACAACCAGAATGCGCTCAGTGCCTGCCCTCGCGGCCCAGTGCGGTTGCAGGACTATCAGTTGATCGAGAAGCTCGCGCACCAGAACCGCGAGCGAATTCCTGAGCGTCCCGTGCACGCCAAGGGCTGGGGCGCGCATGGGACGCTCACGATCACCGGCGATATTTCGAAGTACACCAAGGCCTTCGGCAGCCTCGGCATGAAGCTCGACCCGTCTGGTGACGATCGACTCAAAGGCACTAGAACGATTCCTGGCGCAACGCATGAAGGCCACCATCGTCGAATTGGATGCAGGCCACCTTTCCCTGGTCTCCCACGCGCAGGAGATCACCGCGCTCATCTTGGCAGCTGCCGGCCGCTAGCGTGCTCGAGCGACCACTCCTGGATAACCGCCGACAGGAGAAACCATCGATGGCAATTGTCCTTTCCGCGACCCATGATCCAGATGACTGATGCTTATCGCCGAGGTTCTAGCGCCGTCGCGCGAGAGCAATCCCAATCAGAGGAGAACGGACATGACGAAGGAATTCGGCGATTGGACGCGACCGCGAATCACCTAGACCCGACCAGGAATACACCATGACGCATGACATCGTTCAAACCTCCGCTGCGGACACATTGCCGCCCTTCGACCCTGCGACGTTCTGGACGCAGTTCCACCACGATACCGTCGTTATCAAGAGCGTGCGGCTGCATTTCGTCGAAGGCGGCAGCGGCACGCCGATCGTGCTGCTGCCCGGCTGGCCGCAGAGCTGGTACGCATGGCGTTATGTGATGCCGCTGCTCGCAAAGGCGGGCCGGCGCGTGATCGCGCTCGACCCGCGCGGCATGGGCGACTCCGATCGGCCCGCCTCTGGCTACGACATGCGCACCGTGGCCGCCGAGCTTCATGGTTTCCTCGAAGCGCTGAGACTGACGGCGAACGGGCCTGTCGACATCGTCGGTCACGATCTCGGCACCTGGATCGGCTATGCCCATGCGGCCGAATGGCCGGACGACGTGAAGCGGCTCGCCGTGTTCGACGCGGCGCTGCCCGGCATCACCCCTCCGCCTCCGGCCGGCATTCCCTCGGCGGAGGCGAATGTGAGGACCTGGCACTTGGCCTTCAACCGGCTCGATGACCTGCCGGAATTCCTGCTGGAGGGACGCGAGCGGGAGTTCCTGACTTGGCTGTTCAGGGCCAAATCCACTCGTCCCTGGACGATTACGCCGGCGGATCTCGCTGAATATGTGCGCATCAACGCCGCCCCCGGCGCGACGCGGGCGGCGCTTTCCTACCAACGACACAATCTCGGGCCCGAAGGAATTGCGCACACTCGGGCCCGAGCCGAGCGCAAGCTCGCCATGCCGGTACTCGCTGTCGGCGCGGAGAGCGGAGCCGGAGCGACGCTGCCCGACACGATGCGCTTAGTCGCGGCGGATGTGCGGGGTGCCGTGTTTGCTGGCTGTGGGCACTACATGGCCGAAGAAGCCCCCCGCGCCGTCGCCGACCAAATCATCAGGTTCATGAATCAAGGAGGAGCGCAGCCGCAAGCCGCCGTGAGAGGAATAGAGAGCCATAGCGCGTTTCAGGTGGCTATGGCGCAGACGTAGTTCCCATCTTCATTGTTCTCGGCCCGGCTTCGATATGGTGAGCGATTCCATGTCGAATGGTGGCCACATGTCAGCGGGGTAGCGTCATCCGGGAGGGAAGATCTCGTCAATTGAACGCATGAAAGCCACCACTGTGGAATTGGATGCGGGCCACCTTCCCTGGTCTCCCACGCACGGGAGATCACCGAGCTCCTCCTGGCCGTGGCCGGCCGCTAGCCTGCTCGAGCAGCCACTCCTGGAACAGCCGAATTTTTTCGAGGGTCTCCGAGCCCCGCGGATACACGATGAAGTACGAATACTTCGTGCGCACGCTCTTGGAAAAGAGCCGAACCAGTCGGCCGGATTCCAAGTCGCCTTGGACGAGCGATGCACGCGCCAAGGCAACACCGAGGCCCGCAATGGCCGCCGGAAGCAGCAGCGTTTGGTCGCCGTACCGCGGTCTTTGGCCGGCGTCGCGGTAGTCCAAACCGACCGCTTTGAACCAGATCGACCAGGGCTGTCGTTCATCGTGAAGAAGCGGTACTTTCAGGAGGTCGCCTGGTACACGCGGCAGCCGACCATCTCGGAACGCAGGGCTGCATACCGGAACCAGCTCCTCGTCATAAAGTTTGATCGATATCAGCCCGGGCCACGTACCGGGGCCGAACCGGACTGCCATGTCGACCCCATCGCGCGCGAAATCCGTCAGCGACAGGGTAGCCCGGATATTCACTTCGATGTCCGGATGACGTTCAATGAACTCCGCGAGGCGCGGCAGCAACCAGTATGCAGCGAAACCCGGCAGCATACTGACGGTCAGGATCCGGTCCCTGTTGTCTGACCGAATCGCCTCGACCCCTTCGGCGATTTCGCTTATGGCTGTCCGCACTCGTTCCAGGAGTCGACGTCCCTCGTCCGTCAGCAGCATGCGTCTACCGCTGCGCCGAAAGAGCGACATTCCCAGATGCTCTTCCAAACGCTTGATGCGTTGGCTCACCGCCCCGTGGGTTACGTGCATTTCCTCTGCGGCGTGCGTGAAATTCAAGTGCCGGGCAGCCGCTTCGAAGAAGCGAAATGTATCGAGCGGAGGAAGTGTGCGAGCCATACGGAAATGATAGCTGCGCTAACTGCTGACGTGAGAAACGATCGATGGCAATCGTCGTATCAACACTGCATGATCCAGATTCCTGGCGCTCATAACCGTTAAGGCTCCAGACCGCAGCGCTGCAAACAATGCACGTGAAGCCGGTATTCTACAGTGAACTATCACTAACGGCTTGGACCCGAATGGCATGGAATCGAACCAGGATCCGCAACCAAACCATACATTTCGCGACGGCCTTCCGCAAGAACGCCGGGATGACGCCGTCGGCGTTTCGGCGGAGCCGATTGCTGTAAATCGGATTCTGGTCGCCGAGGAGGTAAAGATCGCGGTGGTTTCCGAAACTTTTCGGTCCCTCCATGGACATAGTGATTACTCCTCGATCGCCATTACCACACTGGAAATGAAATCAGATGGAACTAACTACATTGATCGCCGCGGTTGCCGTGTTCGGCCTGCCCTGCACGAATCCCGAACTGCGCGACTACACGACTGAGGAACTGCCTTGGCCTGCTGCCTATATCCGCTCCGATGAGGGGCGCAACATCATCGCGCTGCGCGATGGCGTCAGAAACGATACGGAGCACCTGCCAAGGATTCTCGTGCATGAGTTAGTGCACTGCGGATTGTTTGAGGATCGAGAGCGACGCGGACAGCCACATCCACGTTCCCTGGACCTGCGCGAGGAAATGGTGGTTAAGGAGATAACGGACCTGGTGTTGAAGAGGTTGAACGAGAGCAGACACGGCTGAGCCGGAGCCGATTGCCGTAAATCGGATTCTGGTCGCCGAGGTGGCAAAGATCGCCGCGGTTTCCGAAACTTTTCGTCGTCCATGCGCAAGCCTGGAACCGGGACGAATTCTAATCTGCATCCACGAGTGACGCGCGCGGGTGTATCCCTTCAATCCAAAATACTTCAGGAGACGTCAATGACTTACACAATTAGCGTGAATAGCGTTGCCCGTACTGTGGATGTTGACGAGGACACGCCAACTCTCTGGGTGTTGCGCGATGTGCTCGGAATGACCGGCACGAAATTCGGTTGCGGTCTCGGCCTGTGCGGCGCGTGCACGATCCACGTCGATGGCAAGCCGGTGCGCTCATGCATCACGCCGATTGCTGCCGTCGCCGGCAAGCGCATCACTACGATCGAGGCCATTGGTGCCACAGCCGCCGGCAAAAAAATTCAGCAGGCCTGGATCGCATTGGACGTGCCGCAATGCGGCTATTGCCAGTCCGGCCAGATCATGTCCGCGACGGCGTTGCTTGCCGCCAAGCCAAAGCCGACCGATAGCGATATTGACGCTGCCATGTCGGGGAACATCTGTCGATGCGGCACTTATGTGCGAATCCGCGAGGGAATCAAGCGCGCGGCGAACAGCAAGAAGGGGGCCTCGCTATGACCGTGAATCTTTCTCGTCGCCGTTTCCTGAGTGTGAGCGCGGCCGCAGGCGGAGGCCTCCTCATCGGCTTCACGACGGTTCCTTCCATCCGCGATGCCGATGCAGCCCAAGGCGTCGACAGCGCCGCATTTGCGCCCAACGCCTTCATCCGCATCGGATCCGACGGGCAAGTCGTCCTGACCATGCCCTACGTCGAGATGGGGCAGGGCACCTATACCTCCATCCCGATGCTGATCGCCGAGGAGCTGGAGGTGGACCTGAAACAGGTGAGGCTGGAGCATGCTCCGCCCAACGAAAAGCTCTACGGCAATCCCTTGCTGGGCGGCATCCAGGCAACGGGCAACTCGAACGCGATACGCGCGTCGTGGCAGCCTCTGCGCAAGGCCGGTGCGACCGCGAGAATCATGCTCGTGTCGGCGGCGGCAAAGCGCTGGAATGTCGACCCGACGTCCTGCCGCGCGCAAAGCGGCGAAGTGCTTCACGTGCCGACCGGGAGAAGGATCAAATATGGCGCGCTTGCCGCCGATGCCGCCGGCGTGCCTGTCCCCGAAAACGTGGTACTCAAGCGATCGGCGGAGTTCAAGCTCATCGGCACCGCGGCCAAACGTCTGGACATACCCGCGAAGGTCAATGGGACCGCTGTTTATGGCATCGACGCCCGGCCGCCGGGCGTGAAGATTGCGACCCTCGCCCAATCGCCCGTCTTCGGCGGTCGCGTGAAGAGCGTGGATGATACGGCGGCCAAGGCCGTGAAGGGCGTGCGCCAGATCGTGCGCCTCGACGACGCCGTCGCGGTTGTTGCCGACCATATGGGCGCTGCGAAGAAAGGGCTGGCGGCCCTGGTGATCGAATGGGACGACGGTCCGCACGCCGAACTCGACACGAACGAGATTGCGGGCGCGCTCGAACAGGCGACGCTCAATTCGGGGGCGGTCGCGCAGAATGTCGGCAGTATCGACAGCGCGATGGCGAGCGCGGTCACCAGGGTCGAGGCGACTTACCAGGTTCCATTTCTCGCACACGCGACCATGGAGCCGATGAACTGCACGGCGCATGTCCGCAAGGACGGCTGCGAAGTCTGGGTCGGCAACCAGGTCCTCGCGCGCGCTCAGGCGGCGGCGGCGAAGATCGCAGGCCTGCCGTTGGACAAGGTCGTGGTGCACAACCATCTGATCGGCGGCGGGTTCGGACGGCGGCTCGAGATCGATGGCGTCATCCGCGCGGTCGAGATCGCCAAGCACGTCGATGGTCCCGTCAAGGTCGTGTGGACGCGCGAGGAAGATATCCAGCACGACATGTACCGGCCGTATTTTTTCGACCGGATTTCCGGCGGTCTGGATGATAAAGGAGCGCCGGTCGCCTGGAATCATCGCTTCGCGGGCTCCTCGGTCGTCGCGCGATGGGTCCCTCCGGCGTTCAACAACGGTCTCGACGCCGACACCACCGAAGGCGCGATCGATCTGGTATATTCCCTGCCGAATATGCACGTCGAGTATCTGCGGGTGGAACCTCCGGGCATTCCGACGGCGTTCTGGCGCAGCGTCGGGCCGTCACACAATGTCTTCGTGACCGAAAGCTTCATGGACGAACTTGCGGCAGCGGCGAAACAGGATCCGGTCGCCTATCGGCTGGCTCTCATCGACAAGGCGCCCCGCGCCAAGGCCGTCCTCGAACTTGCGGCGCAAAAGGCCGGCTGGGGACAGCCCTTGCCAGACAGGGTCGGTCGTGGCGTCTCCGTCCAGTTCGTTTTCGCGACCTATCTGGCACAGGTTGCCGAAGTCGAGGTGTCGAAGGACGGAACGGTTCGTGTGCGGCGCGTCGTCTGCGCGGTCGATTGCGGCACCGTCGTCAATCCCGATACCGTCCGGGCACAGATCCAGAGCGCGATCATCTTCGGCATCACGGCGGCGCTCCATGGAGAGATCACGCTAAAGGGCGGTCGTGTCGAGCAAAGTAATTTCCACGATTACCAGATGCTGCGAATCAACGAGACGCCGGCAATCGAGGTTTACATCGTGAACAGCGTCGAACTGCCAGGCGGGATGGGCGAGGCTGGAACCTCGGCGCTCGCTCCAGCAGTGACCAATGCGATCTTTGCGGCGACAGGCACGCGGGTGCGCAAGTTGCCGGTGGCGAACCAAGCAGGGGAGGCCTGATCTGCCGCGTCGAGGGAACCAGCACAGTTTCGTAAAGGCACACCTCAAGAAGCCAGACTTGCGACGCGTTGCTGCAACCGCCGCGGGTTTGCGCGTGAAAGCGTTCGTCTTTATTTTCCTGCTTGGGTGCGAGGCCGCGGTCGCGCAGGACGCTACACCGCAGGAGTATCCGAAATACGGTTTGCTGCGCGAACGCGATCTCACGCCATTCGGATTTCTGCGCCTCGACATGCGGCCCGCGCACGCGGTCTGGGCTCCGCCGGGCAGTTGGGGCGTCGAAGTCCTGCTCGGCTACCAGAACACCTGGGTAATGAGTCCGAACGTGGAACATTACCTCAAGTCGCTGCCCGGACGCCGCACCCTTGGACCCGCAGATGTCGCTGCCATCCGCGCGTTGCCCGGCGAAGCCTATCTCGTCGATCTCGAACTCGGGCTGGTGGACGTGACCTTGCATCGCAAGGTGACGGACCATTGGAGCGTCAATGCCACGATCAGCGGCATGCGTTACGGCGGCGGATATCTTGACAGCACGATCGAGGACTTCCACAAGGCCTTCGGTTTCAGCTCGTTCGGCAGGCCCGCGGTCGCCCGCAACAGCGTCAACGTCATCCTCGACCTCAAAGGTGCGCATACGCCGTTACTTGTTAATGCCCCTCCCGACGGCGGACTGCTCGATCCCACGTTCGGCCTGCGTTATTCGGTCGCGGCGGCACCCTCGTCCTGGAATCTCGTGCTGGAAAGTGCGGTAAAGGTTCCGATCGACGGGCAGCGGGATTTGCTGTCGACCGGAAATGCCGATGTCGGCGCGCAGGCGACGCTGCAACGCTTCGCCGGACGGCACGCGGGTTATGTCAGCGCCTCCGCGGTCCTCACCAAAGGCAGTGGCCTGACGTCGACCGACCGCACGCAGATCGTGCCGACCTACATCTTCGGCTACGAATACAGCGTGAGCCAGAGGACCGGCGTCGTCGCTCAACTCTACGTAAGCCCGAGCGTGCTCACGCACGAGGACACCGATCTGGAAGAACTGCTCGCGACCAAGTACCAGGTCTCGGTCGGTGTTCGCCATCGGATCGACGCCTCAGTGTGGTCGTTCGCGATCACCGAGAACACGGTCAACACCAACAACACGCCCGACATCGGCTTCCAGATCGGCTGGACCTACAGCCCCGCGTTCAGGCGCTGATCCGAAATAGCCAGGTGAAGAAGAACATCTTTGCTTTGCCGCGAGCCAAAATCTGAAGCGGCGGCTCATTCAAGCGAAGCGGCTGGTCTTGTACCCATGCTCCTGGCTCCTCGACGATAAGGCGTGAATGCGAACCGCAGCCTGTCGATTACTACGCGCGAAGCTCGTGGTAAAAAAAGTCCCCATTGAAATGAAAAACGGCCAGACGCTTTCGCATCTGGCCGTTCGATAATTGGCGCGCCGGAGGGGATGAATCTGGGCACTGGCTGGAGGTCGTTTCAATAGATTAAACGGTGGGTATCGGCCCAAAGGCGAAGTTGACGACCGTCCGCTGTTGAGGAGCCCAATCGAAATATACGGATGATTCATCCTACGTCTGGCGTAGCGCCTTTTCCACCCTGGCCAGCGACGACGGCTTTGCCCGCGATGCGGAGAGCTGGTGAGTGCAGCGGCGTCAGGGCGAATCTGGCATGCCAGTGACACACTGGACATTCGCCGAGCTTCTCCAAATGCACGCCATCTATCGTGGAGTTTCGGTTGTGCCGATCGCCGCTCCGGCAATCGCAGCAAATGCGGACATGACTGTCTGAACAACCACTTCCACTGCTGCGCAATCGGCCGGGTGTTCGAGCCCCGCAGGGATTGACTTGTAACTCGCGTCATATTAACTTGTACACGATTTGATAGGATGTGAGATGAATCGTCGGAATCCGAAGGCAACATCTGCGCGACCAAAACCGCTTGGCGAGATGCCGGGGCTCGATAGCCATCTGTGCTTCGCCCTCTACTCGGCGAGCAACCACATGACCCGGATATTCACGCCATTCCTGACAAAGCTCGGCGTGACGTATCCGCAATATCTTGTCCTGGTCGCCCTGTGGGAGCGCGGTTCCCAGGGCGTGGGCGATCTGGGTTCCACGCTGGTGATGGATTTCGGAACGCTGTCGCCGATGCTGAAGCGAATGGAAAGCAAGGGCCTTGTCGCGCGCCGTCGTCAACCCGGCGACGAGCGCCGGGTAGAGGTCGCGCTGACCGCCAAGGGTGAGTCGCTGCGCAAACGAACGCAGCAGATGCTGGGCGAATTCTATTGCTTCCTGAATGTGCCGCTCGACGAGCTGATAGACCTTCGGGATCGGCTTCGACGCTTTGTCGAGTCAGCGGGCGCGTCGAAGGAGGCTGCGTAACGTTTGGTGCGTTTGCCGGCGTCCGATGTTCCCGGTGCCGGCGATCGGCCGCCAGCGCAGGAGGCGCAGGGATCGCGCCGGTCGTTCATCGTCAATACTCAAGCTATCTCAGGGGAGGAAACCATGATCAAGATCCATCATCTCAACAACTCACGCTCCACTCGGATCATCTGGTTGATGGAAGAGCTGGGCGAGCCCTATCAGATTGTCCCGCACACACGGGATCCCAATACCTTCCGCTCGCCGCAGACGCTCGAGCGTGTCCATCCCCTCGGCAAGGCCCCGGTCATCGAGGACGGAGCGCTGGTGCTCGCGGAGTCCGGCGCCATCATCGAGTATCTCGTATCGACCTATGGTCGCGGCAAGCTTGGCCCGGCGCCGGGAGCGCCTTCCTGGGCGCGGTATATCGAACTGCTGCACTTCGCGGAGGGATCGGCCATGTTTCCTATGCTTGTCCACCTTCTCGGGACGCTCACCGGCGGACTGTCCGATGGTCTGAAGGGGTTCATCACGCCGGACATTGCAAAGACCCTGAAATACCTTGACGCCAAAGTGGCCAGGAACGGCTATCTCATGGCGGAGGGCTTCAGCGGCGCGGACATCCAGATGTCCTATGTCATCGAAATGGCCCGCATGGGCAAGTTGAACGAACCCTACGCGTCCCTGGAAGCATGGATGTCGCGACTCGAGGAACGCCCCGCCTACAAGCGCGCGATCGAACGAGGCGGACCCGTTCGGCTCCCGATCTGAATGGATGCTCAAATGCAGCCACTGCGGCGCCGGCCTGGCGCGAGCGTCCGGCAAGCGCATATCTATACGGATTGTGTGGTGCATTCATGGGTTTCGAGTCCTTCTCGAATGTGGAAGACCGGTGACTGAGCTTGGCGCGTATCGCCTTGCTAAGCGCCTGTATCCTGCTCGGCAGAATGCGCTCCACGGGTAAGCCCTGTGGTGCGGCGCAGACGGGCCATCTCAACCAGCACAGCCACTCGTTCAGCGCCGCCTGCGGATCGATCTCTCGGTATACGCCCTGGGCTTCGATAGTCTCGATCTTCGCCAGCAGGTCTTCCCATAACGGGTGAATAGGCCGGCGCGAACGGTTGCAGTCCTCCGTTTTTATGCGCGGGCTGTCGTGCTCGCTGGCAAGATAGCGCAGACATCTCTCATGCCGGTAAGCAGATCATCGCAATCTGTGCGCCCTGGTGACGGAGATCCGCGTCGAAGGCAAGACCGCGACCATCTTCGGCAGCTATCGCAGTTTGATAGAAACGATGGCCAAGAAAAAAAAGAGGGCACGGATCAAGTGCCCTCTTTTATGTGTGACTGGCGCGCCGGACAGGATGAATCTGGGCACTGGCAAGAGGTTGTTTCAGTGGCTTGAACGTCAGGTAACGACCCTAAGCGGAAGTTCGGCGGATCGCAAAGCAGACGTTCACGCGCCACATTACTTGCTGGCGGAAGCGGGGGAGTCCGCTCTAGCCGGACCGGTACATTCCGCGCACAAACGGGGCGAATCAGGAGCGGATCGCTCGCGGTCGCGAAATCAACCAGTCTTTATGGCAATTCCGGAGCTGACACCAGAGAACGGCATCAGCCCAAACCATCGTGACATGTTCCTTATGAGCAGTGGATTGCCGGCGAGCCTCAGTTTTCCCGAAACCTTCGCACGCTCTATGGACAGATCGCCCATAAAAACTTTTGCGAGTGTGAGGAGGTTGCAGCGGATCGTCAGATCGACTTCGTAACCGGGATCCTCCAGGCAAACATCGACCTGACCTACCTGAACCACCAGCCACCACAACCTCATCTTGCCGAGATCGGTGAATTCGACGTGGAACACCGTGCGGCGAGCTGGCAGGGCCTCCGTTTTGAGGAACCGGTGAATATCCCAAATCAGTGTGCTCGGGTGCAGTTCGCCTTGGGGAAGCTTGCTGCGGGCCCAGCGCTGTCCCCATTCACCGGTTGCGTCTACGAGCGGTTTGAGCTGGGATCCGGCCTCGGTAAGACGATATTCCCAAACGCTTGCCTTATCGCTTGGGATGCGCCGGATGATGCCGACTTCCTGCAAGGTTTTCAGCCGCTTCGACAGAATTGCCGGCGTCATGAGCGGAATGCTGCGACGAAAGTCGTTGAAGCGGCACGCACCCAACAGCATGTCGCGTAATAGCAGCAGCGTCCATCGCTCCGTCAGGATTTCGGCGGCCTTCGCGATCGGGCAGTAGGTACTGTAGGCGATCATCTGAGCCACTCTACTCGCCCGGAAGATGGCGTCCAAGTATCTTTTCTATACTTGTTTTGCCTGAATTGCGGCGCCTAGCATGGCCTTCGCAATCCACCGAGGACAAAATCATGAGACGAATTTGCTGGATAGCTTTGTTTTCAGCCTTTGCGCTGACGAGTGCAAGCGCGGATGAACCCCTGAAAGTCGATACGCAAGGGGTATCGGCAAAAATCCTGTTCGAGGCACCCATCAATGGCGGACTTTTGCCTGAACTCAAGGGCAAATACAAAATGCGGATCACGCAAATTACGATTGCACCTGGCGGGCACGTTGGCCATCACAATCACCTTGGGCCCGGCATTCGCCAGATGACGGCGGGCGAAATGGAGTACGTCCTCCCGGACAAAACCGTCATCTACCATACCGGCGACTTCTTTTTCGAGACGGGCGACATCAGTCACCGTGTCAACAACAATACGAACGAGCCCAACACCCACCTGTTGTTTGAAATTCTGCCGATGGATCTAAAGGGACCGTCCCTCATCCTGCCCAGAGACAAACAAGATCAGTAGGTACTGGGAGCGCCACGGGACGGCAGGATCACTGAGATTCCGCCCTGCTTAAACCTCTGATCATAGGTCGATGCCTGACGTACGGAACGGACCCAAAGCAGACCTTCAACGTTCGAGCTAACCGGCGCGCGACAGCGTGACGCGATTGAGCAAGAATGAATGAGGCCCAAGCGTGGCACGCCGTTGCGTGTCCGGTTCAGTGATGGGATGGACTCCTCCCGCTGTTCGTGCGGCATCATTGTGCCAAGCTGAAACATGGGCATGGGTCAGCGTAACCAGACAGGAGGAATCCAAAGTGAATGCTACTACCGTGGCAGTGGATCTGGCAAAAAACGTCTTCCAGGTGGCGGTGGCGGATCGGCAGTGGAAGATCATCGAACGCGCACGGCTTACGCGTTCGCAGTTCGAGCGCTGGTTCGACAATCGCGAATGCGGCACGGTCGTCATGGAGGCGTGCGGCAGCGCGCATCACTTTGCGCGCTGGCTCACGGGGCGAGGCTTTGACGTGAAGCTGCTCCCCGCCCAGTACGTGCGCGCCTATGTGAAGCGCAACAAGACCGATGCGGCCGATGCGGCGGCGCTGCTCGAAGCCGCCCGTGCCGCCGACATCAAGCCGGTGGCGGTGAAGTCGATCGAGCAGCAGGCCCTGCAAGCACTGCACCGCACGCGGGAAGCCTGGAAGAGCACGCGCACCCGGCGCATCAACACCCTGCGCGGCTTTTGTCGCGAGTTCGGATTGGTGGTGCCCGAGGGGGCGGCCACCGGCCTCGCGTAGATGGCGCGCTACCTGGCCGACGAGCAATCCGGCTTGCCTGCAATGCTGCGCAGCTCCATGCGCCTCATGCTCGACGAGATCCGGCTCATGGAAGCGAGGATGGCCCAGTTGGAAACCCAACTCGCTGAGATCGCCAAACACAGCCCCGCCTGCCAGGTGTTGCTCACGGTGCCGGGCATCGGGCTCATCACCAGCACGGCCATGGTGGCCGCGGTGGGCAACCCGGGGAGCTTCGACTCGGGGCGGCGCTATGCAAGTTTCCTGGGACTGACCCCGCGGGAATACTCTTCGGGCAACAGCCGTTATATGGGGCGCATCTCCAAGCGCGGCGATCGCTATATCCGAACGCTGCTCACCCATGGGGCGAGGAGTGTGCTGCGCTCGGCCACGGTGGCGCATCGCGCCGGGCGCGAGATCGACCGATTGAAGAGTTGGGCCCTCGAGGTGCAGGGGCGCACCAATCACAACAAGGCAGCCTGTGCGCTGGCCAACAAGTTGGCCCGCATCGCCTGGGCGGTGTGGGTCAAGCACGAGGCGTATCGGGGGCAAGCACTGCCTGCCTCTCAATCGCCGCTGTGCAGTACCTGAGAACGAGTAGGAAACCTTTTTCTGCGGTTTGCGTAGAGAGACGACGCCCATCATGGCAACAACGGTCGGACCAGTACGGGACAAAGCCGATAACTCTGCTGATCGAAGCTTGATCGCTCACAGCGTGTGGCTCCCCGTGCGCAGATTCCATGTCGGCACGAACCTCAGAGGTTCACACCAGATGCCGGATATACGACTGCAACCGATTCCCGCGTTGACAAAACTACGGCGTTTCTCTTGTTCCCTGGGAGGAGTCCATATACGAGGGGTTAGGCCACGCGTTCAAGCGCCGCGACCGGGTAGATCTGTACCGACCCTGGGTGAGCTTCGGACTCGACGGCATAGCCTTCAGGCGTCAGTTTCGTGCTGTACCAGCCAACGACTCGGCCCTGCCACGCGGCGCCCGACTTCTTTCGTACGCGATCTCCCAGCCCAAACGTGGCGGAAAATGGCAGTGGAGGCTGGCGATCAACTGCAGCACCGACGGCATTGCTACTTTGTTCCATATTCATCCTCTCGTGCGAACCGCTGGAGATCGCCCGACTCGTCGACTACCTATACCTGTTTGCTCGGTAGTTGTGCATTTTATCGCTCGTGATGCAATCGGCCGTACTGGCACCGGTGGGGTTCGTAAACGGCCTCCAAGGGTTGTAGGCAGCTTGCGCCCTCTTTCCAGTGTGGCTGTTCAATCCACGCCGATAGGCGCTGACTCTGCTGGCGCGCCGAGAGGCTCACGTTGCGGGGCCTAACTCTTATTTATCCTGCACGGAGTGCAAGATAACAAAATGGTGTTGAGATAACGCATGCCGTGTTGGGATAACAAGGTATTTGTCATATTTCCTTCATCCGATGCAAGCATTTTGCGCCGGGACAAAAACTCTGGCTAGTACCGGCCAATGACCGCTATTGGCCGCGTGCGGCCTGTTCCCTGATAGTCACAGTTCGACCCATTGCTGACACGGCGCCTTACGACCCGTTTCTGGCATCCGCCCCTCGGAAAGAGGTCGCTCGAGCCCGGCTTCATTCACTGGGGCGCGGCACCGGCGCCGCATGGGCAAATTCACGGCCTGGGTAAGTCCGTTCAGTGAAGGCCGTCAACTCGGCCATGAACGTCTCGGCGTAGGGCGGCAGTTGCCGCCGCGAATGCCAGTTCACCGCCATCCACTGACCCAACGATTTGCCCTCATGAATTATCGGCACCCGACGCAGCGTCCGGTCATCGACTAGCTGGTTCGAGGGCACGATCGCGACGCCGTAGCCGATGCGCGCCATCGCGAGGAGTGCAGACGGCACACTCGTCTCGAACACATACTGCGGGCGCAGACACGACATCTGGCATGCAGCATCGAAGAGCTGCCGAACGGTGAAGTCCAGTCTCAGGACCAGTAGAGGCTCATCCACGATCTCGTGGAGCCCGATCGTGCGACGCCGAGCGAATCGATGCTCAGCCTTCACGACAGCGAGTGCGCGGATAGGAAACAAGAGCCGGGTGTGCAGGCCAAGCCCTCTTGGTCCCGTGATGGCCAGGTGAAGATCACCCTGCGCGACCTGTCGGAGTAGCCGCATGCCGCCGTCCTCCGTGATCCAGACGTCTACGTCAGGCCATCGGCGCCGATAGCGAGGGATGAAGGGTGCCAGAACACTCTCGAGGCTCATCGATGTCACCCCGACTTTAAGGATCCCGGTTGCGCCGCCCTTCAGGACTCGCGCTCGTTCGGTCAGGCCTTCCGCCTCCACCAGAAGTTGTCGGCCGCGCTCGAGCAAGTCATGCCCTGCGCTGGTCAGCTGGATGCCGCTGCCCTCCCTGTTGAAGAGCTGTACGCCTAGTGCCTCTTCGAGGGAACTAATCTGTTTCGACAGGGCAGGTTGAGTCAAATGCAGGACCGCCGCGGCCCGGGAGAGGCTGCCTGCGTCGGCGGCGATCACGAACGCCCGAATCCGCAAGAGGTCTATGTGGGCCATGCCCGTTTGTTATGCCTGCTATGAATTTTCATCACTAGACAGGGCCAGCTGTCTCGCCTAGTCTGGCCGCAGAAAAGTGGAGCTGAGCCAGTCATCGCAGCAATTGCTAGCCGCCATTCCCTTGGTGCGCGCGGTTTCGTGCTGTTACTCAAGACACCAAAATCCTCGCGCAGGTCCTTTCGGAATGCCGCAAGTCTACGACGGACAACGGAGGTATGTCATGACTCGGTTCAACTTAGGTCGGCTTACCTTCGCTTTGCTCGGTCTTTTCACTGGCTTGACCGTTTCCGGCTCCGCGGCCTCGCATGACGAAGCGGACCATATCGGCAAAGTGCACTTTTCTATTTCTTGCGGCGAGGAGGCGCAACTGGGTATGGATTACGCGCTCGCAATGCTCCATGGTTTCTGGTTTCCGCAGTCTACTAACGCGTTCATTGACCTTACTAAAGCGCAGCCCAGTTGCGCAATGGCCTATTGGGGACTCGCCATGAGTCAGCGTACCAATCCCCTGACTGGCGAACCGTCTCGCGAAAATACGAAACGAGGATGGGAAGCTATCGAGCAAGCCAAGATGCTAGAGACGAAGACGCAGCGCGAGCGCGATTACGTCGTCGCGATGAGCGCGTACTATCGGGACTGGGACACGCTCGACTTTCGTTCTCGAATCCTCAGCTATGAGGAGGCAATGGAGCACATTTATCGGCGCTATCCCGAGGACGTCGAGGCCGCTGTGCTCTACGCACTCGCGCTAAACGAGGCGATCACTGTCCTGCCAGCGGACAAGACATCCTCCAGGCAACTAAAGGCGGCTCGAATCCTTGAGGAGGTTCTAAGGAAGGATCCGGAGCATCCCGGCGCTCTGCATTATCTGATCCATAGTTACGATTTTCCCGGCCTCGCAGAGCGTGGACTGGAAGCAGCAAACAAATACGCATCGATCGCCCCGGGGGCGCCCCATGCCCGGCACATGCCGTCGCACACCTACTCGATGCTCGGTATGTGGGAAGACTCCATTAGGTCCAACGAGGCTGCTGTAGGCATTGCAAAGAACTATGTCCATGCAATGGACTTTATGGTTTACGCTCATTTGCAGTTGGCGCAAGACGGGCAGGCAAAGCGGCTCGTCGAAACGAGTGCCGGTCTTCAGAAGACTGTGCCGGCAGCGGGTCAACGCACGCCGACCGGATCAGTTCTCACTGTACATACGGCGCATGCGGCAATTCCTGCGCGGTACGCGATCGAACGGGGTGCCTGGCGCGAAGCCGCTGCCCTTGAAGTACACCACATATCACCCGTGGGCGATGCGATCACGCATTTCACTCGAGCAATGGGCCTTGCGCGCTTGGGCGACAGCGTCCGTGCACGTGAGGAAATCGAGGTTTTGCGTGGTTTGCGCGACGAACTGACCCAATTAAAGCAGGAATACTGGGCAGAGCAAATTGAGATCCAACGCAAGGCGGCCGCAGCATGGGCAGCGTTCTCGGAAGGCGATAAAGCGCAGGCGCTGTCTTTGATGCGCTCGGCTGCAGACGCGGAGGATGCAAGCGAAAAGCATGTCGCCATGGAGAACCGCCTCTGGCCCATGCGCGAGCTGTTGGGCGAACTGCTCCTCGCGGTCGATGAGCCCGTGTTAGCGCTGCAGGAATTCGAAACCTCCCTTGTGATCTCTCGCAACCGACTCCGGGGTTTATACGGCGCGGCGAAAGCGGCACAACGGATTGGCGACAGATCGAAAGCAACCGGCTTCTACAAGCAAGTGCTGAGTCTGACTAAGGATGCCGATTCCAGTCGGTGGGAAATTGTGGAAGCTCAGGCATTTGTTGCGATGCGTGAAGACGCAATGTCTCGCTGACGCAGCCGACTAGATCGGCTTGAAGCGGTTCTGGCCCATGCCTATCCCGAAGACCGCCGAGAGGCCAATTTGCGTCGTTTCGTTGGCGTGCCAGGGCGCCCGGCAGGATTGGAACCCACGACCCCTTGGTTCGTCGTTGATCCTGTAAGCGCAACTTATTGTTTTTCTTTATTACCGCAGCGCCGCCCGTTCCCAATTGTGCACTGTGTTGAATGCATCTGCTCCCTTCAGTCCCCAAAATGTCCCCATATAAAATCAAGCTTGGTCTCCGTGCGCCGAGAACTGCTGAAAGATATTTTGTACTTCTTGAAACGGATGAGCCGTGGATCGCCCAGCTTCGGCTAAGTATCGAACTTTGAGTCTCCCGGCGGGGATTCTCGAAGCCGAAGCGAATTGATCAAATGATGTTGCGTCCCGGAATGGTTTCCTTCCATGTGCCATTGGTCAACGGGACTCGTCGCAGATCAGTGGCACGCATCCGAGCATGACTGGATCGCCGGTCTCAAGTATCGGATCAAGCGCTCCTTGCGAAGATTAACGGAACTTAATGTTCCGGTAATTTCTGGCAAACCCGCGTCCATGCATAGTACTCACCTCGCTCGTATCTCAAGTGCACGCGGGACCATTTCATTAAGGAAGGATTCGAATGAGCACGACACTCAACGTGAACGGGAAGTCTTTGACCGTGGAGGTACCGGAAGACACGCCGCTCCTGTGGACCTTACGCGACGTGCTCGGCATGACCGGCACGAAGTTCGGCTGCGGCATGGCGCTGTGCGGCGCATGCACCGTGCATCTGGACGGCGCGCCGACCCGCTCGTGCATCACGCCGCTCTCGGCCGTGGCCGGCAAGAAAATCACCACGATCGAGGCGATCGGCGCCGATCCCGTTGGAAATGCGGTGCAGGTGGCCTGGCTCGGGCTCGGCGTGCCGCAGTGCGGCTATTGCCAGTCTGGGCAGATCATGAGCGCCACCGCTTTGCTCCGAGACAACCCCAAGCCCTCCGACGCGGACATCGACGCCGCGATGAGCGGGAACATCTGCCGCTGCGGCACCTATCCGCGAATCCGCGCGGCGATCAAGCAAGCCGCGTCCAACCAGGGAGACAAGAAATGATGGAAATCGTCAAGATCAGCCGCCGCGCGTTCCTCGGTACGGTGGCCGTTTCCGGCCTGATGCTGGCCGTCGGCGTGCCGCGCCTGCGCGCGGCCGTCGACGAAGGGAAGAAATATGGCGCCGACGCGATGCCGAACGGCTGGGTGGACAGCCCGCTCGTTTTTGTCGCCATTGGAGAAGACGGCACGGTCACGATCACCTGCCACCGCCAGGAAATGGGACAGGGCGTGCGCACCAGCCTGCCGATGGTGGTCGCCGACGAACTCGAAGCCGACTGGCAACGCGTGCGCGTGCAGCAGGCGACCGGCGACCAGGCGCGCTTCGGCAACCAGGACACCGACGGCTCGCGCAGCATGCGCCACTTCTTCGAGCCGATGCGCCGCTGCGGCGCCTCCGCGCGGACCATGCTCGAGCAGGCCGCGGCCGCGCGCTGGGGCGTCCCTGTCGCAGAAGTGCAAGCGCTCAACCACGAAGTGGTGCACGTGCCTACGCAGCGCAAGTTCGGCTACGGCGAGCTCGCTGTCGTGGCTTCGCAACTGCCCGTGCCGGCGCGCGAGACGCTGCGCCTGAAAAAGCCGGCGCAGTTCCGCTACATCGGCAAGGGCCAGGTGAAGCTGGTGGACGGCCCCGACATCGTCGCCGGCCGCGCTAAGTACGGTATCGACACGGTCCTCGACGGCATGCTGTTCGCCGTCGTCGCGCGCCCGGCGGTCTACGGCGGCAAGGTGGTCTCCTATGACGCCGCCGCCGCGCTGAAAGTACCGGGCGTCGTTCAAGTGGTCGAGATCCCGGGCACGCCGCCGCCTTCGGAGTTCCAGCCCCTCGGCGGGGTTGCCGTCGTCGCGCGCAACACGTGGGCGGCGATCAAGGGCCGCGAGGCCCTGAAGATCACCTGGGACGACGGTCCGAACGCCACTTACGATTCCATGACTTACAAAGCTGAGCTGGAAAAGTCCACGCGCAGTCCCGGCAAGGTCGTTCACGACCGCGGCAACGTCGAGACCGGCATGGCGAAGGCAGCGCGGCGCCTCGAGGCGGAGTACTACATCCCGCACATGGCGCAGGCGCCGATGGAGCCGCTCGCCGCCACGGTGCGTATCGTCGGCGACCGCTGCGAGGTGTGGACGGCCACGCAAGCGCCCCAGGTCACGCGCGATCGCGTCGCCAAGCGCCTCGGTGTTCCGAGCGAGCACGTTACGGTGAACGTCACGCTGCTCGGCGGGGGATTCGGGCGCAGGTCGAAGCCCGACTACGTCGTCGAGGCCGCGCTCATCTCGCAGGCCATGAAAGGCGCACCGGTGAAACTGACCTGGACGCGCGAGGATGACGTGCAGCACAGCTACTACCACACCGTTTCAGTGGAGCACCTCGAGGCCGGGCTCGACAGCGAGGGCAAGCCGCTCGCGTGGCTGCATCGCAGCGCCGCCCCGGCGATCGCGTCCATATTCGTCCCGGATCCGAAGCACGAGCAGCCGGGCGAGCTCGGCATGGGCCTGGTCAACGTGCCTTTCGTGATTCCCAACCTGCGCGTTGAGAACCCGGAGGCCGCAGCGCATACCCGCATCGGCTGGTACCGCTCGGTGTCGAACATCCCGCACGCCTTTGCGATCCAGTCCTTCGTCGCCGAGCTGGCCGCGGCTGCGGGACGCGACCCGAAGGATTACCTGCTCGAGCTGATCGGCCCGGCGCGCAGCATCGACCCGCGCACGCTGGGCGACAACTGGAACTACACCGAATCGCCGCAGCGCTACCCGTTCGATACCGGTAGGCTGCGGCAAGTCATCGAAACCGCCGCCAGGGAAGCAGGTTGGGGCAGTAAACTTCCATTCGGGCAGGGCCTCGGCATCGCAGCCCATTACAGCTTCGTCACCTATGTCGCGACGGTGGTTCAGGTCGCGATGAGCGAAAAGGGTGAACTTACGATTCCGAGAATCGACATCGCGGTTGACTGCGGACCGCAGGTCAACCCGGAGCGCATCCGCTCGCAGTTCGAAGGCGCCTGCGTGATGGGGGTCGGCAACGCGCTGCTCTCCGAGATCACTTTCAAGGAAGGCCGGGTCCAGCAGACGAATTTCAACGACTACCAGGTCGCGCGCATCAACGTCGCGCCGCGCGACATCCGCGTGCACCTCATCCCGTCTGACTTCGGCGTGCCGCTCGGTGGCGTCGGCGAGCCCGGCGTGCCGCCGATTGCGCCGGCGCTGTGCAATGCGATCTTCGCCGCCACGGGCAAGCGCATCCGCAGTCTGCCGATTGCCGACCAGCTATCTTCCTGAAGCGCGTTCCGTGCAGCTCATGCATTGCGCTTAGCTGCTCGGCACGAGAAGGAAGGACGTCATGACGCATAACCCGTCGCTACGGCGACGATTTCTCGCGCGTGCCGGCGGGCTCGGCCTGACGGGACTGCTCGGCGCGTCGGCATGGGATGCCATGGCGGCAACGCTCGCCGATAACGCCACCAGTCGCGGAACGGGCCGCAGCGTGCAACCGGTGGGCTAACGGTGGACGCGCTGAACCGGACTGAACCCTGATCGTCATGTCAGTACGGCACCCGCACGGTGAGTTGCGTGCCGCGGCCGGGCAGCGCCCGAATCTCGAAACGCCCGCCGACGGCCTGAGCACGTTCCCTCATTGTCACCATGCCGAGTCCGGGCTTGGGCTTGTCCGAGGTGTACGCCACGCCATCGAAGCCGATTCCGTCGTCCTGCACCGACATCACGTATTCGGACCCGGAGCGCCACAGCGCAAGCGCCACAGTCGTCGCGTGCGCATGCTTTGCCACGTTGTTAAGTGCTTCCTGCGCGATGCGATAGAGCGCGATCTCGATTTCGGCAGAGATTCGTGCACTCGGCTCTTTACCGCCCACCGATACGGCCACCCCGGTGCGCAGCGAGAATTCCTTCGCGTACCAATGGAGGGCTGCCACCAGTCCGAAATCCACGAGCATCGGCGGACGAAGTTCCGACACGACGTTTTGAATCGCCAGCACCGTCGATTTGACGAGCGCCACCGAATCCGCCAGACGAGATCCGGCTTCGGCGTTGTCGTGGGCGGAAACCAACCCCTTGAGTATGCCGAGATTGATGTTCAGCGCCGTCAAGTTTTGGCCGACACGATCATGCAGTTCGCGTGCAAGGTCCTTGCGCTCGGCCTCCTGCAGCTCGACCAGCCGCCGCGACAGCGCCTGCAGCTCCGCTGCCGAGCGCCGCAAAGCATCCTCGGCCTGCTTTCGGTCCTCGATGTCGAAACTCGTTCCGTACCACTTGACGATAATCCCCTGCTCATCGCGCAACGGCACCGTGCGGACCAGGAACCAGCGATATTCCCCGTCAGCGCGGCGCAAACGCATTTCATTCTCGTATGGTTTCCCGGCAGCCATGTCCACAATCCATTTTTCCATGACCCTTTGAAGGTCCTCTGGATGAACTGTGCTGGTCGGATCTTCAAGTGCCTCCTCCAAAGAGAGGCCCGTATATTCCAGCCAATGCTGATTGACGAAGTCAACGGCGCCGTCAGGCATGACGCTCCAGGCCATCGTGGGAATTGTGTCGATGACAAGCCGCGGCTGATCTTCCTTTTGCCGCGCCAATGCTTGAATCTTCTCGGCCATCTGCAGTGACGCCTCCTCTGCGCGCTTGCGCTCGGCGATATCCTCGACAAGCGCGACCATGAGCGTCACAGTATTGTGCACCCAGCGCCTGCTGTTCTTATGGCTTCATGCGCTTTGTGACCGATAACGGCCGGGACTTTGTCCCGTCAGGCGTTTGAACGCGGAATTGAACGCAGCGTCTGAACCATAGCCAACACTTTCGGCAATCGATGAGAGGTTCTTGCCTTCCCTCAACGCGGCGCTGGCCAGTGCAATGCGCCAGTGCGTCAGATATTTGAGCGGAGGCATTCCTACCAGTGCTTTGAAGCGCTCGGTGAAGGTCGTGCGCGACATCGCGACCGCCGACGCCAGCTCTTCGACCTTCCAATGGCGGGACACGTCCGCGTGGATCCAACCAAGGGCTGCACCTATCTTTGGATCTGCAAGCGCGCTGAGCCAACCCGGCGCATTGGTTCCCGACGCCAGGTGTTGCCGCAGGATTTGCACCAGCACCATGTTGGCAAGAGTAACGGCGGCAATCGACGCGCCAGGCCGTACCGATTCCGTTTCAAGCCGAAGCAGGTCGAGCACGGCGCGCAGAGGACCTGCGCTTTCAGAAGTTGCGGGAACGTGAATTAGCGGGGGCAACGACTTCAACAACAGCTCGCTCGTATTGGCGTCGAAAGTGAAGCGGCCGCCCGCTGCACTCATTTTCTCTCCGCCGTCGCCATAGCGCACGATGCCGTCCGGGCAGAGGCAGGCGGCCAGGACTTCACGGCCGTCGACGGGTTTAATCGATGGATCGCTTCCGGTGCAATACGGTTGTCCGCGGGTCAGCAGGTAGAAATCGCCAGCATTCAGCTTGACCGGCGGCGTATCGTCCTCGAACCACAGCCAGAATGAGCCCTCCAGGACGCCGGCGAACTTGATGTGCTCGTAGGCGGAAAAACGCATGGACCACGGGCCTGACACTTCGATCCGCGCGGATAACACGCTTTCGACTCTGAGCAAGAGAAAGACATCCGAGAGGGGATCCATGCGAAATCCGTACGATCGATAAATAATTGCGTTGAATCGATTATAGCTTCGCCGGCAGGTCTGGTCGAACATGCAGTCTTCGAACCGAATAAGGAGCAGCTCATGTCGACAGTCAATGGCAAGGTTATCGTCATCACGGGCGCAAGCAGTGGGATCGGCGAGGCATCCGCACTTCTGCTGGCAGAACGAGGCGCAAAGCTTGTGTTGGGGGCTCGCGGAACGGACCGGCTGCAAGCCCTGACCGATCGAATCATCGCTTCAGGAGGAGACGCTGTATGGGTCCGCACGGACGTGAAGCAGCGAGGCGATCTCTCCCAGCTCGTGAAGCGGGCATGCGACCGGTACGGCAAGCTCGACGTTCTGATCAGCAATGCTGGCGTCGGCCCGATCTCTCCTCTCGACGAACTGCGCGTCGAGGATTGGGAAGACATGATCGATATCAATCTCAAAGGCGTCCTGTACGGAATAGCAGTTGCGCTGCCCATTTTCCGCAAGCAGGGTTTTGGCCACTTTATAAACACCGCCTCTGTGGCAGCCCATCGCATAGTGCCGAACATGGCGGTCTACGCCGGTACGAAGATCGCGGTTCGCGCGATATCCGAGGGTCTGAGACAGGAGGCTGGTGACAAACTGCGTGTAACAGTCATTTCACCTGGCTTCACGCGGACGAACTTCGCAGAGTCCATGACGAATCAGGAAGTAAAAGCGCAAATCGTCACGTCCATGGAAAAGTTTGCGATGCCACCTGACGCGATCGCTCGCGCGATTGCGTTTGCAATCGAGCAGCCGGCCGATGTTGACGTTGGCGAGATTATTGTCCGTCCCACGGCACAGGATTAGCTTCACCTGACTTGGCGGACCAGCGTTGCGGCGACTTTGGAGCCGCGAGCGAGTGGGAATGGTCAGACCGAGTTCCGCGCGTGCGAATGTTGCCAGACGTACGTGGATCGATTGTCGCGCTTGGAGCTGGTTGCGCCACCGGAAATTACTACGATGGAGCTACGTTTCGGAAATGAAAAAGGGGCTGCATCGCTGCAACCCCTTCTATTAACTGGCGCGCCCGGCAGGATTTGAACCCACGACCCCTTGGTTCGTAGTTGGTCTTGCAAGCGCAACTTGTTGTTTTAACTAAGCACTACAGCGCCGCCCGTTCCCCATTTCGCGCTGTCTTGCCTACTCTTGCTCTGTTGAGTCCCCAAAATCTCCCCACGATTTTAGAGGCGGCAGTTGTCGCTGCATTCAATCTCTGTCGAGCCTCTTTAATTTTTCGGAAAGACCTACTCATGAATGGGTACTCGATTGTAAGAGTATTGCGAACCCCTTTACGCCGGTTCGATTCCGACTCGCGTTCAAATTCAATTCGTCGATCGTCCGTCTCCCTCAATGCGAAGGGCAACTTACAGCCAATAGCGGACATTGGACCGTTCTAGACAAAGTTGAATTGGGTGACAGGATGCCGCCTCCTCGAAAATGACAAATACGTTTTGATTTGGCGTCATTGATTATCTCAACACGCCATGCGTTATCTCAACAGCAAAACGTTATCCTGCAGTCCGTGCAGGATAATAATAAGTTAGCTCTCTATAGTCATGCGATTCACATTGCTAAGAATTGGCGTCTATCTTTTACCGTTGCTAAGCACCAGCTTTCATTGCTGGGCCGGTGAAGTATCAAATGCGGCAAAAGGCGAAACTTCCGCAATGTCTTCCCGTGACATTCTCTACACGCAACTACATAAACCTTCTGAGTATCAAACGCTGGAATTGTCCAAGAAGAAAACTCGAGTCGAACTTGAAGTATGCAAAGATCAATGTGGCTATTTTGAAGCACCGTCAAACGCTCCCATTGTCACATTTTGGGATTTTGTCTTTATGTTCGAATACTGGGGCCGAACCGTTGATGAATCGGACACGTTCCGCGCCAACACTGAATCTCACGAACGCGTCATGTTGGAAAAGTACGCCAGCGAATGCCCCAAGGTACATGACGTCAGTGAAACCGAGCGTTGTGCGTGGGTTGCGCTCGCGAAAAAGCATAAATTCAGAGTCGGAATCGTGGGCTATGACGAAGGATACAGATGTCAGGCAATATTGGAATCCTGAGAATCCAATCGGGACTTATTCCAAGCAAAAATGTACGCCCTATAAGTAGATGAACTATCGAGCTGACCTGTCGCTCCAGAATCGGACCGTCCGCAAGCGGCCGGCCGCTGAGCTTTTGCGTTGGGCATCATGAATCTCGCTGAAATCGTGTCTGCCTTGGAATTCGCCGACGATTCACTTTGCATAGTGGCGAAGCGTCCGTGGACAGGTGAATCCGAGGCAAAGCTCATGAGCCTCACTGAGGACAGTCGCGTGCCGGGCGAGGTGCTATCCGCCGGGTACGAGTACTTTCTGGAGGTTTCGGCCGCCCGTGACGATGTACTCAGTGGGCCAGTTGCTTTGTCCAAGGCCCAACAACTTGCAGCGGTCATCTACTACGCCGAGTACGACTCGTATCCAGATTGGCTGAGTGCGCTTGGGAGCCAGCGATGATGCCCAACCCATCATTCCAGGCGAGCGCCTCCGGCGCCCGCTGAATTCAAACGTTGGGTGTCCGCCTCCTGAAATGAGCGGCGCCACGCAAATCCGACTTGCAGGTGTTGAGACCAGCCCTTGCGGCCTTGTCCATGGTTTAAGCAGCCCCATCGCGCCCGCACCCGCGCAAACTGCGCGCCGCGCGCTTACTTTCCTAATATCCGACCGCGCCGACGAGCCCAAAATGGCGACGCATCCCGTGGTTCTACCCGCCCTGGCGCGGCGAGTTAAATGAGAGGGGCGGGCGGTAGGAGGCATGGGCACCCTGAATGCCACAAAAAGCGAGGGTGGGTCCGATGGGCACCCGTTCCCACTCCGGGTTTTTTTCCGGCCGGGGTCGGTTTTTCTGCGCCGGCGGGTCGCAATATGCGTTTTGCGGTGGATGTGCGCGGATGGTGAGTGCAGATAGGCACGCCAGTGCGCGATTTTTTTGCGACGATTGCCCCGTTAATAGCAATGGAGGCTTTAGCTACCTAGCACCAAATCCAGTGGGCTCCTCACTCCGCGAGCGCCCTTGTTCATCACATGCGTGTAGATCATCGTAGTGGATACATCACGATGCCCCAGGAGTTCCTGCACCGTCCTGATGTCGTTACCCGCGTCGGTCAAACACGGTTCTGCCGCAGCCCCGACGATCTGGCGCGGCCCGCACTCGCGCGAAGCGGTCAAACGGCGTCGAAATCAGCCCCCTCGGATCGACGCAGAGACCGAAGAATCCACGCGAGAGGGAAATTTTCAGCAAACACCGCGCGATTGACCACTTGCAGAGCCGGCGATATATTCGCAGGCGGGGGAAAAGGTGCTTTGAAATGCCTATCCTGTCATGAACCCTGGGAAGATTTTTACTCTTTGATTTGGTCAACAAGCGCTATTAATTTAGGAGCTGCTTGTGCCTGTATTTATTGGGTAAAATGCACTTTCAATGACTAAACGATCTGAAATGATCGCACCGGAAGTGACTGCGTTTTTGAACGCGAATTGAAGGCAGAGAAAGACGCGCACACGGATTTCAACCGTTCACAATTCAGCAATTGGCAAATTCATAACTGGCTACAAAATATTTGCGTCAATTTCTGGATCTTTTTACGGCATACTCGTACGGCATACTCGATTGGCTGAACTTTTCAGAAGCCAAAATTTTTTAAGGAGCCATCATGTTTTTCTATTCAAAAATTGCTGTTTTAGCTGTGGTTTTAGCGGTTGCTGGTTGTGCAGCGCCGATCTTGAACGTGAAGGACGCTGTCGTCACAAGCTCTTCAGGAAAAGCCATGAGTAATGAAGAAGTACGGGCTGCCATTCTCCGGGCAGGCGCCACTTTGGGCTGGCAGATGAAAGACGAGGGGCCGAACATGTTGGTAGGCACCCTTGTGTTGCGCACCCACACGGCTGTCGTCGAAATTCCTTATTCCTCAAGCAACTACAGCATCATATACCGTTCCAGCACCAATTTGAAAGAAAGTGGCGGGAAGATTCACAAAAATTACAACGGCTGGATTCAAAACCTGACGCGCGGCATTAACGCCCAGTTGACCGCGACATGAACTTGGATTCACCTGCGGTTGCAGTCCCCGCCCGTGAACTCGCTCGCCTGGTCATTGAGGGGCTGGATCTAAAAGGTGTCAATGCTGAGCTGATAGATCTTTCCGCCCCTTTGTTTGGGGGCGGGCTTGGTCTGGATTCTCTGGACATGTTGGAGATTTCGCTGCTCATCCAAGAGCGTTTTGGTGTCAAGTTGAGAGCGGACGACCCAAACAACGAAGCAAATTTTTGTTCGTTGCAAAGTCTGGCCGATCACGTCTCATCGACCCTGGCCGCTCAAGCTTGATTTGACTGTGAGTTTTTTGGCGTCTCTGGATGCGGCCGCTATATGGCGCGCCGTCTCTTTGATAGCGTTGCTGTGGCTAGCAATCTTTTTTGGCCGCACGCTACGCCCCAACCAAACACCATTGATCGAACGCTTTGCGCGCGTCAGCATCCCAGACATGAGCCCAAAGTTTCGTACTTATACCCGGCGACTGACTGGCATTTGGTGCGCTTATTTCGTTGTCGCAGCAGTGGCATCGGTCGCAGCAAATTTCGCCCCGGTCTCAACCGGTGTGCTTATCTGGCTCGGCACCATCGTCTTGTTTGTGGGTGAGCACAGCCTGCGTCCGCTATTTTTTCCGGCTCAGAAACACCCGGG
>WNFM01357047.1_pt6 | contig 103147 bp, 83 predicted proteins | sample 5400271 | NCBI WGS metagenome assembly WNFM01 (sample SAMN13153352, study PRJNA577476) | soil metagenome | isolation source: 60 cm saprolite on Douglas fir-dominated hillslope | place: USA:California | collected 2013-09-17
CAAGTCGAGCAACTACCCGATCTGAGTGGCTATCTCGAGTTCGCCTCGCTGCTCACGTGGCGTCGGGTGTTGTTTCGCGTCGAGTAGCTATCGTCCTGCCGGAAGTAGAAAAGGAACATCGATGCAGGTGCTGCATTTCACGTCGGGCTGCCTTGCCCGCGACGAGTTCAGGAAGAAGGGCACGGTTGCCATCATGCCGCTCGCGGCTTCAAGCGGTGATACCGAAATCTCTTGCCTGTACCTCGCGCCTGGAGGCAGCATCGCGGTGCCGCCGTTTACTTATGCGCAACTGTATCTGGTCGTCAACGGGCAAATATCCGGGACGTTTGACCACAAGCTGCGGATTGAGATCTGGGCTGGCGTGGGGTTTGTACTTGAGGCGTCTGAGTCCTGCCGGCTTGAATCAGCGGCAGGAGCAGTTGTGATCGTCGCTGAGGCCGCCGAGATGACCGCAGACCCATGCGGGCTCTCTACTACCGGAGCGGGTGAGGGGACAGCTATGGCCGCAAATCCCGAGCAACCCGTAGCGCGCAAGGGTTGGGCCTGTTTTGGCCAGTCCGGGTTGCAGAAAGTGGAGACCTACCAGAGCCTGCCGTACGCAATGCGCTTGATGGATGCTGCAACGGCCTGCCACACCGGCTTTGGATCGGCGCTCATCGCACCGGTGACGGGACGTCATCGTGTGGAAGGGCGGCTCGCGCTAATCGCAGATCACCCTGGCGCACTATCGTCGCTACCTGCGGACAGCGATAGCATGCTTGGGCGCCTTGTTCCAGAAACCAGCGGCACGTCGGCCGAATCGTACACGGTGGTAGGGCATCGACCACAGCATCGAGCTGCTCGACGATACGCTGGGCGAGCCTGCAACGCGCCCCGTCGAAATGGGCACAGCGCGATTCCTCGCACGCCGCAGCCATGCGAAATACATGCGCAGCATGCAAGCCGTGAAGGTTGGGCATTCGAGAAAGATCGACAACCGCTTCCGCCTTGAGGTAAGCGACCTGGGGCTCGTCGGCTGGGCCCGTGAGGACACCGAACACGCGCGCGCCCTGCATATCGGGCTGCGCGCTTGGACAGTCCGGAACCGTTCGCTCTGATGTCACCGGCGCTGTGCTGATTGGTAGTCAGCCACCGCCGATCTGACGCAGGCTCTGACTGCGATCGATAAATCCGGCCAAGATCCCCCCCGGAATCCGCGTGAGCGCTGGCGTGGCATCAATCCCCTTGAATTGATTGACTTTAGCCGCCACGTCTTCAGCGAACTTGAAGGCGTCGACCACGTTGGCGGTGCGCAAAACGCGGCCCAAGATGTCCCCACGACCTAACAGGTTGCGCGCACTGGCGCCGACTTCATGGCGTTTCAATGCGCTCGCTATGGCCTTGTCGATGCTAGTCGACAGTTTGCTCACGGACACCACGCTCGCGCGACGAATCTTGGACGACATGTGGCTCTCCCCCAATAATTAAAGTGCGCGCGGGGTTCATGCATTGGACTCACAAAGGGACGCGGGTCCTCACCGCCGCGCGAACCGGAGGACAAGGCCGAGTCTCAACGGAATCTGCGCCGAAAGGGCCAGAGCTGTCAAGACTTCTCATTGCCCCGTCCGCCGTGCGCTCGCACTACGAAGGGAGCCTAACAATGCAACGGAGAAGACGGGGCTGGGGCAGGCGCCCCAGGCACCGATCCCCTGTGGACCTGATTGGGCCAAAGACCGTCACCGAGCGCCGTGGTATACCGGACGGGCGAGTCCGGCTTTCCTGGATCAACGTCTGCCGGCGCGCTTCCTCTTCGCGGGGCGGCGTCCTCCCGCCGGCGTGGCCCTTAAATGTTTCTTAGGCGACGAGTTCTTAAGGGCCATGCCCGCCGAACGAGATCCTCTCTTGACTTTCTTCTTGATACCCGACGGCCTGGCTGGACGCTTGACCGGCCGCTTAGCGGGCCGTTTGCCCGGATCCGGCAGCACGGGCGGCAGTAGATGGGCCGCTGGTGGCGGATTCGGCGATTGATGAAAATCGAAACAGTCACTCATGCCGTTAGAGGCACCGTCGCGCTGATTAAGCGACGCAATGCCAAACGTTGACTCACAGAATTTCACCAGACTCACGTGAGAGTTCTCCTGGTGCGATACATGCCCGGGTTTGGCAAAGGGGCTGATCACCAGACAGGGCACTCGGGATCCGAATCGAAACGGTTGCCCGTTGAATTCAGGAAATGCATCCGGAGATCGCTGCGCGCGGCCGCTGTCCCACGCTTCCTTGATCGGGGGAACTACGTGATCAAACCATCCGCCCCAATCGTCCCAGGTTACAAAAATAGCAGTCTTTTCCCATAAGCCGCCCTGGACTATTGCGTCCACCTGCTCGGCCGTCCATCGTGAGCCGTCCGTGACATTTTGCACCGGATGCTCACTGAGATCCGGCTTCCCATCTCCATACACCCAGGACACGTTTGGCAGTTTGCCTTTTAAGGCGTCCTGCTTGAAGGCGTCGCGAGAATGGTTGTTGCGATGGCCCGCGAGCTCCGAAATGTAGCGGAACGCATAGCCTCCGTAATTGCCCCAAGTTTTTCCTGCCCTCTCCAATGCCAAGGGTAGGGAGTTCAAATTGTATGCCTGACCTGCGGTTGGCCGGTAATGATGAGCCGGGTTGTTGATGATCGGTGCATCGGCGCAGATTAGCATTAGGTGATTGGGCGTTGACGGCCCGGCCACTTCGGAGAAGTAGTTGTCGCAAAGCGTAAAACTGCTAGCGAGCGCGAAGTAAACGGGGACATCGTTCTTGTTGTATTGGACTCGGTGAACGGTGTCGTTCTGCCGTAGCATCCAAGTTTGATGCTTGTGATCCGGGTCACCAGTCGGCGGGTTCGCAGCGTGGGTCAGAAGGCCGCCGTTTGCGCCAGCGAATGTACCGAAGTAGTTGTCGAAGGTGTGGTTCTCTTTGACAATGATGACGATGTGTTCCAGTTGGGAGGCCATGACGTTCCTTAGCGTTCGATGCGCTGAGCCATCGCACAGGCGTTCAGCCGTGCGCTATTTCCCCGCGCCTTAAGCCTAGCCTGTGCGGTGTCGCGATTCAACAGGACCTATACACAGGATCTGGGCAACGTCCATGCGCCTAGATTTCCGTCCGTGGAGCAGCCCCATTTGAGATCGCCTGCAAGGCCTTTCGGAATGCTTCCGGGCCGCTCATAGATGCCTGCAGTAGCGTGTGGTGTAGTTGCGCCTGATTTTCGAAAAGAAGACGAATCGAGTTTTGGGAGACTTGGCCAGAGCCCCCGGCATCACTGGCGCCCTGCTTGACCCACAAGGCATTGGCCCAGGCAGAGGGGCCAAACTCTTTAGCCAGCGAGCTCGGGCTACGCCTCGACCTAACCAAATCCATCAGCCGCTTGAACTCCGGCGAGCGCCGGACTGTCCGCTCCGCCATTAATATCCGCGTTCCTTACCTTGAGGTGTCCACGAACCAGGTCACCCCCACAATGTTGCAGCATTCAGTCCATAGGCAGATACTAGATTTGCTTTAACCTCCGCTGCACAACGATGTACTACAAGCGCAATCGGGGTATACGAAGTGTCTTAAACGAAGTCCTTGGCTCGTAACAACAAACTCAATCGTAAGCTCGAGGAGACTAAGATGGCATATTTACTGTGGGCACTTGGTGGATGGTGTGGAACCCCTTGGCGTCACTGGCCGCCTCCACCACCACCCGGAGATCCGTGGCTGGTATCGAGGATTGCCGGCGTATTGGGCGGCTTGGGCGGTGGCTACTTGGCCGCCAGTACATTTGCCTCCGATCCGATGCCAGGACTCGTCTGCGCGATCATCGGTGGGCGTGTTGTGAGTGACCTCGTGGGTCGCTTCAGCGGCCCGAAGGGCGGCTGATCCCCTTATCGTAACGGGCCAATTGACGGTACGGCGCCAACCGGGCGCGGATACGGCCTGAGGGCGCGTGTCCGCGTATTGGAGTGCTGTGTCGAGCGTGTCGGCTCCGTCGCTTGTTGACGGACTCCCCATCTTGGCGCGCCCGCAGCATTCTACTTGACACTCCCCTATATTTGCTTGGTTCCCCTTCGCAAGTCCGATCCCAGAATACCCATGCCACCGGTCTTATTTGCCCAAAGCCTACTTCGACACAGCCCAAACAGGTTTGGGTGAGGGCACCGTGTATGTCGCGGGAACTCTGACCGGCGAAGGCGTCGGCTACCCGAATAACAGTGTAGCGATCACCTGTTACAAGGATGGCATGGAATGTCTCACCATCTCAGTTGACCAGATCCGACGTCCCCCCGCCTTCAGTAGCGTAGGGCATTAGAGTTGTCCGGCATTGTAACGGCCCGATGGGCCAACTGCTTTGCATACTGGGCGGGCGTCAGCCCGCCCAGTGAGATCTTGGGTCTTTCCTCGTTGTATTCACGCCGCCAAGTCTCGATCACAGTGCGAGCGTGAGCCAGGCTCGTGAACCAATGTTCATTCAGACACGCGTCGCGTAGTCGCCCATTGAACGACTCGACGTACGCGTTCTGGTTCGGCTTGCCCGGCTCGATCAGCCGTAAACCGATACCGTGGCGATGCGCCCAGGTGAGCATCGCCTTGCCGGTAAACTCAGGGCCATTGTCTGAGCGGATCATGGCCGGCCTGCCGCGTTGCGAACAGATACCGTCCAGGATGCGCGTCAGATGATCACCGCCGATTGTGTGCTCCGGCAAGACCGCGACGGCTTCGTGCGTGGCATTATCCACAATCGCCAGACATTTCAGCGTTCGACCCGAAGCAATGCGGTCAAACGCAAAATCCACCGACCACAGCTCATTGGCCTGGCCCGGTCGGATCAGCGGCTGCCGTTCAGCCACGGGGATCTTTTTGCGCCGCCGGCGCCGGATATGCAGCTTCTCGAGCCCATACAGCCGCTCGACCCGCTTGTAGTTGACGAACTCGCCGGCTTGCCGAAGCTTGAGGTGAATCATGCCAACCCCGTAACGCCGGTGACGCTGCGCGAGGGCGATGATCCGAGCTCGCAGCGCATGGTTGCGATCGGGACGCGGCTGGTAACGCAGCGCGCTGGCACTCATGCGCACGATCTTCAGACCGCGTCGCTCCGTGAGCCCCTTCGTCTGCATCCACCGCACCAGCTCACGACGCGCCGGCGCGGTCCCCATTTTGTTCTGAGCGCATCACGCGTCACCTCGTTCTCGAGCATCGACTCGGCCAGCAGCTTCTTCAACCGCGCGTTCTCGGCCTCCAGGGCTTCAGACGCTTCACATCCGAGACCTCCATGCCTCCGAACTTGCTTCGCCATAGGTAGTAGCTCGCCTCAGAGAAGCCGCCCTTGCGGCACAGCTCCTTGACCGGTACGCCCTTATCCCCTTCCCGCAGGTACCCGATGATCTGCCCCTTGCTGAACCGCTTCTTCGCGTCCAACCTCCTGGCCGGGGTTAGACTCTAAACCTAGACGCTACTCAAAAGCGGGGGGAGGTCGACGCCATACGGGGTGATGTCTAACCGTCCGGGAGGGTGGGGCCAGTGTTGCGGAGGCCCGCGCGATGGCCGACAGCGGTCAGCCACCAGGTTGGCGCTTGTTGCTAGGTCGCAATATCCGGAAGCGCCACACTTTCCGCGACTATTCGCACGATTTCAGAAGCGGAGGCTGCGGATGAAAATACCAGCTCAAATGTTTGCGCAATACCAGGGTCGAGTCGGGTAAAACCCTGCACACCCGCCATGTGATACGCCAGAAATTGAGGGAGGCGTTTATTGTCGGGCCATACTTTAACAAGATTTCTCAGCATCGACTCGGCTTCCCGGTGACCGGCTTCAGTGTTTTGTACTACGGCGCTCTCAAACAAATCTGCACGTTTGATTTTTAGGACGATGAAGTACGCGAGCAGCAATCGCTGCACACATCCTTGGTGCCAGGCCATTTCGTAGAGAACAAATGTTCGTTCAATATCGCGAAGGGTGAGAGCAAATGGTAGTGCGAGCGCTGTCAATATTTGTATGAAAGAAAGTACGTCTGCTGCCTCCGGATGTTTGTAGCGCCTCGCAATTGCATTGCAATATGACTCGATGGCCCGCTCTGCGCGTTCTGGCTGCCTAGAGACTGGAAGGTTCAGAGAGAGCTGAAAGAACTTTGACAGGTAGCCGGGCGCGTCCGTGTCAGTGCCATATATGCCCCTAATCGCGGCCTCCAATTGCGACCTATTCAGGAGCAGCACGAACACTAAGCCCTCCACGTCAAAGAAATGCTTGAGTCGCTCAAGTACTCTTACAGCGAAGTCCGGGCGGCAGCGGTCCAGCTCATCCACAAAAAATACAATTGGGTCGGCACTTTCGCCCGCGAAATCGCGAAGACTCTTCTGGAAGGCATCTACACTAGCCCGCTGGTTCGCGTGATTGTCTAGACGCTCGCGTACAATTTTCTCCCCCAGGCCGCCTAGCTCTTCAGGTACACCCTTAAACATGTCCTTAAGCGCCTTGGCGCCGGCAGCTCCTAGAGTCTTGTCTAGAGCCACATGCAGCACAATCTTCGCGGTATCTGGCAGCAAGCGCTTGCCGACCGCCGCAGCCCTTGTTCTAAATGTTTTTGCCCCAGGACCAGCCAGCGCCGCAAATTCGGCCGCTAACGGGATAAACGGGTCTTCGGCATAGTCGTGCTCATACGCGTTAAGCCAGGCGGTCCTGAATCCCTTAGACTGCAAATCACCCCGCCAATTCTGACCGAACCATGTCTTGCCGGCGCCCCATGGGGCGTCGATAGCAATTACACACCCTGCTCGCAATCGACCAAGAAAGTGCGTCAGCCGGTCGGCAATATCTTTGCGCCCACCCAAGTCATCGCCAGCAAAGGGTACGCCCTCCAAAGCTGTGGGTGAACGAATATAGGCGTCGCGATTCACTCTTATTTCCTATTGCCCTTGGTGCCCGACGATAGCGAGTCATCGCTTCGGACGCCAGTAGGTCAAATCAAATGGCGCTCAGAGGGCAGGAGACCTATTGGGGCCGCAACGCCGCCGCCCGCGGACTGGAGTGCCGATACCACCAGGGAATCGGCCGCTGTTCTGCGCGAAGTTGAGCTATTGCTAACGTAGCCGAGGCATTAAAAGTCCTCTAAGTACGCCACGTTCCGCCAGATAGGGCGGTGCTATCGGTTAGCGTCTGGCATTCGGAATCACACCTTAATAGCTGCCATTAGCGACACCTCAGCGCTAGCGTGGCTCCCGTACTAAACCCCACGAGAGAGGGACAGTCACTGAAATAATGAAATTCGCCGCCGCGCTCCGGGCCGTCGGGATCCGCCGCGATAGAGAAGGCGCCGCCAGGCTCGCATTGTCCATTTGGGCCCTCATGGCCGATCAGGCTGGGCGCCGATATTCACGCGCATTTAGCAAGTTGTGGCGCGCCTCGCGCGTGCCGGGATAACTGCCATGAGATCGACGACGCAAATGATTGCGTCCGCGTTGGTGGCGGTGGGCGTATGCGGCAGTGCCATTGAAGCGGGGCGGCTCGCGGGTAGGTTTTGGGGCCACCTGGCCGAAGACGAAGCGCGTTTCAGGACGCAGAACGTGCGCAAGGCGCATCGGCTGGCCGCTTCGCTGCTTCGGGCCGTTGCGCTCCAGAATGCGGGCCTAGCGCGTTGGGAGAATCCGCAAGCTGAGTAGGTGGGCGCAGGGCTAGGGTGCCGGGGAAAATAGGCCGGCGCTTGGTGTTTGCGTGACCCTCGGCTTGTGCCGGGTGCCGGGGCTCGCCAATCTGAGGAAAACGACCCAAAAAAATGGCGCGGTGTATCCAGGCGCAGGCCGTGCGTCGGCGCGGGGAACTGTTGAAGAAAATTCCCTCGGCCACCGGGCAGCCGTTTTCACGGCACTACTGCTGGCGCCTGGAAGGCAGGGTGCTATGCTTCCTACATGGGCAAAGTTAAGAATTACACTCGCGGCCCGGCTTGGGCCTACGTCGTTGGTGGAGCATTTGGCCTTCCGGCCTTAATCGGATTTGTATTTGGTCTATTCCGATTGCCGTCTACTGATCTCCAGGCTGAATCCACCGCGCTCGTTGGTGTCGGTGCGCTACTGGGCTGGATTCTTTGGCGGGCATTCTCAAAATCGAAGGCGCCGGCCGCACAGGTCTCCACGGCCGATGCTGACATTATCGACAAACTACCTGCAACCTCTCACAAATCTAGCGAGGCGCCGCCAATCTCTGGCAATTACATTGTGCGTCACTGGCATGGGGACCTGCCGCTTGGGGTTTCTTACTGGGTGAATGGCGGCGTGCTCCTGGCAATCTGCGGGGTCTTGATGGGCGCCATCGACGCTGGAGTGAGGCATAGTGATGCGAGTCTTCGTATTACTGCCTTAGCCGGTGTCTCTGAAATACTTTTCTTCCTGCTGTTGTGGGTTTGGTCGGTGGTTGGGATTTACAGGTCCGCCGCCAAACATATTTCCCGCGGCGGATCGAAGGGATGGGCCGGCGCTGCGCAAGTCATGGTTGCTCTCGGGATATTGAGTATGGGAGCAACTCTCGTAAACTCGACTGGCCCTAGGTTGGTGGAGCTAACTAAAATCTCCGTCGGGGCGGATCCTATCGGCAACATTGACGTAAAGGTGTCTGAGAATGGCAAGGCGGTAGTTGTCACCGGAATGCTTCGTGAGGGATCCGCTGTGGAAGTGGAAAGGGTATTAAATAGCGCGCCCGGCGCAACGTCATTGGTACTCAACTCCAAGGGTGGTCGCCTCATAGAAGCTGAACACTTGGCCCACCTTGTCCGGGAGCGGAACCTCAATACGTATGTTGAGGCCGAATGCGTTAGCGCGTGTACGTATGTGCTGCTTGCCGGTAAGGACCGCGCGGCGACTCCAAATGCGCGTATTGGATTTCACCAACCAACCTTGGCCGGCGTAGACCATGAAACGCAGGTTTCGATCAGTGGCGATATGGAGGATGTCTATAGGACGGCTGGCCTTCCGGAAGCTTTCGTGCAAAGGATTGGCGAAACATCGGCCTCTAACATGTGGTATCCAACCCGCGATGAACTGGTCAAGGCCAATGTTCTAAATCGCGTATCTTTGGGGGGAGAGGGTGCGACTTTCGGACTGTCGGTCCACTCCAAACAGGAATTGATGCTCCAATTTCAGGCGGTCTCGCTGATGCAAGATATTGAGCGCCGATTTCCGGGTACGATTCAGAGTGCAACAGACAAATCCTGGGAGGCGATGAGGAAAGGCGCAGTCGATGCGGACGTGGTCAGCGCCTCAAGAGAAATAATATCGGATGTCACTACGAAGGTCGTTAAGACCGCCAAGGATGATACCTTGATTGGGTTTACTGGCGTGGTCATCGGCGAAATGACAGCGGCGCGCGCGATTAGCGCCGATGCGTGCAATCAATATCTCGCTGGTAAATTGAATGTCTACCAATCGTTGCCAAAGGAGATCTTCGAAAAGGAAGGCGAATGGTTAAGCGGGGCATTGCGAAGTGCTCCTAGAGAGGACGGGCCAGTCGATTCGAAAGCGGCGACTGTAGCACTTGTCGCTGCGCTGAAAACCCTGCCACCCGGGGCAATGCAGGCGGCAACTAAGGATGCACCGGATCCGCTTCATCCGGGCGATAGATGTGACGGTGTGATTGCAATGTACAAAGCTATCGACGCGCTCCCTGAGGCTCAGAGAGTGCTGGCGCTTAGAGGGATGCTGCAAAGTAACTAGTGGCACTGGCCCGCCAGAAATGCCGCTGGCCGTCTGTCACCGCACGGGCCAAGCTGCCTGGCGTGACGAAGCGCATGCGGAAACTAATCGACGAAGTGATCGACGCGCTGCCGTGGATTGCGAAGCACTGGGGCCGCGCCCGGCGCCGGCGGTTCATGAAGTACCGCCGACCGTCAGCGTAAAGACAGTAGCCAGTCCTTGACCGCGTTCGTGATGACGACAACCCAATGTCCGAACCATGCGCCTTGGGCGTCCGGTGGCATCGACATGCCGGCGACCCAAAGTTGAAGGAGCCCTAACGCAATCGCTACCTTTATCGCCAGCCACGCCAAGTACTGATTTTGGCGCGAATCGCGCTCTGCGATGCCCTGTTGAAAGTCACCAAGGGACCGCTCAAAGCGCCGGCGATCTTCTTCTAAAGCCGCGGCATTTTGGTCCTGGCGGTGGTCGGGCGGGCTAACGCCGGGTTCGTAGCGGAAGAAGCGAGAGCATTGGCGCTCCCGGTAGAGTACTTCACGGGCTGCAGGCCCGCCGGCAAAATCAGAGTCCGCGCTGTCTGGTTTTGGTAGGCGAGTGCGCACGCCCGCAATTTCTAAAGGCAGATTGGCCGCGTGTCGGTAGCAGGTAAGCTCTCCCCGCATCCATGAGTTTGACTCGCCCGGAACCAAATTGAACACCGCAAGGGGATTCTCCCGGAAATCGGGTTCTGCCTCGTAGTAGCCCTCATGTGATCGAGAAATGCCCTGCGCCCTGACGCGGCGCGAAAGATAGCCGCAGTCCACGCAGCGAACATTGGCGGTCATTGGCAGGACGATTCCGCTAAGTTCCGCCCGTCAACCGTGGATCGCCGGCATTCAGACACATAAATTGCACTTCCGCCTTTGGAAAGTTGCCCAATATGTACGGCGGCTTCGCTTCCGTTGCGCTTACTACTTTCATCATCTTGTGAAGGCCCTGGCAATAGGTGTCAGCCTCACGCAGTGCGTCGGCCTTCAAGGTGCCCAGCCCGGAAAAGCCCGAGGCCGCCTGGCGGGAGACGAGATAAGTGTCCTGGCCGGCGGGGACTACGCCGGAGTATGAGGCACAGCCGGCCAAGGCCAGTGCGCAAGAAAGAAACAGTATTCGCATGGTCTACTTCCTAGAGTTCCCCATGTTTGCGTTTGTAATCGTACGCGGTCCGATACTCGGCCCGCTGACTCGGCGAAGGGTTCACGACAGGCGGGCTTTGGGCGCCTAACCAGGTTTCAAAGCGGGCATGTTCACTGGTTCGGGCGGCTGTTTCGAGATCTGGCAAGTCCCTACCGCAGTACCGGCATACTTCGGCTTCCGCCTTGACGATCTCGGCACAGAACGGGCATTTCTTAAGTGCGCCGGACTCGACTTGCTGCCGCTCAACCGCAGCAATGCTTGGCCGGGCGACAAGAGCGGCAATGATGCCGACTACCGGCGACAGTACCAACGAAGCAAAGAAGAACCCAGCCCCCGAGCGCCCCTTGCCGCTTGCAATGCTCGATGCAACGAAGCAAAGAGCGAGCCAGACCACAGCAATAATCATTGCCTCGCTTCCTTAGTATTGCCGCCTGAGCACGCCGCAACGGTATGTTAGGCGTCAGTCGCCTAGGCTCTCGGCGTGACCGGCGCCCATATCGGCTAACAGGAGCACCGCCAGCGCACACAATATGACGGCCAAGCACCACGCAATTAGCGCGTCATCTATCGGGGTCGCATTGCCCTTTATAGGGGTGCCGTGGAAACGCCTCATCAATGGCCCTATTGAGGCGTAGAAAATCCCGCCACCTATTCCGACGGCGACGTAGCCCGCGAACCAGTGCCCTGCGAATTCTCTAAACGATCCGAATGAGTAGCGATGATACTGAATGTGCATGCGCACGTAGCCGACTACCAGCCCTGCGAATGCAAGCAGCCAGTTCGTACGACTATTGTTCATGTTACTTGGCATTTGTCGAACTCCCCGGCGCGCAGCGTGCGCCCGTGGCCGCGAGGCCGTCAAGCTGGCAACCTTTCCACGCACTAGGCGACAGCGATAAGTGGCTACGGCGCCCCGCGCGGCGTAGCATCCGACACAGCCGCTGAGACAACACGCATACCCGTTGAAGCCATGAAAATTACAGACGAATCCGTGACACCAGACCAGCGCGAGCGCGTGACGCAAATGTACGCCACGCATGGAGAGCTATTGCGGAAGTTTCAAAAAGACGCCGCCGACCAGGCGCAGCGGTACCTGTTGTTCATCAATGCCGGTGGTGCGCTGGCAACGCTAAGTTTCATGGGTGCCAAGGATACGCTGCGCAACAACCCCGACGCCTGGGACGTTCTGTTTGCGTTTGTTGCGGGCGTGGTGCTGTGCGGCCTAGTGGTTGCGGTCAATTACCACAACTTGACAGCGCATTTTATGGGATGGCACAAGGACACCGGCGCTGCGATGGCGGGGCAGATTGACGTAGAAGCGCCAGGGCAGAATTTAACTCGGCGTTATAGGCGTACGGGAGTTATTGCGCTCGCCCTAGGGTGGCTGGCGTTCGCTGCGTTCCTGACTGGCCTGGTGCTGGCTTACTGCCGGTTGCGGCCGCATTAGTCCTTGCCGCCGCCCCGCGTCTAATGGGCTTCTTCCGCTTCCGCCGTTCCTTCCGCGTGCTGCCTGGCGTGCGTATCAACCTGGGCAAGCGCTCTGCGTCAGTGTCAGTTGGCGTTCGCGGCGCGCACGTCACAATGGGCGGGCCATCGGGCACGCGCACAACGGTTGGACTGTCGGGCACGGGGTTGGGCTACACGGAAGTTTCTGGAACCGGCCACGCCGCGCCGGATGCTGCGCTAGGTGGAAGTGCAGTGCGTGGTTGGGTTTGGCTAGCGCTGCTGGTGGTCGCGGTCGTGGCGCTGGTGACGCTGATGGCGGGTTGCACGGCGACGGTTGGTTAATTGCTGGCGTCTAGGGAGTAAGCGGCAATGGTCGTGCGATTTGCTGTTGTGCTGTGGTGGCTGGGCGCTCTTTTCCTGGTCGCTGCCCTGGCGGACACCGCTGTTGTGGGCAGCACGCAAGTGCGTTGCCGTTCGGTTTTTGCTGAGCGCGACGCGTGGCAGGCGAAGGCCGACGCCGCGTACCGCCAGGCGCAAACTAAGTCGGGCGCCGTTGTCGATGACGACCCCGAAATAGCCGCGGCCTTTCCAAACGCAGCGAAGTCCAAAGAAAAAGCTAGCGACGAAGCCATACTTGACGCGGCGTACCCTGATGACCCTGTGTCGAAGGCCCACGCTCGCAGCAAGAAAAAGCGGGAATCCGCGGACAAATATCCGGGCACATCTTTGGAAGATTACCTAAAAAAGACTGACGCGGAAGTGGACATGCCGAAGCGCGCGGGCCTAGATGGTGACGTGGCCCGGTGCGAGAGTCCGTTCCAGGAATGGCTGGTGCCTGCACTAATCGCGGTCATCGGCCTGCCGTTGCTTGCCCTGGCATACATCCTGGGCGGCAGCTTCCTGCGCCCCCCACGCCCGCGGCCTAGAGATTGAACCGTGCAGGGCATATTCGCTAGAGTCGGGCACTTGGGGGACTCTATGAACAAGCTTCTACAGTTGTCGCTGGCGGCTGGGGTAATCGGTTGCTGTGGCGTCCTGAGTGGCGCCGCACAGGAAAATCGGCCTGCAGTCCAAGGGCCGCCGCCGCAAGGCAGGTTTGTAATTTTCTTCAGCCCGCTCGCTCGCGCCGACGCTTATCTGGTTGATACAGAGTCTGGACGGGTTTGGTCGCAGGTGACTTTCACGGACGTTGAGGGCGACCCAAAAGTATGGGTGCCACAAACGCGCGTCGACAGCGAGGCAGAGTTACTCGCCTGGGAACTCAAGCAAACACTGAAGGCGGCAAAGAAGTAGCGCGGGCTGGTCAGCAGGACGGCAGCCATGCCTAGCCGCCGAAACTTCGACCCTCTGCACCTGGCGACCACATGCCCGCACTGGCTTGCAATCTCCGACCTGCACCGCAACCTGATCGACTGCACGCCAGTCCCGGCCGGGGCGAATCTGGCCGAAGTGATGGCCGCCACGATTGCCCGCCTGGCAGGGGAAGGGTGGGCGGCCGAAAGTGACGGGCGCCACGGGTTCCTGTTTATCAACCGGAGTGGCACCAGGCGCCTGGTGAACCTGACGCAGGCTGATCCGGGGGCTGGGCGTGGTGTCGGGCACAGGCTATAGCCCAAATTCTAGAACCGCACTCCATACTTCGGCGTCCAAACCGTCGAAACCCCCTAACACCCCTACAATCACAACTGGGTGGCCTCTACGCAGTAGTCGCAGTGCGGGGTAATCGCCAGCCCGCACGGTGCATGACGCATAGTGGCTTGGGTGGTCTGCAAGGCTGAGAATTACGTGAATGAGTTCATTGTCGCGCTCATACGCATTCTCGAAGGCGCATTCCCACCGAATGGGTGCGCCCTTGTGATGTGCGACGACGGTCCCGGTCTGCAAGGCTGGGACGCTATCGTAGGCGGCCTTCAATTTGTCGTAATTCAGACCGGGCGGTTCCGATGCGGAGGCTTTCGAAGTCCGCTCGCGTTCCCATTGCTCTTTCTGGTCGGCGACCCACTGGCGAGCGCGCCGGTAACCGCTGCGGAGGACAAAGCCAGTGGCCGCCCCGAGCAGAAGCACCAGCACAACATCCAATCGCTGGAGCTGTAAAGGCGTGAGGAGCCAACGGGCGACTGCCTTCCAATCGGTATCGAACAGGTATCTGATGGCGCCCGTAATGCCTAAAAGAAGCAGTCCGCCGAACACCCGTTCCCAGGTGGGCCTGTTCCAAAGGAATGCCCAAACCTTGCTCAAGCCAGACTCCTACCACGTCGGGGTCGAGACCTACCCGAAACCTACCCGTCGCCGTTTTCTGCTTCACAGTACGCCAGTAAGCTATTGATTTAGTGGCGCTCCCTACGAGATTCGAACTCGTGTTCCAGCCTTGAGAGGGCCGTGTCCTGGGCCTCTAGACGAAGGGAGCGAATCTCCGGCGGGCGAGGCGAAAAGGCGCGGTATTATAGGCGGCCTCTTCGTTTGCTCAAGCTCAATCAGGCCTGATTTGAACCAGAATTTGGTACCCCCCGTGACGCCGCGCGCGCCGCGCGTCGTCCCGCGCTCCGAACATCCGGTCTCGCGGTCCGATATTTCCCCCAACGCCCTGCGCGTCCTCTACCGACTCAAGGAGGCCGGCTTCCAGGCCTTTCTTGTGGGGGGCTGCGTGCGGGACATCATCCTGGGACTCCATCCCAAGGATTTTGACGTCGCCACCGACGCTCTGCCCGAACAGGTGCGACGACTGTTCCGCAATTGCCGGCTGGTCGGACGGCGCTTCCGGCTGGCGCATATCGTCTACGGGCGCGAGGTCATCGAGGTGGCCACCTTCCGCGCCGCCAGCGCGCCGCCACCGAGCGAGGAGCCGGTGCCGAGCCGCGAAGAGGACGAAGCGGAACTGCTGGAGGAAGAGGCCGACGTCGCCGAGGTCGATCCACTGGAAGCCACGACGCCGCTGGATGCCACACAGCCGCTGGACATGCCCGATTTCGAAGACGCGGTTCGCGGCGCGATGGGCGGGGCTGACCCCAAGCACCGCGTGCACGACGATCACGGCCGGCTGCTACGCGACAATATGTACGGCAGCATCGACGAGGACGTGTGGCGGCGCGATTTCACCGTCAACGCGCTCTACTACAACATCGCGGATTTTTCGATCTGGGACTACGTGGGCGGGCTGGCCGATATTCAGGCGCGACGCCTCCGGCTCATCGGCGATGTCGAGACGCGTTACCGCGAGGATCCGGTGCGCATGCTGCGCGCCGCGCGCTTCGAGGCAAAGCTCGGCTTTGAAGTCGACGCTGCGAGTGCCTCGCCGATCGCCTCGCTGCGCGGCCTGCTCGCCGCGGTGCCGCCGGCGCGACTGTTCGACGAAACCGGGAAGCTGTTCCTCACCGGGCACGGAGCCGCGAGTTTCCAGGTACTGCGCCGCCGTGGATTGTTCGCGGCGCTGTTTCCCGCAGTCGATCGTTACCTGGAGCAGCATCCAGGCGGCCTGGTGGAGCAGCTGGTCCAGCAGGGCCTGCGCAATACGGATACGCGCGTGGCCGAGGACAAGCCGGTCACGCCCACCTTCCTGTTCTCGCTCCTGCTGTACGGGCCGATTGCGGCGATGATCGAGACCCTGCCACCCGAGCGCTGGCACGAACCGCGGGCGATACTCGAAGCCTGCGATCGCGCCCTGCGCGAGACCCAGCAGCGGGTGTCCATTCCGCGCCGGCTCGCGCTCGGAGTGCGGGAGATGTACGCCCTGCAGCCGCGCCTTGAAGGTCCGCGCGGTCGGCGCGCGCTGCGCCTGCTGGAGCAGCCGCGCTTTCGCGCCGCCTACGACCTGCTGGCGTTGCGCGGTGCGCTGGGCCTGGCGGCGCCCGAGATCGCCCAGTGGTGGGGGGCGCTGCAGGCCGCCAACCCCGACGAGCGCGAACAGATGGTGGCGGCCGCACCGGCGGCCCGCGGCGGCGCGGCCACTGGGGCGGGAACCGGCACTGGAACGACGTCCCCGCGCCGGCGCCGCCGGCGCCGCTCGCGCGGTGGCGCCTAGTACCGCGGGTCAGCGTTGCAGTGGTTTCCGGCTTACGTGGGCATTGGCAGCAATCTTGGCGATCCGCCCGCGCGCGTCCGGGCGGCCTTTGCCCGGCTCGCCTCGCTCCCACTCAGCCGCCTGGAGCGCCGCTCCTCGCTCTACCGATCGGTGCCGATGGGTCCGGTCCCGCAGGCCGATTTCTGCAACGCCGTGGCCGGGCTCCTGACGCAGCTCGAGGCGTCGCAGCTGCACGCGGCGCTTCGCGACCTCGAGACGCAGCTGGGGCGCGAGCCCGGGCGTGAGCGCTGGGGCCCGAGGATGATGGACCTGGATCTGCTGGTCTACGCCGAAGCGCGCCGAGCGGATGCGCAGCTCACGCTGCCGCATCCTGGCATCGCGGCGCGCAACTTCGTGCTGCATCCGCTGTGCGAGATTGCCCCGGACCTGCTGATACCCGGGCTCGGCCGGGTCGCCTCGCTGGCGGCGCACTCCTCTGCCACGGGCCTGTGGAGAATGGCGTGAGACCGGCGCGCAGCTCGCCGCCCTCCGACAAGGCGGGCGGTCACCGCTTCATCGCCCTGGAGGGACCGATCGGCGTGGGCAAGACAAGCCTGGCCACGCGGCTCGCCACCAGCCTGGGCGCCGAGGTGCTGCTCGAGAATGCCGACCAGAATCCCTTTCTCGAGCGCTTCTATCGCAACCCGCGCGCTGGGGCGCTGGCGGCGCAGCTGTATTTCCTCTTTCAGCGCGCGCAGCAGCTCGCCGCGCTCCGCCAGCAGGACCTGTTCGCGCCCGTGCGCGTCGCCGATTACCTGTTCGAGAAGGATCGGCTGTTCGCGCGGCTCACGCTCGAGGACGAGGAGTTCCGGCTCTACGAGCAGGTGCACGCGCGGCTCGCCGTCGAGGTGCCGAAGGCGGACCTGGTGGTCTACCTGCAGGCGCCGGTGGATGTGCTGCTCGACCGGATCAGCCGCCGCGGCACCCGCTACGAGCAATACATCGAGCGCGCCTACCTGGAGCGCCTCAACGCGGCCTACGCGCGCTTCTTTCACGAATACGACGGCGCACCGCTCCTGATCGTCAACGCGGCGGCGATCGATCCGCTGCACAACGAATCGGACTACCAGGAACTGCTGGCCGCGATCCGCCGCATGCGGCGCGGCCGGCTCTACTACAACCCGCTGCGCCATTGCGCGATCTGACGCGGGCTGCGGCCGCGGGTTGCTTGTCCGGTCGCAGTCCGTCATCCTCCCGACCCCATGTATACCCAACTGCAGCAGCGGGATTCCGACCAGCATCCCGTGACGTTGAACACGCTGGCCCAGATGCGGGCCGCGGGCGAGAAGATCGCCTGCGTCACGGCCTACGACGCCAGCTTCGCCGCGCTGGTCGAGGCCGCTGGTGTGGACCTCGTGCTGGTCGGGGATTCCCTCGGCATGGTGATCCAGGGCCATGACACGACCGTGCCCGTGACGATGGACCAGATGGTGTACCACTGCGCCGCAGTCGGGCGGGGTTTGCGCCGCGCCTTCCTGGTGGCGGACATGCCCTTCATGAGCTACACCTCGCGCGACCATGCCCTCACCAACAGCGTGCGCCTGATGCAGGAGGGTGGCGCGCGCATGATCAAGCTCGAGAGCGGCGCCTCGCAGCTCGAGATCGTCGAATACCTGGCACGCCACGACATCGCGGTGTGCGCACACCTGGGGCTCAAGCCCCAGTCGGTGCACAAGACTGGCGGCTTCCGTGTTCAGGGGCGCGAGCGCGAGGGCGCGGTACGCATGCTGGCCGAAGCGCGCGCATTGGAAGCGGCCGGCGCGGACCTGCTGCTGCTCGAGTGTATTCCCGCCTCGCTCGGCCGTGACATCACCGCCGGGGTGCAGGTCCCGGTCATCGGGATCGGCGCCGGTCCCGACACCAACGGCCAGATCCTCGTGCTGTACGACATCCTCGACATCACCGCGGGGCGCAAGCCGCGCTTCGTGCGCAATTTCATGACCGGCGCGGCCGACTGCGGCGCGGCGGTCGCGCGCTACGTGGAGGCCGTGCGTACGCGCAGTTATCCGGCGCCGGAACACTGTTTCTGAGGCGGCGCAGTCCATGGAAGTAGTGACCACGGTGGCCGCGGTGCGCGAGCGCGTGCGCGGCTGGCGGGCGGGCGGCGGGCGTGTCGCCCTGGTGCCGACCATGGGAAATCTACACGCCGGCCATCTGAGCCTGCTCGCCGCCGCGCGCGAGCGCGCCGGGCGCGTCATCACCAGCGTGTTCGTGAATCCGCTGCAGTTCGGTCCGGCCGAGGATTTCTCCGCCTATCCACGCACCCTCGAGGAGGACGAGCGGCTGTTGCGCGAGGCGCACTGCGACCTGCTGTTCGCGCCGCCGGTGGCGGAGATCTACCCGGACGGCGGTGCCCAGCCCACCATGATCACGGTGCGCGGGCTCTCGGGCATCTTGTGCGGCCAGTTTCGTCCCGGGCATTTCGCCGGCGTGGCCACGGTGGTCGCGAAGCTGTTCAACATCGTCACCCCGGACGTCGCGGTGTTTGGTGAAAAGGACTTCCAGCAGTTCATCATCATCCGCCGCATGACCAGCGATCTGCTGCTGCCGGTGGAGATCGTCGGCGCTCCCACGGTCCGCGCACCCGACGGGCTCGCCTTGAGCTCGCGCAACCGCTTCCTGTCGCCCGCCGACCGCGCCGTGGCGCCGGCGATTTACCGGGCGCTGCGCGCCGCCGTGGATCGGCTCGAGGCCGGAGACCGCGAATTCAGCGGCATTGAGAGCGCCGGCTGGCAGGCCCTCGCGGTGGCAGGGCTCCGCCCGGATTATTTTGCCGTGCGCGACGCGGCGGACCTGCAGGCCCCGCGCGCGGGTTCGCGCGAGCTGGTGGTGCTGACCGCGGTACGGCTCGGCAAGGCGCGGCTGATCGACAACCTGCGCCTGGCCCTGCTGCGCTGACGCGCGGGCGCTCTCAGGCCTGGGCGCGCCCGTGGCGCGCCAGGGCCCAGCGCACGTGCTCGCGGACCAGTTCCGAAGGGTCCTCACGCCGGGCCTCGAGTGCGGCCAGCACTTCGGCATCGCCGGGCGCGTTGCCCAGGGCGACGGCAATGTTGCGCAGCCAGCGCACATAGCCGATGCGGTAGATCGCCGAGCCGCGCATGCGGGTGTCGAACTGCTGCGCGGTCCAGGCGAACAACTCGCTCAAGCGCGGCGCATCGAGCCCGTGGCGCACCTTGAAGTCGGGGTGCGCCGCCGTGCGGGCGTAGCGATTCCAGGGGCAGACCAGCTGGCAATCGTCGCATCCATAGATGCGATTGCCGAGGGCGGGGCGCAATTCCACCGGAATCGGGCCCTGCAGTTCGATGGTGAGGTAGGAAATGCAGCGCCGGGCGTCGAGCTGCCAGGGCGCGGTGATGGCGCCGGTCGGGCAGGCGGGCATGCACGCCGTACAGGTTCCGCAGTGCGCGCTGGCCGGCTCATCGACCGGCAGCTCCAGATCGGTATAGATCTCGCCGAGGAAGAAGTACGAGCCGGCCTCGCGCGCGATCAGATTGGTGTGCTTTCCGATCCAGCCCAGTCCGGCGTTGCGCGCCAGGGCTTTTTCCAGTACCGGCGCGCTGTCGGTGTAGACACGATGGCCGTGCGGTCCGGCCAGGGTGGCCAGGAAATCCGCGAGCTGCTGCAGGGCCTTGCGCACGAGCCGGTGGTAGTCGCGTCCGAGCGCGTAGCGCGACACATAAGCGAGGTGCGGGTCCGCCAGCACCGCGCCGGCATCGCGGGCCGCCGCCGGCCAGTAGTCCAGGCGTGCGCTGATGACGCGCACCGTGCCGGGCAGGAGCAGATCCGGGCGGCTGCGCCGCTCGCCATGGCGCGCCATGTAGTGCATCTGCCCGTGACGCCCGGCCTCGAGCCAGGCGGCGAGACGCCGCTCATCCTCCTCCAGCTCGACGCCGGTGACGCCGATACCGGAAAAACCCAGTTCGCGCGCCCGCGCGGCCAGTTGCTCGCGGACAGCGCTCAGGTCGTGCGGCAATGCGGGAGTCGGCATGGGCGTTTTCCGCCACAAGTATAATGGCCCGATGAGGCAGGCCCGCGGACTCTACTCGGTCGCCCAGGTGCGTGCCTTCGACGCGCGGGCGATCAACGAGCTCGGCGTCCCCGGCTATACGCTGATGAAGCGCGCCGGTGCCGCAGCGCTGCGCGTATTGCGCGAGCGCTGGCCCGAGGTGCGGCGCATCGCCGTCGTCACGGGCGGCGGCAACAACGGCGGCGACGGTTATGTGCTCGCCCGCCTGGCGCGCGCGGCCGAGCTCGAGGTGGAGCTGCTGGCGCTTGTTGCACCGGAACGGCTGGCGGGCGACGCGCGGCTCGCCGCCGATGAATACCTGGCAAGCGGCGCGCGCGCCGCGAGCCTCGACGGCGCGGCCCTTGCCAAGGCCGAGCTGCTGGTCGACGCGCTGCTGGGCACCGGCCTGCGCGCTGCACCGAGGCCGGAATTCCAGGAAGCGATCCGCGCCCTCAATGCGGCCGGCAAACCCATACTGGCCCTGGATCTGCCCTCCGGACTTGAGGGTGACCGCGGTATCGCCCTGGGCGAAGTGGTGCGGGCCGATGCCACGATCAGCTTCGTTGCCCCCAAGAGCGGCCTGTACCTGGGCGTGGGTCCAGAGTTCGTCGGGCGCCTGTATTGCGACGATCTGCAGTTGCGGCCCCCCGCCGGCGCCGCGGCCCGGCCGCTGCTCGAGTGGCTCGACCAGACGGACATTGCGCAGGCCCTGCCGGCGCGGCCACGCGCCGCACACAAGGGCGACTTCGGCCGCGTGCTGCTGATCGCCGGCGGACCGGGCATGGCCGGCGCGGCGCGCCTGGCCGGCGAGGCCTGCCTGCGCTGCGGGGCAGGGCTGGTGACCGTGCTCACGGCACCGGAAAACGTCACCGCCATCGTCGCAAATCGGCCTGAGCTGATCTGCCTGGGCGCCGCGGATACCAGGACCCTTGAGGCCCCGCTCGCGGCCGCCACGGTCGTCGCGATCGGCCCGGGCCTCGGCACCGGTCCCTGGGCGCGCGGCCTGCTCGATGCCGTCCTCGCCAGCGGCAAACCACTGGTCCTGGACGCGGACGCCCTGAATCTCCTGGCGGCGACGCGCAAGCGCCCGCCCGAGGGGGCCGTCATCACACCGCACCCCGGCGAAGCCGGGCGCCTCCTGGGCTCCAGTTCGGAGGCGGTCCAGGCCGATCGCCTGGGATCGCTCCAGCGGCTGGTCGATCAGACGGGCGCCGTGGTCGTGCTCAAGGGAGCGGGCACGCTGGTCGGCGCCCCGGGGCACATCAGCGCCATCTGCCCGCAGGGCAACCCTGGGATGGCGGCCCCGGGGATGGGCGATGTCCTGACCGGCGCCATTGCCGCGATCCTCGGCCAATGCGGCGACTCCTGGCGAGCGGCGCGCGCCGGTGTCGTGGCGCACGCGCTCGCCGGGGACGAGCTGGCCAGCCGGGGCGGTCGTGGCATGCTGGCCCTGGAGCTGGCCGGACGCCTGTCGCGCTGGGTCAACGGCACCGGCACCGAGCCCAGCAGTGGCTCCGGCGCCCAGGCGCTGCGGTGACGATTGAACTGACGCTGGCGGACAGCGAGCACACGGAGCGGCTTGGGGCAGCAATCGCCCGCTGCGGGCCGCGTTCGGCCACAGGCCCACTGATCCTCTACCTGCAGGGTGAATTGGGAGCGGGCAAGACCACCCTGGCGCGCGGACTGCTGCGCGAGCTCGGCGTTACGGGTGTCGTGCGCAGCCCGAGCTACACCCTGCTGGAATCCTATGAATCAGCGGGGCTGCGCGTGGTGCACCTGGACCTGTACCGCCTCGACGGTGCGCAGGACCTGGCGGCCCTGGGCTGGCGCGATGAGTGGACGCCGGGCGCGCTGTTCCTGGTCGAGTGGCCCGAGCGCGCAGCGGGGGCCCTGCCACCCCCGGATCTGCAGCTGACGCTCTCCTACGCCGGCCAGGGCCGCCATGCACGGATCGGTGCCGCGACGGCGGCCGGGACGGCCTGGCTGGAGTCGCTCCGCGGCGAGCGGGCCATCGCAGAAATGAATCGAGTTTAATTCCCTAGGCTCATGATTAGCATTGAATATATATTCGCCCCGTCATACAGTGCGGCCATGGGCGGCTTCAGGACCTGTATCCGGCACTACTAAATGTCCCGCATTCATTCGCTCGTCCTGCTGATACCGGCCGCTCTGGCGGCGGGGACGGTGTCCGCTGCCGCCCAGCCCGCAGCCCTGCTGCAGGCGGCGGCGCTCAACGGCGATGAAGCCGGCCTCACCCTGACCCTCGGCCTGTCGGCACCGGTCTATCCGGTCGTCTTTGTGCTCAATGGGCCCCGCCGCGTCGTCGTTGATCTGCCCCGCACCCGCTGCGCTGCGGCCCTGCGGCTGCCACACGCGGCGGGACTGGTCGCGGCGCTGCGCGGCGCGGCTCGTGAACACGGCAGCTACCGGCTGGTGCTCGAATTGCGCGGCCAGCACAGCGCGCTGCCGCGCGTCGCCGCGCTCGGGAAAGCGGGGGAGTATCAGCTGCAGATCAGCCTGGGCACGACCGCGGGACTGGGATCGGCCCCGATGGCGGCGGCATCGCCACCTCCGGCGTCGGCAGCAGCGATGCCTGCGGTGGCGGCAGCAGTGCCTGCAGTTGCGGCAGCAGTGCCTGCAGTTGCGGCAGCAGTGCCTGCAGTCGCGGCCGTGGAGCCCGCTATGGCGCTGCCCACGATGGCGGTGCCCGAGCGCGTGGTGGCGCCGGCGCATGCGCCGGGCGGCATGAATCGCGACATCATCGTGGCGATCGACGCCGGGCACGGCGGCGAGGATCCGGGTGCTTCGGGCCCCGGCGGCACGCATGAGAAGGATGTGACGCTGGCGATCGCCCGGGCACTCGCCGCGCGCATCAACAGCCGTCCCGGAATGCACGCCGTGCTCACGCGGGATTCGGACCGTCTTATCGATCTGCGCGAGCGCACGCAACGGGCCCGCGCTGCGAATGCGGACCTGTTCGTGTCGATTCACGCCGATGCGGTGCGCAATCGCGCGATCGCCGGCGCCTCCGTCTACACGCTCTCGGATCGCGGCGCTTCGAGCGAGGCGGCTCGCTGGTTGGCCGATCGGGAAAACGCCGCCGTGATGAAGGGCGGGGTTTCGCTGGCCGGCGTGAACGCGAGCCTGGCTTCAGTGCTGGTCGATGCCGCGCAGTCCCAGAACATGGGTGCGAGCGTGGAGGCGGCGGACGAGGTGCTGGCGGCGCTCGACCGGGTCGGCGCCATACGCAAGCGGATCGTGCAGCACGCGGGCTTCATGGTGCTCAAGTCGCCCGACGCGCCCTCGATGCTGATCGAGACTGCCTATATTTCCAATCCGGCGGAAGAACGGAATCTGGCGAGCCGCCTCTACCAGGAACGTCTCGCGAGTGCGATTGAAGCGGGCATCGCCACGTATTTCCAGCGCCATCCGCCGGACGGCACGCGCTACGCCAGTACCCCGCGGGTCACGCCCAGGCCTGTCACCCCGGCTGTAGCGGACGACTCTGGCGTGTAAACTGCGCGGCCAGCCGCCCACCGGGGCCCGCGCGCATGCCAATCCGCTTACTGTCCGCCACCCTCATCGACCAGATCGCCGCCGGCGAGGTGATCGAGCGCCCGGCTTCGGTCGTCAAGGAGCTGGTCGAGAACGCGCTCGACGCCGGCGCGCGGCGCATCGAAATCGACATCGAACAGGGTGGTCTGGGGCTGATTCGCGTGCGCGACGACGGCGTCGGCATTGCGGCCAGCGAGTTGCCGCTGGCTTTACAGCGCCACGCCACCAGCAAGATCGCCACCCTGGAAGATCTCGAGGCCGTGGCCAGCCTCGGGTTTCGCGGCGAGGCCTTGCCCTCGATGGGCGCAGTGGCGAGGCTCCGGATCTGCAGCCGCACGGCCGGGGCGCCCGCCGCCACGGAACTGCGCGTCGAGGGCGGGGTGAGCGGCTCGCCGCAGCCGGCGGCGCATCCGCCGGGCACCACCGTGGAGGTGCGCGAGCTGTTCTACAACGTGCCGGCACGGCGCAAGTTCGTGCGCACCGAACCGACCGAATTCGGGCACATCGTGCGCACGGTCGAACGCCTGGCCCTGGCGGCTGCGGGCGTGGCCATCCGCCTGCGCCACAACGGCCGGACCAGTCTCGAGTTGCCGGCGGCCCAGGATGCCAGCGGGCGCGATGAGCGGGTGGCGCGGATACTCGGTGCCGATTTTGTCGCCCGCTGTCTGCCGGTGCTGCAGGAGGGCGCCCTGCAACTGAGCGGCTGGCTGGGGCTGCCTACCGCCGCGCGCGCCAACAGCGACGGCCAGTTCTGGTTTGTCAACGGGCGTGCGGTGCGCGACCGACTGCTCGGCAACGCGGCCCGCCTGGGTTATCGCGACGTGCTCTATCACGGCCGCCATCCGGCCTACGTGCTCGATCTGCGGCTCGACCCGCGGCTCGTCGACGTCAACGCGCATCCGGCCAAGCTGGAACTGCGCTTTCGCGACAGCCGGGCGGTGCACGACTACGTGTTTCGCGCGGTGGAGCGCGCGCTCGCCGCCAGCGCCGCCGGCGGCACTGCGCCCACGGTGCTGGTCGGCACAGGGCCGCCGTTGCAGTCGCGGCCTTTCCAGTTCGACCCGCCGCATTCCGCGGCGAGCTGGGCGCGCAGTGTCTTTGGAGCCGCCGAGGCCCTGCGCGTGGGCGAGTCCGGCTTGGAGGCCGGTATGCCGCCGGCGTCCGCGCCGGCGCCGACCCTCGCCGCGAGCGCAGCCGAAGAACGACCCCTGGGTGCGGCCATCGCGCAGCTCCACGGGCTGTTCGTGCTGGCGCAGAACCGCGCCGGACTGGTGCTGGTGGACATGCATGCGGCGCATGAACGCGTGCTGTACGAGTCATTCAAGTCCGCGCACGCCGCCGGCACGCCCGCCTCGCAGCGGCTGCTGGAGCCGATCGCCATCAGTGCCGGGGAACACGAGATCGACACGCTCCTCAGTGCCGGCGAAGACTTCGCCCGCCTGGGGTTCGAGCTCGACCGGCTGGCACCCACGCAGCTGGCCGTGCGTGCGGTGCCGGCGATGCTCGCGGGGGCCGATCTGTCCTCGCTGCTGCGCGAAGTCCTGCGCGATCTGGCCGGCGATCGGGGCGCACACCACCTGGACGGCGCGGCCGATCGCGTGCTCGGGACGCTCGCCTGCCGCAGCGCCATCCACGCGCACCGGCGACTGAGCCTGCCGGAGATGGACGCGCTGCTGCGGCAGATGGAAGTCACCGAGCGCTCCGGCCAGTGCAATCACGGCCGGCCGACCTGGACGCAGCTGTCGCTGGCCGAGCTCGACCGGCTGTTCCTGCGCGGCCGATGAACTCAAGGCAGGCGCCCATGGCGCTGGTGCTCACCGGGCCCACGGGCAGCGGCAAAAGCGACTGGGCGCTGCGCCTGGCCGCGGAGCTGCCGCTTGAAATCGTCAGCGTGGATTCCGCGCAGGTGTTTCGCGGCATGGACATCGGCACGGCGAAGCCTGCGCCGGACATCCGCGCCACGGTGCCGCACCATCTCATCGATATCTGCGACCCGGCCGAGAGTTATTCGGCCGGCGAGTTCGCGCGCGATGCCCGCGCTGCGATCGCCGCCGTCCAGCGGCGCGGTCGCCTGCCGCTGCTGGTCGGCGGCACCATGCTGTACCTGCACGCACTGTTGCGGGGCATGGCGGAGATGCCGGAGCGATCGCCAACAGTGCGCGCCGAGCTCGAAGCGCAGGCGGCGAAGGAGGGTTGGGCGGCACTGCACGACGAGCTGGCGCGTGTGGACCCGCGGGCCGCCGCCAGGATCCACCGCAACGACCCGCAGCGGATCCAGCGCGCGCTCGAGGTCTACCGTCTGACCGGTCGGCCGATCTCGGACTGGCAGGCCGCCACACCCGCGCCGCAGGGGGAAATCCGCTGGTTGCGTTTCGCGCTCCTGCCGGCCGATCGGGCCGCGCACCTCAAGGCCCTCGAGCGGCGCTTTGCCGCGATGCTCGAGGCGGGTCTGCTGGCCGAGGTCCGGGCGCTGTACGAGCGGGGCGACCTGCGCGCCGAACTCCCGGCCATCCGCGCGGTCGGTTACCGGCAGCTCTGGGCGCATTGCGCAGGCACCCTGACGCTGGCCGAGGCGAGCCGCCAGGCCCTGCTTGCCACCGGCCAGCTCGCGAAGCGCCAGTTGAGCTGGATACGGGGAGATCCTTCCTTCGAGCCGCTCGATCCTGCCTCAGAAGCGGGATTTCGGCGCATCCTGGCTGAGCTGCGCGCCGCAGCTTTCATGGCCGGGGCCGCGCCCGGATGCTAGAATGCGGGGGCGTCCCAAGCTGACAGGCCTGCGGGAGCGCTCTTCGACGCTGAAAAATAAGGAGAACAGCACATGGCCAAAGGCCAATCCCTCCAGGACCCGTTCTTGAACGCCCTGCGCAAGGAACATATTCCGGTATCCATTTATCTGGTCAACGGCATCAAGCTGCAGGGCCAGATCGACTCCTTTGACCAATTCGTGGTGCTGCTGAAGAACACGGTCAGCCAGATGGTCTACAAGCACGCGATTTCCACCGTGGTCCCCGCGCGCGCGGTGCAACTGCAGAGCGCCGAAGGCCAGGAGAGCGCTCCAGAGTAATGCGCGCTCGCTTCCCGCGGCATGTTTGAACGACCGCGCAGCGGCGAGCGCGCGGTGCTCGTGCGCCTCGGGCTGGGCGAGCCCCTGCGCGCGGCCGACCTCGAGGAGTTCCAGCAGCTGGCACGCTCGGCCGGCGCGACGCCCGTCGCCACGGTGACCGGACGGCGGGAGCGGCCCGATTCGCGCTATTTCGTGGGCAGCGGCAAGGCCGAGGAGATCGGCGCCGTGGCCGCGGCGGAGTCCGCCGACGTCATTCTCATCGATCATCCGCTCTCGCCCAGCCAGGAGCGCAATCTCGAAAAGCTCACGGGCCGCCGCGTGCTCGACCGCAATGGCCTGATCCTCGATATCTTTGCGCAACGCGCGCGCAGTTTCGAGGGCAAGCTCCAGGTCGAGCTGGCGCAGCTTCGGCACCTGTCCACGCGCCTGGTCCGCGGCTGGACGCACCTGGAGCGGCAGAAGGGCGGTATCGGCCTGCGCGGTCCGGGCGAGACCCAGCTGGAGACCGATCGCCGGCTGCTGGCGACGCGGGTCCGCTCGCTGACGCGCAAGCTGGCGCGGCTGCGCCAGCAGCGCGACACCGGACGCAGCACGCGCGCCGAGATTCCGGTGCCGGGCGTCGCGCTGGTGGGCTACACCAACGCCGGCAAGTCCACGCTGTTCCGCGCGCTCACCGGCGCGGACGCCTACGTGGCGGACCTGTTGTTTGCCACGCTCGATCCCACCGTCCGCAAACTCACGCTGCCGGGTGGTGCCGGAATCGTCGTTGCCGATACGGTCGGCTTCATCCGCGAACTGCCGCACGAACTGGTGGCCGCGTTCCAGTCCACGCTGCAGGAGGCGCGCAGTGCCCAGCTGCTGGTGCACCTGATCGATGCGGCGGACGCGCGTCGCGATGAATACACGGTCCAGGTCAATGCGGTGCTCGCGGAGATCGGCGCCGGTGCCCTGCCGCAGCTGCTCGTCTACAACAAGATCGATCGGCTGGACCTGGAGCCGCGCATCGAGCGCGACGCCGCAGGCACGGTGCGCCAGGTCTGGATCAGTGCGGCGCAGTCGCGCGGCATCGAGCTGCTCAAGGAGGCGATCGCCGAGCGCCTGGAACTGCGTGCGCAGCGCGGCTGGCTGCAGCTTCCGGCCGCTGCGGGGGCGTTGCGCGCGCGGCTGTTCGCCGGCGGCGCAGTGCGCGAGGAGCGTACGGAGGACGACGGCAGGATGCGCCTGCTGATCGAATTGCCCCCGGAGGCGATGGCGGCGATCGCGCGCAAGCCTGGCGTCGAGCTCACGCTGCTGCCGGCCGAACTGCCTTGTGCCCACGCCTAGGCCTACCTAGAATCCAGCGGCTCGGCAGCCACCACGCCGCGCGATAGGCACCGGAAGGGCAAGCATGGCCTGGAACCAGAGCAGTGACGATCAGGACGCCACCACGCGCCGTGGCGCTGCGCGCTCCCCGAAGCTCGGCGGCTGGCTGCGCCGCTGGCGGCAGCGCTGGTCGGCGAACCCGGGCGCACGCAGTCCCTACTATGCGGCCGCCGCGACGGCGGCGCTGGCCTTGTGGCTGGCGACCGGTTTCTACCAGGTCGACGACGGTGAGCGCGGCGTACTGCAGCGCTTCGGTGCCTACGCGGGCCTGCGCGGCAGCGGCGCGGGCTGGCACCTGCCCTGGCCGGTCGAAACGCTCACCAACGTGAATCTCGATCACATCAACAGTGCCGATGTCCATTCGCGCATGTTCACGGCCGACGCCGTCCTGGTGACCGTGGCCGCCAGCATCCACTATCAGTACACCGACGCGCGCGCGGCGCTGTTTGCCGTGCGCGAGAGCGAGGCGGTGGTGCGTGCGCTGGGTGAAGCGGCCGCGCGCGAACTGGTGGGCCAGCACCGCATCGCCGAGCTCCTCGGTGGCGCTGCGCGCACGCCCCTGGCGAGTGCCATGCGCACCGCGCTCCAGCAGCCGCTGGATGGGCTGGGCGCAGGCGTGCGCGTGGTGGCGATCGATCTCACGGACGTGCAGGTGCCTGAGGCGGTGCTGCCATCGCAGCGCGATCTGGTGCAGGCCGGCGAAGAGCGGGACAAGATGGCGCGGGAGGCCCAGGGCTATGCCGCCGAAGTGCTGCCGGCCGCGCAGGCCGCGGCCCAGCGCCAGCGCCTCGATGCGGAGGGCTACAAGCTGCAGACGATCGGGACGGCGGAGGGTGACGCCGCCCGCTTCGATCAGCTCGTCGTGGCCTATGCGCGCGCTCCCGAGGTGACGCGCACGCGCATGTATATCGAGACCATGGAGACCATACTGGCGCATTCCCGCAAGCTCATCATCGATGGCAAGGGCGGAAACACCTTCGTGCTGCCGCCGCTGGACAAACCCGCCGATGCCGGGGTGCCGCGCGGCGGCGCCGGCGCTGCAGGTGGCGCTGCCGGTGGCGCGAACGCGGGCCGGGCGGCCACGGCGTCGTCGTCTGAACTCGCCTTGCCCGATGAGCGCAGCCGCGAGCGCGGAGAGCGCCGATGAGCCTGGCGAGGAGTGCTCCGGTGCTGGCCTCCGGCGCTGCCGCCGTGCTGGCGCTGCTGTGGCTGTCGCTGTTCATGGTCAGCGAGAATGAATTTGCGGTGCGCAGCAGCCTTGGCAAAATACAACCGGAACCCTACGCGCCGGGACTGCACTGGTGCTGGCCGTTCGAGAGCATCACGCGGGTCGAGCGGCGCGTGATCGGTCAGCGTCTGCAGGGAGAATCCTTCCTGACGGCCGAACAGCAGGCTCTGGTCCTGGATATCGAGCTCAGCTGGCGGGTGCGCGACGCCGGCGCATTCCTGCGCGCGAGCGCCGGGGATGAGCGCCTCGCCGCGGACCGGCTGGCCGCTACCCTGCGCGGCGAGCTGAAGGCCGCCTATGCGCAGCAGCCCCTGGTGCGGATTGTCGCTGCGGAGCGGGGCGGATTGTCCGCGGCNNNTGGGGCTGCAGGTGCTCGACGCGCGCGTCCAGCGCATCGACCCGACCGATGAACTGGCCAATGCGGTGTACGCCAATATGCAGGCGGCCTACGCCGCGCAGGCCCGCCAGGTCCGCGCCGAGGGAGCGGGCGATGCCGAGCGCATCCGCGCGGAAGCGGAGCGCAATCGCACCGAGATCCTGGCGAGCGCCAACCGCGAGGCGCAACGCATCCGCGGTGAAGGCGACGCGCAGGCCGCGACGATCTATGCGCGCTCCTACGGCGCCAATCCGGAGTTCGCGGCGTTCTATCGCAGCCTCCAGGCTTACCGGACGGCGCTGGGCCGTGAAGGCGACGTGCTGGTGATCCAGCCCGAAGGGGAGTTCTACAAGTACCTGCACAGCCCGGCGCGGCACTGAACCATGGGTCGTTTTGTCGTAGTCATCGGCACGCAGTGGGGCGATGAGGGCAAGGGCAAGATCGTCGATCTGCTGACCGAGCGCGCCAGCGCGGTCGCCCGCTTCCAGGGAGGCCACAACGCCGGTCACACCCTGGTGATCGCCGGGGAAAAAACCATCCTGTCGCTGATTCCCTCCGGCATCATGCGCGCCGGCGTGCAGTGCCTGATCGGCAACGGCGTGGTGATTTCGCTGGAGGCGCTGTTCCGGGAAGCGCAGATGCTGCTCGACAAGGGCGTGCCCGTCTTCGAGCGGCTGCGCCTGTCCCCCTCCTGCCCGCTGATCCTGCCTTCGCACATCGCGCTGGACCAGGCCCGCGAAGGGGCGCGCGGCGTCAATGCCATCGGCACCACCGGGCGCGGCATCGGTCCGGCCTACGAGGACAAGGTCGCACGGCGCGCGGTGCGCGTGGCCGACCTGTTCCAGCGTGAGCGCTTCGCCGCCAAGCTGGGCGAGGTGCTGGATTTTCACAACTTCGTGCTGCAGCGCTATTTCAATCTGCCCGCCGTGGACTTCCAGGACACGCTCGATGCGATGCTCGGCTACGCCGAGCGCCTGCGACCGCTGCTGCTGGACGTCACGGGCACGCTCGCGCGGCTGCGCAGCGCCGGGGCGAACGTGCTGTTCGAAGGGGCGCAGGGCGCCATGCTCGATGTGGACGTCGGCACCTATCCCTTCGTCACCTCGTCCAATACCACCGCGGGCGGGGCGGCGACCGGCACCGGACTGGGGCCGCTGTATTTCGATCATGTGCTCGGCATCGTGAAGGCCTACGCCACCCGCGTCGGCGCCGGACCGTTTCCGACGGAACTGTTCGACGAGTACGGCGAGCATTTCTCGCGCGTCGGCCACGAGTTCGGTTCGGTCACCGGGCGCCGGCGCCGCTGCGGCTGGTTCGATGCCGTGGCCCTGCGGCGAACTGTGGTCAACTCGAGCGTATCGGGCCTGTGCATGACCAAGCTGGACGTGCTGGACGGGCTGGACACCATCCGCATCTGCACCGGTTATCGCGCGGGCGGCACCTTGAGCGCGGAGCCGCCGGTGTTTGCCGACGGTCTCGTGGACGTGGAGCCCGTGTACGAGGAAATGGCCGGCTGGTCGGAATCGACCGCCGGCGTGCGCGAATTCGAAGCCCTGCCAGGCCCTGCGCGCGCCTACCTCAAGCGCGTCGAGGAACTCGTCGGCGTGCCGCTGGACCTGATCTCGACCGGGAGCGATCGGGACCACACGATCGTCCTGCGCGCGCCCTTCGAGCCTTGAGCCACATTCTTGCCACCGGGTTAAGATAGGCACCGTATCAGGCGAATGGGGAAGGCCATGGGCAGGACACCGACGGCTCCCACGCGCGGCCGGCTGGCGTTGCGCGGTGCCTACGACCAGGCGGCGAGCGATTACACGGTCGAGCAGCGCTGGGAGGACTACAGCGACTCAGAGCACGGCATCTGGCGCACCCTGTTCACGCGGCAGCGGGGCCTGTTGGACCAGTACGGGGCGCCGGAAGTGGCGGCGGGCCTGGCCTCCCTCGGGATCGCGCCGGATGCCATTCCCCGCTTCAGCGCGGTCAACGCGCTGCTCCGGCCGGCCACCGGCTGGCGCATCGTGGCGGTGCCGGGATTGATTCCCGAAACGCAATTCTTCGCCCATCTCGCCGCCTGTGTGGATACGCGAACCTCACGAGCTCGACTACCTGGCTGAACCGGACCTGTTCCACGACTTTTTCGGTCACGTGCCGCTGCTGGCGAACCCGGTCTTCGCGCGCTTCATGCAGGCTTACGGCGCCGCGGGCCAGAAAGCGCGCGCTCACAATGCCGTGCACCTGCTGGCGCGCGTGTACTGGTATACGGTGGAATTCGGGCTGCTGCGCACGGGCACGGGGCTGCGCGCCTACGGCGCGGGCATCCTGTCCTCGAAAGGGGAGACGCCCTACGCGGTGGACAGCCCGGAGCCGAACCGCGTCGCCTTCGAGCTGGAGCGCGTGATGCGCACGGACTACCGCATCGACAGCTTTCAGCGCATGTACTTCGTCATCGACAGTTTCGAGCAGCTGTTCCGCGCCGGCTACGACACGGATTTCGGACCCCTCTACGATCGCATCGGCGACAGTCCCGGCATTGCGCCCGAGGTACTGCTCGCCACCGACAGCGTGGTGTCGCGCGGCACCGTAGGAGAGCGGCGATGAATGCACCACATAACCCGATGGGCACTGATGGCTTCGAATTCGTCGAATACACCGCACCGGACCCCGAGGCCCTGCGCACCCTGTTCGAGAAGATGGGCTTTCGCGCCCTGGCGCGCCACCGCTCCAAGAACGTCACGCTGCACCGCCAGGGTGACATCAATTTCCTGATCAACGCCGAGCCGGACAGCTTTGCGCAGCAGTTTGCACGCGCGCACGGCGCCTCGATCTGCGCCATGGGCTTTCGCGTCAGGGACGCCGGCTACGCCTTCAGGCGCGCCCAGGAGCTGGGTGCCGAGGCGGGGCCCGTCACCGCAGGGCCGATGGAACTGAACATCCCCTCGATCAAGGGGATCGGCGGGAGCCTGATCTACCTGGTCGACCGCTATGGCGCCAACAGCATTTACGACGTGGATTTCCTGCCCACCGGTCCGGTCGCGGACGCCGAGGGCACCGGCCTGCAGCTCATCGACCACCTGACCCACAACGTCGCGCGCGGGCACATGAACCTGTGGTCGGGCTTCTACGAGAAGCTGTTCAACTTCCGCGAGATCCGCTACTTCGACATCGAGGGCAAGAAGACCGGCCTGTTCTCGCGCGCCATGACCAGCCCCTGCGGCAAGATCCGCATCCCGATCAACGAATCGCAGGACGAGAAATCGCAGATCGAGGAGTACCTGCGCGAGTACCGCGGCGAGGGCATCCAGCACATCGCGCTGTCGACGCCGGATATCTACGGCACCGTGGATTGCCTGCGCGAGCGCGGCGTGGTCTTCCAGGACACGCCCGACACCTACTATGACGGCGTTCCGGCGCGCGTCGCCGGGCACCAGGAAAAGCTGGCGGAACTGCAGCGGCGGCGCATCCTGATCGACGGTTCCGCCAAGGATGGCATCCTGCTGCAGATCTTCACCGCCAACGTAATCGGCCCGATCTTCTTCGAGATCATCCAGCGTAAGGGCAACGAGGGCTTCGGCGAGGGCAATTTCCAGGCCCTGTTCGAGTCCATCGAGCTGGACCAGATCCGCCGCGGTGTGGTGTGAGCGCGCTGCGCCTCTACAATTACTGGCGCAGTTCCGCTTCCTATCGCGTGCGCATCGCCCTTGAACTGAAGGGCCTGAGCTACGAATACCTGCCCGTGCACCTGCTCGCCGGCGGCGGCCAGCAGTTCAGTCCGGCCTACCGCGCGCTCAATCCACAATCGCGGGTTCCGGCGCTGGAGAGCGCGGACGGCGTGCTCACGCAGTCGATGGCGATCATCGAATGGCTCGAGGAGACCTACCCTGAGCCCGCGCTGCTGCCGCGGACCGCGCGGCTGCGCGCCAGGGTGCGGGCGTTGGCGCAGATACTCGTTGCCGACGTGCAGCCGCTCCAGAACCAGAGCGTCACGGGCTACCTGCAGCGCGAGCTGCGGCTCGATGAGGCGGCGCTGCGGGCCTGGCTGCGTCACTGGATCGGCCAGGGTCTCGCCGCCATCGAGGAACTGCTCGGACAGGAGCCGGCGGGCGGGGATTTCTGCGTCGGGGACAGCCCGACGGTGGCCGACGTGTGCCTGGTGCCGCAATGCGCCAGCTCGCGCCGCTTTGGCGTCGAGCCGGCGGACTACCCGCGCATTGCCCGCATCGAGCGCTCCTGCAATGCCATCGCGGCCTTCCAGCGCGCCGCGCCCGCGCGCCAACCCGACGCGGAGAGCTGAGGAGTCCAGCGACGATGAAGAAATACATCCAGTATCCGCGCGTCGCCGGCGACGCGAGCCGCCAGGCCCACGCCGATCTGCCCAAGGGAAGCTTTGAGCGGGAGATGGGCAAGGAGGGTTTCTACGGCCCTGCGAGTTTTTTCTATCATCGTCACCCACCCACGGGCTGGAGCGACTTCGAGGGCCCCCTGCGGCCGCACGCCTTCGATCTGACGAAGCTGGGCCGCTCGCCCGGCACGCCGTGGCAGGCGCCGGTGATCCTGTCGAACGCGCATTGCCAGCTGCGCTACTGGGAACCCACCGCCAGCATGGATCATCTGGTGCGCAACGCCGATGGCGATCAGCTGCTGTTCGTGCATCGCGGGACGGGCCAGCTGTACTGCGACTTCGGGCATCTGGAGTTTGCCGCCGGCGATTATCTCGTGCTGCCGCGCGGCACCATGTGGCGCCTGGAGTGTCCCGACGGCGCGGCCGTGCTGCTGATCGAGGCGACCAACGCCTCCTTCCTGTTGCCCGAGAAGGGATTGCTCGGGCCGCACGCCCTGTTCGATGCGGCGATGCTCGATGTTCCGGCGATTGACGAGGCTTTCCGCGCACAGCAGTCGGAGCAGGAATGGCAGGTGCGCATCAAGTGCCGCGGACAGGTATCGACGGCCACTTTTCCCTTCAATCCGCTGGACGCGACCGGCTGGCACGGGGATCTGTGCGCCTGCCGCATCAACGTCAGGGATTTCCGACCGGTGATGAGCCATCGTTACCACCTGCCCCCTTCCGTGCACACGACCTTCGTGGCGAACCGCTTCGTGGTCTGCACCTTCGTGCCGCGCCCCTTCGAGACCGATCCGGGCGCGATCAAGGTGCCGTTCTTCCACAACAATGACGATTACGACGAGGTGATCTTCTACCACGCGGGGGATTTCTTCAGCCGCGACAATATTCATCCCGGCATGCTGAGCTACCACCCCAGCGGCTTCACCCACGGCCCGCATCCGAAGGCGCTGGAGCGGATGCTGGTGCAGACGAAGCCCGCGACGGATGAGATCGCCGTCATGGTGGATTGCCGCGATCCCCTGGAGATCGGCGCGGCGGCCGCGACGGTCGAATGGGCGGGCTACGTCGATTCCTGGAAGGGCCAGCGCAAGTGAAGCTGGCGAGCCTTAAGGCGGGGCGCGATGGGCGCCTCGTGGTCGTGAGCCGGGACCTTTCGCGCTGCGTGGCCGTGCCGGAAGTGGCCGCGACGATGCAGCAGGCGCTGGATCGCTGGGAAGAACTGTCGCCGCGCCTGCTGCGGGTGTCCGAGGCGCTGAACGCCGGCCGTCATGGCGAGGCCTTTCCGGTTGGCTCGGGCGGCGTGGCCGCACCGCTCCCGCGGGCCCATCAATGGGTGGACGGCTCGGCCTATGTGAATCACGTCGAGCTCGTGCGCCAGGCGCGCGGCGCTTCGCTCCCGCCTTCATTCTGGACCGATCCGCTGGTGTACCAGGGCGGCTCCGATGGGTTCCTGGGAGCCCGGGATGAAGCGCCGTTTTCGTCCGAGGACTGGGGCATCGATCTGGAGGCCGAAGTGGCGGTCATCACCGGCGACGTGCCGATGGGCACGAGTGCCGCGCAGCTGCGCACGCGGCGCGACATCCGCCTGCTGCTGCTGGTCAACGACTGGACGCTGCGCAATCTGACGGCCCCGGAACTGGCCAAGGGCTTCGGCTTCTACCAGTCAAAACCGGCCACCGGTTTCTCCCCGGTGGCCGTGACCGGGGATGAGCTCGGCCCTGCCTGGGACGGCGGGAAGGTGAACCTGCCGCTCCTCAGCCAGGTCAATGGCCGCAAAATCGGCGCCCCCGAGGCCGGAGTCGACATGACTTTTGATTTTCCGGCGCTGATCGCGCATTGCGCGCGGACGCGCAGTCTCGGTGCCGGCACGATCGTCGGATCGGGCACCGTCTCCAACACCGACCGGTCGCGGGGTTCATCCTGCCTGGCCGAGATACGCATGCTCGAGACCCTTGCGGCGGGCGCCCCGGCCACGCCGTTTCTGCGCTTCGGCGATCGTGTGCGCATCGAGATGCTCGACGCCGCCGGCGCGTCGGTGTTTGGCGCCATTGACCAGAAAGTGGTGCGCGGCTGAGGCGTTAGGGCTGGTGCGAATGATTGGCCAGATGCGCCTGGCGTAGGTCCAGCTCCCGCTCTATGCGCCGGCGCGCCTCGTCCTTCAGCGCCCCGGCGTGATGCAGCTCATTGATTCGCTCCCGCTCGGCCTTGATGAGCAGCAATTCGACTTCGTCCTGGACTTCCGCCGCCTGCGGCGGCGTGTCTGGCCCGGCGCGCTCGTGCTCAAAATGCTGCAGCCGGCCCCGGTAATGCGTGTGCAGGCCCTGCGTGACCGCTGCGGGCAAGCCCCGTTCCGCGCTGAGCCGATCCAGATGCTCGATCGCCGACTCGATCGCCAGCTGGCGCGCCTGGAGCTCTTCAGTCCGGTCGCCGTAACGCTCACTCGCGCCCGCGTCGGCGAGGCCCAGGGCGCGGATGACGGTGGGCAGCAGCAGGCCCTGACCGACGAGGGTGACCACGATGACCGCGTAGGTCAGGAACAGGATCAGATTGCGGTGCGGGAAGGGCTGGCCGCTGCTGATGTAGAGGGGGACAGCCAGGGCCGCGGCCAGCGAGACGATGCCGCGCACCCCGGTGAAGGCGACCGCGAACGGCCACTGCCAGGGTGGCGCCGGATCGCGCCGCGCAATCGCAGGTATGAGCCGGCCCGGCAGATAAGTCGCCGGGAAGATCCACACGAAGCGCGCCAGGATGACCACCAGGCTGATCACGGCTGCGGAGACGGCCAGTCCGGACAGCGAATAGCCACTGATGGTACGGGCCAGCGTGCGGGCCTGCAGTCCGGTGATCAGGAACACCAGGCCCTCGACCAGGTAGATCAGCACATCCCAGAAGAAAATGCCCTGCAGGCGCGTCGCCGCGCTGATCAGGAACACTCCGTTCCAGCTGACGTACAGTCCGGCCGTGACCGTGGCCAGGACGCCCGAGCCCCCCAGGTGCTGCGGGGGCCAATAGGCAATGAACGGCGTCAGGATCGAGAGCACGATTTCGACCTGCGGGTCCCTGACCCAGCGGCGCAGGCGCAGCATCAGGGCACCCACCACCCATCCCCACAGGATTTCACCCGCGGCGATCACGGCAAACAGGCCCGCGGCCTTGCCGAAGGAAAATACGCCGGCGCCCACCGCCACCACGGCGAAGCGATAGAGGACCAGCGCCGTCGCATCATTGGCCAGCCCCTCGCCTTCGAGCACGACGAGGAGCCGCTTGGGCAGCTGCAGTCGGCGGGCGATCGACAGCGGGGCCATGGCATCGGGCGGGGAGACGATGGCGCCCAGCACGAAACCCACCGGCCAGGAGAAACCCAGGATCCAGTGGGCCGAGGCCGCGGCCGCAACGGTTGTGAAGACGACGCAGCCGATCGCCAGCAGGGAGATGGGACGCAGACTGGCGTGAAATTCCCGCCAGCTCATGGCGACCGCGGACGAGTAGATGATCGGCGGCAACACCAGCAGCAGCACGACTTCAGGAGCGAGCCGCACCTCCGGCAGGCCCGGGATGAGGGCCAGGACGATGCCCGCCAGCACGAGCAGGATAGCCGCGGGAATCTTCAGGCGTTTCGCGGCAAGCCCCACCGCCGCGATCACAACCAGCAGCAGCACCAGAATCTGGATCGTGCGCATCATGGCCGGGACATTGTCAGGCGTCCGGCAGGTCGAATACCAGCACCTCCGCGTTGCCCGCACCGTCCAGCACAAGCGCGGCCTGATCGCGCAGCAGGGCGCCATCGCCCGCCTGCAGGCCCTGCCCGTTGAGGTGCAGCGCACCGCGGGCCAGGTGCACATAGCCCAGACGCTGCGGCGCCAGGGTCAGTGCGGCGGATTCCGCGCCGTCGAGCAGCCCGGCGTACACCCGTGCATCCTGGTGGATGCGCAGCGATTCAGTGGCGCCATCGGGCGAGGCGATCAGCCGCAGACGGCCGCGCCGGGCGGTGGCGCTGACATGGCGCTGCTCGTATTCGGGTGCAATGCCGCGCACCGAGGGCAGGATCCAGATCTGCAGAAAATGCACCGGATCGGTCTGCGAGGGGTTGAATTCGCTGTGCGACACGCCACGCCCGGCACTCATGCGCTGCATGTCACCGGGGCGGATGATCGACCCGTTGCCGAGGGAATCACGGTGCTCGAGCTCCCCGGCCAGAACGTAGGAGATGATCTCCATGTCTGCGTGCCGGTGCGGGGCGAAGCCGCCGCCTGCCTGGACGCGGTCTTCGTTGATCACGCGCAGCGGACCAAAGTGTACATGCCGCGGATCGTGGTAGTCCGCAAAGGAAAAGCTGTGCCAGGAGTCGAGCCAGCCGTGCTGCGCGTGGCCGCGTTCGGAGGCCGGCCGCACCGTCATCATGGCCAGCCCCCTGCGGCGTTCACCGCAGCCTAGGGCTCGCCGCGAGGGGGAGACACCCGTGCCGGTACCAGGTTGACCGAGACGCTGAAGCGGCGGGCTTCGGCCGGCTGCAGCAGGCCGACGCCTACGACCTGGCGTGTGATCTGCTCGCCGCGCTCGTTGGCGATCGCGAGTATCACGCAGAATTCGCAGGGTTCGTCGGGCTGCTTGTGTCGCACCGTGCCCTCGACCTGCAGCGCCGCGTAGCCGGTCGGGGCCACGTTCGGCGTCGGCAGGTTGAAGCGCAGGTGGTGCTGGCAGGCCGGACAGACGCTGGCGCTCGCCAGCACGGTCGACTTGCAATGCGGGCAGGTGCGCGTCGCGCCCGGTGGCAGGGGCCGGACAGCGTTCATGACACCAGGCCGTTACCTTTGTGTTCGAACTTTGCCGCGCCGGTGGCGGAATCCGCCCAGCCGAATTCCACGTGCCCGCGCATGCGGGAGCCCGCCGCAACGGTGATGGTGTCGGCCTTGACGTCCCCGATGACCACGCCCGTGGCGGTGACATCGATGTGCTTGGCGCTGATGTTGCCGGTCAGCTCACCGCCCACGGTGACCGCGGCCGCGCGAACCTCGCCCTGGTGCTTGGCGCCGGGCTCGATACCCAGATTTCCCTCGACCTGCACGTCGCCCTTGAAGGAGCCGGCGATGCGCACGTGCCCGGTGCCGGTGATCTTGCCCTCGATCGACAGGCCGGAGGCGATCAGCGATTCGCGCACCTCGACGCGTTCCTTCGGGCGCGCAATCGTGGTGTTCGGGGTGGCCACCGTTTCGGTGGCCGGTCGGTCCATGCCGGTACGCGGCGCGGCCTCGGTGGCCGGCCGGGTGGTCAGCGGGCTGGGAGCGGGCAGCGGTGCGGTGGGTTCTTTCCAGAGTGCCATGGGTATCCTCCCCTTGTGTGTTTGGCCCGATACGTTAGCCGATTTGCCCCCCGGGGCGTGTGCTGTCTGGTAGTGACGACAGATTTGCGCGGCGCTTTGTGGCACTCTCTTAATATGGGTGGCATGAGGTGCGGACCGGCAAGACATGGCTAGCGCAAGCAAGAACCTGCGGACCAACTCCGCCGAGAGTCCGCCACTGAAGGCCCGGGCGAGCCTGAAGGCACGCACTGCCCAGGCGGAACTCGCTGAGGGCGGGCAGGGGCGGCAGGCCGCCATTGAGAAGGCCAAGCTGGACTGGGAGAGCACGGCCGACGCCCTGGCCGCGCTCGTCTGCCTGCTCAGCGGCAAGGGCAAGGTCATGCGCACCAACCGTGTGGTCGAGGACTGGTCCCTGGGCACGGTGTCGAGTGTGCTGGGAAAGAGCGCGCACGGCCTGCTGCATCCGGGCTGCCGGATCCCGCGCTGTCCGCTGACGGCATTTTTCTCCAACGCGATGGAAGAGATCCGGCGGGGCACGCGCGAGCAGTTCGAACTGCAGGAACAGATCGGCGCCCGGTTCCTGCACTTTACGGTCCGCCCGATGCGCCTGCGGCCGGGCACGGAGGCCGATCGCGGGGATCCGCGCGCGGTGCTGGTCGTCAACGACCTCAGCGCCCTCTATCGCGCCCAGGATGCCCTCGAGCGGCTGAACTCGAGTCTGGAGTCGCGGGTCCGGGCGCGCACGCAGGCACTGGCTGACGTCAATCGTGACCTGCGCAACGAGATCATCCGCCGCGAAGAGGCCGAGGTGGCCTTGCGCGCCTCGCGCAACGAACTGATGGCCTTGTCCGAGCAACTGATCGGGGCGCAGGAGGGCGAGCGCAAGCGCATCGCGGTGGAGCTGCACGATTCGGTCGGCCAGTCCCTGAGCGCGGTCAAGTACACGCTGGAGCGCGGCCTGGAACTGCTGCGCCAGCCCAAGCGCGGCGATTCCGCCACGGTGTTTGAACTCGCGGTGCGGCGCATCCAGGAGACCGCGGAAGGGATCCGTGCCATTTCCATGAACCTGCGCCCGAAGATCCTCGACGACCTGGGCGCCGCCTCGGCCGTGCAGTGGTTCTGCCGCGACTTCGCCGAGATCTATCCGTCGATCACCATTGTCACGGAACTGTCGGTGGGTGATCGCGAAGTGCCCGACCGGCTCGCCACGGTGGTCTATCGCTGCGTGCAGGAACTGCTGAACAACGTGGCCAAGCATGCCGATGCCCGCAGCGTGCTGGTCAAGCTGTGGCTCGAGGATGGGGTGCTGATGCTGCAGGTGCGTGACAATGGGGTCGGGCTCGACCACGCGACCGCCGAGTCCCGGCGCCATGGTTCGGGGCTGCGAAACCTGCGCGAGCGGGCCCAGATGACCGGCGGGCTGTTCAGCATTACGCTGGCGCCGGGCCGGGGCACGCTGGCCCAGTTGAGCTGGCGCCTCATCGACACCGAGCGGCCTGTTTCCCACCCGGTCCAGATGCTCGAATAGGGCCGGGGCGGGCGGGCTCCGCCGGACCGGCCAGAGGCCAGAGGCCCGTAGCCCTACTTTTCGGCTGCCGGTGATTCCGTATAGAGGAGCGTGTGGTCGCCGATGACGATCCGGTCCTCTGGCATCAGGCAATGGACCCGCCGCCGCCGGCCGTTGACCAGGATGCCGTTGGTGCTGCCCATGTCTTCGACGAAACACTGATCCGAGGTGGTGATGACCTGGCAGTGCTGGCGGCTGACGAACTGACTGTTGAGCCGGATGTGGGCGTCCTCGGCGCGACCCACGATCAGGCGTCCGGGTTTGAGCGTCACCCGCTCCAGGAAGCGCCCGCTCTGCTGGACTTCGAGTTCCATCACCACCGCCCGGCCTAGCGTGGGCACCGGACCGGCGCCGGTCGGATCCAGTGCGACGGGTGGCGCACGTGCGGAAAATTCCACCCACTTGAGTTCCTGGACGGCGTCGCGGATCTCCACCGTACCCACGCGCGGGCTGCTGTGCAGTTCGGCCAGCGCCATGGCGTTGTCGCACAGTACGTTGAGCAATTGCGGGGTGCCGCCGGTGTAGCGCAGCAGCTCGGTGGTCGTGTCGGGATCGAAGAGCGTCCGGCCGCCACTGCCGGCCACGTGCAGGCGAAATTCGAGGTAGCCCTCGATCTGTTCGGCCGAGAGGCGGGGCAGCTGCAGGGCTGCGACCAGGGGCACCGGGACGCCCTGGGCCTCGAGGGCCGCCAGCGATGCCAGGACCCCGGATTCACCCGCCAGCACTATGAACGGGGCAGGGTGCCGGGCGGCGAGGACCAGCAGTTCGTGCAGGGTGCCGACCGAGCAGCGGTGCGCCTCATCGACCAGGATGAGCACCGAGCGGCCGTGGCCATTCTCCTCCGCGACGAAACGGGTCAATCGGGCGGTGGCCTCACGGCCTGAAGACTCCTGCGGCGGCAGGCGGAATTGCTCCGCCAGGGCGTTGACGAGTTCCTCGGGCGTGACGCTCGGCTGCTGCACCCGGGCTACGGTCATGGACCCGGCGTTCTGCTGGGCGAGGGCGTGGAGCAGGGTGGTCTTGCCGACCCCCGATTCACCCGTCAGGCAGGCCACCCCATGGCCGCTGATCACGGCGGCGCGGAGTGATTCCAGGATCCGGCCCAGCTCCCCGGCCTGGTACAGGAAGTCGGGGTCCGGGCGCAGCCGGAACGGCAACCTTTTCAGCTTGAACCACTCGGTATACATGGCGGAAGGATCCTTCGCTTGATCATACCCGGCGGCCCTGTCGAGGGCCTAAAACACGATTTGAATCACAATTTTGAATGGCTAATGTAAAGTGTCACGGCGTCAAATGAGACACAGATCGCAAGACGGCCTTCAGGCTACCAAGTTTGCCTACCTTACGGTCTGGGTAGGGACTCGTAGAGTGCCCTGATGATGAACCGACTCGTCGCTGCCGGTGTGTTCCTGGCGCTGGTTTTGGTGGCCCCGTTGTGCCGGGCCGACATCTACGCCTATACCGACCCGGCGGGCACCACCCATTTCTCCAATGTGCCGGATGACGTCCGCTACCAGCTCATCGTGCGTGCCGCCCCCGCGGAGGCCGCCGTGAGCCGTACGCCGGACGCCCGGCGCGCCGCGACCTGGCTGGCGCGCTCGGCGGACTATGACGCGGCGATCACACGGGCGGCCGGGGCGGCGAAGGTGCGACCGGAGCTGGTGCGCGCCGTCATCGTCGTGGAATCGGGCTTCAATCCGCGCGCGATCTCGCGGCGCGGTGCGATCGGGCTGATGCAGCTGCTGCCCACGACCGCGCGGCGCTACGGGGCCTTCAACGCCTTCGATCCGGAACAGAATATTACGGCCGGGGCCCTGTACCTCGCCGACCTGATTGCGCGTTTCGGTGAGCAGAAGCTGGACCTGGTGCTGGCGGCCTACAACGCCGGGGAGAACGCGGTGGAAAAATACGGGCGGCATGTACCGCCGTACCGTGAGACCCGCGCCTACGTGCCCAATGTGCTGAAAATGTACCAGGCGCTGCGAGCCCAGACCGTCCTGGCGGCAGCGAACACCGAATCATGAAACGTACACGTGGCTTTACACTGCTCGAGCTGCTGGTGGTCATGGTGATCATCGGCCTGCTGGCCGGCTTTGTCGCCCCGCGCTACTTCGCGCAGGTGGGCAAGTCGCAGGTGAAGGCCGCGCGCGCGCAGATCGACGCGCTGGACAAGGCGCTCGAGCAGTACCGCATCGACGTCGGCCACCTGCCGACGACGGAGCAGGGGCTCGCGGCCCTGAATACGCAGCCGCAGGGCGAGCAGAACTGGGCGGGCCCGTACCTGAAGAAAGAGGTGCCGCTCGATCCCTGGGGCAATCCCTACATCTACGCCGAGCCCGGCACGCACAACAACGACTACGATCTGGTCTCACTCGGCAAGGACGGCCGGGCGGGCGGCACGGGTGAGAACGCCGACCTGGGGAACTGGTAGCCATGCGCTTCCGGGTCAAGGCCATGGGCGGGGCGCAGGATGTGCTGTCCTACGTGCTCGACGCCGTCGACGAGTCGGACGCGCGGCGCCAGGTGGCCGGTGCGGGGCTGGCCTTCATTTCCATCGCGCGCGAGCGGAGCTTCAGCTTCGGCGGTCGCGCGACGCGCATACCGCTGGTCACCTTCAGCCAGGAGCTGGTCGCGCTGCTCGATGCCGGCCTGTCACTGGTGGAATCCATCGAGACGCTGGGGGAAAAAGAAGCGAGCCCGGCCATCCGGCGCACGCTCGATCAGGTGCTGGTGCGCTTGCGCGAGGGCCAGACCCTGGGCGCAGCGCTGTCCGAGCACCCGCTCAGTTTTCCGACGCTTTACATCGCCACGGTGCGCGCCGCTGAACGTACCGGGGCGCTGCGCGAAGCCCTCACTCGCTATGTCGCCTACCAGCAGCAGGTCGACGTGCTGCGCAAGAGCCTGATCAACGCCTCGATCTACCCGGCGGTGCTGTGCGTCGCCGGTCTGCTGGTCGTGGCCTTCCTGATGGGCTATGTGGTGCCGCGCTTCAGCTCCATCTACGAGGATCTGGGGAGCGAGCTGCCCTTCGCCTCGCGGATGCTGATGCGCTGGGGCCAGTTTCTGGACGCCCATGGCTATGCCGTCACGCTGGGCGCGATCGCCGCGGTGGCGGGCATCGTCTACGCCTTCACGCGCCCGGCCGTCCGGGCCGCCATCGGCCGGCGCATCGCACGCATTCCGGCCCTCGGCAGCCGGCTTCATATCTACCAGCTCGCACGCCTGTACCGCACGGTCGGCATGCTGCAGCGGGGCGGCACACCGATGGTGACCGCAATGCGCATGTCGGCCGGACTGCTGTCCGCGAACCTGCGCTCCGCTTTCGCCAACGCCACGCAGGCAGTGCGCGAGGGTCGCTCGATCGGCGACGCCATGGAGCAGTACGGGCTGACGACCCCCGTCGCGGCGCGCATGCTGCGCGTCGGCGAGCGCAGCGGCAACATGGGCGAGATGATGGAGCGCATCGCGGCCTTCTATGACGAGGAGCTGTCGCGCTGGGTCGCGCTGGCGACACGCCTGATCGAGCCGGCGCTCATGAGTCTGATCGGCATCATCATCGGCGTGATCGTCGTGCTGATGTACTTCCCCATCTTCGAGCTGGCCGGGAGCATCAAATGAGCGCGGCCATCGGCAAGGAGACCCCCGTAGGCCTGCACGATGCGCTGCTGACCGCCGCCGTCACCCAGACCCAGACCAGTGGCCGTTCCACGCTCGAGTATCTGGAAGAGCATTCCGGCCTTGGCCCGGTGGAACTCACCGCGGCGCTGGCCGAGGCCTTCGACTATCGCGTGCTGACGCGCGATGACCTGGCGCGCCTCGAACCGGCCTTTGATCTGCTGCCCCCGGCCGACGCCACGCGGCGTGTGTGCCTGCTGGCGCGCAGCGGCCGAAAGCTCCTGGCGGTCATCGCCGATCCCTTCGATGCCGACACCCGCAGCTGGCTCGAGGTGCGCGTGCCGCAGACCCTGGAATGGGTGCTGGCACCGCGCGCCGAAATTGCCAGCTACATTTCGCGCCATGAGCAATCGCTCCGGGCGCTCGACTCCGCCGTGGCGGGCAACAGCTCCGAAGGCTCGGCCCACGGTGTGGTCGACAATCTCTCGCTGGCTTCCATCAGCCAGGATTCCAGCCCGATCGTCAAGCTGGTGCACTCGACGCTCTACGACGCCCTGCGCGCCGGGGCCAGCGACGTGCATCTGGAGACGCTGGCCAACGGCCTGGTCGTGCGCTACCGCATCGACGGCGTGCTGGTGCAGATGGCCTCGGTGACCGGTGCGGAGGTCTCGGAACAGGTCATCTCGCGCATCAAGGTCATGGCCGAGCTCGACATTTCCGAGCGCCGCGTGCCGCAGGACGGTCGTTTCAAGGTCGCGATCGACGGTCGCGCCATCGATTTTCGCGTTTCCATCATTCCCAGCGTCTTTGGAGAAGACGCAGTGCTGCGCATACTCGACAAGCAGTCACTCACCGAAAAGGTGCACGGACTGACGCTCGACTCCCTGGGGTTCGACTCCGAAACGGTCAGCCAGCTGCGGCGGCTCAGCACCTTGCCCTACGGCATGCTGCTGGTCACCGGTCCTACCGGTAGTGGCAAGACCACGTCGCTGTACGCGGCCATTTCGGAAACACAAACGGGTCAGGACAAGATAGTTACGATCGAGGACCCGGTCGAATACCAGCTGCCAGGGGTTTTGCAGATCCCGGTCAATGAGAAGAAAGGCTTGACCTTCGCGCGGGGTTTGCGTTCTATTTTGCGTCACGATCCGGACAAGATCATGGTGGGTGAGATCCGCGACCCGGAGACGGCGCAGATCGCCATCCAGTCGGCCCTGACCGGCCACCTGGTGTTTACCACGGTGCACGCCAACAACGTGTTCGACGTCATGGGACGCTTCGTGCACATGGGCGTCGACACCTACAGCTTCGTCGCCGCGCTGAGCGCCATCCTGGCGCAGCGCCTGGTGCGCATCGTGTGCGAACAATGTGCCGACAGCTACACCCCCTCGCGGCGCCTGCTGGAGGAATCGCAGCTCGAGGTCTCCAGCCACGCTGCTTACGAATTTCGTGTGGGCCGGGGCTGCAAGCACTGCCGCGGCACCGGCTACCGCGGCCGCAAGGCCGTGGGCGAATTGCTGGTGCTGAACGATGAGATCCGCGAGGCCATCATTGCCCGCGCACCGGTCCGGCAGCTCAAGGAACTGGCCCAGCGCTCAGGCGTGCGCCTGATCCGCCAGTCTGCACTCGAACTGGTGCGGCGCGGCGAGACCACGCTCGAGGAGGTGAATCGTGTCACCACTATGGCGTGATGAAATCGGCATTTTTCTCGCGCCGCACAAGCTGGCGCTGACGCGCATGGCCCGCGGCGTGCGGCCCCGGAGCGCCGGCGAGGCGGCCTGGACGAACGACAGCATCGAGGATACCCATTGGGGCGCGGCACTGACGGCGCTGGACGGCCTGCTGGCCAAGAGCGAGTGGCAGGGTGCGCTGGCGCGGATCGTGGTCTCCGATCACTGGGTGCGCTATGCGATAGTCCCCTACTCGGCGGCGTTGAGCGGCGAGACGGAACGCCTGGCGCATGCCCGCCACGTGCTCACCGGGATCTACGGCGAAGTGGTCAGCCACTGGACGGTCACGCTGAGCGACAGCCGGCCCGGCTCTCCGCAGGTCGCCTGCGCGCTGCCGGCGGTACTGCTCGAGGAACTGCAATTGATACTCGCGCGCCACCGCGTGCCGCTCAAATCGCTCCAGCCGCAGCTGGTGTCCGCCTACAACCACTGGCGCGGCACATTGCCCGACGGTGGCGCCTGGTTCGTATCGATCGAACAGGGTTCGCTCGCGGCGGCGCGCCTGGCGCCGGGCGGGTGGGACCGGGTGCACAGCGTGCGCATCGGCGCCGACTGGACGGTCGAGCTGCGCCGGCTGCAGACTTTTGGGCGCCTCGCCAGCACCACGGCCCAGGAAGGGCGCGTCTACGTCGATGCGCCGGCGGCGCTGCGCATCGCGGCCGGCCCGACCGGAGCCGATCTCATCTGGCTCGATGAGGAACTGGCGACCGAATCGACGGCGGGCAAACTCGAATTCATGCGCAGGCACCAGGCATGAGCGCCCCACGCCTGCTGCTCGATTTCTCCGGCAGCCGATCGCGCGGCGGCCCGCTGGGCATGGTGATCGCCGGTCTGGGCGTGCTGTGCCTGATCGGCGTACTGGTGCAACAGCATGCCCTGGGTACCCAGCGTGCCGGCCTCGAACTGCGCCGGACCGCGCTCCTCAACGTCCAGCTTCGCGGCCAGAGCACCGATTCGATCGCCGGGCTGAGTGCCCAGGACGCCACCAAGACGGTGCGGGCCCTGGCTGCGCCCTGGTCCCAGCTGCTCGCGGAGCTGGAAAACGCGAGCGGGGACACCGCGGGCAACGTCGCCTTGCTGGCGGTCGAACCCGATCAGGGCAAGCACCGCGTGCGCGTCACGGCCGAGGCCCGCACCCTCGAGCTGGCGCTCGGTTACGTGCAGCGCCTGCGCAAGACCCCGGTGCTGCGTTACCCGATGCTCGACAGCCATGAGCTGAGGAGCGATGACAAGGATCATCCGGTGCGCTTCCAGATTTCGGCCGACTGGAGCGACGCCTCATGAGCGCGCCGCTCAACGAATCAGGCACGCAGCAGGAGCTGGCGCCGTCCGCGCTGGCGGCGGCGGCCCCCGCGGTGCCGCAGGCGCAGATGGCGTTGCAATCCAAGACGTCCATGCCGCCGGTAGCCGCCGTCGCGGCGGGGGGCGTCGCCCTGCAGAGCATCCAGAGCGGCGCAACCCGTGCCGTAGCTGAGGTGATGTACCAGCTGCGGCGCATCGGCATGGCGGCGACAGCGGGCATCGCCGCGGTCGTGCTGGCCGCGACGCTGTTCATCGCCCAGAACCTGCCGCAGGGCGCGACGGTCGCGGCACTGAAAAGCCAGTTATTGCGCCTGGCACCGGCCGGGAAGGGTGCCGCGGTCGCAGCGCCCACGGGCCTGAGCCTGGCCTCCCTGCCGCCACGCGGCGAAGCACCCGGTGTGGTGGCGAAGATACTGGAGGAAGCCAACGCCTCCGGGGTGGGGCTGCCGCGCGGCCAGTATGAATATGTCCCGGCGCGCGATGGCGTCGCCGCCCGCTACCGGATGACCTTCCCGCTGCGCGCCAGCTACCCGAAAATCCGCGAATTCATGGATCGCACGCTGCTCGCGCTGCCGGCGGTGGCGGTCGATGGGCTGCGCATCGAGCGCAAGAACGTCGGGGATGATACCGTGGACGCGGAGCTCAAGCTTTCGGCCTATGTCCGGAGTGATGAATGATGGTGCTCACCAAGCGATTAAAGGTCCTGTCCGTGCTCGCCGCCGCCATCGGCATCTATATCATGATGTCCGGCCCCGATGCGTCGACGACCTCACTGGCCCCGGCCGGCACCGCCGCCAACCGCACGGCAGACGCCCCGGCCGCCGGCGCGGCACACGGCGCGGCCCGCCCCAGCAGCGCGGACAGTGGCGGCCTGCTGGCCCGGCTCGCGCACCGTGTCGCCTCCAGCAAGACGGTCGAATCGCTGTTCCACACGCAATCCTGGTACGTGGCGCCGCCGGCCCCGCCGCCGGCGCCCGTGGTCGTGGCCGCGCCCCCGCCGCCTGCCGCGCCGCCCTTGCCCTTCACCGTGATGGGCAGCTACGCACGCCCGGGCGATTCCACGGTTTATTTCCTGACGCGCGGCGATCGCGTCTTTGACGTGCATATCGGCGATACCATTGACAACACCTACAGCGTGGATGGGGCGGCCAATGGCCAGCTGCAGCTGACCTACAAGCCCCTGAACATCCAACAGACGTTGCCGCTGGGAGATTCGCATTGAAATTGCATCGGACTAGGGTTGGCGTTGCACTCGCCGCGGCGGTGCTGCTCGTCTCCTGCGCCAGTTCGCGCGTCCATCAGCAGGGACTCGACGCCTTCGACCAGGGCCAGTACGAAGTCGGGTTGCAGAAACTCCAGCAGGCGGTGGCCAGTGATCCGGGAAACCTCGGCTTCAAGCTCGACCTGAACAGCCGCCACGACCAGGCCGTGCAGAAACTGATCGCCGAAGCCGACCGCGCGCGCGCGGCGGGCGATGCCGCCGCCGCTGAGGCGACTTACCGGCGCGTGCTCGCTATCGAGAGCGGCAATGATCGTGCCACGCGGGGCCTGCAAGGGGTCGGCGATGACATGCGCCATGCACAGCGCGTGAACGAGGCGCAGAACGACCTGCAGAGTGGTGATTTCGACCAGGCCGGCGCGCTGCTGCGCAGCGTCCTGACCGAGGACCCGGGTTATGCGCCAGCCGTGGCGTTGCGCGCCAGGATCGATGCGGCGCGCGGGCCCGTGACGGTCACGCCCCGATTGCGCACGCGCGACAATCGCCCGGTCACGCTGCAATTCCGCGACGCGCAGACCAAGATGGTATTCGAGGTGCTGTCGCGCCAGACCGGCATCAATTTCATTTTTGACAAGGACGTCAAGAGCGACAGCAAGACGACCATCTTCGTCTCCGACGTGCCGATCGAGCAGGCCATCGACCTGGTGCTGGGCCAGAACCAGCTCGCGCGCCAGGTGCTCTCCGAGAACATGGTGCTGATCTATCCGAACACGGATGCGAAGCAGAAGGATTACCAGGACCAGATCGTCCGGACCTTCTATCTCAATACCGCCACGCCCAAAGATGTCGAGAGTCTGCTGAAGACCGTGCTCGATGCCAAGACCCTGGTGATCAACGACCGCGCCAACGCGATCGTCATGCGTGATACCCCCGAGGTGGTGCGCATGGCCGAGAAGCTGGTGGCCTCCGTCGACCTGGTGGAACCCGAGGTCATGCTGGAAGTGGAGGTGCTCGAGATCACGCGCTCGCGCATGCAGCAGCTCGGCATCACCTATCCCTCATCGGCGAAGCTTTCGACCCCGAGCGGACTGGTGGTCAACGACCTCGCCCAGCAGAACGGCTCAACCATCACGGTCTCCCCGCTGTCGGTGACGCTCGATGCCCTCAAGACGACGGGGAATTCCAACGTGCTGGCGAGCCCGCGGATCCGCGCGCGCAACAAGGAGAAAGCCAAGATCCTGATCGGCAGCCGCGTGCCGGTGATCACCACGGCGGTCAGTTCCGCGGGCATCGGACAGACCTCGATCGCCAACACGCAGGTGCAGTACCTCGATGTCGGCCTGACGCTCGATGTGGAACCGACGATCTATGCCGACAACGACGTGGCCATCAAGCTGCAACTGGAAGTCAGTTCGATCGTCAATACGATCAACGTGGGTGAAACGCGCGCCTATGAGATCGGCACGCGCAATGTCTCGACGCTGCTGCAGCTCAAGGACGGGGAGACGCAGATCCTCGCCGGGCTGATCAAGGACAGCGACACGCGCAGCGCCTCGAAGGTTCCGGGTCTGGGCGACATCCCGATCGTGGGGCGCCTGTTCTCGGACCACAACACCGACAAGGAAAAGACCGAGGTGGTCCTTTCCATCACGCCGCGCATCATTCGCGCCAAGGCACGCCCCTTGAGCGATACCACCGAGTTCTGGTATGGCACGCAGTCGCGCAGCGGCATGGCGCCGCTCGGGGCCCCGCCGGCCATGCTCACCGGCAATAGTGGCGGCAGCGCCGCGCCGGCCGGCGCGGGTGCCCCCGCGGGCGCGGGCGCGGTTGCGCCCGGTGCCGCGGGCACGGCCGCCCCTGGCGCTGCAGGCGCGGCCGCGCCGGCCGAACACACGCCCGTCAACGTCGACACCACAGGCGGTGGCGCCGGGACGGGCGCGGTCACCGGAAGCACCGCTGGAGCGGGAGCGGCGCCGGGGGCGGTCGCACCCTCGGCACGGCTCGCGGCCCTGCAGGGCATCAGCGAGGTGCCCTCAGCGAAGTCCGCCGAAGCGGACGGCCCGCCGCCCCATCCCACGGCCAAGCTGGCCGGCCCTTCCGAGGTGAAGGTGGGCGATGAATTCACGGTGACGCTGCAGCTGCAGACCGATCAGAACATCGGGCGGGTGCGTGCGCAGTTGCGCTTCGACGGCGCGGCCTTCCAGCTGCTGGCCGGCGATCCAGGTTCCATGGTGCCTGGCTCACTGGGCGCGAAGGTGGTCGGACGGCCAGGCGGCGCACAGATCGATGTCACCTCGACCGATCAACCGCTCTCCGGGAGCGGTGATCTCATGGTCCTGAAGCTCAAGGCGCTGCAGGCGCGACCCAAGACCGCCATTGCGGCGCAGGTCTCGGCCATGGGCGGCAGCGGGGTCATCGTCGGCTCCGCCACACCCGAGCCCCTGTCGATGTCGGTGAGCAACTGAAGGGCGATCGCATCGTGCTCGTTCCGGCGCGCCATCGCGGCTTTACGCTCATCGAGCTGGTGATCACCGTGGCGATCATCGGCCTGCTCGCCAGCGCCGCCCTGCCGCTCGCCAGCATGGCGATCCAGCGGGAAAAGGAGAGCGAGCTGCGCTCTGCCCTGCGCGAGATCCGCGGCGCGATCGACGCCTACAAGGACGCGGCCGAACGGGGCACCATCATGGTCGAGGCCGACGCTTCGGGCTATCCGCCCACCCTGCAGGTGCTATACGAGGGTGTCGAAGATGCACGCAGCCCTGACAAGAAGCTGATCTATTTCCTGCGCCGGGTTCCGCGCGATCCTTTCTATCCTGACGGGGCGAGCCCGGCGACCGACACCTGGGGCCTGCGCAGCTACGCCAGCCCGCCCACGGACCCGCAGCCCGGCGACGACGTCTTCGACGTCCACTCCCTGGCGCTCGGCAAGGGGCTCAACGGAGTGCCGTACCATGACTGGTAAGGTCGGTAGCCGTGGATTTACGCTGATTGAACTGCTGGTGGTGATGAGCATCATTGCCGTGCTCCTCACCATCGCCGTGCCGCGTTATTTCAAGACGCTCGAGCATTCCCGCGAGACCGTGCTGCGCCAGGACCTGAGCGTCATGCGCGAGGCGATCGACAAGCACTATGGCGACTACGGTCAGTTTCCCGATTCACTCGCGGCACTGGTGGAACGGCACTACATCCGTGCCATACCGGTGGACCCTTTCACCAAAACCGCCGAGGGCTGGGTGATGGTGGTCTCGGAAGACGCTGACCATCCGGGCATCCGCGACGTGCACAGCGCCGCGGAGGGCAACGGGAGCGATGGCACGCCGTTCAAGGAGTGGTAGCGCGGTGGGCAGTCTGGGAGCGCGCTCTGGCGCAACAGCCGGCGAGGCGGGCTTCACCTACATCGGGCTGATGTTTGCGATCGCGATCATCGGCATCACGCTGGCGACGGTCGGGGTCGTCTGGAGCACGCAAATCCGGCGCGACAAGGAAGTCGAGCTGCTGTTTGCGGGGGATCAGATCCGCGCGGCGATCGGGCGCTACATGGCGAGCGGGGGGCAGTATCCGCTGGCCCTGTCCGACCTGCTGGAGGACAAGCGCTTTCCGCAGGTCCGGCGTTACCTGCGCCGCCTGTACATCGATCCGATGACGGGTGCTGCCGACTGGCAGCTCATCCAGGCGCCCGGCGGGGGCATCTCGGGCGTCGCCAGCAATTCGCAGGACAAGCCCATCAAGGTGGCCAACTTCTCCCAGGCCGACGCGGATTTTGCCAAAGCCGAGTGTTACTGCGCCTGGCGTTTCATCTATGCTCCACACGCAGGCCAGCGGCGGCGGAGTGTCAGGCCTGTCCAAACGCCTTGAACTATCAATCATAGCTTATTGAATAATATGAATATATGTGACCTGATCAAGCCCATTGGACTCCTTCGGCTCACCGCCACGGCCGCCCTCGGCCTGGCGCCCGTGCTGGTCCTGGGGCAGGCGCTGCCAGCGCCTGCCGCTGAGGCGGCACCTACGGCGCCGACTGTGCCCGCGGCGCCCGCTGCAGCGGACGCGACCGCTGCCACGGCCGCGCCGGCGGCAGACGAGGCGTCGAGCTATAGCGTCGGCCTGACCTTCGGCAGCCAGCTGCGCAAGAGCGGGCTGGAGCAGAGCCTGAGTCTCGATGCCATCGCGCGCGGCATGAAGGATGGCCTGGCGGGCAAGGCGTTGAGTCCTGATGACCAGGATCGGGCCATGAAGCTGCTGCGCGCCGGACGCGATGCCGTGGCAACGCGCAACCGCGCGGCGGCCAGCGCCTTCCTGGCCCAGAACGGTACGGTCAACGGCGTCGTCACCACGGCTTCGGGCCTGCAGTACACGATCATCAAGGAGGGGGACAGCAAGGCCCCGTCACCCTCGCTGAAGGATCGCGTCACGGTCCACTATCGCGGACGCCTGCTGGACGGCACCGAGTTTGACAGTTCCGACAAGCATCAACAGGCCGCGACCTTTCGCCTCGACAGCGTCCTCAAGGGTTGGCGTGAGGCGCTGCAGCTGATGAAGCCGGGCGCCCAATGGCGGGTATTCATTCCGCCCGAACTCGCCTATGGCGATAACACGCCGCAGTCCATTCCACCGGGTTCGATGCTGGTATTCGACGTCGAACTGGTCAAAGTGGAACCGCCTCCGGTCCTGAGCGCGCAGCCCGGGAAGAAGCCGCCGGCCGACAAGGCGACCGTCACGCAGCGGCCAGCAGGCTGAGCCCGCGCCCGGTACTCGTCAGGGGATCGGGTCAGGCTTCAGGGCACGACCCAGTCACTGTCGGGGACGATCCGCGGGCCGGAGTCGGCGGCAAAGCGCACGATGTACCCGCCTTTTGAAGCGAAGCGCTGTCCGGGGGCGAGTGTCAGGCGCGGGTAATAACCGGTGATCACACGGTGCTCGAGCATGGCTTCCAGCCGCTCGACCAGGTAGTCGCGCACGAAGGTGTCGACCATGTGAGTGAGCGTCTCGGAGAGCAGTCCACAGGCAAGGTACGTATCGGCCTGCACCTGCACGTCCGTGACCGGTACGTTGCGGATCCGAAACCACCCGAGCGGATAATCGACGCGGACGCGCCGCTTATCGGGCAGGTCGAAGGGGTACGCCATGCGCGCCGCCTTGTGCCAGGCAGCCGGGAGGGGAGCATTTTCCAGCCCCCCCATCAGTCCTGAGACCCAGATCCCCGCCACCCGCGCCGGCAGGGCGCCAAGGGCCGCCAGGTCCGGGGGCCGCAACCACAGCACCAGCCCCTCATCCGCGCGGACTTCCCTCACCGCCGCCGCGAGCTCCTTGCCGCCCGCCGCGCCACCGGGCGTCCGATTCACCACCTCGATGCCCTGCGCGCGCATTTGCGTCGCCAGCCGGCCGGCCGCCGCGGCGCCGACGTCGCCGAGGCGGTAAACCTGCACGAGGCGATGAATGGCCGGGTGAGCGGCAGCGCCCTGCAACTGGTGGGCGATGAGGTCGGCCTCCAGCAGCACGCCGCGCGAGAAATACAGCGAGTGAAAATCACTCTCCGCGACGACGGGCAGTTCCACGTTGGGAAACAGGCAGGGGATCTGTGCCGTCTCGCAGAAACGATGCACGGGCGCCCAGTTGTGGCCGCCGATCCCGGAGATCACGGCAAACACCGGTTCGGCCGCCAGGCGCTGGCGCAATTGCGCCTCCCAGCTGCCGGCCGGGCCCTTCAGTTCCCAGACGTGCAGTTCCCATCGGCGCGTCACCTTGAACATCTGCTTGCGGTAACTGTAGAGCCGCGGACTGACCGCGCGGGCATTGGCATTCTTTTCGGCGAAGTAGTCCTTGATCACCGCCAGCATCGCGTCGCGCTTCACCGGATCGGCATCCGGTGTGACGATCGTCGCAAACTGCAGCACGGTCTCGCTGACACCCGGGACGGCGATCACCGTGAGTTGCTGCAGATAAGCGATGAGTGCCGCCATCGACGCGTCATCCATCGCAAAACGCGGCATCAGCACGCTGAAGGGCTTGCCATCGACGCCGATCCCGTCGCGAATGGCACGGGCCAGGGTCTCCTCGGTGTATGGGGCACGGTAAGGCCGGGCACCCTCGACGTACGGCAGGTTGCGGTCCTCCCGATCGCCGGACTGCTGGTGGAACAGGAACTGGCCGGTGATCGGGGGGATGAAGCCACGACCTTCTGAAGCGCCCAGGCCACTGCGCCGGTGGCAATTAACGCAGGCGGCATCCCGGCCCACCACCGGCGCCCCGCCGGTGCGCTCGCCCCGCAGGGCCGCGCCGCCCACGAGCCGGCCGAATCGGTAGAGGTTTTCTCCAGCCGTAGGTACCGCGACCGGTGGCGCGTGCGCAGGCCGCTCGCGCGTAGCGGGCATGGCCAGGGGTATCAGGGCGAGGAGGGCGAGGGCGCACAGCGCAGCCCGCGCGCGGGCCCGTGGCGCGGCGCTCACGGGCGAACCGGATTCATCGGGAAGCGAGCAGGTCGTGGTATTCGTGCAGGAGCTGATCGGGGGTCACGAAGCCGTCGATGCGCATCCAGGGTTTCCCCGGTGCCGAGCGCAGCAGCGTCACGGGGGTATGGCTCATCTTGTCGCCGCGATAGGCGCCAAAGGCCTGTTGCACGGCGATGCTGGCGGAAACGGTACCCGTGTAATGCTGCCAGTCGGGACCGGCGCCGAATTTCCGGGCGTAGGCACGCAGGCGGGCCGGCGTGTCCTGCTCCGGATCGATGGAAATCGACACCAGGTGCACGCGGCTGCGGTTGGCGCCGAGCCTGGCCTGGAACTGGGTGAATGTTGCACTGGAAAGGGGGCAGGTGGTCTCGCAGGTCGTATAGATGAAATTCATCACGACCGGGCGCCCATCGTCGAGCTCCTTCGGCAGTAACACGCTGCGGCCGTTATCGCGCACCAGCTGGATCTTCGGCACGTGGTAATCCACCCAGGAAACGCCCACGTGATCCATGGCGCGGTGATCGACCGTGGTGTCTGACGGGGCGTTCCCGGCTTCGTCGGTCATGGCAGCGAAGCCGAGCGGGGCGCCTACGCCCATCAGTCCGCAAGCCAGCAATGCGAATCTCGACATCCGTCTACTCCTCAAATCGGCTCAACGCGCCGTAACCGCCGACAATTCTCGCACTTTCCCGCCAAAGCCGCGGCGCCCACTACCTTGCTGCAAGGGTGGCAGCCGGTCAAGGTAGTGGATCACCTGCCAGTTTACTTAAACCAAAATCTACAGGGTATTACCCACCCTGTCCGCTGTGTCTCCCGACTACGGTTCTGCGGCTCACCGCTGCATCCTGCGCACCACGGACGATTCAAGAGCAACGCATCAGGAAACCAATTCGGGAGGACCGCCAGAGCCTCGTACTTGCGAGAGCCGGCGATTCGACAGATCGAGACCAGGTCGCAACAAGTTCATGACTCAGTTTACAGGGTTCGCCGGGGGCACCCGTACACGCGTCTGCCGATGTCAGCAGGCGCCCTGATCGTCCACACCCCGGGAGATTTGAACGCGGCGCGCGCCAAAAGTTCGGGACGGAGGGTTTATGGTTAGCACACGAGTATTCGGAAGCGGTTTTGCGGCAATGCTGCTGGCCGTATTCGCATTGCCGGCGACGGCGCAGTCATTCAAGGTGCAGTGCCCCACGCACACCACCTTGCATCCACTGGTGGCGCCCACGGCAGAAAACCCCACCGGGGCCAACCCGCACATCAAGTGCCAGCAATTGGGCGGCGGGGATGGTTTCGCGACCATGGCCGACGGTACACAGACCTATATGTTCTCCTTCGGCCCGCTCTCGGGCCTCGGCAATATCGTGCACGGCCTGCCCGGAACGGTATCGGCCTCAGAGTACAACCAGAGCAACGTGGATCCCCTCAACGGCCCCGTGGACGCGGATGGCGTGCTCACGGCGGTCAAGATCGGCGCGCCTGACGGCGCCGCCTACACCTTCAATGGCGCCATCGGCCTGGTTCCGGATCCGAGCGCTGGCGGCGCGCTGACCGGCCACGTCGATCCGCGGCTGATCATGGACGTCGGTGTGATGAACGGCAATATTCCGGCTCCGATGATCGCGATCGACGAGGGCGATGAGCTGTTTCTCACGCTCACCAACGTCGGCATGATCATGCGCCCTGACCTGTTCGAGCAGCACACGGTGCACTGGCACGGCTACCCGAACGCCTCCTCCTTCTTCGACGGTGTGCCCGACGCCTCGGTGGCCATCAACATCGGCGGCAGCTTCACCTATTACTACCTGGCGCCCGAAGCGGGCACCTACATGTGGCACTGTCACATTTCGCCCCCCGAGCACCTGCAGATGGGCATGGTCGGCCAGCTCTACGTGCGGCCGAAGCAGGACTCAGCGAGCGGATCCCTCCGCGCTGCACTGCAGGCCGCGAACATCGCGGCGGCGACCTCGGGAACCGGGGAGAAGTGCAGCGACGTCCTGTGTGCCCTGCAGACGCCCCTGCCGCCGGCGAATGGCGCCACGGGTGGCGGCAAGTATGCCTACAACGATGGCGACGGCTCCACGGCCTACGACGTCGAGTATCCGATCCAGATGCACGGCTTCGACCCGAATTTCCACTTCGTCGGCATGACCTTCAATCCGGAGTCCTTCATCGACAACAAGGACAAGTTCTTCCTGCTCAACGGCCGCAGCTACCCGGATACGATCAACCCGGCGCCGCTCAGCACGCAGGCCACCGACGGCACGCCGCATTTCTCGCAGCCCCTGAACTCCATCATCAGCATGACGGCGGGCCAGCGGGCGCTGCTGCGGATCTCGGACCTCAACGTCACAGAGTTCCATACGCTCGCTTCGCTCGGCATCCCGATGCACGTGGTCGGCCTGAACGCGCGACTGCTGCGGGACATGGACGGCAACAACCTCGATTACTACACGAACTCGATCACGCTGGGCGGTGGCGAGACCATCGACGTGATCCTGGATTCCTGCCAGGTGCGGGCCACTGACGGCAGCTGCACGACGACGTACCCCACGGGCACGTACTACCTGTACACGCCTCAGCTCGATCACCTGTCCAACGATGCAGAAAACTTCGGCGGCATGATGACCGAAGTCCGGATTAACTAGGAGAGCAGCCATGCGCGACATGCAAAAATTCACCGGGCTGCTCGTACGAAGCGCGGCCGTCATCCTGGCCCCGCTGTTCGCCCTCAGCGTCAACGCGGCCGTGCCCGGCATCACCGGGCCGGTTTTCGACCTGGTCGCCGCGCCGGGATACATTTCCCAGCCGGACGGGCAGAGCGTTTATGCCTGGGGCTACGGTTGTTACACGGCACCCACGGGATTTGCCCCCGCGGCCATGCAGCCCGCCCAGGGCGCGAACTGTCCGGCACTGCAGATGCAGCTGCCCGGGCCGACTCTGATCGTGAATCAGAACGATATCGTCACGGTCACCCTGCACAACAATCTGCCGGCCGCAGCGGGTAACACATCGATCCTGTTCCCCGGATTCAGTGTGAGCGGCACCGGTGCGACCGGCGTACTCACCAGCGAGGCAACGCCGAGTGGGACCGCGACTTACACGTTCACAGCGACCACGCCGGGCACACACACTTATTACAGCGGCACGCAGGGCGACCTGCAGATTGAGATGGGCCTGTACGGCGTCCTGATCGTGTTGCCGACCGGCAGTGCCGGTACCCCGACCGGCTACACGCCGGCGACTGGAACCGCAGACACCTGCTTCGCGCTCGGGGCGAATGAGTTCCGCCTCGCCGCGATCGCCTACAACAACCCCCAGGCTTGCTACGATCGAGAGTACCTGTTCCAGTTTTCCGAAATGGATCCGGTGATTCACCGCCAGGCCGAAGAGCAGGTGCTGGCCGGCGCTGCGACGCTCAACGTCGTCACCGAGCCGTACAAGCCGGCCTATTACCTGATCAATGGCCGCTCCTTCCCGGACGACGCGGACCCCGCGTACGCCATGCAGTACCCACGCCAGCCCTACAACGGCAACCCGCACATGCACCCGGGTGAGCTCACCCTGCTGCGCGTGGTGGGCTCCGGGCGCGAGCAGCATCCGTTCCACGAGCACGGCAACCACGTCCGCGTGCTGGCACGCGATGGAAACCTGCTGCTCAGCCAGACAGCGGCGTCGACCAGTCTTGCGGGTCCGCTGCTGTTCACGACCACCACCACACCGGGCCTGGCGCTGGACGGCATCTTCGAGTGGACCGCCAAGGGCCTGAACTGGGACGTCTTCGGCCATACCGACGCCACGGATGCCGCCGAGCCCTGCCACCCGGACGCGAACGGCTACTACACCTCCGCCAGCACTCCGGCGGCCGTGCGTGGCGTGACGACGAACTACTACGAGTGGTGCGCCGATCACAAGAGTCCGCTGGAAGCACACCCCTTCGGGACGGTCGGTGCCGGTGGGCCGGTGACGCTGCCTGATCCGAACATTTTCGCCAACGGCCCCTGGTACGCGGGTAGCCCGTACCTCGGTCCGGACGCGACCGCGCGCGCCGTCGGTGCCACACCGATTCCCCCTTCGGGAACCATTGCAAACGATCCGGGTACCGAGGCGGGCTTTGCCTTCATGTGGCACTCGCATAACGAGCGCGAGATCACGACCAACAACATCTTCCCAGGCGGGATGATGATGATGATGTTGGTAGACCCCTGGGTTTACCCCATCAACGAAGCGAATTAGGGCGAGGAGAAATACGATGCGATCCACTATGTTCAAGGCGGGCCTGATCAAGTCGGCGCTTGCCCTATCCGCTCTCCTGCTCGCTAACGGTATGGCGATGGCGAGCACCGTTGCCCTCACCGCGGGCGCTACCGCCACGACCCTGCCCGATGGGCAGAGCGTGCCGATGTGGGGCTACGCTTGCGGCGCCACCTCCGCCGACGCCACCTGCACGGCCCCCAATGGGGCCGGGCAGAGCGTACAGACACTGACAAGTGGCTGGCAGGCACCGCTGATTACGGTCCCTGCTGGGTCGCTGACTATCACGCTGACCAACAACCTGACCTTCGGCGCCAACTCTGTTCCGACCTCCCTCGTGATCGTCGGACAGCTCGGCGGTGGCCTGGGCACAGACCGGGCGATGTTCCCGAGCACGGCCTTCCCGCATGCTGCGCAGGGCACGAGCTGGCCCCGTACGCGCGGTCCGGCCGATGCTTCAACATGCACCAGCCCGGATCCGCTCGCCCCCGGCGCGGCGGGCACCTTCTGTCCGCCCGCCCAAGCGGCGCGCGTGCGCTCGCTGGCGACGGAAGTGCCGGCGGGAACCTCGAACTCGACCCTGAACTGGCCGGCTCTCCGCCCCGGCACGTACCTGCTCGAATCGGGCACGGAGCCTTCGATCCAGGGCCCGATGGGTCTGTACGCCATTCTGGTCGTGACCGATCCGACCGCGGGGACCGCATATGGCACGGCCTTCGACAAGGACGTTGCGCTGCTGTTGAGCGAAATCGATCCGGTCCAGAACGCCGCCGTCACCCTGGCCGTGAATACCGCCGGCTTTGACGATACGCTGGTATGGAACGGTCAACCGACGCAGTGCGGTGACCCGGCGGTTCATACCTGCTATCCGCCCGCGGTTAACTACGCGCCGCTCTATTACCTGATCAACGGCGTGTCCTTCGACCGCCAGAACGTCACGCCCTATGTCGCGACCGTGCCCGCGGGCGCGGTGCAGAACAACGTGCTGCTGCGCCTGGTCAATGCCGGTCTGCGCATGCACGTGCCTTCAGTCGTCGGCGCGAGCCTGACGCTGCTCGCCGAGGACGGCAACAAGCTGCCGGGCAAGGCCCGAGTACAGAACGAAGTGCTCCTCGTCGCCGGCAAGACCTATGACGTGGCCATCCAGCCCAAGCAAACCACTACCGGCACCTATGACGCCGCCAATTACGCGGTGTTCGACCGCGCACTCGGCATCTCGACCAGCGGCCAGCCCGACGGCGGCATGCAGGCTTACATCCAGGTCAACGGAGGGGTGGCAACGGCCGCTGCGCCGACGGTGACTGCACCGGCGAAGGCCTATTATTGCGTGGCCGGAACGCCCCTGGTGGTGTCCGACTCCATTCTGGGGCTGATCGGCGGTGCGACCGGCGCGAACGGCGTGGCGCTCACCTTGTTTACGGCGAACAACGCTGCGGACACCTTGTCGCTCCAGTCGAGCGGCACCTTCACCTACTCGCCCAGCGCCGCCACCAACACAAGTTGCGGCGGCACCATTGCCTATTCGGTGAATGGTACGGTTCCGGCGACTGCCTTGATCACGCAGTGTGACAACACCTCAAGTTCCGGCTGCACGTCGCTGGCCCCATCCAGTTCACGAGCCCCGTGGCGTCGCGCTACGCCTCTCCGCCGCCCGGCGTGCTCGCCGGCGTCACCTCGAATACCAGCGGGTACCCGCTGAGCGCGGTGGTGCCTGCCAGCCCGACGGCTGGGGTAACCCAGAATCCGGACGGATCGTTCATCGTGACCAGTGCCGCTCCCGCGGCCACTTGCCCGACGCTCGTTCCCGCCTTACCCGCCGGCACAAGCTGCGTGGCCTTCGCCTATCAGTTGCAGACCTCGCAAAACGTGCCGAGCAACACCTCGACCGCAACCGTCATCTTTCTCCCGGCATCGAACCTCACCGTCAATGTGAAGGACGCGAAAAACGGCGTGGCCATCGATGACTACCGCTGGATCATCGAGGAAGACAAGACTTTCTGGATTGATCCGAAGTGCCAGCTGAATGTGATGCCGCGGCCGCTGGACTCAAACGGCCGGGCCTGCCCGGGTCTACCGGTTGAGAGCCTCGGTTACAACTTCCACACGGCGAATATGCCCGTCGTGGCACAGGGCTGCACCGGCCCGATCTCGTGCGAGTCCGGGCAATTGCTGCCGATCGCGGGTGTCGATACGCCCGTGGCCTGCGACGTCGGCAACGGCGCCTGCCGTACGAGCGCCGCGCAGAAGGATCAGGTGATGCCCGGTGCGGTGTACCTCGATCCGCTCAAGCGCTACTTCATCTCGGTACTGCCCGGTGATGGCATCAACACGACCATCGGTGGTGCGGGCGGACCGCATGCCGACGGCTCGTTGTTTGACATCGCGGTGGATTGCGGTCCTTACGACCCGGGCAACCCGCTGTGGCAGGCGGGCAACCTCGGCGATGTCAATGGTGTGACGGCGCTGTGCGGTCACGCCATGGGCGGCGCGCCGATCGCGGTGGCCAACGGCGTGGGTACACGTCCGGCCGCCAACATCAGCCTGCAGGAGACCCCGCTGCCGACCTCCAAGATTTCGGTGTTCGTGTTCGAGGATGACTACCCGCTGAACGGCGAGAACGATGCCGGCGGTGGCGTGGACGTCATTGCTCCGAACGAGCCGGGGCTCGGCGGCTTCAACCTCGAGATGTTCGACCAGGCCGGCGGCCTCGGTGACGCCACCGGGCAGATCACCTACGACATGTTCAACATGCCGGTCTCGAATTCCCTGGTGGGCACGATCGACCCGATTTCCGGGCTCAATGCCTGCCCGACGACCGCCCGCAAAGATGGGCTGGTCGGCATGATCCCGACCTGCCCGCATTTCGAGTCCGATGGCGTGACGGAATCTCCGCTCGCCGGTCAGGCCGTCATTGCCAACCTGTATCCGGGACTGTACGAAGTCTCGGCGACGCCCGCGGCCGACCGCATTGCGGCGGGTGAGGAGTGGCTGCAGACCAATACGCTGGACGGCGGCAAGCAGCACGAAGCGTTCATCAAGCCCAACGAGCCGGGCTACTTCCAGGAGTTCGGGCCGGGCGGTTTCCATATCGCCATCGGCTTCGCGCGCCCGGATATCATCAACGCGCGGCGGCACATCGCCTCGGGCCCGGACGCCGGCAAGGGCATCTGCGACCCGCAGCACCTCGTATTAGGTGTGAATGAGGGCGGCGGCGGCCTGTCCTGCACCGCCAACCTGACGGTGCAGGTCACGGCCACTCACATGAGCCGTACGCCCGATCAGCGCGTCTACAGCAGCGAGACCTTCGACACCTACGGGTTCACGTCCTGCTACGTCGGTATTGGGCCGCAGGACGGCGCGGATTTCGCGTTCGCCAAGTGCCAGCCGGACGGTACCGCCACCTTTACCGGCATCCCTGCCGGCGACTGGAAGCTCGCCGTATTTGACCAGTGGAACGATCTGATGCTCGATGGCCTGGTCGCGCCCGTTACGGTCGACAGCAGCGGGACCACCAGAGTGATCCCCGTGACGCAGTGGCGCACGAACCTCTCCACCAATACGTATTTCGACGCCAACGGCAACGGTCTGCGCGATTCCAACGAGACCGGGTTGGCGCTGCTCGCGACCAACATTCGCTACCGCGACGGCAGCTACGGTTTCTTCAACAATACCGATCTGCAGGGAGCGGCCGGCTTCAACGAAGTCTTCCCCTTCATGAGCTGGCTCGTGGTCGAATCCGACACCACTCGCTTCAAGTCCACCGGCACGCACGTCGTCTATGACGCCGGCGGTCCGGTCGATTGCACGAACCCGAATGGCGCGGCCACGCCGCCGCCTTGCACCGGTATCGCTGCCAACGTCGCGAGTACGACGGAAGCTGTTTCCCTGCCGGACAATCTGCGAGTCCCGGGCGCGGTGTATTGCGCCGACGCCGATTGCAGCGCACAGGATCGACTCTCCTATCCGACCGGCGGTGGCGCCAACGGCTCCACCGGGCGCATTGATCCGCCGTGGGCGAATACCGAGGGCTGGCAGGGCCTGCTTGGCCAGACCACCTACATGGATTTCGGGCGCCTGCCCTTTGCTCCGGGCGAGAACGGTGGCATCAAGGGCCACGTGATCTACGCCTCGACGCGGCCGTTTGACGACCCGTCCCTCTCGCTCCAGCTCAGCTGGGAGCCGGGCGTGCCGCACGTGACGATCAACCTCTACCAGGAAAAGACAGCCGCGGACGGCACCAAGACGCTGCAGCTGGCCGATCACACGACGACCTCGAGCTGGGACGACTGGGCGCAGGGTTTCCGTTCCGACGGCATGCCCAACATGAACTGCCCGGGCCAGGACGCCAGCAGCCCATTCTTTGCGACCCTGGCGAACAGCAAGCAGTGGCTCGACCCGAGCAATCCGAAGACGCTGTTGCCAAACAGTTCGCAGTTCAAGTGCTACGACGGCTGGTCGCAGCTGAACCAGGCGCAGCCCGCGCCCTACGACGGCATGTACAAGTTCCCGAGCGTCACGGCGCGTGACACGGGCACGGGCAAGCAGAGCGGCACGAACTGCAGCGTCTGCGTGCCGAAACCGGTTGACCCCGCGCTGGGAGCCAATGACTACGAAGCCGGCGCCCCGATGCTGCCGGCGGGCCGTTACGTCGTCGAAGTCATCGTCCCCACCGGCTTCGAGCTGGTGAAGGAAGAGGACAAGAACATTCTGCTCGGCGACGTCTACATCGGGCCGGTGACGACGCAGTTCGCCGGTCTGGGCGACATCTACATCATGCCCGACCAGGCGGCCGTGGCTGCGCACTACAATGGCAACAACCCGGGTTCGCTGAACCTGACCAACAATATCGGTGCCACGCCGCGCCACGAGGGCGACACCGGCAGCATCGAGTCCTTCTGGCCCTGCGTCGGTACGGAACGCGTCGTACCTGAACTCAACAGCCTGTACCCGGGCGGCGGGCAGGCCGCGCCTTTTGCCGGTGCAACACGGCGCCTGTGCGATCGCAAGGAAGTGATACTCGAGGACCAGGCCTCGGTCCTGGCGAAATTCTTCATCTTCAGCTCGACGCACGTCGCCGGTCATTTCACCGGCTCGATCACCAACGATTTCGCGGCGGAATTCGATCCGTTCTCGCCCCAGTTCGGCGAGAAGTTTGGTCCGCCCAATCTGCCGGTCGCACAGCGTGACTTCACCGGCAACGAAGTGGCCCGTGTCTATTCCGACCAGTGGGGCCTCTACGACGGTCTGTACTTCTCCACTTACGGCGTCAATCCGCCCAATCCGACCGGCTACGTCCCGCAGATGTCCATCGCCTGCATGAACGATCCGGGTCCGATCGCGAAGACCGACAGCCTGGGTCAATTCCTGAGCGGAACGTCCGTCGTGGCAAGCGCCGACCTGGCCGATAAGGTCACCGATCCGGCGTACAACCCGGCCTACAGCAATTTCTGCTACGAGACGGCGTTCATGCCGGGCACCACCGCCTACATGGACACCCCGGTCATCCCGACCATGGCGTTTGCGGACGGCTACAACCTGCCGGACAGCGAATACCCGGATGCGACGCCGGCTATCGCCAGTGTCGTGGGCAGCGACGGTGTTGCCGGCCCCTGGGTCAGTGGTGATGTGGGTCACTCCCTGACCATCACCGCCCTGGGCGACAAGGTCGTGCAGAATCCGAACTACTCCGGACCCAATGCGGCGACCGCGCCGTACAACCAGAAGACTATTACCCGCCACTACGGCTTTGGCGCCACGAAAGGAACCGTGGCGATCGGCGGCGTAACGGTACTCCCGGCCAACATCACGAGCTGGAGCGATACGGCGATTGCCGTGAACGTACCGGCCGGCGTGCCGAACTGTGCGCTCCAGCAGCGCAACCAGCCGGCCGCCCGTTGCGGTGAGCTCGAGATCACCGCCGCGAACGGCAAGCGCTCCATCGACACGGTCACCGTCACGATCGGCGGCAAGGCACCGTGGGTCGTATCGCCCACGGGGGTCACCCCTCCGACCGCGGGCGATACCATCCGAGATTACAGCGCGAACTTCGGTCGCTTCTTTGCCAACCCGCTGCAGATCGCGCTCGACAGCGCCACGCCGGGCGACCTGGTCATCGTCACCCCGGGCGTCTATCGGGAAAACCTCCTGATGTGGAAGCCCGTGCGCCTGCAGGGCGTGGGTGCGGCCTCGGTCACCATCAACGCGGATGCACATCCCGCGGGCAAGATGGATCCATGGCGCCGACAGGTGAACTGCGTGTTCGGTCTGACGATCGACGGCACGCCGACGCTGGACGCCAACAACAAGACGATCGATTTCGATCGGACGGGTAAGTACACCTGCCCCGATGAAATGTATCTGCGCGCTGACCGCATCCCCTTCGAGGGCTTCGTCGGTTGGGATGCCTCGAGCAACGGCAATCTGGCGCAGGTGCTGCAGGAGCCCTCGCTGATGGGTGCCTATGAAGGCGCCGGCGTCACGGCCACCGGCCGCGGCATTCGCGTGCCGGCCGGCAGCACGGATCTTTGGGGCCAGGTCACCGGGGCGGGCACGTTCCCGGACGGGAGCACCTACCTGTCGAACAACATGACGAACTGCTCGGTGAGCCGGGCCAGGTCGCTGTACGACTACGGTACCGCCAACTACATGTGCAATCCGTCGCGCATCGACGGCATCAGCATCACCAACAGCTCGCAGGGTGGCGGCGGCGTCTTCCTGCACGGCTGGAACCACAACCTGGAGATCGCCAATACCCGTATCTACGGCAACCACGGCACGCTCTCGGGCGGCGTGAACCTGGGCAATGGCGAGACGCCACCCCTGTATACGAACGACGGCACGATCTGCGGCGCCGGCGTGACGCCAGCGCCGCTGTGCCCGCCGTTTGGCCCCGGCACTGCGGTCCCCGTCGTGGTGCCGAACGGTGCAATTCCGTTCCAGCTGAACGTCCGGCTGCACGTGCACCACAACTCGATCACCGACAACGCCTCGATCGGCGACGCCCTGTTCTCGGGCACGCCCTCGGGCGCCGGCGGCATCACGGTCAGCCCGGGTGCCGACGCCTACGTGCTCGATCACAACTGGGTCAGCGGCAACCTGAGCACGGGCGACGGTGGCGGCATCCAGCACATCGGCCTGAGCTTCAACGGTGCGATCAGGAACAACTGGATCCTGTTCAACCAGAGCACCAACCCGACGCTACCCACCAATGGTGGTGGGCTGTCGATCGTCGGTGCCAGCGGGGATCGCACCCTGCCCAACGGCGTGGAATGCGGTACCGCCAGCGACGTCGATTGCCCGCCGGGCATCGGCGATGGCATCGGCTCGGGTAACGTGGTCGATTCGAACCTGATCATGGGTAACAGCGCCGAGAGCGGCAGCGGCGGCGGATTGCGCCTGCAGCAGCTCAATGGCGTCGAGGTGAGCACCTTCCCGACCCAGTCGGGTCGCTGGTATGCCCTCAGCGTCACCAACAACATCATCGTCAACAACGTCGCCGGCTGGGACGGTGGTGGCGTGTCGATGCAGGATGCGCTGAAGGTGACCCTGATCAACAACACCATCGCCTCGAACGACGCGACGGCCTCGGCGGGCGCGCTCTTCAAGACGCTCGGCGCGATCAACTCGTCGGCGCCGCCGGCGGGCTGCAATCCGAATCCGGACCCGAATGGAACCCAGGATCCGAACTGCCTGTTGCGGGATGCTCCGCATGATCCGCAGCCGGCCGGCCTGGTCACCCAGGCGAATACGCCCAACCTGATCGCCTCCCTGCCGGCCAGCGTGATCTGCCCGACGGCGGGTGGCTACCCGTACAGCGCCGCCAACAATGGCAACTGCCGCTCGGTATCGCTGCCGATCATGAAGAACGACCTGTTCTGGCAGAATCGCACGTTCCGTGTCGACATCGTGAGCCGGGGCAGTGGGCTGCAGACGCAGCAGAATCTGGTCGCCCTGACGCCAGCGCTGGTGCAGACGGCTACGGGCAGCTGCGAAAGCGGCGCCAACTACTGGGATCTGGGCGTACGCCTGGACGACCAGGCGGTGGCCGATGGCGCTGCGCCAGGCAGCGCGGTGCTGACACTGGTCAACTCCACGCTGACGGATAATGCACATCCCCGCGTGACCGGTTCGGGCAACCAGGTGCCTGCAAGCACGCCCGTCGTCGCGCAGTTCTGCAACGGTGCGCGCGTGCCGCCGGAAAATTGCGGCAATGCCCTCGATCCGACGACCTGCAGCGGGTACAACGCCCCGCCGGGCCGTTCGGAGACCACGGGCCTGAGCCCGCTGTTTGTGTTCAACGGCATCACGCCGGCCGCGACGGTCGATGAAGGCCACAATTGGCTCAACCTGACCTACGGACCGCTGACGATGACGCGGGTCACGGCCGTCGGCCCGACGGCGGTGGAACAGATGGTGGCCACTGCGGCCGTGGGCGCCGCGGGTGGCGCCTACTCCCCGGCGACTCCGGACTTCAACTTTGGCGTGGGCCAGAGTGCCGGTGCGCCCGACCATGACTACTTCAATATGCCCCGGCCTTTGACCAACGTCACCGTCGGCGCGGTCCAGTTCACCGGTCCTCCGGGAACGGCGGACCTCGCGGTCAGCAAGACCGACGGGGTGAGCAGCATCCCGCGCAGTACGGCGCTGACCTATACGATCGTTGTGACGAACAATGGTCCGGATGCAACCACTGGCGCGCTGGTGACCGACAACCGGCCGGCACAGATCACCAGCGCGAGCTGGAACTGGACCTGCACGGGTGCGGGCTGCGGCGCGTTCAACAATTCCGGCGTCGGCAACATCAGCAAGTCTCTGGGTACGCTGGCGGCAGGTGATTCCGTGACCCTCACCGTGAATGGCACGGTGACCGGAAGCACGACTGTCGCGCCCAATGGCAGCTCGCTGACGAACACCGTCACGGTAACGCCTGCCAGTGGCACGACCGATACGAATCTGGCCAACAACACCGCGACGGACACGGATACGGTCCGTGCGCGGGCTGCGGACCTGTCGATCACCAAGACCGACGGCGCGACCAGCGTGTCGCGCGGCCAGACGGTGACCTACACCGTCGTGGTCGCGAATGCGGGTCCCGATACGGTAACCGGCGCTGTCTTCCTCGATCCGAGGCCGGTGACTAACGCGGCCGGCAATGCGGTGGGGATCACCTCGGGTACCTGGAGCTGGACCTGCGCCAATACGGTCGGCACCGGCTGCGGTACGATCCTGACTGGCACCGGCTTGAAGATCCTCTCGGCCATGGCGCCGGGCGACTCCGTGACCTTCACGGTGAGTGGGACGGTGAGCCCGACTACGGCCGGGTTCCCGGCGTCGGGTGCCACTTTGACCAACACCGCCCTGGTGACGCCGTCGCTCACCACGCCTGATCCGAACCTGGCTAACAACTCGGCCACGGATGTGGACACGGTCGATATCCGTACCGCGTCGCTGACGGGGACGGGCGGGTTCGGCAGCGGCCAGGTCGCGGCGACCACCGCGGCCCACACGTTCACGTACACGAACACCGGCAACGTGCCGATTACCGTGAGCACCGTGACGATCGGCGGGGTGAATCCGTCGAACTTCCTCATCACGAGCAACGGCTGTGTCGCGGCGACTCTGGCGCCGAGCGCGACCTGCCTCATCGACGTCGCCTTCAGGCCGAACACGACGGGTGCCCGGGCAGGGACCCTCACTGTGACGGACAGCGTCCCAGGGGCGACCGCGCAGAGCATCGCTCTGACGGGCACCGGTGTGGCGGCGGCGGCGACGCTGACAGGCACGACGGCATTCGGAAGCGCGACGGTGGGCACGCAAACGGCGGCCCAAACTTTCACGTACACGAATACCGGCATCGGGTCGATCACCGTCAGCAGCGTGACGCTCGGGGGAGCCAATCCGGCGAGCTTCGTCATCACCAGCAACGGCTGTGCGGCGGCGACACTCGCGGCCGGCGCTTCCTGCTCGATCGACGCCGCGTTCAAGCCGGCTGCGGCGGGCGCCCGGAGTGCCAGTCTGACCGTGAGCGACGCGGCCGGCGGGGCGACGCCCCGGTCCCTCACCTTGAGCGGCACCGGCACTTAAGGGACCGGTCGCCCATCGGACGGGTTTTCGCTGATAAGATAGATGCGGCCTGCGGACTCGACGCAGGCCGCATCGCTCTAAAGCGGATACGATGAACAGCACGGCGCGGGTGGAGCGGATCCAGACGCAGGTCTCGGGAAGGCTGAGACTGAGAAACGGCCTGGCCTTGGCCATCGGCTGCCTGCTGCTGGGGCCACTGGCCGCGGCGGCTGACGATCCGACGGACAATGATGCATCCCCTTCCGCTGCCGTTACGCCGCTCGCGCCTGCGCGCCCGGCGACGAGTCGGATTCCGAGGCCCCGGGTCGAAGACCGCGTCGCAGCACTCACGAAGGCCCTCAATCTCGACCCTGCGCAGCAGGGGCGGTTGACGAGGTTGCTGGAAAGCCGGCGCGAGCGGATCGGCAAGGTCTGGAACGACCCTACGCTGCCGGCCGCCTACCGGATCAGCGCGACCAGGGCGATCGAGGACAATACGGCCGACCAGATCCGCGCCTTGCTGAGCGAGGAACAGAAGAAGAAATACAATCCGTCGCGGCCGCCGCACAAGATGGGGCCGGGTGCCGATGAGCCCAGCGTGGAGGACTGGATGAAGGCGACACAGCAGCCGGTGCCGCCGGCCGGGCATTGAGCCGACCAAGTCACAGACGGAGACGCCCGCGGGGCGTAAGGTGAAAGGATGAACGCCACCAGGATCCCGGCCAGGGGTACCACCCTGCTCGCAGCGCTATTGATCGGAGGCAGTTTGGCGAGCGCTGCGGCTGTGCCCGCCGGAGCGACCGTGCCGCCGGCGAGCGTGCACAAGCCCACCAGCTTCAAGGGCGTCAAAATGACCCAGCGGGCCATGATCTACTACATGGCCGCCTGGGGCATCGACAGGCTGCAGGTGCACTATACGGCCTCGGGCAACCTGATCCGCTTCAGCTACCGCGTCGCCGATCCGATACTGGCGAAACCGCTCGGTGATGAGAGGGCGGTACCCTATCTGTACGGACAGCGCAGCCGCGCGATGCTGCAAGTACCGACCATGGACAAGGTCGGCACCCTGCGCCAGGTGGGTGTCCAGCAGGCGGGCATGGAGTACTGGATGGTGTTTTCAAACAAGGGCGACCTGGTCAAGCGGGGCGATCGCGTCAATGTGATCATCGGTACCTTTCATGCAGACGGGTTGATGGTGGAATGAACGCGCGCGCGGCAGCCGGACTTGTGACGGGACTTGCCGCGGTCATGGCCGTGGCGAGCACGGCGCTGGCGCGTTCCGAACTCACGGTACCGCAGATCATCGAGAGAAATGCCAGCGCCCGCGGGGGCCTGGAGGCCTGGCACAAGATCCAGACGATGGCCTGGGTTGGACATGTCGAGAGCGCCAAGCTCCCGGGCAAGAATATTCCCTTCCTGCTGGAACAGCAGCGCCCCAACCGCACCCGTTTTGAGATCGCCGCGGAGAATCAGAAATCGATTCGTGCCTACGACGGACGCAAGGGCTGGAAATTGCGCCCGGGCAGCAACGGCACCCCCGAGCTTCGAGCCTTTACGTCCGATGAACTGAGCTTTGCCCGCGGTGCGCAGGTCATCGACGGGCCGTTGATGGAGGATGTGGGCCAGGGTGGCGTGGTGACGCTCGGGGGCGTTGATGAAGTCGACGGACACCGGGCCTACGCCCTGAACGTACAATTGCCCTCGGGCACGCATCATCGGGTGTGGGTCGACACGCAGAGCTTTCTCGAGCTCAAGTACGAGCGGGAATTTCGCGATTCCCAGGGCCAGAGCGCCGTGACGGCGGTGTACTACCGCAATTATCACTCTTTTGAAGGCTTGATGATGCCAGTGGTGATAGAGTCCAGCGCGGCAGCAGCCGTGGATGCGAACAGGATGGTGATCGAGCGTGTCGCACTGAATCCGCCCCTGGACGGGCAGATTTTCGAGGCGCCCAGGGTGGTCGTGCCCAAGCACCATGGCGTCACCGTCGACACGCGGGATTCGCAGTCGGCGGAACCATTCAACTAGCAGTCGCATCGGAGAGTGGAAGCTCACCAGCCGCAGGGCCAATCGCTACCGTCACATCAGGAGTCTCGAATATGTTGAACCGCACAGCGCTCGCCAGAATTCTCGTCAGCGCCCTATGCATGCCCTGCCTGGCGATGGCGGCGCAATCCGTCGCGTTGGCGCCCATGAGCGCCGCCCAGATCGTGGACAAGAACGTCGCCGCGAGGGGCGGGCTGGCCGCCTGGCATGCGGTGCAGACCATGTCCTGGAAGGGCAAGATGGGTGCCGGCGCCACCACCTACGAAACCGTGTCGCAGGGAGGCAAGCTGCAGACCAAGCAGAGGGAGGAGGCGCAGCTGCCCTTTACGCTGGAATTCAAGCGGCCGCTCAAGACGCGGATCGAGATCGAGTTCAACGGACAAAAAGCCGTGCAGACCTACGACGGAACCGCAGGCTGGAAGCGGCGTCCCTACCTCAACCGCACCAACTGGGATCCCTACTCGGCCGACGAACTGCAGAAGGCGGCCGCCGCGCCGGGTATCGACGGCTTCCTGATCGATGCGGCGGCCAAGGGCGCCAGGGTCGAGTCGGAAGGCACTGAGAAGGTCGAAGACCACGCCGCCTACAAGCTTAAAGTGACACTCAAGGATGGGCAGGTCAGGCACGTTTGGGTGGATGGCCAGACCTTTCTCGATCTGAAGGTAGACGGCGATCCGCGCAAGCTTGACGGCAAGCCTCACAAGGTCGAGATCTACACCCGTGATTTCAAGTCGGACCAGGGCCTCATGATCCCGCATGTGCTGGAAACTGTTGTGCAGGGCGTCAAGAAGACGGAAAAGATCGTCATCGAGAGCGTCAAGATCAACCCGCCTCTGGATGACAGCCGTTTCACTAAATCATGAACCCTCAATCTGCCAGGCGATGCGCGTTTGGCGCCCAGACCTTCCAGTGCACTCGGTTGACCAGCAGCTGGGAGGACTGAGACCTCGTGGCACGCGGCGTTTCAAACACGGGCACACCCAAGGCCCTCGCCGTGGCGAGAGCCGGGAACAGCGAAGGTGAAATCGCCGGCGAGAGGCTGGCGGACGCGGAGGCGGTGAAACGCCTCACGCTGCTGCTCGTGGACGATCATGCCATCCTCCGGGAGGGCCTGCGCGCGCTGCTCGAGCTCGAAAATGACCTCGAAGTCGTCGGCGAGGCGAGTACTTTCGAGCGGGCACTCGAGTGTGCCGTCCAATTGCAACCGGACGTCGTGCTGTCGGATATCGGACTGCCCGGGAAGTCGGGCCTGCTGCTGGTCCGCGAACTGCGCAAAGTGTGCCCGGCCACGCGCATCGTGCTGCTCACGGCGCACGGCACGGAGGAATACATCCGCGCCGGGCTGGACGCCGAGGCCGACGGCTATGTACTCAAGGATTCGGGGCACGGCGAATTGCTGGCGGCCATTCGCACAGTCGCCGCTGGAAAGCAGTATCTGTGCAATGCGGTGTCCTCGCTGGTGCTGGCGACCTATCTGCATCGCGGCGCGCGCGGTACTGCCAAGGATCCCTTGAGTGGGATCACCGGGCGCGAGCGCCAGGTGCTCACCCGCATCGCCTGCGGGCATTCCAACAAGAACGTGGCGCGGGATCTCAATCTCAGCGTCAAGACGATCGAAAAGCATCGCGCCAACCTGATGCGCAAGCTCTCTTTGCACAACGCGGCGGACATCACCCGCTTTGCGCTCAATCACCATCTGGTCGCAAGCGAAGGCCCGGACTCCCTGGCCGCCGAAGGCCTGCCGGCCCGAACGGCCCGCTGAAGGCCCCAAAGCGCACGGCTGCCGGAGCGCCTCCCTTTCGTGTCGGCCTGGCGCTTGCCCACTAACCCTCGCCACGCCCGGCGGTAGGCGCAGGAGCGGCAGCACCCATGAAACTGAAAATGACAACGGCACTGGCGGCCGTCGTGGTCGTCGGCTACGCGATCGTGGTGCCGTTCCTGTACTACAGTCTGAGCGGTGTCATCCAGCGCAGCCACGAACAGCTGTTTGTGCGAAACGTGCGCACTTTCGCCAGGCTCCTCGCCCAGCAGGCCGAGATCGGGGCCGTGCTGGAATCGGCGGAGCGGACCCGGAAACTGCTGGATACGGTGGTGGTGAGCGGTGACGGCGTCTTCGCCGAGCTGCATGGTGATTCGGGCGTGGTACACAGCGATTTGAGCAAGTCGGGTCTGCGCTTCCCGTTGCGGCAGGACCTGGTCTTTGGCCAGGACGACGACGACGTCTATTTCACCCGCACGCCCATCGAACACAACGGCCATCGCTACGAACTGGGGCTGGGTTTTGACGAACGCCCGACCTTGCTGGCCGTGGCAAGCGCCAAGCAGCGCTTGCTCTGGACGCTGGGCGCCTATCTTGGCCTGTCCATGATTGGCGCGCTGGTGCTGGGCTACGTGCTGTCGCGCCCGCTGCGGCAACTGCAGCGGGCGGCGCGGGAAATCGCGACCGGCTCCCTGACGCAGAGCCTGCGGCTGCAGACGCCGGTCGGGGAGATCAGCGACCTGGCGGAGGACTTGCACCGCATGCGCGATGAACTGGTGGGCACCAGTGAGCGGCTGCGCGTCCAGATGCAGGCCCGCGAACTGGCAGAGCGGAACCGCGCGCAACTCGAGCAGCGCCTGCAGCATCGCGAGCGATTGGAGACGGTAGGCACACTGGCGGGCGGAATTGCGCACGAGTTCAACAACACCCTGGTGCCGATCATTCTGCTCACGGAGATGGCGCTCAAGGTGCAGCCGGTGGACAGCACGACCCGGGCCGATCTGCAAACGGTGCTGGCTGCCGCTCGCCGGGCCAGCGGACTGGTCAGGCAGATCCTGACTTTCAGCCGGGAACTGGACAGCCTGAAGCTGGAACCGGTGGACCTGCGCGAAGTGGTACACGAAGGGCTGCGACTGTTCCGGCCATTGATCTCGCCCAATACGCAACTGACGGTGCGGCTCGCAGAAGGTTGCCCGCGTGTCATTGCGGATCAGGGTCTGGCCCTGCAGCTCGTCATGAATCTGTGTACGAACGCCTACCAGGCCCTGCCGGGTGGTGCGGGCGAAGTGGCCATATTGTTGGCAGAAGTACGTGGCGAAACTGGCCCGCAGGTGGAGCTGCAGGTGCGGGACACTGGGCAGGGCATGGACGCCGCGACTGCGGCGCGCGTCTTCGCGCCGTTCTTCACCACACGCGAAGTGGGGGAGGGCACAGGGCTCGGCCTGTCGGTCGTGCACGGCATCGTGCAGAGTTTCGGTGCCACGATTTCGGTCCACAGTGAGCTCGGCAAGGGCAGCTCTTTTCAGGTGCTGTTTCCGCTCCCCGCAGCCAGCAACCGCTGAAAACAGCCCAGGAGATGGGTGGGCGGGTTGATGCGCAAGTCGTATCGATGAAGTTGAGTGCCGCGGGACTCCGATCGTTCAACACGCGGGATCGTGTGAGCGCCATCGCAGGCAATACGGTATCAACCGTACTGGCGCGCACCGGCGCGTGAGGCGGGCTCCGCGTCGCAACGCGCTGATGTCATCACGCGAGTTCCATTGATTCATTGGCAGCGGCTTGCTCGCGACCCGTGCGCTGGCGCACGACGAGCACAGTAGCGACCGCGTTAATCCCAACGCGGCCGCTAACGCGCAGCGACCAGGTTAAACATAATAAATTGGAACTCGCGGGCTGCGAGTGTGCGCGACCGCGCGTTTCCACTGCACGCCGCACCCGACTACGGTATTCCCTACGCCGAATCTGCGGCCTTGCCCACCACATTCGTTTTCGCGGGAAGCGCATCTTTATGCGCGAGCGCCACCCTCGTCCGACGCGCAGGGAGTAGCGGATGAAGGTGACGCTCCGGTGGAGATCGTTTAGGGAAGGAAGAAAGAACTCGCATGTCCACAAAGAATTATTTTTATGCCGCACCGTGCGTCGGGCTCTCGCCCGCCGCGCGTACGTCTGTCTGGATGGAGGCCGTATGTTGAATCTAGCGAAATGCCGTCTCGTCGCCTGGTTCGCTCCGCTCATGCTGGTCGCGGGTATCGCGCCGGTGCATGCGCAGGCGTTCAAGGTGCAGTGCCCCGAGACCACAATCACACATTCCACGGTGGCAACATCCGCCAACCCGGTCGGCGGCTCGATCAAGTGCCAGCAGATCTCGGGTGGCGACGGTTACGCCACCATGGCTGACGGTACGCAGACCTACATGTTCTCCTTCGGCCCGCTGTCGGGAATCAGCGATATCGCCAAGGGTCAGCCGGGAACCCAATCCCAGGCCGTCTTCATGACACCCTTTGATCCGACCGCCGCCGCGGGCACCGCCGCCTCGAATGGCGCCGTGGGCATCGTGCCCGATCCGCAGGCAGCAACCGATCCGGTGTGCGCCGGCGCGACCCCGCCCAGCTACTGCACCACCGGGATGAACGGACATGTCGATCCGCGCCAGATCATGGACGTCGGCGTCATGAACGGCAACATTCCGGCCCCCATGATGGCCATCGATGAGGACGACGAATTCTTCCTGACGCTCACCAACGTGGGCATGATCATGCGGCCCGACCTGTTCGAGCAGCACACCGTCCACTTCCACGGCTATCCGAACGCGTCCGGTTACTTTGACGGCGTGCCCGATGCCTCGATCGCGATCAACATTGGCGGCAGCTTCACGTATTACTACCTCGCGCCGGACGCGGGCACCTACTTCTGGCATTGCCACATCACACCGCCCGAGCATCTGCAGATGGGCATGGTCGGGCAGCTCTATGTGCGGCCGCGGCAGAACCGGGTTCCGGTCAGCGGCAATCTCCATGACGGACTGGTCGCCCAGCAGGCCGACCTGCGCACGGCTTCCAACTGTGCCAGTGACATTCTCTGTTCCAGCCCGGTTCCGGCGGTTGATAGCGGTGCGACACGCGCCGCTACCGGCCTGTACGCCTACAACGACGGCGACGGTTCCACGCACTACGACGTCGAGTATCCGATCCAGATCCACGGTTTCGATCCGAACTTCCACTTTGTCGGCATGACCTTCAATCCGGAGCCGTTCACAGACATGAAGGACAAATACTTCCTGCTCAACGGCCGCAGCTACCCGGACACGATCAATACCACGGGTTATTACGACGCCAGTCTGGGCGGTGGCAATTCAGGTTTTGTCGGCGCTCCGGCAGTCTCTACTGCGATGTACACGCAGGATTCAGATGCCGTGCAGCGCGCCTCGCAGCCGCTGTCATCGGTCATCAACATTCCGGCAGGGGGCAAGGCCCTGCTGCGCATCTCGGACCTGGACGTCAGCGAATATCAGACCCTGGCTTCGCTCGGCATCCCCATGCAGGTCATTGCCATCAATGCCCGCCTGCTGCGCGACGAGCAAGGCCACAACATGTATTACAACACCAACTCGATCACGCTGGCCGGTGGTGAATCCCTGGACGTACTGCTCGATGCAACGGACACGGCCAAGTACCCCGCAGGCAGCGTGTTGTACCTGTACACCCCACAACTTGATCACCTGTCGAACGACGCCGAGAACTTCGGTGGCCTGATGACCGAAGTGCACATCAATTAGGAGAGCCGCAGTGAGCCCGAACACCATAAGATTGTTTGCGATTCCGCGACTGCTCCCGGTGATGCTGGTGGCCGCGGCCCTGCTGCCCACCGGCACCGCCTACGCGGCGGCGCCCGGGATCTCGGACGGCAACGCATTTACGTTGACCGCAAGGCCCAACTACATAACTCAGCCCGACGGAGCGATGGTCTATTCCTGGGGGTACGGCTGCACCACAGCGGGTACCGGCCATACTTTCGCGCCGGCGGCCCCGATGAGCGGCCAGACCTGCCCCGATATGCAGGTTCCCGGGCCGACGCTCGTCGTGACCCAGGGCGTGACGTTTACGGTGACGCTCGCGAACGGCCTGCCTGCCGCGGCCGGCAACACCTCCATACTGTTTCCTGGCCTGCGGCTTGTGAGCGTGGCGGGCGGAACGCCGGGGCTGCTGACCCAGGAGGCCACTGCCGCCAGTGCGGTGACTTACACCCTGGTTGCCGACAGCCCGGGTACGCGCGCGTACTACAGCGGCACGCAGGGGGACCTGCAAGTTGAAATGGGCCTTTACGGTTCCGTGATCGCGCTGCCGGCGACGGCCGCGACCGGGTGCCCGCATCACAATCCCAGTGCGGAGGCTGCAACGGAGCCCGACTTCCGTCTGGGCAGCAGCGCCTACAGCATCACCGACAGCTGCTACGACCGCGAGTACCTGTTCCAGTTCTCGGAAGTCGATCCGCAGATTCATCAACAGGCCAGTGACCAGCTCGCCGCCATCAATGCCTGCGTGACGGCAGCCGCAGCCAACTGTGCAACGACGCTGGATGTGGCGACCGAGCCCTATCATCCGGCGTATTTCATGATCAACGGCCGCTCCATGCCCGATGACATGGACCCGAACTACGCCCAGCAGTATCCGCATCAGCCCTATAACGGCAATCCGCACATGCATCCGGGCGAACTGGTGTTGCTGCGGATCGTGGGTACCGGCCGCTGGCAGCATCCCTTCCACGAACACGGCAACCATGTGCGCATTCTGGCGCGCGACGGCAACCTGATCCTGACGCCGGATACCACCAGGCTTGCCGGGCCGCTGCTTTTCACGACCACGACGACGCCCGGTCTCGCGATGGACGGCATCTTCTACTGGACCGGCAAGGGCCTGAACTGGGACATCTACGGCCATCACGCCACGGCTGACAACCATGCCAATCCAGCCTGTGCGCCCGATGCCAACGGTTACTACACGAGCCTGAGCGGCGCCGCGGATAGCGCGCCGAACTATTACGAGTGGTGCCAGGATCACGACAAGGCGCTCGAGAAAGCGCCGTTCGGGGATGTCGGTGGCGGCGGTCCGGTCACGCTACCGGACGCGAATATTCTGACCAACGGCGCCTGGTACGGCGGCAGTGCCTACCTGGGTCCCGATGCCACCACCCGTGCGACCGGTCCGAACGGCACGACGCCGCCCTCGGGCACCATCGCTAACCCTCCGGGCAGCGAAGCCGGTCTGGCCTTCATGTGGCATTCGCACAATGAGCGCGAGATCACCACGAACAATATTTTCCCCGGCGGAATGATGATGATGATGCTGGTTGATCCCCGGGCATACCCGATTGACGATTCGAAGTAAGGGCGAGGAGAAACACAATGCGATCCAAGACACTCAAGGCGATCCTGGCACGTGCGGGGCTCGCGAGTACCCTTCTCCTCCTCAGTACTGGTGCGGCCTTTGCCCAGTCGGTCAGTCTGACCGCGGCCAGCACCGGTACGTTGCTCCCGGACGGGCAGATCGTGCCCATGTGGGGCTACAGCTGCACCGCGGCCGTCGCTCCGGCGACTTGTGCCGCGGCCAACCCCAACGCCGGGTTGAATCCCCTTACAAACTGGTCGCCGGTGGTCATTACCACCACGCCGGGCAGTAACCTGACTATCAGTCTGACCAACAGCCTGCCCGCGGCCGTGCCGGAGACTTCTCTGGTCATCGTGGGGCAGTTGGGTGGCGGTCTGGGCGGTGTTCTGGGCGGGGTTGGCGGCGGGCAGCGCACCACTGCGCCGAGTCCGGCGCATGCCACGCAGAGCGCAACCTGGCCGATCGTAGGCGATACGACAGGCCCGCAGTTCACCCCGCCAGGCCAGGCGGATCGCGTGCAGTCTTTCTCGAGCCCCGTTGGGCCGGGACTGACGGTCGCGCTCACCTGGAACAACCTGAAGGCCGGCACCTACCTGATTGAATCGGGCACGCACCCGTCCATTCAGGGCGCTATGGGCCTTTATGGCGTGCTGGTCGTGACGGACCCGGTCGGACTGCTGGCCTATCCGGCCGTCCCCGCCACAGGTACCTCGCTCGGAAATCCGGCCGTAACCTACAACGCGGACATTCCGCTGGTGCTGAGCGAAATTGATCCGGTGCAGAACGCCGCCGTTGCGCTCGCGGTCACGCTCCCCGGTTTCACCGAAACCACGGTCTGGTCCGGGCTGCCGGGCGGCTGTGGCAACGCGCTGTCGGCCAACTACCAGGCCTGCTATCCGCCGACCGTGAACTACGATCCGCGCTATTACCTGATCAATGGTGTGTCGCTGGACAAGGCGGCGCTGAACAAATCCACGTTTGCGACCACGCCCGCCCTGGCCACCGGGACCGTGCTCGTCCGGTTCGTGAATGCCGGCCTGCGCATGCATATTCCCACCATAGTCGGTGCGACGACCGGCGCCGGTCCCTCTGCGGGATTTGCGCTCATTGCCGAAGACGGCAACGTCCTTCCCGGCACGCCCAGGATCCAGAGTGAAGTGTTCCTGGCCGCGGGCAAGACCTACGACGTGCTGATCAATGCGCCGGCCGCCGGAGCTGCGGCCCTGCCCGTGTTCGATCGCGAGTTGAGCCTGTCCACGAACAATCATCGCGATGGCGGCATGGTCGCCTACATCGGCGTCAACACGCCCGCGTTGCCCGTCCTCACGGCCGCTGCGGCGAGCGCCGTTGCGGACCAGTATTTTCTGGTCGGCGCTGCACTCTCGATCACCGATGCCGGCAAGGGAGTCATTGCCAACGATATCGGTGTCAGTGGCGTCACGCTGCTGACCGCCCCTGCAGGATCGGTCACGCTGCATGCAGACGGAACCTTCAGTTACACCGGAACGGCGCCAGACTCCTTTATGTATTGCGCCAACGGCACTGTAACGCTCGGCGTCTGTTCCTCGGGTCTGACGGCCACCGTGACTATTGCGGCCTGCAACGCGGGCTCGGGCTGCCTGGGCGGCCCGCCAGTCGCCAAAGCCGATGCCTTTACGAGCAACATCGCTTCGCAGCTGCAGATTGCCCCGCCCGGCGTGCTTGCCAACGATACGGACCCGCAAGGCCATCCGCTGACGGCCGTATTGGGCAGTGCGAGCGGTGGCACGGTGACCTTGAATCCTGACGGTTCATTCACCGCTGTGCCCGCGGCGCCGCCCAGCGGGGCCGGGACCGCCACGGTGAGCTTCCAGTACACCGCCCTGAATTCACAGGGCACGTCCAGTGCCCCCGCGACCGCGACCGTCACCTTCAATGGTGGCAGCGGCCTGCAGATCAACGTGTATGACGCCCCGAGCTCCTTGCCTACGGCAGCGGGCGCGCCCGGCACGCCGGTGGCGATCAGCGACTACCGCTGGATCATCGAGGAAGACCGGACCTTCAATATCGATCCGAACGCCACGACCGTGGTGGCCTGCACCTCACCGGGTGTACCCGCCGGTTGCAGCTCCACTCCGGCTCCGACACTCGGAACGAATTTCCATACCAGCTACATGCCGGTTGTGGCGGCAGGCTGCTATGGCGGGCCAGGGGTGAACTCCGGCATCGTCTCTTGCGAATCCGGACAGACCCTGTCGGGCCAGCCCGCGGTGTGCGACATCGGCAACGGTGGCTGCCGCACCACTGCGGCGCAGCAGGCCCCGGTCGATCCGGCCCAGGTGCATCTGGACCCGACCAAGCGCTATTACCTCACGATTTTCCCCGGCGATGCCGGCAACTCATTCTCCTCCGGATCGGGCGGGCCGCAGCCCGTTGACCCCTTGAATCCCACTGGGGCGCAGCGACAGTTCAGTGTCGCGCTGGATTGCGGTCTGTACACCGGGCCGACCAATCCCAACTGGGCGCCAGGCACCGGAACCTGCGGTCACGGCATGGGCGGTGCGCCGCTCAAGGCCGGGCAGACAGCCGTGAACGTCACGCTGGAAGAGACGCCGTTCCCGTCGACCAGGGTCGCCGTGTTCGCCTTCGAAGATGACTGGCCACTCAATGGCGAGAACGACGCCGGTGGCGGCGTCGATGCCCTCGCAACGCATGAGACCGGCCTCGGCGGAATGGAAGTTCGCCTCTTCGACGATGCCGGTGGCTCAGGTGACGCGACCGGCCAGATGACCTACGACATGTTCAATTTCCCCCTGTCCAACAGTCTGGCAGGGACCATCGATCCGCAGCATCCGGGGAACGATGCCTGTCCGATCACGACCAATCCGGACGCCCTGATCGGCATGATTGTCACCTGCCCGCACTTTGAATCGGATGGCGTGACGATTTCGCCGCTCGAGGGTCAGGCGGTCGTCGCCAATCTGATGCCCGGCCGCTACGGCGTGCAGATCACCGAAGGCGCCGATCGGATCGCCCGCGGTGAAGAGTGGCTGCAGACCAATACCCTGGACGGAGAAAAGGCACACGACTCGTTCATCAAGATCGGTGGGCCGGCGTACTTCCAGGAGTTCGGACCCGGCGGCTACCACGTCCTCGTCGGCTTCGCGAATCCTGCCATCATCAACGATCGGCACACCAACGCGGCCAACCCGGACTATGTCTGCGCTCCGGTAGCGCCCGCGACCACGACCAATTGCACCAATACGATCACCGCCAAGGTGACGACAGCGCGCGAGAGCCGCACGCCGGACCAGCGCCTGTACGGCAGTGGTTCGCGCAACTCGTTGGGCTTCACCCAGTGTTACGCGAGCATCGGTGACCCGGACGGCGAAGACTTTGCATTCGCCAAGTGCGACGGCGACGGTAACTTCAGCTTCACGGGAGTTCCCGATGGCAGCTGGAGAATCACGCTGTTCGATCAATGGAACGACCAGATCGTAGACGGCCTGTCCACGCCTGTGGCGGTCAGGAACGGCCAGACGCTGGCGATGGGGGACATCCCGGTCCAGCAATGGCACACGAACATCTATACGCGCAGCTACTTTGACACCAATCTGGACGGTGTCTCCGAAGATGATGGCACGGAGCCAGGGCTCGCGCTGCTGCCGACCAACATCCGGTTCCGGGACGGCAGTTATTCGAATTTCAACAACACCGATCTGAATGGCTACGCCGGATTTAATGAAATATTCCCGCTGTTCAACTGGTACGTGATCGAAACCGACACCACGCGCTTCAAGCAGACCGGCGTGCACGTCGTGTACGACGCCGGCGGTCCGGCGGACGGAACGCCGGGCGGTGGGTCATCGAACATCGCCGCCAACCTGGCGAATACGATCGAGGCCTTCCCGGTGGCCAGCAATCTGCGCAATCCGGGCACAGTCTATTGCGCCGACGCGGATTGCACGGCCGATAACCTGCTCAATAATCCGAACGGTGGCGGTGCCGGCGGCTCCACGGGCCGTATCGATCCCCCTTCGGTCACCGCCGAGGGCTGGCAGGGCTTCATCGGCGAGAATGAATTTGTCGAGTTCGGCAAGAAGCCATTCGCACCGGGCGAGAACGGCGGCATCCACGGTGAGGTGATTTACGCCTCCACGCGGCCGTTCGATGATCCGGCGCTGCTCATCCACACCAGCTGGACTCCGGACGTCCCCAACGTGACGATCAACCTGTACCGGGAGACCACGGCGGCTGACGGCACGCAGACGCTGACGCTGGTGGATACGACCAAGACCACGAGCTGGGACGACTGGGCGCAGGGCGTGCGGGCCGATAACGGCAACCGCAACATGAACTGCCCCGGCCAGGATCCCTCGAGCCTGTTCTATTTCACGCTGTTGAACAGCCCGATCAACCTCAATCCGGCTGCGCCGCAGCCGGATGGTGCGCGCTACAAGTGTTATGACGGCTTCGCGCAGTTCAACCAGGTGCAGCCGGCTCCGTACGACGGCTACTATCATTTCCCGAGCGTCACCGCCACAGATCCGCTGACCGGCAAGTCGACAGCCTCGAATTGCACGGGCTGCGTTCCGAATAGTGCCTCGCCGGCGGCCGATTGGGATCACAACGCTCCCATGCTGCCGGCTGGAAAGTACGTGGTCGAAATGATCACGCCGCCCGGCTACGAGCTGGTCAAGGAAGAGGACAAGAACATCCTCATCGGCGACAACTACATCGCGCCGGTGACGCAGCAGTTCGGCGGCCTGGGTTCTGTGTTCATCCTGCCCGACCAGGCGCAGGTGGGTGCGCTGTATAACGCGAACAACGCGCAGAATCCGACCTTGAATCTGGGTTCATCTCCGCGCCACGAAGGCGACACGGGTAGCGTCGAGTCCTTCTGGCCCTGTGTCGGCCTGTCGCGCGTCGTACCTGACTACATCAGCCTGTTCCCGCAGTCGGCGGAAGTCGCGCCCTTTGCCGGTGCGACCCGCAACCTGTGCGATCGCAAGGAAGTCACGCTGGAAGACCAGACCGCGCCGTTGGCAAAGTTCTGGGTGTTCAGCTCGGCCCACGTGGCCGCGCACTTCACGGGCATCATCCTCAACGACTTCACCTCGGAGTTCGATCCGTTCTCGCCGCAGTTCGGCGAGAAGTTTGCGGTGCCGAACCTGCCGATCTCCTTCAAGGACCACTATGGCGTCGAGGTGTCACGCACCTACTCCGACCAGTGGGGCATGTTCAATGGTCTGCAGTACTCGACCTGGGAAGTGAACCCGCCTAATCCGACCGGCTACGCGCCCACCATGATGGTGACGTGCATGAACGATCCGGGTCCGGTTCCGGAAGTCATCGCAGGCGTGGCCACGGGCCGCATGATCCAGGATCCTCTGTTCAACCCGGCCTACAGCCAGTTCTGTTATGAAATTCCTTTCATGCCGGGACAGACGCAGTACATGGACACGCCAGTGGTCCCGACCATGGCCTTTGCGGACCGGTACAACCTGCCGGACTGCGCCTATCCGGATGCCACCCCGGCCGTCAGCCGCGTGGATGGCGATGGCATTGGCCCCTGGGTGAGCACCGGTGGGCACACCATCACGATTACAGCCCTGGGCGACCAGACGGTACCCAACCACGCCTATGTGGGACCGCAGGGCACGGCCGCGCCCTTCAATCAGAAGACGATCGTGCGGCACTACGGCTTCGGCACTTCCGGAACAGTCACCATAGGTGGCGCGACCGCCACGGTGAGCAACTGGAGTGATGCGAGCATCACGGCGACAGTGCCGAACAATGTGCCGCTGTGCGCGGTACAACGCGGCGCCGGTGTCGGCGTGCGTTGCGGTGAACTGGTGGTCACATCGGCCACGAGCGGCAAGTCCTCCATCGATGCCGTCACAGTCACCGTGGGCGGCAGGGCACCGACCCGTGTGACCGCCGAGAATGGCACGAATGACGCCATTCAGACCGCGCTCGATGCCGCAGCTCCCGGCGACCTGATCATCGTCGGCCCGGCCCTGGGCATCACGAGCAAGACCACGTTCAACGAAATGCTGGTGATGTGGAAGCCGGTGCGCCTGCAGGGCGTCGGCGCGGCCACTGTGGTCGTCAATGCCAACACCCACCCCTCGGGCCGTATCGATGGGTGGCGCCGAAAGGTGGCCTGCCTGTTCGGCCTGTCGCTGGACGGTGGGACGATCAGCACCTCGAACCCGTTCGATCCGAGTGGCACCTACAGTTGCCCGGCCAGGATGCAGCGGCAGGTGGATCCGATTCCGCTCGAGCCGCTGGTCGGCTGGGATCCGAGCCTCAACGGCAATATTGCCGAGCTCCTGCAGGAGCCCACGCTGTTGGGCGCCTACGAAGGGGCGGCTATTACCGCCGTGGCCAAGGGCGTTGCGGATGTACCGGTGAATGGCACCTTGCAGCCCGACCCGAACTGCACGGCGAACGGCATCTGCGTGCCGCTCACCGCCGGCACGGGCGCCCAGGGCGGTTGCCGGTCCGTGAACGGGACTCTCGTTTACCCCAGCAACTTCCTCTGTAATCCGTCGCGTATCGACGGCATCAGCTTCACGAACAGCTCGCAGGGTGGCGGCGGTATCATGGTCCACGGCTGGAACCACTTCCTGGAAGTGGCCAACAATCGCGTGTACTCCAATGGCGGCACGCTGTCGGGTGGTATCACGGTTGGTCAGCCCGAGACGATCGATGGGACGCTCGACGCCATGGGGCGAGTTGCGGCCTTCGGTTACAACAACCAGCTCAGCATCCACAACAACGCCGTGACCGCGAACGCGGCCTACGGCGATGAGCTGAACTCGACCACACCGATGGCGGCGGGTGGTGTCACACTGTGTACGGGCACCGACAACTACAAGTTCAACCACAACTGGGTGTGCGGCAACATCAGCACGGGTGACGGTGGCGGCTTTGCCCACTATGGGTTGAGCGACAACGGCAACATCTCCAACAACTGGATCGTCTTTAACCAGAGCACCAACCCGACGATTCCGACCAACGGTGGCGGTATGCTGATCGCCGGCGCGCCGCCGGATGGTCCGGCGTGCGAAAACGCGGCGGTCGATGTCGATTGCCCGCCGAGCCTCTCCGATGGCGTGGGTCGCGGGCTGATGATCGATTCGAACCTGATCCTCGGCAATACCGCCGAGAGCGGCAGCGGCGGCGGCCTGCGCCTGCAGGGCGTCAACGGAACCGAAGTGGCTCCGAATGCGGGGCGGCCGAACATGTGGTTCGGCGTGCGGGTACAGAACAACATCATTGCGAACAACGTGGCCGGCTGGGACGGCGGCGGTGTCTCGCTGGTGGATGCGCTGAACGTGATGTTCATCAACAACACGGTGGTGTCGAACGATTCGACGGCGTCGGCTGGGGTGCTGTTTAACACCCTGGGCGCCCCGAATGCGAACACGCCACCGCCGGGCTGCAACCCGGTCATTGATCCGAGCTGCGCGAACAGCCAGGTGCTGCAGTCGCTTCCGCAGGCCGCGGGGCTGGTGGCGCTGCCGAACACGCCCAACATGACGGGCTCACTCACCGGCTTGACGCTGACTTGCGCGAATGGTCTGTCACGGTGCGCGGAGTTCTCTACGCCTTTCCTGCGCAACAACGTGTTCTGGCAGAACCGCGCGTTCTACATCACAGTCGGCAATTTTGGTCCGGGCACGCTGAACCAACAGCACCTGGTCACGCTCAATCCGTCTCTGAACCAGACGGCAACGGGTGCCTGCATGCCTGGGGCGACCTACTGGGACATCGGTGTTCGTGGTGACAGCGGGCCTGCGACCCACAGCTCGACCTACACCCTGGATCCGCGCTTCTCCATTCTGACGAATGCGGCGGCGAATGGTTATGGCGGGTTTAACCAGCATAACAGCGGGTCCAACCCGGCCATGGTGAGCCAGTACTGCAATGGTTCGCGGGTACCGCCGGAGGCGCCGGGCTTGAGCGCTTACGGCTACGCGGTGCCCCCGGGCATCTCGGATGCGACGCTGCCCAATCCGGTGTTCAACCTGGCCCCCTCGGCCACGGTGGACGAAGGCAATAACTGGGTCAACATGTCCTACGGGCCATTGTCCCTGGTGAATCCGTCGATCCAGTCGGGGACTGCGGGCTACAACGTCGCGCTGGGCAACTATGCGATTACGGCCGGTTCACCGGCGATCAATGCCGGCACGGCCGCCACGGCCCCGGACCACGACTTCTTCGGTACGGGCAGACCGCAGGGGCCGGGCTTCGACATTGGAGCCGTGGAGTTCGCTGGTGTCGTTACCCCCTCAGTGGTGACGCTCACACCTGCGAGTCATGACTTCGGTAATGTCCAGGTCGGACTCGCAACGGCGAGCTCCCCGACCTTCGACTTCACCCTGAGCAACGCGGGACCGGGGAATTTCGCGATCACCGGCGTGACGGTCGGTGCGCTGCCGTACTCGCGTGTAGGGGCCTTCGTCGGCAACTGCGGCGCGGTGGTGGCGGCGGGTGCGAATTGCACGATCCGCGTGAGATTCCATCCCACCGTTGCGACGGGTGGCGCGATTGCCTACAACGGCGCGGTAACGGTTAACGGCACGTCAGCCGGAGTGGCTGACGCCGTGTCCAATTCTCCGGCGGCTCTCACCGGCACGGGCATCCGGGCGGTGGTGGGCTTCGCAGGGCCCAGTCCGGCCCTGAACTCGGCTCCGGCCAACGGAAGCGTCAAGAGCGGTACGATCACAGTGAACAACACCGGCAATGGGCCGCTGACCCTGTCGGCAGCGCCGACGGTCACGAGGGTGACCGGCACCGGTGCCTTTGCGATCGTAGCGCCCGCCTCCGGCACGCAGTGCGTGAGTGGTGGCGTGGTGGCTGCGGGTGGGGCTTGCACCATCGGAGTTCAGTACACACCGCCGGCTGTGGGTCCGCTCACCTCGAGCGCGACGGTCTCGCTGACGGATACCGGCGCCGCTGCCGGTACCCAGACTTCGCCGGGCTTCATGGGGAATTAGGCCAGCGTCCCGGGGCGACCTTTCAGGTCGCCCCGGGGCCAGGCTGGCGTACGGAGCACTCTGTGCGGCGCGTACGACGAGCTTCGGGCCGACCGTTGTAGAATGAGCGCATGACCATCAGATCCCGTTTTGCCCGCATCGGGCCGTGGCTGGCCTTGGGCCTTGCCCCGCTCGTCGTGTCCTCGGCGCAGACCAGCCCGGCCGCACCGGGGCCGCATCGAGTAAACTCTCCTTATAGCGCGACGGCGCACAGCGATCGTGCCGCCAACTACTACCAGGCCACGTGGGGCGTCACCGCGATGACGGTCCGGACCGTGCCGGCGGATCAGCTGATTCGCTTCAGCTACAAGGTCGTGAATGCGGCCAAGGCCAAGGCCCTCAGCGCCAAGGAAGCGGCGCCGCAGCTGATCGATGACGTGAGTCGCGTGTCCCTGGTCGTGCCGACCATGGACAAGATCGGGCAGCTGCGCCAATCCACCGCGCCCGAGGATGGCAAGACCTATTGGATGGTCTTCTCCAACAAGGGCAGTGTGGTCAAGCGCGGACATCGCGTCAGCGTCGTCATCGGGGAATTTCGCGCCGATGGGTTGACCGTCCAGTAGCCCCCGAACCGCCCTGAGCGGAATGCGCGCACTCATGCTCGACGCCCTGGTTCGCCGCAGTCCGTTCGGCCTGCTGCTCCTGGTATTCTCCGCCCTGGGTACGACCCAGGTTTGGGCCGAGTCCGGCGCTGCGGCGATAGGGCGAGCCATCTATCAGGATGGTGTGATTTCGTCCGGGCAGTCCCTGAGGGGTACGCGCGATGCGAACCTGAGTGTGCAGGGGGCGACGGCGGCCTGCGTCAATTGTCATCGTCGCAGCGGACTCGGGATGATGGAAGGGCAGGCCACCATTCCGCCCGTCAGCGGTCTGTACCTCTATCACCCGCGCGCCACCAATGTCGATGATCTGGATCTGCCCTTCGTCGAGGGCATGCGCCCCGATCGCGATCCGTACACCGATGCCACGCTGGCCCGCGCCATACGCGCGGGCGTCGGCACGGACGGGCACCCCTTCAGCTACCTGATGCCACGCTATGCGCTGGGCGACAAGGACATGGCCGCGCTGATCGGCTACCTGAAGGGGCTCACCCGCCGTCCGGTGCCCGGCGTGGAAAAGACCGTGCTGCACTTTGCCACCATCGTGACGCCTGATGCCAATCCGCTGCAACGCGAGGGCATGCTGAATGTGCTGCAGCAGTACTTCGCCGACAAGGACCGCTACGCGCGCGCGCAAAGCCCGCGCCTGCGCTCTACGCGCCGCATGATGTTCAAGGTCAACAGCCGCTGGCAGCTGCATATCTGGGAGCTGCAGGGGGCGCCCAGTACCTGGGAGGCGCAGCTGCAGCACGACCTGGCCAGGGAGCCCGTATTTGCGGTGATTTCCGGGATCGGCGGCGCAACCTGGGCGCCGGTGCATCACTTCTGCGAGCAGTCGCACCTGCCCTGTCTGTTTCCCAACGTGCAGCTGCCGGTGGTCGCCGAGCGGGATTTCTACCCGCTGTACTTCTCCAAGGGCGTCTTGCTGGAGGCGGAGCTCATCGCCCATCGGCTGGCAGCTGTGGAGGGCAAACCCCGGCGCGTCATCCAGGTGTATCGTGCCGGAGACATCGGCGCGTCCGCGAGCCGCGCATTGACCGCCTCTCTAGAGCACTCGGGATTCGAAAACGTCACACGCGTAGTCGCCGCAGGCGACCCCGGCAAGGGGCTGGCCGGGGCCTTGCGGGACGTCGGCGCTGCGGACGCGCTGGTGCTGTGGCTCAGACCGCAGGACCTCGCGGCCCTGAGTGCCGCGCCGCCGCGCACGTCGAGGGTATTCATTTCCGGGCTGATGGGGGGTCTGGCAGCCGCTCCCTTGCCGAGCGCCTGGCGGACGGTGACGCGGATGGCCTATCCCTTCGACATGCCGGGCCAGCGCATTGTCCGGGTCGACTATGCCCGCGGCTGGTTTGCGTTGCGTCATATTCCGGTGGTCGATGAGCAGGTGCAGGTGGACACCTATCTGGCCTGCGGTCTCGTTTCTGAGACTTTGAGCCATATGGTGGATTCCTTCTTTCGCGATTATCTGGTGGAGCGCGTCGAGGACATGCTCGCGCATCGCATATTGACCGGTTACTACCCCAGACTGGCGCTGGCGCCCGGACAGCGATTCGCTTCCAAGGGCGGTTATCTGGCAAAGTTTTCTGAATCCACCGGCCCCCGGCTGGTCCAAGACAGCGACTGGATCGTGCCTTGAGACCGCGGCCCAATGAATCGCGACCCCTGAGGAGACCTGCCATGAAGCGAACCGGAGCGTCAGTGATGCTGGGCTGTCTGTCCTGGCTGACCGGTGCCTCCGCCGCGCACGCCAGTCAGTCCCTGACGGTGGAGCAGATCGTCGAGCGGTACGTCCAGGCCCGGGGCGGGCTGGAAGCCTGGCACAAGGTGCAGACGATGGCCTGGGCCGGACACATCGAATCGGGCAATGCGGCCGCGACGGGCACGCCGTTCATTATGGAACTGCAGCGCCCGGACATGACGCATTTTGAACTGACCGTGGAAGGGCAGAAGTCGGCGCGGACCTATGATGGCCGGCGCGGCTGGCGAGTGCACCGGGCTGGCAGCGGGGACTACGAGGTGGAGGACTTCACGCCCGCTGAGCTCAACTTTGCGCGCGAGGCCTTCGGTATCGATGGGCCGCTGATGGGGTACAAGGCCAACGGGGTGGCGGTGGCCTTAGAAGGAACCGGCGAGGTCGAGGGCCACAATGCCTATCGACTGAATCTCAAGTACCCCTCGGGCACCGTGCACCGCGTCTGGATCGATGCACAGACTTTTCTGGAATTGCGCGACGATCGGGACTTCAAGGACGCCCTGGGGCGGCCCGGCACCGTGTCGATCTACTACAGACAGTATCATGAGTTCGACGGCATCCAGATTCCGCTCGTGGTCGAAACCGGCGTGGGTCCGGGTAGGATTTCGGACCGGACGGTGATCGAAAAGGTAGCGATCAATCCGCCGTTGACGGCGCAATTGTTTGCCAAACCGCTGTTCGCCAAGCATCGCAGTGTCGTGACGGTGGGTGGCGGGTCTGACAACGGCCTGCCGAATACTGGGGCGGCGCAACGGCCAGGACCGTCGGGGACGCACTGATGAACGCGCGTCACGGGGTTCAGGTTCGCGGCGCTGGCGGAGCAGGGCTGCTGGCCTTGTTGACCTTGTCCATCGTCGGTCTGCGTCCCCCCCACGTTGACGCCCAGGAACCGGCCGCTGAGCCGGCCGCGACACCACAGCCGCCGGCACATCACTACAGGAAAAAAAATCCGGTCGATCCCGCTCTGGGGCTGTCCAGGATGCTCGGTCTCGATGAGAAGCAGCAGGCCGAACTGAGAAAGCTCCTGCAAAGCCAGCACGAGGAGGTCCGCAAGCTCTGGACGGAGCAATCGGTGCCGGAGGCCTATCGTGCCAGCGCACTGCTCGCCATCAACGAGCGGACGGAGGAGCGGATCAGGGCGTTGCTGACCGAAGAGCAGCGCAAGCAGTACATTCAGAGGCAGCAGCCGGAGGGCCCGGGGGCGACCCCGAAGGCCAGTCTGGAGGATTGGCTGGACGCCACTCGACCGAAGAGCGGCACCGGCGAGCGCAGGGGCGCACTGGGAGAATCGGCGCCGGAGGCTCCACAGTGACCATCGGCGATCGGGCGAAGCCGGAACCGCTGCGCGAATCCGCGCAGGCGCTACAATTGAAGGTGTTGACCGGCGGACGACGCGGTCTGCCGGATACCACCGTCCATGGGGGAAAGATGAGAACGCGGGCGGCTATTCCTGCGCGACGCAGGAACGCAGCTGCGGGGGCGCGCCCGCAGATCTGGTCGGACTGGCGCGGCCGCAGGTCGGGGCCGCGCTGTCGCGTGGCCCTGGTGGACGATCACGTCGTGGTGCGCGACGGCATCGCCGCGCTGCTTGGGCTCGAATCCGATCTGGAAATCGTGGGCTGTGCCGGTGATGTCGCGGCGGCATTGGAACTGGTGCGTGCGACGCAGCCCGCGCTGGTGATCTGCGATCTGAATCTGCCCGGCATCTCCGGCGGTCAGGCCGTGCGAGCCATTCGCAATGAAGTGCCGAATGCCGGCATTCTGGTGTTGACGGCGCATGATTCCCTGGAATACGTGCGTGCGGCCTTCATCGGCGGCGCCGTGGGCTACGTGTGCAAGGATGCGCCGCGTTCCGAGCTGCTGCGGGCCGTGCGGCGGGCGGCCGGCGGACGCCGGACGGTATGCGGTAACGTGTGGGAAGCCGTCGTGGGCGATTGGCTCGAGCATTGTCTGCCACCCGAGCCCACCGTCGGTCCGGACCTCGACGATGAAGCCCGCCAGGTGCTGCGTTTCATCGCACTGGGCGTGCCCACCTGGCGCATCGCGCAGGACCTGGGGCGCGGTCTCAAGGCGGTGGAGAAATACCGGACCTCGCTGATGCGTCGCCTGGGCCTGAAGAGCGCTTCGGCGGTGACGCGCTTCGCAGTCGATCATCGGCTGGTGAGCAGCCTGGAGCTCGATCACATGCTGGAGGTGCGCGAATCATGAAACACGTGCTGGTGATCGATGACGAACCCTTCGTCCGTGACGCACTCAAGCGGGTGCTCGAGAGCGAGGCGGTCAGCGTGCAGGCCGCCGGGGATGCCGAGGCGGCGCTGGCCCAGCTGCGCGGGCAGATCGCCGATGTGGTCATCGTCGATGTCATCATGCCCGGCATGGACGGGGTGCAGCTCATCAAGCAGCTGCGCGCCGAGTACCCGTCGGTTCGCATTGTGGCGATCTCGGGCGGGGGCAATTTCGAGTTGAGCGGCTACCGGCCAGAGGCCGTCTCAACGCGCGCCTACCTGGCCGCGGCGAGCAACGCCGGTGCCGACGCGGTACTGGCGAAACCCTTTGACACGGCTGAGTTGGAGGCCGTCATTCGTCCGCTCCTGGAGCGCGCGCCACCGCAACGTGCTCTGACCTAGGGACCCGGCGCAGCATGAGCACGGTGCTCTCCAGGGACAACCGGATCAGGGTACTGCTGGTCGACGAACACGACATCGTGCGCAATGGCCTGAGGGCCGCCTTGTCCACCGAGCCGTCGATCGAGGTCGTCGCGGTGGCGAGCACGATTGAGAGCGCGCTGGCGCTGGCGGTGCGATTGAAACCGGGGCTCATCGTGACCGATCTGCACGCGAGCGGCCGGTCCGCCGTTGAACTGCTGAAGGCCCTGCGACAGGAGAACAATCAGGCCCGCGTGCTGGTCCTGACCAGTGAGGCCAGTGAAGTGCAGATGCGCCTGGCCATGTCAGCGGGCGCGAGCGCGTATCTGATGAAAGAGGACGGCTATTCCGAACTGCTGGAGGCGCTGCGCGTGGTCCATGCCGGGCGGCGTTTCTTCAGCGATTCGGTCGAATCGACGATACTCGATCAATACGCCGAGCGCGTCGCGGCGCGCTTTGCCGTCGTGGCCGCGCCCATCACGCCGCGCGAGCGCGAAGTGCTGGCGCGCATCGGTCAGGGGCAGACCAACAAGGGGATCGCGAAGGCACTGCACCTGTCCGTGAAGACCGTGGAGAAGCACCGCTCCAATCTCATGCGCAAGCTCGGTTTGCATAACACCGCAGCGGTGACGGTCTACGCGATGCGCCAGGGCCTGGTGAATCAGGGCGCTGCCACCGATGACAGCCCCTGAGGCGCACTGTGAACCAGTTCCGGATCTTATGTAAGATGCATGGCAGCTAAATCGGCCAAAATCCCTTATACTTTAATGGCTTGTAACAGAGGCGCCAAGCCTGCAAAATTGCGTGGCTCGCTGCCACGGGGATACTGTCCTTGTCTCTTGCCCACCTGAATAAGCCTGTACGCCGGCGCTGGTTCGCACTGCTGGCGCTGTGCGCGCTGGCCTTGCATGCCGCCGTGCCGACGGGCTTCATGGTCGGCGTCGCTGACGGTCATGCAGGCCTCGTGCTGTGTCCGGGCGTGGGCCCGGTGCACGCCACGAATGCCGCGCAGATGCCCGGCATGAATCATCACGCCGGCCTGCACGCGGGCGCTGCCGCTTCCTCCTGCGCATTCGCACTGGCTGGCGCAGCCGCGATGCAATCGCATGCACCCGTGGTGGCCGAGCCGTACTACGTTTACCTGCAACCGGCGCGTTCTGCCCTGATTGTTTCCCTGCCTGCCGAAGCTCCTCCGCGCCATCTCGCCCCCCGAGGTCCGCCCGCTCTCGTCTGAAATCAGCCTTTGGGCGCAGCGCTGCTATGCATTGAGCAGCGCTGCCTGCACTGATCTTCATTCGGGAGACTATCGTGAAAATTTCATGGGTTGCGTTGGCCATTGCCAGCGCCGTTCCGAACCTCGGCCTGGCCTGTGCCTGCGGCTGCGGCATCTTCGATGTGGGTACGAGTTCCATGTACGCCAGCCACGCCGGCGGCATGCTGTTCATCGAATATGATTACCTGGACCAGAGTCACAATTACAGTGGCACCTCGAGTGCGCCGGCGGCCAACAATCCGGACAAGGCGATACGATCGAGCTTCATGACGGTGGGTGGGCAATACCAGTTCAACCGTTCCTGGGGCGTTTCCATCGAGCTGCCGTATTGGCAGCGGTATTTTCAGACCACCGATGAGAATACCGGTACAAGCGTTTCCTTCAATCATGGCGCCATCGGCGATGTCCGGATCAAGGCGACCTACACGGGCCTCTCGGCGGACATGTCGAGCGGCCTGAGCCTCGGTGTAAAACTCGCCAATGGCGATTCCAGCTATCCGAATTTCGATGCCGATACCGAGATCGGCAGCGGCAGCACCGATCTGCTGTTGGGCGCCTATCACCTGGGGCGCATGAGCGCGGATAATCGCTGGTCCTATTTTCTGCAGGGGCAGTGGGATCAGCCGGTCGCGCACAACGATCGCTACCGCCCGGGAGCGGAAGGCGTGGCGGTGCTGGGCGTGTACTTTGAAGCGTGGCCTTCCGCTTCGCGCGTGAAGATCTCACCGGTCGGGCAGCTGCGCGCGGTGTATCGACGAGCGGACGGTGGGGCCGCTGCGCTGCCCGACGACACCGGCTACGCGCGGATCCTGATCTCCCCTGGCGCTGAGATTGCCATCGGCAATCTGAAGTTCTATGCCGATGTCGCCTTGCCGCTGTACACCAATGCGCGCGGCAATCAATTGTTCGCGAATGAAATGTGGAAGCTCAATGTCAGCTATCGCTTTTAGGGTTCGCGGGGGCCCCACACACCGTCTCGCCGGCGCGACGCTCGTCGTACTCGGCGCTGTGCTGCTGGCCTCGCCCGTGCTGGGCGGCGGACCCCCACGGGCGGGGCAGGCTGCGCCGGCACTCACGGCACGCACCTTCTCGGGTGAGCCGATCGACCTCAGTGCGCTGCGTGGCCAGGTCGTGGTCCTGAATTTCTGGGCCAGCTGGTGCGTGCCCTGCCGCCAGGAGATGCCTGCGCTGGACGCCCTGTACAGGGACAAAGGTGTGCAGGGCGTGACCGTGATCGGCCTGAGTGCCGATGACCGGCATGACCGCGCGGAGGCCGTCAGGGCGGCCCGTGCGGTCAGCTATCCGGTGGGCCTGCTCAGCGAGGCGACGGTCAATGAGTTCGGTGTCCCTCAGGTGCTGCCGTTGACCTATCTGATCGCGCGGAACGGAACCATCGCGGCGATCCTGAGCGCGAATCGCGGCGCGGTGAGTGCCGCGGAACTGCAGCAGCTGGTCTCGTCGCAGTTGGCGGTGCCCAATCCGGCCGCGGAGCCAATGCGACCCTGAAGCTGGGGCCGGGCACGGGCCTGGCGGTCCTCCCGGCGGTGCACCCCTTGCATCCCCCAACATCGCAGCGTGCCGTGGCACGTTCGGGCGTCCGCGCGTGCGCCCGGCGCGCTCCGCCACGCGGACGGTGAGCGGCTACGCGCGGCCGATCTTCCGCTCACACACACCTCTTCTTACATCCTGCGCAGCAGTGCCGGCGCGATAGCCACTGCAATAGGCGGAATGGCCACTACGCGCCGCCTACGGTGATTCCCGCACCGGTGTGCAGCGTTACCCGCAAAAAAGCCATGTTTGAAAGGCGCATCTTTAGATCCGGGAGCTGCAGTGAAGAACAACTCGCATGCAAGTCTGGACGGAGGCCCTATGATCAATCACCCGCATCGCCAGGTCATCGCCTGGCTTGGACCCCTACTGCTGTGTCTGGCGGTTCCCGGCTACACGCAGAGTTTTCGGGTGCAATGCCCGACGTCCACGCCGCACCCGGCGGGCGGCGCGATCAAATGCCAGCAGATCTCCGGCGGCGACGGCTACGCCACGATGGCCGACGGAACACAGACCTACATGTTCTCGTTCGGACCGCTTTCCGGCATGGCCGATATTCACCGCGGTCTGCCCGGTACCCAGACGGCGTCCGGCTTCAACCGGGTCGGAGATGCAGTCGGCGATCCGAACTTTAACGGTGCCGTGGGACTGACGCCCGATCCCAATGCGGGCGGCGCACTCAATGGTCACGTCGATCCGCGGCCGATCATGGACGTGGGCGTCATGAACGGCAATATCCCGGCCCCGCTCATGGCGATCGACGAGGACGACGAGTTCTTTCTGACGCTGACCAATGTCGGCATGATCATGCGGCCGGACCTGTTTGAGCAGCACACGGTCCATTTCCACGGCTACCCGAACGCCTCGGCCTACTACGACGGCGTACCAGACGCGTCGGTGGCCATCAACATCGGCGGGAGCTTCACCTACTACTACTTGGCGCCGGACGCCGGAACCTATTTCTGGCACTGCCATATTACGCCGCCCGAACACCTGCAGATGGGCATGGTCGGTCAGTTGTACGTGCGGCCACGGCAGAACCGGCTCTCTTCCGGCGCCAATCTTTATCAGGGATTGGTGAATCAGCAGACCAATCTGCGCACCGCTTCCAACTGCGTCACCGATGTCCTGTGCTCGACGCCAGTACCGCCGGCGCCCGCGACCGCGGCCCTGCGGACCGCCACCGGCCTGTACGCCTACAACGATGGCGATGGCACCACGCACTACGACGTCGAGTACCCGATCCAGATCCACGGTTTCGATCCGAATTTCCACTTTGTCGGCATGACCTTCAACCCGGAGCCGTTCACGGACATGAAGGACAAGTACTTCCTGCTCAACGGCCGCAGCTATCCGGATACGATCAACCCGGCGCCGATGAGCACGCAGTCCGCGGACGGCGCGACGCACATCTCACAGCCTATGCCGACGGTGATCAACATCACCGCCGGCCAGCGCGCGCTGCTGCGCATCTCGGACCTGGACGTGAGTGAATATCAGACGCTGGCCTCGCTGGGCATTCCAATGCAGGTGATCGGCTACAACGCCAAGCTCCTGCGTGACCAGGCCGGCAACAACCTGTACTACACCACCAACTCGATCACGCTGGCGGGCGGCGAATCTCTGGATGTGATCCTCGATACCAGCATTCCCGCTCCGGACGGCCACATCTACGCCCGCGGCGAGGTGTACTACCTGTACACGCCCAATCTCGATCATCTGTCCAACGACGCCGAGAACTTCGGTGGCCTGATGACCGAAGTCAACATTCTGTAGGAGAGCGGCAATGAGGCACTGGAATACAAGAGTGCGGAGTGCAGTCACCGAGTTGCGCCCGTTCATGGCTATCGGCGTGACCTTGTTGTTCGCGGCGGCCGCGCAGGCGGCGGCTCCGGGCATCACCGGTACCAACTTCAGTCTGACGGCCCAGGCGAACTACATCAGCCAGCCCGATGGCGCGGCAGTCTATTCGTGGGGTTACGGCTGTGCGAGTACCTACACACCGAGTTTTCTGCCGACCGCCATTGCCGGCGCGAATTGCTCCACGATGCAGATTCCGGGCCCGACGCTGATCGTCACCGAGGGCCAGACGGTCACCGTCACCCTCACCAACAACCTGCCGACCGCGGCGGGCAGGACCTCGATTCTGTTCCCCGGGTTTAACCTGCAGCCGTTCACCGATGGCACGCCGGGTGTGCTGACCCAGGAAGCCGCCAACGGCCAGACCGTGACGTATCGATTTATCGCAGCCACGCCCGGTACTCACGTCTACTACAGCGGCACGCAGGGCGATCTGCAGGTGGAGATGGGCCTGTACGGCGTGGTCATTGTCCTGCCCAATGCGGCTCCCGCCACCGCCTGCCCGGCACACAATCTCGCGGCCGGGGTCAACACGGCCGGGACGGCCCTGGTGGCGAATGGGGAAAGCGACTTCCGCTTGTCACCCACGCACGCGGCTTATCACGTGGCGGGCAGCTGCTACGACCGCGAGTATCTGTTCCAGTTCTCCGAGATGGACCCGGTCATTCACCGCCAGGCCGAGGAGCAGGTGGCCGCGCTGGGAAACTGCGCCGCCACCGCCGCGACCTGCAGGCTGGAAGTGGCGACGGAGCCGTACCATCCGGCCTATTTCATGATCAACGGGCGCTCCATGCCCGATGACATGGATACGAACTACGCGATGCAGTACCCGCATCAGCCTTACAACGGCAACCCGCACATGCATCCGGGGGAACTGACGCTGCTGCGGATCGTCGGCACCGGGCGTTGGCAGCACCCGTTCCACGAGCACGGCAATCACGTTCGCGTCCTGGCGCGTGACGGCAATCTGCTGCTCGCGCAGAACGACACGACGGCGACGAAGCTGGCCGGGCCGCTGCTGTTCACGACCACCACGACTCCCGGGCTGGCGATGGATGGGATCTTCTACTGGACCGGCAAGGGACTGAACTGGGACGCGTATGGGCACGGCTATGCGGGCGACACCGCGACCTGCACGGCGGATGCCAACGGTTACTACACCTCCAATCCGACAGCGCTCAATTATTACGAATGGTGTGCCGATCACGGGCACGCCCTGGAGAAGGCGCCGTTCGGTCAGGTGGCCAGCGGCGGCCCGGTGACCCTGCCGGATGCGAACATCCTGACCAACGGTGCCTGGTACGGGGGCAGCCCCTATCTGGGCCCGAATGCGACGGTGCGCGCCAGCGGCCCCACCGGCACCACGCCGCCCTCGGGCACGATCGCGAACTCGCCCACGGGTGAGGCCGGCTTCGCCTTCATGTGGCACTCGCATAACGAGCGTGAGATCACCACCAATAACATCTTTCCCGGCGGCATGCTGATGATGATGCTCGTCGATTCGCGTGAATACGTGATCGACGAATCGAAATAAGGTCGAGGAGAAACCCAATGCGATCCAACACAATCAAGTCGCTCCTGGTCCGCTCGGGACTCGCGGCATTCGTTCTCCTCCTGCCCATCGGCGCCGCTTTCGCGCAGAGCGTCAGCCTGACCGCGGCGGCCACCACGGCCACCCTTCCGGACGGGCAGATCGTGCCCATGTGGGGCTATACCTGCAGCGCGGTGACGGCGCCCGTGGGCTCGACCTGCGCCAATCTGAATCCGGCGGCGCCGGCCGCGACCGCCACCGCGCCTGCCGGCTGGTCGCCGGTGATCATCACGGTCCCTTCCGGTACAGCGGCGTTTACGATCACACTGACCAATAGCCTGCCTGCGCCGATCCCCACCTCGCTGGTCATCGTGGGCCAGATCGGCGGCGGCCTGGGACTGCCGCCAGCGCGAACGCCCAGTCCGGCGCATGCGCTGCAGGGTGCGACCTGGCCGATCGCCGGTGCGCCGGACATCGGAACACCGGACACCGCCGGCAATGCCACCTTCACGCCTCCGGCGCAGGTGGATCGTGTCCAGTCCTTTGCGACCGAGGTCGCGAACGGTGCGACCACTGTGCTCACCTGGAACAATCTGCGAGCGGGCACCTATCTGATCGAGTCGGGCACCCATCCGTCCATCCAGGGCCCAATGGGTCTGTACGGAGTGCTGGTCGTGACGACCGCGCCGAACGCTGCGCTGGCGACTGGAGGGACGGCTTACGGCACGGTGGGCACGGTGAGCGCCGTGTCCTACAACGCGGAAGTCCCGCTGCTGCTCAGCGAAATCGACGCGGTGCAGAACGCGGCGGTGGCGGCCGCGGTGATCACCCCAGGGTTCCTCGAAGGCAACGTCTGGTCCGGTCAGCCGGGTCAGTGCGGAAACCCGTTCAACGCCAATGGCACCCCGAACACGGCAACGTACCGCACCTGTTATCCGCCGGCGGTGAACTACGATCCGCGCTACTACCTGGTGAACGGCGTGTCCTTCGATCGCACCATGATCCCGCGCTCGATCTTCACCGCGGCGCCGGCGCCCGCCACCGGCAGCGTTCTGGTGCGCTTCGTGAATGCCGGATTGCGCATGCATATTCCATCAATCGTGGGCGCGCAGACTGGACTCACCGGGGCCGCCGGCTTTGCGCTCATCGCGGAAGACGGCAATGTGCTGCCCGGAAATCCGAAGATTCAGAGCGAAGTGTTCATGGCCGCCGGCAAGACCAATGACGTGCTGATCAACGCGCCCGTGGCCGGTGCCGCTGCGCCGCCGGTGTTGGCCGTCTTCGATCGGCAGTTGAGCCTGTCCACCAACAATATGCGCGATGGCGGCATGCAGGCCTATATCAGCACGAATGCCGCGAGTACCGCTCCGCTCGCGCCAGTGGTCGCGACGGCGATCGGCGAGACCTACTATTGCGTCTCGGGCGTGCCCCTCATCGTGTCGGATGAGAGCAAGGGTGTGCTCGCCAATGATGTGGGCGCCAATGGCGCCAGCATCGGTGCGGTCGCCCTGCAGGGCGGCCTGACCTCCCTGGCCTTCCAGTCCAACGGAACCTTCAGCTACACGCCCCCGGCCTTCCCGGCCGCCTGCGGCGGCACCTTCAGCTACCTGGTCAATGGCCTGGCGAGCGCAACGGCCACCGCCACGATCACGCAGTGCGACGCCAGCACCGCCGGCTGCGCCGCCCTGGGCGCAGCGCCCACCGCCAATGCGGACTCCTACACCAGCAACATTGCCACCTTCCTGCAGATCGGCGCGCCCGGCGTACTGGCGAACGACCGGGACCCGTCCGGCCACCCCTTGAGCGTCAACGCGCTCGGAGCGCACGCGGGACTGACTGTGACGCTGAACCCCGATGGTTCCTTTACCGCAGTGCCGGCGGGAGCCGGCGGTGCCTGTCCGGCCGGGTCTCCGGTCGGCGCGGCCTGTTACAGCTTTCAGTACACGGCCAAGAACACGCAGAACCGGCCCAGCAATAGCGCAACGGCCACGCTGATTTTCAAGCGAGCCAGCGGGTTGGCGGTCACGGTCAAGGACGCGCCCAAGGGCACGCTCATCGCCGATTATCGGTGGATCATCGAGGAAGACCGCACCTTCAATATCAATCCGGCCTGCACCACCTCGCTCGCCGCAGGTGCTACGCCGCCGGTGGGATGCCCGTCCAAGGTGCAGAATCTCGGCACGAATTTTCACACCAGCTACATGCCGGTGGTGGCGGCCGGCTGCGTAGGTGCGGCGGCCTGTGAATCCGGGCAGACGATCGTGGATCCGGCCGGAACCGGGGCGCATGTGGCTACGGTATGCGATGTGGGCGACGGGGTCTGCCGGACCACGGCCGCGCAGCAGACCGCAGTCGATCCCAGCCAGGTCGCCCTCGACCCGACCAAGCGCTACTACATCTCGGTCCTGCCGGGCGATGCCGGCAACTCCTTTACGGCGGGCGCCGGCGCGCCGGTAAATGGGCGGGTGTTTGACCTGGCTCTCGACTGTCCGGACGCGGCGAGTTACGCGCCGGGAACGGGCACTTGCGGCCACACCATGGGCGGTGCGCCCATACCGGCCGTGGTGGCGCCCGCCACCACCTTCCTACCGGTCACGGTGCTGCTGCAGCCGACGCCGCTGCCCACGGCGAAGGTCGTGGTATTCGCCTTCCAGGACGACAGCCCGGTCAATGGTGAACACGACAGCCATGGCGGCAACGACCTGACCGGCCTCAAAAACAAGGAGCCGGGCCTCGGCGGCTTCGAGATCACCTTGTTCGACGACGCGGGCGGCACCGGCGATGCGACCGGACAGATGACCTACGACATGTTCAACATGCCTTTGTCAAACAGTCTGGCGGGGACGATCGACCAGAATACGGGCTTTGACGCCTGTCCGATCTCCACACCGAACACGGCGGCCCATCCGGCGCCGGACCATCTGATCGGCATGATCGTCACCTGCCCGAACCTGGAGTCCGACGGCGTGAGTGATTCGCCGCTGGCCGGTCAGGCGGTGATCGCGAACCTGATGCCGGGCCGATACGGCGTGGTGGCGACGCCGGCGGCGGACCGCATCGCGCGCGGGGAGGAGTGGCTGCAGACCAATACGCTGGATGGACAAAAGGCCCACGACGCTTTCATCAGGGTCGGCGGTCCGGCGTACTTCCAGGAATTCGGGCCGGCCGGATATCACGTGGCGGTCGGCTTTGCCAATGGCGACCTTATTAACCACCGGCGGACGAATCCCTCGGGCACCGGCATGTGCGATCCGGTGAGGATGGTCAATGGCGTGAACACCGGCGGCGGCGGCATGAGCTGCAATAACTCGGTCACGGGCACCGTCACGAACATGCGCATCAGTCGCAGCCCGGATCAGCGGCTGTACTCGAGCGGTTCAGGAGTCGCGAACGCCTTCACCAACTGCTACGTGAGCCTGGGCGATCCGGATGACGATGATTTCGCATTTACCAAATGCAATGCGGACGGTACTTTTACCCTCACCGGCCTGCCCGCCGGCAACTGGCGCATCACCAGTTTCGATCAGTGGAACGACCTCATCGTCGACGGGCTGTCCACGCCTGTGGCGCTGGGCGGCACCGCACGCTGTCCGGGGGCCGGTTCCACGGCGACCAGCTGCAATATCGGGGATCTGTCAAAGCAGCAGTGGCATACCAATATTTACACCCGGAGCTTCGTTGACCTGAACGGAAACGGAGTTTCCGACAACGATGCCAGCGGGAATCTCGAGCCCGGCTTGACGCTGGTGCCCACGAATATCCGGTTCCGGGACGGGAGCTATTCGAATTTCAATAACACGGATCTGAACGGATTTGCCGGATTCAATGAGATTTTCCCGCTGTTCAACTGGTACGTGCTGGAGGCCGATACCAACCGCTTCAAGCAGACCGGCGTGCACGTGGTCTATGACGCCGGCGGGCCGGCGGACGGCAATGGCGGGGG
>WNFM01004432.1_pt1 | contig 100323 bp, 98 predicted proteins | sample 5400271 | NCBI WGS metagenome assembly WNFM01 (sample SAMN13153352, study PRJNA577476) | soil metagenome | isolation source: 60 cm saprolite on Douglas fir-dominated hillslope | place: USA:California | collected 2013-09-17
ATCTAGCTTTACATACCAGGTTTGGAATAGCTTTACAAACCTGGTATGGATGTGTAATGCTGATTGCATGCCTTACAGAAAGATTCCTATCGCAACCGGAGAGTTTTATCATGTATTTAATAGGAGCGTTGCGAAGCTGCCGATATTTATAAATAAGAACGACTATCAAAGAGGGCTTGCTTTAATAGAATATTATCGACATAAGAATCCACCTTATAGATTTTCTCACTACAAAAATCTTAGTGTTGAACAACGATTATTGCTTCGGCAGACTCATCCGTCATTCTCAAACCCACTTGTTAATATTGTTGCATATTGTATTATGCCTAATCATTTTCATTTTCTTTTACAACCAATTTTAGAAAATGGCGTATCTGATTTTATGCGAAACTTCCAGCATAGTTATGCGAAATACCATGATACGAAATATGAAAGAACAGGATCTGTTATGCAATCGATGTTCCATGCTGTTCGGATTGAGACATCTGAACAATTACTTCACGTCTCTCGATATATTCATTTAAATCCGGTCACAGCGTACATTGCAAAACCAGAAAATTTAGCCGATTACGCTTGGTCATCATTTCCTAGCTATATGAGTGAGCAGCAATCATTTGTTGATACACAGGCAATTCTATCTTCATTTCCGTCAAAAAGTGCATACATGAAATTTGTTTTGGATCAGGTAGATTATCAAAGATCTTTGGCAGTTATCCAACACCTCAGTCTTGAAGAATAATACCAACCTTTCCGTACCAGGTTTGTAGCTACGATTCCATACCTGGTATGGAAGTACACCTACATACCAGGTATGTATGGCTATGATGGCATAAAAAGCCCCACCTTTTGAGCAGGGCTTTTAAAGAGTTTATATATCTGTAGGAATTTAGAGTATTCCACCAGATGTATTGTCTCCTCCAGTCACATCGACAGTAACTGTATTTGTTGCATCCCCAGTTGTCACAGATGCTGTTCCACCAGTATTGCCACTGACAGTGTTTCCACCCGTTTTGGCATGTTGGGTGACACTAGTCGATACGGCTGTCGTATTTGTTTGGGTAACCGTTTGACTACATGAATTTTTTACCTTTGCAGTATTGACTGAGTTTTCACCATTCCCACTTATCGTGAGTGATGTATCTCCGCCACTAGTACAGCAGCAGGTTGGTGACGTACCACCATTATTCCCTCCGCCAACTGTTACATCGGTTGTATTTGTTGCATCTCCAGTTATCACAGATGCGCCACTTCCAGTATTACTTGTTAGAGTATTGTGACCTGTTTTGGCATGTTGTGTCACAGTTGTCCCAACACTGGTTGTGTTTGTTTGGGTAAAAGTTGTATGGGTATGGTTATGCGTTTTTGCAGTATTTACCGATCCTTCTCCGTTACCGGAAACGATAATGGTTGTACTTGCAAATGCACTGGTTGCTAATGTTGCAAAAAGTGCTCCTGTTGCAATTGCTGCTCCGATTTTATGTAATGTTGTCATATTCTCACCTCCCTTCATCGCCTCGCCATAGCCTTGGCGTCGGCGGGTCATCGTTTATTTTCTAATTTCCTATGGTTGGGGGATGTTGGTCATGCCAATCCCCTGCTGTGTCAGTATCAAATCCTGGGACTATTCTTTCTGTTGCGTCGCCAAATGGGACTACTGGATTTATTGCTGGAGGAGTAAAGCCACTGGTGTCAATTCCCCAGCTCATCCTATCTTGCTCAGCTCCAAGTGGATTTTTCAAAATAAGATGGTCTCCTGCATTATCTAACCCGTCCCCAATTTGACTCCCAAGCTCTACTTTTGTTACTCCCGCGGGAATTGTCCAGAAAGTCCATGTCAATGCATCTTTGGAAAGGATTGCAAATCCACCAGCTTTTATAATTTTATTGGGATGAATGACAGTGAGCGTTCCGGAATTATCCATTAGACTCCAATTCTTAAGAGAAATGTCGTGGTCTGTCGGGTTGTAGAGTTCTACCCATTCATTATTTTGTCCAATTTTATTTGGATTACATCCGGATGACACATTACTTCCGCCATTCACACTAGTTGTTGAGGTACTTGTCGAAGAGCCACTCACAATGGTAGATGATGTATTCGTATTTCCAGTAACCGTATTTTTTCCGGTCGTACTATTTTGTGTTGTCACTCCGAGGACCGTAGTGCTATTTTGTTGGATGACTTTACAGAAATCACTTAGCTTTACTGTGACAATATTTTTCGATCCTTTGCCATTGCCACTTATGAGTATTGTTACATTGTTGTCACTCACTCCCAAAATGCCTCTGTCTTTTGGACTGTCTACCCCATGTGTGCCGTCGACTCGGTAATAGACTTCATTTATCACCAAATGGTCTGCAGTGATTTCTCCAAAAGTCAGATCAAAAATAACAGATTTTGCCTGGAAATCATTCCCTGCACTGCCTGGAAAAGTAACAGAAAAAGTGTAGGTTTTATGTCCACTTGGTGCTATAGTGTTGAGGAGAATTCCATTCGTGCTGCCACTATCCGTAAAAAAATCAGAAAGTTTTTTATTTCCCGTTGCGCTTCCTGTACCATATATCGGAGTGATACCGTCAGTAATAACAATATCAAGTACAGTCTCAAGTTTGGGATCTGCACCAAGTCCACTGGTACGCACTCCTCGTACCGCGACGAGTCTGGAAACTGTCCCGCCATTTGTGACATCGACATTTCGAGATACAGCCGGGTCGCCAGGCTTCATATTTGTGATAGTAAAAATAGGATTGCCTGGTGGGACATGAAAATCTATAGTCAGGTCTCCTGCTGCTCTGACTGTTGAGGGCTTAAAGAGTACGTCTCCCCCACTTACTTTAAATAAAACGCCAATGATTATGAGTAGGCAATTTTTATAATTCTCTTTTTCATAAACACATGCCATTATTTGTTGTCCCAATGCTACTTGTAGTACAAGTCTGTTTCCATAGGCTTGCTCCATCCGTTACTCTCCCAATGGATTTATCAATTGCAACAGCACCAGTATAAAAGTGGGAATCGATAATTTGTCCAGAAGGATTTTTCAAAAAGAGTGTTTCAGGACCTGTGTCATTTAACCAACCTGCAGGATTACTAAATACGGCAAATCCGCTACTTACAATAGTTCCAAGTGACGAAATGCTTTTTACCGTGTTGGCAGCGTCGACTAACGTCCACCCAGTAAGATTAATAGAGCTAAAACTCGGATTAAATAGCTCAACCTTTTCTGTTGTTGCGTGAGGAATAAATTCATTAAGTAAAAGATCAGTACCATATCCAGGGGTTGGGATTTCTTTTACAATAAAATCTGTTCCCACAAATGTGTCTCCTAATGCTGTATCATGTCCTGTTGGGACTCTTTCGATAGATTGATTGGAGGTTGGCGTTAGAGCAACGCCATTAAATGTTCCATTAAATTGAACCTTATCTACGACTGTTGTTCCATCGGATTGAAGTAGTTTAATTGTTCCAGTGGTTAATGACACAGGAGCGCTGTCACCTAAATTCAACGTAGTGGCACCATTATCTGCATAACATTTATTTCCCTTTGAACTCCCAGAATTAAAGATACTTCCGTCTTTTGCAATTAAAGCAAACAAATGAGAGCCTAACGTAAAGTGCGCAGTAACTAAATCTGTTATATTTGTTCCATCACTTAGCTTAAAGTTTTTTAAATCAACACCAGTATTACTGCCATTCCAAACTTCAATCCAATTAGTATCTTTGTTCCCATCCTTACAACTCGATACAGGGAGAAGTTCGTTTATCACTAGCGTTTGGGCGACTTGAGGAGTGGGAATTGGAGTAGCTGTCGGAAATTGGGAAGATGCAGTAAAAACATTATTTGTGGACTTTGCTATATTGGAAAAAAATGCGTGAGCGACAGAATAAGAAATAAATGTAGCACATACAAGAATTACTAATGCGAATAAGAGCAGTTTTTTATTCATAGGTTTATGTCATTCCTGCGAATGCAGGAATCCAGGACTAGATCCCGGGTCAAGCCCGGGATGACGATATCGAACCATCCGTTATTTTCTTTATTACTTCTTTTTCTATTTCTTTCTTTATATTCTTTAATTCAAATCCAATAAAAAGAAGGGTTGGAAGGACAATAAATAATAAAAATCCTGGAAGAGTTTTGAGAAAATATACAAATTTTCCAATAGCTGGTAAAAATGCGATTGTTTTTCCAACAACATCATGCATAGTAACAGGACTGCTGTCTGGTGTATTATTTGCATCTCCTTTTGTAGTATAGATGCCATTTTTTGCTGCAACAATTCTGTGGGATATAGTCACATCCCCTTTTTGAAACGCAATCACATCCCCAACCTGATATGTGTTCATATTTTTTGTAAAAATAATACTACCGACAGAAATTGTTGGTTGCATACTTCCTGTCACGACTGTAAATGTACGAATGCCAAAAAGTGGGACTTTTGATGTTATCAAAAGAAATGCAACCATTGGGACAATAGTTACCATAATTGTCGTAATTCCTATTTCTAAAAATCTTTTCATATTTTATTTTTTCCGGTCATCGCGAGCGAAGCGTGGCGATCTCGTCCTTGAGATTGCTTCGTCGCTTGCTCCTCGCAATGACATTCTGATCCCATAACTGGTAGTGAGAGCGGGCAGCCACCCACTACCAGTTAAGAATAAACTATTGACTGTTGTCTTGATCACCCTCGAAACTAAATGTTTCGGTTGTTGACGCAGCCTGAAAATCGTTACTTGCCAAATGGTCCATCGTAAACGTAAGACAAAGGAATTTTGTCGTTCCATGAACAACGCCACTTGGTACTGCATTAAACACACCATGTGTAATTATCTGAGTTAATGTGGGTACGCCGCCAATTTGTGTAATCCAACCTGGTAATTCATCTACTTGGGCAGTTGTACAAGTATTGTCACTACCTGTCTTTGCGCTTGTAAGGTCCAAAACATCTGCCAAATCATGCGGAGTCGACGCCGTTTTCGTCACTGTTAATTTAATTTTGGCTATGTCAATTGTTCCAGTATTATCCAGGGAAACAAATCCAGTTGTCATGTCACCTGGTTTCATTCCAGTTGTTCCAAAAGAACCTGTAACAGTTGCTGCTGGAGCGGGATGTCCAAGATCGTTAATTGATAAAATTAATGACCCTGACGCAAAAACATTTCCTGTACTTGTGGCACTACTGCTAAAGAATGCATATGCTGCGCCACTGACAAGTGCCAAAGATGTCAAAATTGACATTGCGCTTAAAATTATTTTTCTATTCATTTTTATTCACGCTCCTTTCTCGCCGTAAAAATTTATTGAAGGTGGACTCTAGCGATAAGTCTCAACTTTTTTCCACTAAAAAAGTTCGCGTCAGCGAACTTTCATGTTCTCTATAACTATAAACTTTTTTCCAGGGCAGGAAAATGTGCATATAACTTTTTCATAGTAAAAGTTTTTGCTATATCAATACAATAGGACTAATTACAAAAATAAATATCAGACCATCTCATAAAAAAATGAAAAAGGATAAAAATATTTTCACAATAAAAAACATCCTCATTGCTGAAGATGTTTTTTTAAATTACCAATACCTATGCAAAATTATTGTTTTCCAAAACCTTCTTTAATATCTGCTCCTCCTATGATTATTCTTCGAAGTCCATCCCCAGCTCCTGCGAGTACAGTTAAGCCACCAAGAATTCCACCAGGGCCATTTTCTAAATGACTTCCAAATGAGTCGACTAAGCCTCCAAGATCATGACCTCCTTGGGAAGCTCCATGGAATACAGTATCTACAACTGTTTTTGCAATATCAGCTACAAATCCACTTACGAGAGGCGGATTTATTGCATTTGCACCAAGTCCCTCACCAAGACCGAGTCCTAATGTTGCAATTCCTCTTACTGCTTGACCACCTTCAACTTTTGCCATAAAAATCCTCCTTTCTTTTAAGGATACGTGAACAATACAAAAATTTTAAAGGAAGATCAATTCGCAACGGTTACGCATCATTCTTCTGAGGGTACTCTAACTCTGATAGGATGAATAATTATTTCTTTTCTTTCTTGGATTCTTTTTTTTCTTCTTTCAGATTGTTGCTGGTCAGTAAGTTGAAGAATTCTTCTTGATATAATTGGCAAAATGGTAAATGCCGAACCAATAGCAAGTGGTGGGAAAATGAGAAAGAGTTTTCCAAATAATGCTATTCTCCCAATAATAGTGCCGCTTCGTATCACACTTCTTGTATTCATTCTCTTGTCTTTATGAAAAATATCATCCACAAGATCGTGGAGGGTAATGTTTAGAAGAAGTTGGATATTTTCTGCGTTCTTTTCTTCTGATTCACTTTTTTCAGGAATTTCTTTTATTTTTTCCTGTTTGCTCTCAATCTTTCTCCTATGTCTTCTTCGCAGAGAAGTCATGTCTGTTTCGCTCACAGCCTTTCTAAATTCAGGGACAACCTCATAATATTCAGAGCCAATTGTTTCTGGGTATAGCTGCAGTAGCTTTTTCTTTTTTTGAATTCTTCCCCAAATACCTCTTTCTTTTGATTTTGGATCTTTCGGTGTTTGCTTTAATTCAATCGTCCACTCAGCCATTTTTGTCTCAGACATAGCATAACTTCGAAATAAATCAGCAACAACATTTTGATCGGGATGGATAAATGGAAATATCTCATCCACAATAATTTTAGGACCAAGCGGTTTTGGCGATTCTACAGAAAGAGTCGGTTGTTCTAGTAGTTCTACAGGTGTCATGGTGAAAGTATACAGAAATTGGGAGCAAATTTCAACTATAGGGTATATTACTGCGGAGGATTGTCGACTGCAGGTTCTTGAATGGAGTCTGGATAATGTCGAGTTACATCCCACCAATATAAGTCATGTGCATCTGTATCGTGTGGTGCCCATTGAAAGATAGAAATTTGCTCAGGGCGACGATCCTGTCTTTTTTCTCCAACAACGTCTTCTGCCTCGGGACAATCAGCTTCTCTTGGAAATTCATTTCTCATGACTGTATCTTCTCTTTCGTGTGGCATATTGACCTATATTATAGCACTTTTTGTCAAAAGGAGTCCTTTAGTAATGATCTTCAAGGCTTATCTTTGGAAGCTGATTAAAAGATTTTCCTGTCCTTTGTTTTCTGTCTTCTTTACCATACCTTGCTCCCTCCTTGCGTAGTTTATTCACAAAATCTGTTAGATGAAAAGCGCTACGAAGTTTTTCTTCTGGAGCTTGGAGAGAGAGACGACGTAATACATCTGAGAATGAATAAGATTGTGAGTGTTTCATGTGCACGTCGATAATAGCACATGCGGTCTAGATTTTCTACTTTCTTTTGTGGAAAAGAAAAGTGAGGATGATAAGAATAGTAAGGTCTACTGCCCAGAAGAATCGACATGGAATAGATAATAGCCAGAATGTTATATTTCCTTCTGGACAAGAGTGTCCTCTATTGAAAAGAAGGAAGATAATATAAGCAAGTGCTGCAATAATTGCTCCTCCAAGAATGCGAGATATAGAAAGCTTCTTTTTCTTTGCGACGAATAACCACGCAGTAAGGAAAAGAATTTCTCCAAGGAGCATTGGCCACCAAAGACATGCAGAGCAAATGCCACTAATTGCTGTCTCAGTGCTAGATGTTTTATCTCCATTGTTATCTGTTGCTCCAAGGACTGTTGTGGTGAAATTGTCATTGCCACCATTACCTGCAGGAGGAGGTGTGATAGATACTGAGCTTGTCTGTTGCGTACCAGAATTACTGGTTGAGCCTGAATTATTATTAGATCCACCGTTATTGTTATTATTCCCACCAAGACTGACTGTTGGGATGTATTTATTAAGGAGAATAAGCTCTCTATCAGGTCTATCTGCAGAAAGAATGATATTGCCATCTGAATTCAAATTTCTTAAATCTTCATGTGCTGGGTCAGTAAAAAGTGAGCTATCGTAGGAATAGAGATTGATAATGTCATTGGCAGGACCAGTATATTGGTCTGAGTAAAATGGTGTCTGCCATACTCCCCCAGGAGTTGTCTCCTGTCCCCAATAATAACTGCCAAATGGCAAATTGCTATAGGTAATACATTGACTATCATTGCCTTGTGTTGCTGTAAGTATATGAGAATTTAATGTAAGTGGGGTTGTGAATGTTGTTGTTGGTATGACTCCTGCTGGGTTTCCCTGGGATGTGACTGGATTTGGTGTAAATCCGTTTATAGTAAATGTTGCTCCTGCTACACCTGACCCATCAACAATGTTGTTATTCTGGTCAACGATAATTTTACAAACACTAATAGAGCCTGTATTTACATCTGCGTGAGCTTGTTGTACAAATAATACCGATAGAAATGCTATCAGTATAGGAAGTGCAAAAATCTTAATAAATTTCTGTATCACTAACTTATAGTATATCATACTATACCTTATAGTGTCAAGAAGAAGTTATTTAGTGGGTTTGGCTGAGGTATTACTATAATACGTATTTATTACATCTGCTGCCAAGCGAGGTTGTAAATTTGTTCCATACGTATCTCCAAAAAGTCGAGATGTATTTCCCATATGTGCCCAATAATTCACACCAACGAGATATTTTTTGCTTTTAAGCATTCCATACATATTATTAATAACCTGTGCCTGAATATTTTGGGGTACATCTTGGTAAATATTATATCCCCATTCGCCTAAAAGAATTGGTTTGCCCCACTGCTTATAGAAGCCATCTAAATCTTTTGATGATTGAGAGACAATATGTGGACCATCTGCATAATCACCAATAGTATTACTTTGATAGACATAATGGTCAACAGTAACAAGTCCTAATTTATCAACAACATCCTTAGTAAATTCATTTTGCACAACCCATCCGTTGACTGAAATCCAATTGGTATAGAGCTTGTTTCCAAGTCCAATTGTCACAAAAGCAGTATTTGCAACTGTTACTTCATTTAAGACAAATGTCCTATACTCATCCCATGTCAAAAATCTTTTTCCAAGACCAATGCCAACTTCTTCCGGCTCAACAGCAAGAGTAAATGAGTCTCCTTCTTGGAAGAGATCAGGATTATTTTTTATAAAATCAGATGTTGCATTTAAATATTCAGATGGTGTCATGGATGCAGGTTGACCATCATCTCCTTGCCACTGATCCCAATGTGAGCGAAACCACACATGCATTCCTTGCTTGTGAATCTCATCAACCCACAATTTCATATCTGCTACCCTGTCATAGGGAGTACCAACTGCAACATAATTTGGATGAAGTTTGGCAATCTGCGAAATTTGCTCGTGGACAGCAGCTTGTGTTACTTTTGGCCAGTCTTTACTCACAATTTGTGTATCGATCGCTTGAATACTCCATGTTCCAGCATTTGCCGGAAGTGCAGGCTCGGTAAAATTGTTATTACTACTTGTTGCAATTGTGTCGGAGACTTTCGTACCTAACGCAAAAACTCCTAACGCAAAAACGATAAAAAGGAATAAGAAAAGAAGTATATTTTCTTGAATAGTTTGCTTCATTATGGTAAATCCTCCTTTGGAATATTTGACATAGGATGGGTATTCTTCTCATAAATATAGGCGAAATCACTTCTATATACAAGGTGGAAATTTTGTAAAAACTTTTTATTTCCAATTAAACTTGCATAGACAGTGTCGCCTTTATGAAGAATTACCCATTGTGAATATTTTGCAGGGTCTGCAAGTGAAACTGCCCAATATTTTTGATCTCCTTCTGAAATAAAATGATTCAAAGGAAGTTTTGAGCGAAATTCCAGTGCGTCATTACTTGCTGATGCCACTAAAATGAGACCAGTCTTTGCATTGGCACCTACCCAATCTCCGGTATCATTAAGAAAGTTGCCACTTGCACCACGTACTCCGTCTTGAATTGTAATTACGGCATTATCAAGATACATTGTTGCAACTGACATGAGAAGAATACTTCCAACAATAATACTAAAGAGCTTACCTTTATTTGCAACCGCTCCAACAGCTATTGCCGCTGCAGGGATAAGCATGAGTCCATATCTATCATTAAACCATGTAAATGGGAAAATATATGGGAGATAGACAACAGAATCTCCCGTAACAAGACTGAGAATATTAAATATAATCGGAACTAAAAGAAGTCCTACAGCGATCTTGGTAAAAAGAGAAAGTTTTTTTGATGCTGCTAGTACCCATACTCCTGCAACGGAAAGAAGCGACACAAGCAATCCCAAATTCTCCTTTATTACTAAAACGAACATTACTATGGAATACACGGCATTTCCTTTTGTCAGTAGTCTTCCCTGTGCTTGTAAAATATCCTGTTGTGCTTTTGCTGAATATGGTCCAATAGCAAAATACAAAGGGTTTTTAAAGATAAGCAAATTCCATGCAAACCACATAACAATGCCAAGCCCAGCAAGCGTTACAAAGAAAAGCGTTGCCCCTTCAGCCGTTCTGAATTTACCTTTTTTCAGTGAGACATAGCTGACGACCCCAGACATAAATAAGAATAAGAACCATCCATCATACCTGGTGAGACTTGCTAAAAATGTAAAAAGTCCTGCCAAAATAAGATCAATAATACTGAATGATTCGACCCAGCGAACTATATAATACACTCCAGCAAGAGAAGTTGACAAAAGGAGCAGTTCTGTCATGGGAGTAGATTGCATAAAAACAATATTAGGATTGAGTGCATAGACCCCGGCAGTTACAAGAGATGCCAAAAATGAAAATCGCAATTGTTTTGATAAAAGAAGAATGAATACGCCTCCTATTACATATGAGATCATTGAGATTATGCTTCCAGCTATGCCAGTTTGCCACAATGTATAATTCCAAATAAATGGCAATTCAAAAATGTGGAAAAGAGGAAGCCACACTGATCCGATTTGTGCAAAACCTGGTTGCAAATTGTCGATAACGCGACGTGCAACATCAAGATGAGAACGAGCATCGTTATAGGAAAGTGTCAGACCTTGTGAATAGTAAAATATCCACGACACGACGCTAATTACAGAAAGTATCGCCACATATATCCACATGAATCGTTTGGTAATATGTATTGGTTTTTCATTGTCTTTTTGTACATGTTTGGTAGGCAATGAAAATGATAATTCTTTAAAATTAAGAGAAAAATTTGCCATAATTTAGTCCTTTTTTTGATGTATTGCCATCGTGTATGAAATGACAATACTTCCAATTGCAAGTATAGAAAGTGTCGTTGCGAACATTTGAAGAGAGATATGACTTTGCAAAAATGTGTTATAGACAAAAGAGCTCGTTATTCCTTTTTGAAGAAGGTGAATATCAAGAAAGTAATTAAAGTAAGGTAAATGACTCTGTACAGCTTCTGCTTTTGGGGGTATTTGATTGGTTGCTAATGCGCCGACAAGAGCAATGCTGAGACTATATACTAGAAGGAGAAAATATAGTAAAGCAAACCATACTTTTTTCCCATATGTTGCAATTGCTACTCCCAATACGATTGCAAGCTGAGAAATTGCAGGTATCATATATCTTTCACCAAAAGCCCATCCACCTCCTGGATCTCCCCAGAAGCTATATAAAATGACAATTGATGCTATTCCACCACCAAGCGCAATGGCAAGACTTTTATGTTTCTTAAAAAGTGGAAGGAATCCAAAAAATGACATTATAATAACTGGGAAAAAGAATAATACACCTCTATCTGGGCTTGTAAGAATCTCATACGCGCTATTTGGAAGATTGCTTTCTTTAAAAAATCCACCTATCTTTGCATTTGGATTAGTAGTAGACACAAAATGTGGACCACTTGTACTCACGTCTTTTGCATCAGTAACACTTTGTACCCCACCAGCAAGCGTAAAAGGATTTCCATATGCGATTTTATTAAAATATAACTGTGGAAGAAGTCCTATCGCAATTCCGATAATAACAGTAAGAATGACAAACTTAATATGGAGCATGACTTTTTCTGCTTTTTGTTCTACTTCTATATGTTGAAATACCAAGTAAAGCATGTAGGGAATAAAAAATATTGCATTTGGGTAATCAATAGCAATTGCAACGCTGAAAAGCAACCCAACGAGAAGTGCTGTAAACCACTTAACAGGTCGTACCAACAGTGCTATCGCAGCAAGGAGTAAGAATGTTGAGATATGATGTTGATATAGAGTGCCAGCATATGCCCACGCAGATGAAGCAAAAAGGAATGTTAATGATGCAGCAATTCCGGCCCATCTATTTTTTGTGAGCTTTGCAACAATAGCAGTAATGAGAAGGACGTTGAGAATTGCAAAAAGCGAAGAAATGCTAAATGCACCAACCTGTCCTATGCCAAAATATTTGCCAACTAAATAGAATGGTACTGCAAGCGTTGACACACCTGGAGCAAAAAGGGAAACATATTGTCCGTTTCTGTATCCTAAATCAGGGAGTGCCATTCGAGCTATATCGAGAGGGAAATAAAGGGATTTATTTTCTGCAATAGATAAAACAAGCGCATATCGTCCTCGCTCAGGAGAAAGCTCGAAAGGCTTCGTAACAGAGCGAAGGTTATTAAAAATATATGTTGGCGATGGATTTCCTTTTACTCCCTTTATTGTCAGGGATAAAATTCCCGCGACAAAAAGAAAAAGTAAACTATATATTCCGAACATTTTTAATATTTTTGTAAATTTCATATTTATATAAGTTTTACGAATTAAGGTTTCTGTGTATGATTATATCATACTATAAGTTTAATTAAAATGCTTTTTTTTGATCATGGGTATGTCTCTCTGTATTTTTAGATATAGATTTTCTACTTTTTTTGCAACTTCTTCCCATGAAATGTCAAGATATTCTTTTCTGTTTGCTTTTTTTATTTTTTTTATTTTATCTAAATTCACTGGATTTAAAATGTAATTAACTTTCTCAATTAGTTTTAAATTATCATTTTGATTTATGCAAAAGCCATTTACGCCATCTTTCACAAGTAACTCTAAAGCAGTATTTTTTGAAACTATACAAACGACCCCTTGACTAAGAGCTTCATGAACGGCATTGCCAAAAGCCTCAGAGAAAGACAGTTGTGTTAAGATAGTTGCATTTTTTATTAAATAGTATTTATCTGTACCGTAATAATCACCTATAAATTTTACTCTTCTTTTTAGATGTAGTTGCGCTACTAATCGATCCAAATCCTTCTTATATCCGTGGTCAGTAATTTTACCTATTACAAGAAAGTTAACGTCGTGGTCTATACTTGGAAGTGCTTTAACAACTATTTCTAAATTTTTTATCCTATCTATTCTTCCAACTTGGAGTATATATTTTTTATTTTCTTTAACAATTTTCCTGACATGGTTAGATGTATTCAGGTTAGTATTTTCGAAAGCTTCTACTTCTAAGCCATTTGTGACAGTAGTAATCTTCTCTTTTTTTATGCCTGCCTGCACAAGGCCGTTTGATTCAATTGTTGAGACCGTTCTAATTCCATCAACAACGCTGTTTAATAAAACTATTCCAACTGTTCTTTCAAATATCTTTCTGACTACACTTCTAACGTTTGGATACGCTTTTATTGAATAATTAAACAATCCATGTGACGAAAAAATTAATGTAAACTGCTTTCTTTTTAACAATTTTAACAACAGAGTTTTTAATAGAAAAAGTGTAAAATCCTCAACAGCATAATCATGGAAACAAACTATATCATCTTTTCCTAGGTGATTCGTTATGGATAAGAGATCAAATTTAAATTTATTTGAGTCAGATCTAACAATTTGGATTCCATTTATGAAATCTTTTTTGGGGAGAGAATTTTTTTTATCTTTTGTATCTCTTGTTGTATAGACAATGACATTCCAACCACGTTTAGCAAATGAAGTATATGTATTTAACATATTTATCTCCAAGCCTGTCATAACAGGTATAAAATATCGAGCAAATATATGAATGTTTCGTTTCATGTTTATAGTAAATTTTTTGATGAATATGCGATTTCCCAGCGAATATTAGATCGTGTTTCATGATTATTCGAAAATTTTAACACGAGCATTATGAATACATAGACAGTGAATGAAATGGGATGAGCGAAAAAGAAGCGTAAAAGGTGTTTAATAAGTAAGGTAGGGTTAATTTTTAATTCTAAGTCGATAGTTTCTGTGCCAAAAAGTTCCCCGAGTATTTCTTTATCTTTTTTAAATCTTCTACTTTGTTTTTCGTGATCTTCAAGTGTTGTAGGTGCCCTAAAAAGTACAATTGATTTTTTTGCTAAAACAAACTTCATTTTACTTTTTATACATAGCATGTAAGATATTGCATCTTCAGGACCCTCTTTTGGCCATTCCAAACTTTTATAAAACATTTTTGAAAAAGCTCTTGCTCTTCCGTGACACATAAACATATTATTCCCACTCCGAATTTCACCGTACATTTCATATTTGAACTTGTGACTATCTGCTATTACTTTCTCGAAAAAAGTTTTCGGTAAAACAGGTTCGGTTAGAGATCCTACTAATCCAATATTTTTGTCTTGTAACATTGGTCTAACTAGTTCATTGAGAAAGTGATCGTCCTTTGGAAGGACGTCAGCGTCTAATAGAACGAGGATGTCGGTATCCGCTTCGTTAAGAATTCTGTTTTGAGTTTTCTGTAGACCGAGTCTATTTGAATTTTCTAATATATGTATTCTCTTATCCTTTATGTCCTTTGCTAGTCGAACTGTATTATCTATGCTTCCATCTGAGACAATAAGTACTTTTTCAAGAATGAAGTGAGAAAATTGTTGCATTAACAATGCATTAATAAGATGCGCAATATTTGCCTCCTCATTGTATGCAGGGATACCGATTGTTACAGTGATTTTTTTAGAATTTTTATTCATATAATTGATTTAGAAATTCTCTATCAATAGAAAAAAACTTTTCTCCTGCAACAGATAATTGCATAATAAGAAAATTGCGAATGAATTTATTTTTGACTGTATGTAAAGATAGTTTTGCTTGTTTCATGAGAGAAGGGAATTCTTTATTGATGGCAAGATAGCAAAGATCATGGCCTGGAAGAGTTAATGCGACTTGCTCACAATCAATAAGGTACGTTTTTTTGTTTTTTATCATGACATTATTTGGTGTTAAGTCTCTGTGAGAAAGTACAAGTTTGGTTTGTTGTGTTCTTATGAGAGAGATAAGTAATGAAAAAAACATCCTCAAAATTATAAATAAATCGTTGGGAGACTTTATTAAAAGTAAGATAGTCTCCAAAATAAGTAATGATACATAGGATTTTTTTGTTCGTTTATGTAGTTTGTTTGCCATTGTGTTAGTGATCTTTTTTGAAAGTAATTCCAAGTCTTTCATAACATTAGTAATTATTTGCATCTGTATTTTAGATGGAAGATTTTTAATTGGTTTACCTTCAATAAATTCCATTACGAGACTTGCACTTTGCGCACGAGTTACAAACTCAATAGCCCTTGGTGTACGAATACCGATAATGTCTTTATGTTGATGGAGCAGTTGATAAAGGACGAGATTCACTTGGTACTCGTTTAATAAAAAATGATAAAACATATCTTTGATACTCCCATGCCATGTTTTTATAAAATATTTTTTGTTATCTTTTTTATATAGACCTATGGAGAACTTATTTGTTTCGTTAGCTCGGTTGATCTCCTTATACAATATATAATTCGCTATGTTAGATAGAGGTTTTTCTTCTGTTTTACCTCTGAGCATTTTAATATATAAAACTATATATCCCAACGCATAAGTAAAAAGTGAGGAGTTTCTGCGTATTGAGATATTATTGTCTGCGTTAATTGTTTTTGAGGAGCTTGCTGTATCCCAAAAGTTTTTGTCTTTTTTCGACTCTAACTTATTCATTCGCAAAACAACTTGAAAAAGTAGTGCAAGGGGAGTGAAAAGTGGGTCGTGTAAAAATGATTTAGATATTGAAATGAATTTTTTGCTAATTGGTGTTGTGTACTTTTCATTTGCCCATTGCCCAAAGTAATTAGCTGCATATTGCTTAGATTGTATGTATCTTCCATGTTGGGTAAGAAATTCTTTGAGATTATCAACTGATTTATAGTATACAAGTGCACTGTTTGAAAATTTAAATGTAAAACCTAGTTTTTGACATAATAAATATAAATAATTGTCATCAGGTACGTCTGCATTAGGAATAACAATATTAGCCGCAAATTTTCTAGATAATGCAGAAATACAACCCATATGATTGTGTACGTTAATACCTTTGTTTAAATTTTTTCTAAGCTCAAACCACATCATTAACCATCGATAAACGATATGTTCGAAGAACGTTTTTGGTTTTAACGGGAGACTATTTCCGCCGACTAATCCTACGCCAGAATTATTAAAACATTTTACAATTTCACTAATAACGCTATCGGTTGCCAAAATTATATCTGCGTCAAACGTGAGAATTACATCAGAGGAATTAAGTTTATAAAAATCGTTAAGTCGCCCAGCCTTTCCTTTCCTTTTCCCATCATTGATAACAGTTATCGTTTTATGCTTTTTAGCAAATTCTTTTACTATTTTTGCAGTATTATCTGTGCAGCCATCACATGCGACGATGACTGATTCCAATTTAAAATTTTGTTTCTTTTGATCAATGATTTGCTGCAATAAGTTTCCAATATTTGCTTCCTCATTGTGTGCAGGTATACCAATAGTTACTGTTTTTAGTGTTTTCATATTGATAGATTTTTTGTTGAATTAGTTATTTTCCAGATTTCAGTTATGTTTCTATCTCTTTTAAAGAGTACATTAATCTGAATATATTTCATTGTTATGTATGCAAGAGGGTTTCTTATTACTTGCAAAAATAATGCAGTAACTTTTAAAGAAAAAGGAACAAAATACTCTCTATCGATAAGATTTTTATCGAAATACATTTCTAGACTTTCTCTTTGAGTGTGGTACCTATTAGCCTGATTGATTTGCTCAGAAAGTAATTGAGCTGCTTTAAAAAAAACCTTTGATTGCTTTTCATAATGAAATCTGTAGCCATCTTTAATGCATAGAAGATATACGTATCTATCATCTGGGACATTTTTTGGTAGTACAATTTTTTTTGCGAAACTTTTAGACAGTGCTAAAAGAGGACCTCTTGCTGAATAAATATTATTGCCATTGTTTATTTTACTTTTAATGAAATTGAGAGAATGTACATAGTTATTAAACGCTTTTTCAGGTAACATTTTCGCTAGTAAAGGTTGCACACTTCCTGCGACAAGCCCGATGTTATTTTCATGTACAAATACATTAACAATATTGTTAATAACATTGTTTCCACCTAAAACTATGTCGGCATCAAGAAGCACTAAAACATCTCCTGTGAATGCTGAAAAAATTTGATTTAATCTTTTATTCTTGCCTTCCCTTTTTGCACCGGTGATTATTTTGATTTTTCTATTTCTAAATGATTTGGCTTTCTGAATAGTGTGATCAGTGCTCCCATCAGATGCGAGAATAATTTCTGTGATCTTTTTATTCCTTTGCAATTTTTGACTAAATATTCCGTTAATTAAGTTTCTAATATTTTCTGCTTCATTAAAAGCTGAGATACCTACAGAAATTGTTATTATTTTTTTACTTTTCATATTTTTTTGTTGCTAAAATTGTTCCTGTTTTTTTATCCATTACACTAACTATTCTTGAAGAAAAACCCATTGTTTTCAAATGCCCAACCAATGTACGATGATGGATATTTTTGCTAGGAATATCTTGATATTCAAATATGATTTTGTCTATTTTTAGATAAATGTTTTTTGGAAGAGAAAGTAGAATTTGATACTCTGCTCCTTCGCAATCAAGTTTTAATAAGTCAATATGTTTTATGTCGTATCTTTTTATCTCATCATCAAGAGTTACACATTTAATCTGTTGAGTTGATTCAACATTTCTTGACAGCTCTTTAAATATACTATTACAGCTACTATTTGTGCTTGAAACAAAAATAGAAAACTTGCCGGTTGTTGACGATATTCCAAAATGACGAGTAGTAACGTTGCTTATGGCATTTTCTTTAACATTCATTTTTAAAAGTTCATAATTTTCTTTTTCTGGTTCGTATGAATAAATATGTTTTGAATGAGAGGATGCGTTTATGCTAAAAGTGCCAACGTGTGCCCCAACATCAATAACTGTTGACTTTTTGGGGTCTAGATCACGTATGGCAACATCATATGCTTTATTTGCAAATACTTCATGCACTACGAAAAGGTCAGCTTTTTTCACTCGTACAAAAAATACTAAACCATTCCTGAGAGACAATTTTGCGAGCGGACTTCGGACCCATTGCATGCATACAATATAGAACCATGCAGGATTATTGTACGTTTTAATTGTATTAATTATGTTTTTTACACTCATATTTTTAAACAGATTTATTAATAACTTTTAAATATAGAGTTCTTATAATTTCTGTAGAATAGGATAAAGCTTCGGGTGTGAAAAAAATTCTATTTTTCTCCATCACGAATCGCGGGAAATTAAATGATGGATTGCTACCTTTACGAACAACAGCTGGAAATGTCGTAAACGCAGCTTTGTATCCTGCTTTCTTGGTAGTTTCAATTATGCTTGTGTTATAAACGCCTTTTGGATACGCAAAGTAGTCAACCGAAAATCCAAGAGCTTTTTCTAGTGTAATTTTTGAATCATGAACTTCTTCATTAATTTTCTTGTTAGTAAGATTTGAAAAATCGGCATGTGTGGCACTATGACAACCAATAGTAAGCCCTAGTTTATGTATCTTTTTAATTGCCTTTACGCTCAAAAGTTTTTCATTGCTATCTAATTCGTATCTGTTGACTTGTTTGGGGTTTGAGATAACAAATATTGCTGCTGGAATTTTTTCCTTTTTAAGAAATCCTGCAATTTTTTGTATATTTGTGTATCCATCGTCGAATGTTAATGCGATGAGTGGTAAAGAAAACTTTTTAGAGTGAATAATTTCATCAAGAGATACGAACGCAAAATATTTTTTAAGAGTCAAAATTTGTTTAACAAAATCTTCATAAGCAATGGTATATTTGTTGCCATTTTCAGAAACACTATGATAACAGAGTATTCTCCTTGTATTTTTGTCTAGGTTTAAGGGTTTAGAAATATAGTAAAGCGTTTTTAGTATTTGATTTTTCATATGATTATTTTGCAAAAGCAAAGATTTGCACTCTTTTTGATTCTATTTGTTGTTGCACCTTGTTGAAGAGCTTCATATATTCCGTCGCGCTTTTGTCCCATGAAAAATTCTTTGACCATTCAATTGCATGTATTGATAAAAGTTTTGTTTGACGTTCTTTCGTAATAATCCTTACCATAGCTTCTGAGAATTCATCAATATCTTTTGGAGTGACAAGAATTCCCGTTTTCTTATCTAAGACAGAATCTCGAAGTCCGCTAACATCAGATGCAATGACAGGAGTTCCAGATGCATTTGCCTCTATGACTGTTATCCCCCACCCTTCAATCATTGAAGGCTGAAGAAATGCCCAATGTTTGGCAAGGAGAAGTTTTTTGTCTTTTTCACTGACTGTTCCCAAAAACATCACATCTTGCTGAATTCCTAAATTCTTCGTAAGTTTTTGTAATTTTTCCAGGCATTCTCCAAATCCTGCGATAGTTAATTTCGCAGCTGGATACTTCTTGACGACCTTATTAAATGCTTTTATGGCAATATCAACATTCTTATAAGGTTTTAGTCTTCCAAGATAGATAAATGAAGGATTTTTTGTCTTTTTCACTCGAATAAAGTTTCCAATTTCGATACCTGGATTAATAACTTGAATCTCACTTTCTGTGCTCAAGCCAAGCTTTATTATTTGTTTTTTTGAAGATTCACTTACTGTTACGATGTGAGCATTTCTATAAACAAATGGCATTACTTTCGATTCTAAAAGCCTTGCAAGCAGTGAGAATGGAAATATTAGTTGTTCACGAAACACTTCCTGGTGTACGTGATGAATTAATAGAAAAATAGGTTTTCTCGCATAAAGTGGCGTAAAGAAAGGAATGCCATTTTCTGAATCTATAATAACATCATATTTGCCACGAAATTGCACAATATAATACAAGAATGCCCAAAAGTACACCATATAGAATCCGCCTCGTCTCACAACTTGTACTCCGTCAATAATTTGATTTCTTTGATGTTTTCCGTCATTTCCCGAGAAAAGAGTTACCTGCGCTCCATTTTTCACCCATTCTTTTGCTATTTCATGAATGTATGTTTCTGCTCCGCCAGCCCACATGTGCTTTGTATCTCGCCAGTTAAAGATAAGGACAGATAGATGTTTATTTTCCTTGTCTTTTGAAAACTTATCTTTTTTAAATAGACCAAAAAAGTCTCGGATATTTCTCTCAAATGCTTTGACAGACTGAATGTTAAGGTGTAACAAAGTTACAGAAAATAGATAGAGCATCCATATTCCTGACATAGTCATCACAAAGATTGAGATATTTTGATGAAATATGCTTAGCAAGAGGAGTTCAATAAGCCCAATTGCAAAAGCTACAAATGAAAAAGTGTACACTTTTTTTGCAAGATAATATGAGCCAAATACTGCTCCTACCGTAAAACACATCATGGCGAATGTGTACAGAGGAAGATATGAGACAATTTCTAATGCCTTTTTCCCGTAGAGGAATGGAACTGTTAATCCTCCAAATATGCCAAAGCTTACGAATCCGATACATGTCAATACAAAAGTTAGTGCAAGAATTGCTATCAGGGTTTTTTGTGAATTTTTATTTGCTCCTTCATTTCGACTTACTAAAGGAATAAGAAATGGTGATACCAGTCCACCCATAAAATAGACCATTTTTCCAATAAGACTGATAAGTGCATATCGACCTGCATCATGTGGAGATAAATAGTGTTTGGCTAGGATAATGTCCATCGTGAGAAAAAGCACTGCAGATATTGACGACACCAGCGACGCAATGAAAAATTTTAATGGGAATTGCTTTGTTTCTCCTGCAATTTCTTCTTTTGTTTTTGGTTTTCCTTTCAACATGACAAGGAATAACCCGACTAAAAATACACTGAAAGAACCGACAACGACTGACGTAAATACAAATTTTTGTTGGTGTGCATTGATAAGAATAAATGAAGTAGCTAATTTTGCAATTGGCTCTACAAGATTCATAAAAGCTATGGAAATAAAAAGCAGTTTTCCAGAAAGATACCCGCGGTTTACAGCAGAAATAAATCCAAAGATAATAATTGCTGTTGAAATAATAAGAACAGCCATATCATTTACTCGAAAATAGTTGTTAAGGACAGGAGAAAGAAGAAGCCAGAAAAGAGTGGCGATAATTGAAATTACAACAATTTTTCTTACAGTACTTTTCCAAAAAGTGTAACCAGCATATTCCCCATATTTTCCAATGAGAAATCCCGATTTGAAATTAACAGTTATACTTAAAGATCCGAAAACTGTTTGAGAAACAGCAAGGATTCCTCCGACAAAACTTACTAAAGCGAAATCTTCAAAACTTAGGTTGCGTCCAAGGTACGCGTTAAAAAGAAAATTTAGGAAATTGGCAATACTTGCTGCGATAACAAGAAATCCACCAGCAAGATAAAGATTTTTAAGATTGATAAGTTTTGTTAATTGTCTTCTCAATGGGAATGGAAATGAAAATCCACTTTGCAATTCTTCGGCTTCTATTATTGCTTCTGTGAAAGCCTTTTTATTCTGTGTCTTTTTTAGATGAAGTCCATGGACAGTTTTTTCCCAGTAGTGTGGTTTGAAAATTAGTTGTTGTAAAGCAATAAGCGCTGCTCCACTCATCATCAGCCAATAGAGTGGAATTAAATAAATATATTTTATAAGATCCCATTGGCCTTTTTTGGCGCAGGCTATCATGTAGTAATACAAAAATAAGAAATTACCAAAGACTAAAGAGAGAATCGCAATGTACAAAATAGGCCCAGGGTACAATGATTCAATCGTTGGACCAATAATTGGACGGAAAGCAAAATAAGCGATAGTTGTAATCCATAAAATTGGATTGATAAGAATAAAAGCAAGCTTACCCCCAACATTCATATGAAAATATAAGTTGTGAATAATTCCGTGCGACTTTGTAAATTCACTTTGTCTTCTTGTATGGACTAAATAGGTTTGCATATAACCTTTAATCCAGCGAGATCTTTGTCGAAACCAATTTCCTACTTTGCTATTTGCTTCTTCAAGTGTTGTCGAGTCAATAACAGCAGTCTTATAGCCTTTCTTAAAAAGTCGAATGCCTAAATCTGCATCTTCAGTGACATTGAATGCATCCCAACCTTCAAGTGCAATGAGGTCGGCTGTTCGAAAGTGATTGCTCGTACCTCCAAGTGGGATACTGGTGCCGAGTGCTTGGAGTCCAGTGAGCGTTATGTCAAACCATAATGAATATTCCGTAGTAAAAAATCTTGTGAGAAGATTTTGTTGCGGATTGTAATAGTTAAGCTTTGCTTGGAGGCAGATAACATTTCTCTCTACTTTTTGAAACCCAAGAAATGCTTTTTTCAGCTGAAGTGGATCTGGCATATCTTCAGCATCATAAATAACAACAAATTCTCCCTTTGCGTGTTGCAATCCATAATTACATGCTTTTGGTTTGGTTTTTGGCATGGAGTGAGGCACGACGATAGCTCTCACATGAGATGGTAATCCCATTTTCTTTACTGCATCTTGTGTTGCAGTGTCGTCTTCTTCTAAGAGAAGCATTACGTCAAGCTTTCCTTTTGGATAATCAAGCGCGGAAATTGCCTTCATAAATTGCGGAATAACGTGAGCTTCTTTATACAATGGGCAAAGGATAGAATATAATGGCAATTTTGATTCATCGATTGCTTCTAATTCGTCTTGCGTAGACGTAATCTCCTGTGATTTATGAAGGCTTTGTAAAACAATAAATAAATTGAAGATAACGTCCAGAAAATAAATAGCACTTAAAATCGCAATAGTTATTTGCAACGTGAGCAGCGGGTGAAAAATCAGTACTGCCAGCCAAGCTCCAATGAGAAATGCAAAAAAGAGCTTTTGTCTAAGAAGAAATGTCTGGATTGCAGATTGAGAATGATGCAATGTTGTATGAGTGATATATTGTTTTCTTTTGTATCCAATTCCAGAGCCTTGCATTGATTCACCATTCATTGGAGAGATATGCAAAGGTTTGAGTCGTTTGCTTTTTACTTGAAGTGCATTACTCATGAGCTCAAAAGTAGTCTTAAGAAATCTTACTTTTGATTTTCCATAAGGTCTTTTCGCAAAGAAAGTCTCAACGTCTTGAATACGATATCCTGCTTGTCTCGCTCTATACAAAAATTCCAAGTCAAATGTCCATCCCGAGCGCGGAGTAAATATGACTGTTTGCCAGACCTCTTTTCTAAAAACCTTTAAACCTGCTTGTACATCATGCGATATACCAAAGAGTGATTTTGCAAAAATATTTTTGAAAACTTTACTGGCTGTTTTTCTTATTTTTGATCCACCTTGATAGGCACGATTTGCAACAACAATATCTTCTCCCTGCTTGATTTTTAAAAGCATGCTTGGGATCGCATCAGGGGGATATTGCAAATCAGCATCTATCATGCCAAGTATGTCAAATGTGGCTTGATTAAATCCTTCAACAAGAGAATATGCTTTTCCTTTTTTGCCCTTTTTTGTAAGGAGAAGAAGTGGGTAATAGTCAGATAATTCTTGGAGAATTTTTCTTGTATTATCCGTGGAATTATCATCTACAAAAATCATTTCGTACTTGTATCCACTTCCCTGCATTGCTTTTGCAATTGCCACAACAAGAGCTTGTATTGACTGTTCTTCATTGAATACTGGAATCACCAGCGATAATCCTTTCATTTGTATTTTCATAGTTGTTTGGACAGTTGTAACGTGTTAGACATCTTATGCTGTTTGAGGAAATTGTGGAGGTCGTCTTTCGCAACTCTGTAGGATCTGCCGAGTTTGATAGCGGGGAGATTTTTGGTCTTTATGTAGGAATACACGGTAAGAATATTAACCTGTAATATTTCCGCAATTTGTCTTGGAGTAAATAGTTCTGGCTTATTATATATTGTCATTGTTAGATAATCGTCAGATATACAAAATACCATAGTATCCTATATTTGTCAACAAACAACTTTATTTTCCAATAGATATGTGAGTTTGGATAAATCTGAAAGTAATGTAGTTGTAATGACTATAATTGAGTAATAGTGAGGCAATTAGAGTATGGAAAATGCAAAAAATGCCAAATTTTGGTACAATATATGCATCTGGTGGTATTAGCTCAATGGTTAGAGCACTAGATTGTGGATCTAGCGGTTGCCGGTTCGAATCCGGTATGCCACCCCATAGTATTATTTAACTCACGCTGCGATGTCTACTATCAATTTTACAACCAAGCTTTTGAAAATCAACTCAACAACACTTCTTCTCGTGCCCAAAAATGAAAGTGCCAAGCTTCCATCCCGAGGCCAGGTAATGGTGAAAGGGACAATAAATAACTTCTCTTTTCAGACAGCACTTGAGCCAGATGGAAGAGGCAGTCATTGGTTAAAAGTAGACCAGGCGATGCTGAAAGGTGCACACGCCAACGAAGGTGACACAGTAAAGATGGCAATTGAACCGTCTAAAGACTGGCCCGAGCCAAAAGTACCAGAAGATATACAAAAAGGTGTTGCTACTCGCAAAGAGATACATCCTCTCTGGGAAAAAATAACGCCAATGGCACGGTGGGATTGGATCCGCTGGATAGGCTCTACCAAAAATCCAGAGACGCGCAAGCATCATATAGAGGTTGCGTGTGACAAGCTTGGGAAAGGTATGAAAAGACCATGTTGTTTTAATAGGACGCTTTGTTGTGACTTTTCAGTGTGTAATAATGGAGTGCTCCCCGAACAGGATTAATTATTGAAGAGGTGGTAGGTGAAGATGATCTTCAACTCTCTTGATTCTCTCTTCGTGAAGTTCGTAGCCGCCATTAATAAGTGCGGTAAGCTGTTCGACGGTCTTTTCTTGACTATCCCTTATCTCTTCTCTTAAATTTTTCTCAAGTTGGTCAATTTTTTTATCTAATCGCGTTTCGACTTTGTCTAATTTTGTTTCAAGGTTTCCAACTCTTTTATTGACTACCTCAACTTTCATCTCAACAGTGTCTAAATGTTTTGTAACAATACTTAGTCCCGTTTCAACAGCGCCTAAGCCTGCCTCAACAGTGCCTAAACGTTTTGCAACTGTATCCAATTGCTTTGCGATTGGAGCAAGTTTTTGATCAAGCTTCGCGTCAAGCTTGGCGTCAATTAATGTGCCTATTTCACGGAGTAATTTTGTGTCGTCCATATTTTTATACTACATGTCTTTATATTTCTTTGCAATACAGCTTTTGCTATAATACCTGATATGTCAGAAAGACCTATTTGTTTTGGAAAAATTATTAATGGGCAACGTCCGGAGGAGTGTATTGGTTGTCAACTGCTTCCTACAGTAACAACCTACACCAATAGACTTGCAAGGGATTTATCTCGTGTTACCACAGGTCAAGATACTCTTGGGACCCTTCAGGATATTCATGACATTGCTATAGATCTTACGAATCGACAACGTGCTGCAGGTCAGGCTGTTCTTGATACAGTTGCTGGAGAAATGATTGCGGAATTAGTAAAAAGCAAACAATCAGTGACTGATTGTCCACAATTTTAAATAGGAAACAGTGGCGAAAGGAGTATTTGTCCAATTTCTTTTCTTTTTTCTTGGGTAAGCATATCTGCTGGAAGCACTTCTCGTTCTAAAATACCTTTCTCACCGAGCTTTCCGTTTGACTCGCGCCGTGTCAAAATTACCCCAACTTCTCCATACGGGTATACTGCGGGACTTCGAAGTGATTCGACTGCGTCACCATACGGAAAGAGCCTTTCATAATATGATTTAATTTGGGGTAAAGGAACATGTTGTAGCATGTTTTCACCCAGAGTATCCATAGCTGAATAAGAGGAGTAGGCATATCTCTCACCGTGCTGAGTATACTTCCAAAGCTGTTAAGTATCTGATGCGCAGACCCAATATAATTCGCATCAGATTCAAAGGTAAGCGCGATCATATGTTGTAAATATGTGGCAAATTCGGAAGGAGAAAAGTTTTTTTCCGCAAGCCATTGTAATTTATTTACTTCAGATGAAAAAACTATTGATTCACTTTCGCTGTGCGCTGTAAGAGGATTTTTTCCTCTTGTGACTTTTCTTTTAATTGCTTTTACTTTGTCAGCAATTGCTTTTTTCGAAAGCTTTGCAGCATGCGTTTCTCCAAGTAATTCCCTAACAAGAAGGCTATTTGCCGCATATGGATTTGTCCATACAAATTGTTCTATTGCATCTTTCACTTGTTGGGCAGTTGCATCAGCAGGAAGTGGTATTGCAAGTGGTGCTTGTATTTGCTCTACTGTCATGAGAAGTATTATAAGCTATTTTTCACAAATTGCAAAGCTGCAAAAGTTATCTTGTTGCTCTGACTCTATCTATTCTTGAGAGGAATTTTTTACGAGGACGAAGAGAAAGTGGGGTAACTTCGAGTAATTCGTCATCTTCCAAAAAGTCCAAATATTGCTCAAGACTCATGATAGTAGGAGGCGTCAGCACTAATTTTACTCCCTCTCCTTTTGAGCGCATATTGGATTGTTTTTTCTCTTTGGTGACATTAATTTCTATATCATCTTTTCGAGATTGCAGTCCGACAATCATTCCTTCATACACTTGAGTGCCTGGCTCGATAAAAGTAATGCCGCGCTCTTGTGCATTTCCCAGTCCATATGCCAAAGCACTGCCTGCTTCGGATGCAATAAGAACACCATTTCGAAGCTTCTCAAGAGCAGGGGTAACTTCCTGATACCCATTAAAAAGTGTATTAATGACTGCTGTGCCTTTGGTATTGGTAAGCAAATCACTTCGCATACCAAGAAGATTTTTGGAAGCAATGGTATATTCCAGTCTTGTATTGCCTTTATTGTCTGCCTCCATATTAGTCATTGCGCCACGACGTTGTCCTAAATCCTGTGTGACTGCTCCGACAAATTCATCAGCAACATCGATAATGACATCCTCAACTGGCTCCATTTTCTTCCCATCTATTTCTTTGAAAATAACTTCAGGCTTGCCTACTTGAAATTCATACCCTTCCCGGCGGAGGGTCTCAATAAATACTGATAAGTGTAATTCTCCTCGTCCTGAGACAACATACTTGTCTCCCATATTTTCGAGACGAAGACCGACATTTGTCTCAAGCTCTTTTTCTATTCTTTCCAAGATTTGGCGGGATGTGGTGAATTTTCCTTCCCGTCCTGCAAAAGGGGACGTATTTGGTCCGATTGCAATTTTTATTGTTGGCTCTTCTACGGAAATTCTTGGAAGTGGAGTAGGATCTGAAGGATCTGCAATGGTGTCTCCTATGGTAGCGTCTGAAATGCCAGTAATGTCGACAATGTCCCCTGCCCCGACTTCATCTGTCTCGATTTTCTTAAGCCCTAAAGTAACTGCAAGCGTCACAATGCTTGCTGATTTGGTACCTGTTTCATGAAGAAGAACAACAGATTGCCCTCTTTTGGCAACGCCTCTCACAATTCGTCCAATAACATGCTTGCCTTTGTGTGTATCATAATCCAAAGAGGTGACAAGCATTTGAAAAGCACCATCTGCTACTTTTGGAGACGGGACAAAATCAATAATCTCTTTAAATAAAACAGTCAAGTCTGAGGCTTGGTGTACTTCTTCTGGGCTCCGGCCGGCTTTTCCTTCTCTTCCTATTGCATAGATAATAGGAAATTCCAAATGCTCTGTGTCAGTTGCCAATTCCAAAAATAAATCATTGGTCTTTTCAACAGTATGGGGAATATTTGCCAATGCTTTATCGATTTTATTTATCACGACAATAATTTTAAGTCCTAATTCCAAAGCTTTTTTTAAGACAAATTTTGTCTGTGGCATTGGTCCTTCTTGTGCGTCAATAATAAGGAGAGCACCATCTGCCATATTCAACGTGCGCTCGACTTCTCCGGAAAAATCAGCATGGCCTGGGGTGTCGATAATATTTATTTTTATGTTGTCATATTCTATGGCAGTATTTTTTGCCAAAATGGTGATGCCACGTTCTCGCTCGAGTGGATTGGAGTCAAGAATGGTTGTCTGTTGCATTTGAATTTCATTCTCACGAAATGTGTGAGATTGCTTGAGCAAAAAATCCACCAAGGTTGTCTTGCCATGGTCAACGTGCGCGATCACTGCTATATTTCTGATTGTTTTTGGATCTCTCATATACAAATGAAGCGCCCTGACTTGTGCGCTTACACAATATATTATACCATAAAGGAGTGAAGTATTTCCAAAAAATCAGAGCAACGTATCATAAATACATCCAGGCAACGAAAGAAGAGCCACGATTTTTAATTCTTATTTCATTTCTCCTGACGTTTCTTATTACCCGTCTTATTACGTATGACATTGAGACAGGATTTTGGGATGTGCCTTTTATCCAGTCTATTTATGTACAAGATACACACATTCACCATCTGGTATTTGGCATTCTTTTGCTCCTTATTGCAGGTTTTATTCGTATTCCACAATTTGGCTCACGATTGGTTCGTTTTTCATCCATACTCTATGGCATTGGTGCTGCGCTCACTCTTGATGAGTTTTCTCTATGGTTAAAATTTGATCCTGATGTCTATTTTGGTAAAGAAGGGAGAATCAGTATTGATGCGGTGATTTTATTTTCCGGCATTTTACTTTCCACACTCTGGCACGGAGCATTCTGGAAAATGCTTTTTAAACATACACTTGGGTTGATTCACATAAGAAATAAGAATTTTTTGAGTGTTGGTATTGTTTTGTTGCTTCTTGGAGTAGGTATGATGACTGTAGTAGGATTTCATAGACAAAAACCATCTCTGAAAATATTATCGGTAAAAGCAGCCACCATGCAATCTCCTATAAGCACTGTCTCTGCAACACCGACTCTTACTATCTCGCCCACCGCTTCACCAACTCCAGCGCCTGCTATTCCCCAAGGATATTGTCTTCATGTGCCGGTTGTGTATTACCATCATGTCCAGCCATGGATGGATGCTATCTCGCATGGACAGACATCGCTTACCGTTGATAACGGGATGTTTGATAGTCAAATGGCGTATCTTACCAGTCGTGGGTATACCAGCATTACTGCCGAGACTTTGGTGAATGCGATTCGGACGCATACCAATGTGTCAGCAAATAGTATTGTCATAACCTTTGACGATGGGTATGAAGATAATTTTACCTATGCCTATCCCATTCTTCAAAAATATCATTTGCTTGGGAATATTATGGTTGCAACAGGACTTTTGGGTGGCAAAGGCAATAACAATTATTTTTCCTGGACAGAACTTTCCCAAATGGTAAGTAGCGGTACCATGACTGCCTATGACCACACCTGGTCACATTTCCCTACAGGATCTCAAGGGGTGGACAAGGATCAATTTGAAATTATGACAGCTAAGCAGCAACTTGTGTCCAATCTTGGTCGACCTGTTGATATTTTTGCCTATCCCTATGGGTCGGGAGAAAATAATCCTCGAGTGTGGAATACCTTGCAAGGTGATGGATTTATTGCAGCATTCTCAACACTTCCTGGGACATATCAGTGTGAAGGAAATATCTGGAGACTACCCCGTGTCCACATCGGCAACGCCCCTCTGAGTCAATATGGATTCTAGGATGGTCATTTTTTTCGTTTCTACAAGGATGGTCCTTGCACAAGGACCATCCTTGCTAATCAACTTCGAGAGTCCTTTCCCCTAATATTGTCTCTGGTTGCTCCAGTATGCTCTCAACAAAATTTTGATACGATACTATATCATTTTTGCCTTTTGCTGTTTTAAAATAGGAGAGAATTTCTTCTTGTCTTACCCACTCGGCACGTTTTTCTAAAAGATAATATGGGTAACTCGAAAATTGAATAAAATCAAACTTGGGTCTTTGTAGCTTCATTGGATTTCTGTGTATGTATGAGGATAAGTACAAATGTTGAGGTTCTGATTCTATCAATACTGCTTTATATATGCTTTCAAACAGTGGACCCCTGCGGGTATATTTTGTATTAAAAAATCCAGCATAGCTCGTGAGTACTCGTCTCATTAGTTTTTCAATCCCATCAACACTCAGTTGTTTAACTTGTAAATGAAAATGATTTGGCATAAGAGCAAATGACAAGAGATGAACTTCATTATATAAATTCAAAACAGTAATCTTATATAGCATGCGTGGAGTAATAAAAAGGTTAGCTTTTTGTAATGTTTCAGGTGAAGAGAGATAGAGTTTTAAATAATAGAGAAAGGTAATGCAATCCTTAGGTTCTAGAAAAATTTCACGTCTGTCAATGCCCCTATTATAGAGGTGATAATAGCCATTTTCGACATAGGTTTTGATAATATTTTTTCCCGGCATATCCTTACTGTTTCATAGTTCTTTTTTGTTTGCAAGGACCATCCTTGTGCAAGGATGGTCCTTGCTAGAAAGAGAGGTTTGATATTCTTTGTCCTCTTGTATTTTCGTATAATTTTTACCTATTATAAAAGGATGGATAAGACAATTCTTCATATAGATTTTGATAGTTTTTTTGCATCAGTTGAGCAACAAGAAAATCTAAAGTTACGTGGCAAGCCTCTTGGGATTACTGCTGCCAATGGCAGGACCGCAATTATCGCAGCAAGTCGTGAGGCAAAAAAAATGGGAGTGAAAAGTCCCAGTAGAGTCTATGAAGCAAAAAGAATCTGTCCCAGCCTTATTACAGTAGGTGCCAATTTTACTCACTATTTTGAAGTATCGAAGAAATTTATCAAAATTTGTAGACTCTATTCTCCGTATTTGGAAGTATTTTCTCTGGACGAGTTATTTCTAGATGTTACCAATACTATTCCTCTTTTTGGGGTAGTTGAGCGTTTGATAAAACAATTAAAAGAGCAAATTCGTGTTGAGATTGGCGAGTATATTACCGTCAGTGTTGGTGTGTCACATAACAAGCTTCTTGCCAAGCTTGGCTCAGGACTTAAGAAGCCAAACGGTGTGTGTTACATCACACGGGAAAATCTTGATGAAATATATAGTAATAGCAAGCTCACTGACATTTGTGGTATAGGATTTCGTATTGCTGCACGATTAGAAAGTATGGGAATACGGATGCTGCTTGATATCAGAAAACTAACTTTTGCTCAGCTCAAAGCTGAATTTGGACCACACGAAGCAGCAATCTTGCAAAATGTTGCTTGGGGAAGAGACGAGACACCAGTAACTCATTTTGGTCACTCACCTGAAGTAAAATCTGTTGGCAGAAATTATGCGCTGCCCAGAAATGAATATAATACAAGACTGGTCTTGCAAAATATATTCGAGCTTTGTGAAGAAGTGTGTATAAAGTTACGACGCCTTAATAAAAAAGCACGAACTGTAGGCATTTCTCTTCGAGGGAGTGAAAATTTTCATGAGCGACTTACCATTCCAAACTACTTTGACGGTGGTAAAGAAATGTTTGAGGTCTGTAAAATCTTACTTAACAAGGATGGTCCTTGCACAAGGACCATCCTTGCAGAAGACAAGTATGTCCGGCAGATTTCTGTGTGGGTAGCAAATGTTCAAGATGCTAACAGTGTCCCCTTTTCATTGTTTGATATTAACCAAAAACAAGAGAAGCTTATTAAAATAGTAGACACATTAAATGAGAAATTTGGCGACCACACAATTCGCAATGGCTTTTTACTCAAATCTCCAAAGCTAACAACTGTCCCCAATGGCTTTTTAGCAGATAAATGGGAGCGTACTGAGCTTGCGAAGTTGTATTAACTACTTCCTACAAATGTTACTTCTTCTAAAATTTGTGTCTGTTTTTCTTGAGAAAGTCCTAAAGAATTTAAAAGTTGTTTGTTACTTTGCAAATCCGTGCAGAGTATTATTCCCTGTTCTAAAAGTTCATTTTTTTCTTGTTGAGAGAGCGTGGAAAGTGTTGTAATAGGATGGAGATGGTACTCCTCAACAAGATCGCGAAGTCCTTTTCCTTCTGGATGATTCCATGCTAATACTTCCATTCCCATACACTGGGCATAGGAAGTTGCATCTGTGGTAATTTTTGTATTCGTCACAAGCATGACACTATCGAAATGATTTTTTGCTGATACATCCTGGAATCTCGCTTCTGTATAGAGCGCAACGTGGACATCGGTACTCACGCCATTTTCGTTGTGAAATTTTGCTTCCACTATTGTTGTCTTTCCATCTTTCATAGCCACGACATCGATTTCGTGAGTAATGCATTTTCCTTGGAGTGTTTGCCTGACTTTTGTCTGGTAGCCCTCGGCACTGAGTAATTTTGCAACGTAGTCCTCAAAAGGATGCCCTGTTGGACCAAGATCCATAATTGCTTTTTTCAGAGAATATTTCGAGGGAGCATAGGGATAGGGTGATTTTTTTAGGAATTCTGTAATATGGTGATACAACTCAGATGTTGGCATCCCGTCATAGAGCTTTTCTTTGACATGTGCCAGAACTTGGTCCTGGATGTCTTTTGGAATACCAGCGCGCCCAATGGAATGAATCAATTTTTCTTGTGAAAATTCTTGTGTCTCCCCATTGGCTTTTTTAACAGTAAGCATATACTAATGGTAAAACGAGTAAGCATAAATTACAAGCGTCATCACAAGATTGCTTCTCCGCCAGCTGGCGGATCGCAATGACGAGGGGGTATTAAAGATTGGATGGAAAAAGAGGGAAAACAGTCTTTGGTCTTACTCGCTTAATAGTAATAAGTTCTTTTTTTTCAAAAACAACAAAATCACCTTCAGAAAAAAGCTTGACATACTTGGGGTTGTTGCTAAGGCTTTTTGCCATTTGTCGTTGCGCGGTAAGAGAAGGTTGCGCGAAACGATCATTTAAGAGAAAGACTACAACGTCTGCATTGGTAAGTCCTTCAGGAATAGTGAAAATGAGCTGTCTATGTGAAAGATGAGAGCCAATATTATTTGTTGCAGCAAGACTAAATCGCCGTGGAATGGTGGCAAGAATATCATCTATCGTTGCGCTGTCTGTGAGTGGATGCATAAACATATCAAGGCTCGGATGAAATGCGAGAGGCAATGGCCCAAAAAAATATGCGGAGAGAATACCTGTTGTGAGCAAATAAAGCAATATCGCACGTGCTGGAATTGTTGGAAAATGTTTGCGTATAAAAGCAACCCCATAGATAGCAGAGATAAAAAGAAATGGCGTAATAACCGCAGTGTACTGAAAATAAATTTGATGCAGTTGTGCATTGCTACTGAGAAGATTGATGCTCAGATCCGGAAGAGCAAAAAGAAGAAAGAGTGGAGAAAGGAGTGAGACAAATCCTACTGCGGAAAAAAGTTGCAAAAGATACAATAATTTTCCTGGCTGTATGATAAGGGAGAATATTTTTATTGGAGAGCGGAGTGCTGTTGTAATAATACCGCCAAGAGATGAGCCAAAGTCGCTATAGTATGAAAGTGCGAAATGTTGTCCCCCATTGGCAAAGGGAATTGCTTTTGTAACCAAAAACCAAAAAGCAAAGAATGAAAAAAGCGAAATAACAAAACCAAAGAATAGCGGCACAAGCTTTCTGCCAGATATGAGTTGCTTGACAACTATATATATTCCGAGCATTCCTGTCACAAGCCATACTTCTTCTTTTGTAATACCTGCAAAGAATAAAAAAATGATAAGAAAAATCCACTTTTTTTTCAACAAAAAATACCATGCAGCAAGGAAAAATGTTGTCGCTAGCACTACGCCATGAAAATCGTACAAATTAGCATACTCAACTGAAGGACTGATGAGATAGAGAATTGCAAAAACAAGCGCAAATGATTTTTTTTGAAGAATATTGTGGGCAATGAGGTAGACAAAAAATGCCCCACATGCCAAGAGAAGCGTTTGGATAAGAAGCAACATTCGAGGGTCTTGCCAAATAAAGTAAAATGGCGCCAACATAACTAAAATAAAATCTGCGTGAAATGCTAAGCGGGAAATGGTATTGATGCCATTGGGGTTGGTAAGCTCAAAGAATCTTCCATGCACCGTATTCCAGACCGTCTGGTCCATATTGCCAAGGTCAAACCTTCCAGTATAAAAATTTGTAAAGCGTAAAAAACTTGCGAAAGTGAAATAGATACTATAAAGTATTGTTGCAAAGAAAAGTGAAAGACTATAGACATGACGGGAGACAAATTGCTCGAGGGTTTTGAGATTATTTCCATTTTTCTGCCAAAGATATGCTAGTCCCAAAAAAATAAGCTCAGTTACTATAAAAGCTGCTCTTGCAAGAAGGGCACCAATGCCAGCAAGAGGAATAGAGAAAAGATATTTTGACAAGCCATAGGTCATGACTGCCTCTCTCACACCAAGTCCCATGGGGACAATGAATGCAAGATATCCCACTAAAAAACAAAATGCAAAAAATCCTATGTGGGATGTTAAATCAGCAGGATATAAAAAGACAAAAGACGCAATGGAAAAATAGGTACCAAGCCCAAAAAATATAACAGCTAGGGACATGGTCAGTAAAAGATGAAGATTTTGAGTAAGAGTGAACATTGGTAGAATTTTTGATAATTGTTTCATTGTTCTATTGTTCCATTGGTGAGGATTGAGGAAGAAATATAAAAAAAGTAAAACGAAAACTACTATAATTGGTATAAGAATGTTTTTGTATGCAAATGGTGGGAGGAGTCCAGAGATAATAAAATTGATGCCGAGTAGTGAAATAAGGATACAGGATACAACAAAAAATTCCGATTCCAAAAGCCAAAGACGTGCAGTTGTTTTTTTGGTAATCCCCCTTTTTTCAAATTGCCTGGTCCTATCAAAAATAGACCAAATACTTCCCGGGATATATCGCTTGAGCTCGGAAATTGCCCAGAGCCACGCGGTGTCTTTGAGCGGAATATGAATACCTTCATATTGTAAAACTTTTTGCCAAAAAATACTTCTGAAAAGAAAGTAAAAAAGCAGAGAAAAACTGCCCAAAAAAAGAACAAAAAAATCAATATGCATAATGCTTCGTGTGAGTGTTGGGAGTTGTTGTAAAAGTACTTTGCCAATAAAAAATAACGCAAGAAGAGAGAGTGGCCACCCCACGGCGAATTTAATAATTGAGATTAATTTATTCATAGCGCAATGCCTCGATAGGCGATAATTTTGATGCTTTGATTGCAGGTGCCATGCCAAAAATAATACCAACTGCAACGGAAAAAGAAAATGCTAAAAATATTGACCAGGGAGTGACTGTTGAGACAAAGATAAGGGAGATAAGAATGGATGCGCCAAGACCAAGTAAAATACCAATAATTCCCCCACCAACGGAAAGGAGCGTTGCCTCAAGAAGAAACTGCTTAAGAATGTCATTTCTTTTTGCGCCAAGTGCTTTTCGTAAGCCGATCTCTTTTGTCCTTTCAGTGACAGACACAAGCATAATATTTGCTACGCCAATGCCACCAACAAGGAGGGATATTGCGGCGATACCCCCAAGAGCAATAGAGAGTATATTGGTAATATTAGTAACGGTTGAGAGCGTTGATTCTTGTGTTTGGAGATTGAAATCATCGGGAGAGAGGCGTTTTAAAAGGATTGCTTTTGTTTGCTTTTCTACAAATGGCACAAGTGTTGGAGATTTTGCACGAATATACATAGCACTAATATTTGTTATCCCGAATTCTCTCATAGCAACGGTAATAGGAATGCCAACAGTATTGTCTTGGTCAATACCAAAAATAGATCCACGTCTGGCCAGGACGCCAATAACAGTGTAGCGTCCGGATCCAGCTGTTATCACTTTTCCAATGGGACTTTTTCCATTAAATAATTTATCTACAACAGTGTGTCCAACAACAGCTACTTTATTGCCACTTACCTCCTGAGATTTGCTAAAAAATATTCCCTCATCAATATTCACATTCACAATTTGCGGATAATTGGACGATGCGCCTGCAATGGTTGTGCCTTTATCTGTTTTATTTCCATACTTCACAGCAGTGGTTTGCTGGACAAATCCTGAGACTAATGCTGTTGCTTGCAGACGCTCTGAAAGTATTGTTGCGTCAGTTAGCAATAATTTATTGGTGACAATACCTCCCGGACCCCTTCCCCCTCCAGGAGCTCCTGGAATGACAAAAATAAGATTGGAGCCAAGACCGGATATCGCATTTGTAATATAATTTTGGAGGCCTGACCCAAGTGACACCAGAAGAATAATCGCAAAAACACCGATAATAATTCCGAGTGTTGTGAGAATACTCCGCAATTTATTTGCAATAAGTGCTTGTAGAGATAATTTCACTAATTCTTTGAGATCCATAATTTTACACCAGCAACCCGTCTCTTACATGTATTATTCTCTTTGCATTTTTCGCAATGTCGTGTTCGTGTGTTATCATGACAATTGTTTTGCCTTCTTTATTCAGACTTTTCAAAATTCTCATAACATCCTCACCAGATTTTGTATCTAAATTTCCTGTTGGCTCGTCAGCCAAAATAATTGCAGGGTCATTCATAAGTGCTCGTGCAATAGCAACACGTTGTTGTTGTCCACCAGAAAGCTGATTGGGTCTATTATGCAAGCGTTCTTCAAGACCAAGTGTGGTAAGAAGCTCAACAGCTTTTTCTGTTCTTTCTTTCTGGACGGTCCCTTTGTAAATTGCAGGGAGAATAACATTTTCGAGAGCACTCGAGCGAGGCAATAAATTAAATGATTGGAAAACAAATCCTATTTCTTTATTTCTTACCTCTGAAAGTCTATCTTCAGAAAGACCAGTAACAGGCTCGTTATTCAAAATATACTTCCCGCTTGTTGGGGTATCCAACAGTCCAATGATATTCATGAGGGTAGACTTACCACTCCCCGAAGGGCCTGTGATTGCAACAAAATCTCCTTTTTCTACGGTGAGCGAGATGCCATGAAGTACTGGAGTGATAACGTCAAGCGTCTGATAGTTTTTCACTATTTTTTCTAAAACAATAAGATGATTTTTCATGAGGAATTACTTCAGTTGTTTGACTGCTGCTACTGGATCTAATGCTACGATATCTTCTTGAGAAAGTCCTGAAAGTATTTGGGTGTTGGTATCATTTTGTAGTCCGAGCGTTACTTTTCTTTTGACAAATCTTCCTTGCATTTTGACATACACAAAGCTATCATCTGTCACTGCCTGCAGTGGAATTTGTAAGACATTTTTCTTTTCTGCCGTCGTAATGTCTGCATTCGCTTGCATGCCAACACGATATGTGTAATTGGAATTATCAGGAAGTGACGCCTCAACAGTGTAGGCATTGCCACCATTTGCTGTTGTGTGACTGACAAAGTCAATTTTACTTACGGACATATGAATTGCTTCTGTTGGATATGCATCAAAAAGAATACTAACCGGTTGTCCGATTTTTACTTTTCCAATATCAGCCTGGTCAACATCCATATGAAGGACAACAGATGTTGGGTCGACTACTGTGTAGGTTGTTGTGGTTGTTGCAGTGACATTTGGAAGGGTAATATCTGCTCGGGTCAAAATGCCATTTATTGGTGAAAAAAGCACTGATTGCTCTTTGGCAATTTGTTGAATGGTCAGTGTAATTTGTGCCTGGTCTTTCGTATTTAAGGCAGTTTGGAGTTGTCTACGTGCTGATACACTAAGACCTGTATCTGCAAGGGTCCTGTCGCCATTAAAGTCATTTACAATATCAAATGCAATTTGTTGAGAGCTTAATGAATCAACGGCATTTTGGATATTTGCTTCTACTGTCCGTTGGTCAAGGATAACTATCGTCTGAAATTTTAAGACTTGGTCATCTTTTTTTGCACCAACATAGACTACTTTCCCGCCAGCCGGGAAAGTGAGATTTGCAGTGTTGGTGGCATCAGTTGTGCTTGAGACAGAAAGAGATTGCACTAAATCTCCCATCAGTACTTTTTGTGTCGGGACGGGGACAGGAGGCTTTGGGCGGAAAAGAAAAAGTATTATAAGAAGAATAATAAGTCCTGGAATGCTAAATTTTTTGTGAGAAAGAGACCAGTGCCAAAAAGCCTTTCCACGAGAAAAAAACTTCTTAATCATGTCTTTGATTATACTGCCCCATAGGCTCACTGAGCAACCCCTGATTTAAATGCTTTAAAATAGAGAAAAAGAAAAATACATAACGTTACGAGAGAAATAAGTCGCATCATGGGTTGGCTGCCGATAAAACTTTCCATTCCTCGAAAAAGAAAAAGATTGGGATTCCAGACTAGATATAAATTGAGAAAGTGTAGAATGCTTAGTACAATGGCCAGTATCCAATATCTCTTTTTTAGTCCAACAAAAGCAATAAGAAGAGGCAGTGCTGGGTATAAATAACGCTCGTGCATTTTTGGCAAAAAGAGAAATGTTGTAAAAGCCACGATGGTAAATAAAAGGAAAACACGTTCTGGAGTGAGCTGTTTTCTCCATAAAAAAACTTTCAAAAGAATAGGCAAATAAAAAACACCAAACACTATATTTCCCCATGTGCCAAAAGGAAGTCCAAAAAATTTTGTCGTGATAAGAGGAATATCTGTGTGCAATGTGGGATAGAGTATCATCCACCAGAAATTAAATGCATTTACCGTAATTGCTTGCGCTTGTCCGCCTGATGCCTGCTTAGCAAAAGAAAAAAATGATAATGGATTTGTGAAAAATGGGAGATTTAACAAAGTAATAATTCCCAAAGTTGCAATAATTGAAAAAATGAATACTGATCGTTTGAAAAATCCTCCAAAAAATGCAAAAAGAAAATACAGCGGAACAAGTGGCAAAAGCGATACTTTGACATAGAGAGATAAAGCAAGAAAGAGGAGAGAAAAAAATGCTTTTTTATTAATCAAAAATAAGAGGGAGATATAAAAAAAGAGATTATTAATAGAATCTATTTGTCCCCAAATAGTACTATTGTAGATAATAGCTGGGTTGAAAAGAAAAAAAGCAGAAGCAATAAGTCCTATTTTCTCATTTGTCTTTGACTTCACAAAAATGTAGAGTAAAAATCCTAACAGAAGATCACACAAAATGGATGGGAATCGAAAGAAAAAGGGAAGGAGTATGTCATTTACCCATAAGTCTTTTCCTGGATTCACATGGAAGAAGTGAGACAGAGCTTTGGTAGTAACAAGAAATGTCTGGTAGGTCCCTCGCAATATATAGATAGTCCCCGGTGGTTGGTTAACAGGTGCATATTTTGACTGAAAATGAGGGTTATAGACTTTTCCAAGTCCTAAAGAATAACTTCTATATATCCATTCCTTGTAGTCAAAAAAATCATGGTATGGAGTGGTATGCATGATTTGGATAAAGAGAAAGATTCTTAAAAGAAGTGCAAGGGCAACAAGCAAAAGTCCAAAGCGGTATTTTTTGAAAAAGGACATACTTCATGTAGTATAGCTTAACCGGGGACTCGAGTCACAAGTTCTGCTTCGCAGCCTCGCGACCCCGCCTCCTTCTTCCGCCAAGGCGGAATCAGTCCGGCAGTTCGAGTCCCTGAGTTTAATAAAAAAATCTCTCAGGCTAAAGCCTAAAAGATTTTTTCAGTGAGCCGCCGGGGACTCGAACCCCGAACCAATTCCTTAAGAGGGAATTGCTCTACCATTGAGCTAGCGACTCTTATATCGATTAATTATACCAAATAAGAAGGAGTCTCTCAATTTATAGCTGTTGTGAGGTTCTGTTTTGCGCTATTATTTGTTTCATAAAAATCATTGCCAGGATTGACTGTCTATCAGGATCACCTTCAGGGAGAAATGGACCATCTGCAACATATTGCGCTTGAGCCAAAAGTAAAACAATATCATTATAGCCTTGTTTTGTCTGTTCTGATTGTCCTCTACGTAACCCTAACGAAATAATTTTTGAAAGGAATTTGCTTAGTACTCTATTTACTTTATTTGCATAATCTAAATTTACTCCCAATATTGATGCTGTATATTCAATTGCATCTTTTCTTTTGAGCAGTAAAATTCCTGTTTCTATTAGTGGTGCGAGGTTAGGATCGAGTTGGTCTTGGCTCTTATTCAAAAATCTATTAATTTCTACTGCTGCTAATTGGCTTAGTTGTGATGCTGTTTTTTTGTAGTGCGTTACGTCTGCAGGATTTCTAGAAAGAAAATCAGGGTCAATAATCAGAGCTCTGTTTTGACTTGCAGTAACAACACTCCCTATTATCTTGCTTAGATCCTGAAATTGTCTGACTTTTTCTGCGAGGAAATTATATTTGTCCTCCGGAATATTTGCCTGTAGAGCTTTCTCTTTTGCTTGATCGATAAGGTCTCTACTTGTTTGCATAAAAAAATGCGCTGGAGGATTATTACTGAATACAGTAAAATCTTGACTAAATTTTGCAACTTCAGCGAGAAACTCAGCATCATGAGGAACTTGAGCGATGAGTTCTGAAGCAAATGTAGCTAAGACTGGTGTTCCACCAAAGGCGGCAATTTTCAGTTCTCTAGGGTGTTGTTCGAGATACATTGCAATTTGGTCTCCAGAGTTTGGTATTTGTCCATCATTTCTTTCAGAACCACTATTGCCTGCCATATCTGCTTGATTATACTCTCGGATATTACTTTGTCAATGCGAGGGAAAAGAATACAGGAAGGAATTACTTTACCACTGAGCTAGCATTTCATTGCGGTCCCGACAGGAATTGAACCTGCAACCTACAGTTCCGAAGACTGTCGCTCTAATCCAATTGAGCTACGGGACCATGCATTACTGCAATTTTACCAAAACTGGTTGACAAAAGGAAGTTTTGTGTTATTGTAAGGGTATGCAGGACAGGGATCATGGTCAACCCACTCCAGATATTCCATTTACTCCTAGTAAGATTGCAGAAGGAAAAACAAAAATTGTATGGGAGACAGAAAATCCTGATGTTGTCAGAATTGAAAGTAAAGATGATATTACCGCAGGAGATGGTGCGCGGCACGACATTTTAGAAGGGAAAGCAGAACTTGCTACCACAACAACAGCAAATGTTTTCAAGTTATTAGAGGCTCATGGTATCTCAACTCATTTTATTGCACAAGACTCCCCTGCTACATTTCTTGCCAAGAAAGTTGACATGATTCAGCTTGAATGTGTGGCAAGAAGAATTGCAACAGGGTCATATTTAAAAAGACACCCAGAAGTCGAAGAAGGGCAGAGATTTGAGGTCCCAGTTGTTGAATTTTACATAAAAAACGATTCGTTCCATGATCCGATCATCTCATATGAAAGTAAGACTAAACGTATCATGGTATTTGATGCAAAAGCACCTGTTGTTGAGAGATCGCCCATAGATGATACCCGTCTTGAAAATTTTGGCGTAACGCTTGAAGAGCTTGATAAGATGGAACAACTCACAAGACAAATGTTTGTTGTTATAGAAAAAGAATGGGAAAAACAGAAAGTTTTGCTTGAAGATGGAGAGGAAGTTCCAATTGTCTTGGCAGATATGAAGGGAGAATTTGGGAGAGATAATACTAATGAACTTATACTTGCTGATGTTATCGATAATGACTCCTGGCGCATATGGCCAGATGGAGACAAATCAAAAGATATAAGCAAACAATCCTACCGCAATCTCAAGCCTGGCGATGATTTGAATGAGGTGAAGAAAAATTATGAACTCGTTGCAGCAATGACTGAAAGATTTATCACAGTATAGGAAGACTCCCTAAATAGAAATTCCTCATCCTTTTTCTTTCCAAGCACAATACTTCCCAATGGTGATTTGTGGGAAATTTTGCCAAGTGATGGATTGGCTTCGTATTCTCCAACTATAGTATAGGTAACTTCTTCTTTGTCTGTTTGTAAAGTAACTGTTGAACCAATCCCAACAACATTTTTATTTGCTGTTAAACCTTCTTCTATCTTTGCAGACTTTATTAAATACTGTAATTGCCTGAGTCTATGGTCTATACTTCCCAATTTTGCTTTTGCAGATTTATAGTAACCATTTTCGCTTAAGTCCCCCATCTCTCGTGCTTTCTTAAGGTCCAGCACTGCAAGCGGTCGCTCTTTTTGTAATTTTTCTTTCTCTTTTCGCAAATCCTCAAAGCCTTGCTTGGTAAAAATAATTTGTTTCATGACGTTAGTATACCATTTTGTATAAGGATTATCCTTCGCGAAGAATAATCCTTATACAATCCATTCTGATTGTTGACAATAGTAAGAGGTGTATAGTACTATCCATTTGCCTCTGCCCTTCAAAAAATGAAATTGTTGCGATTTATTATTCCTGCCATCTTTGCAGTTTTGCTATTAGCATACTTTGTTATTGTCCTACCTACTCCAAAAGCAAACGCTCACATCTCCTATGCACCAGGTCAGCAAGACACGTGTGGTCATTTAACGGTGAGTACATCAGAAACAATTGGGAATGGGACTCCAAATGGAGATTTTTTTACTGTTGGAGATTCATACAAAACTACGGCAACAATTACTTCCAATGCAGTGATTGATACTCCTGTTACTGTAACATGGAAAACGCATTGGTGTGAAAGTGCAAGTCAAAAACTCTCTGGCGGTGCGTGTAATGAAAATGAAAATGCCATGCCACAAACATTTACCTTTAACAATGCTCAAGGACTTACCCATACATTTGACTCAGATACACGGAGTTCAAAAGAGCATGGATTTTCTGGCATGTGTGGACTTTTTCAAAATGATCTTACCTTTAGTTATGGTAATGGGTGTCATTCTGCATTTAGTAACGGATCAGGGAATGGAAACGCATCGTGGACCTATACCTATCTATGGGATGGCCAACATCTTACATCCACTAATCCTTGGACACCAGATTGGCAATGTCATATGGTCACAGTAACTCCTACTTCTAGTCCAACGCCAACTATGACATTGTCACCGACCATGAGTCCTACGACTACTCCAACCAATAGTCCAACACCAACAACCACGACATCAATCAGTCCAACAGAATCTCCAACACCTACTGTTACGCCAACAGGTACAGTTACTGTAATAAATTCACCAACCCCAACACCAACAGGGACAAATTCCAATAATTGTGGCAACAACAATCAATCAGGTAATAACGACAATAATAATTGTAGTCAGAGTAGCAGCTCAAGTTCTGGTGGAAGTAGCTCAAGTAGCAGTACTGTCAATGTTGGTGGGATTACTGTGACAAATAACAATTCCAATTCCCAAACCCAGACTCAAAATAACAATCAGACACAGTCGCAATCTCAAACTGGTCAAGTCTTAGGAGCGAGTACCACGACACAGTTACCAAAGACAGGAACTCCTCTTACATTGTGGGGTATTTTAGGACTTTTTCCTCTTGGATTTATTATCCGCAAATTCGCTACCAAAGCATAATCCCAACAGAAGAAGAGCTCCATAAAAGACATGGGAAAGTAACAGTATTGTGGGAAAATGGCCAAACACTCCCGGATTCTTTATATTAACACTAATAAGTGCGTACGCAATTCCCAGAAGCAACAATTTCCTCTTATTTTTTTCTTTATAGAATATCAGTCCGAGAAAAAGAAATGGGAAAAGTAAAAAGACAAAATGATGTTGCCACGAAAGACTATCAACAAGGACAAGAAGAGTTAGGAAAATTGCAAAGCTTTGTAATGCACCTATCCGCTTTTTTACAATGACAAAAACAATACCAAGGAGTGTTGCTATGCTAAGACAAGAATTAAGAAGACTTCGTAAAGAAATTATTGGAATAATTCTCGCCACAAATCCCATACTGCCTTGGTTGTAATACACTTCTCTCCCAGCAGGATTTTCTAAATGAGGAATAAAGGTAAAGAAATAATAAATGTAATCGTTGACATCGTTATAGACTAGGAGTGAAAAGCTCAGAAAAACAAGTCCTGTTACAAGGCATATCAACACTATTTTCCATTGCCTTTGCAATAAAAAATATAAAATAAGTATAATAAAAATCGGCTTAAGAAGTACCGCTATGCCAAGTAAAATTCCGGATAGTACCCGTTTATCTTTTTGAGAAAACAAAAATGCTCCAAGAAGTATCGCGTATGCAACAAAATTACTTTGTCCCATTCCAAGAGTAAATTTTGTCGGAAAAGACAGAAGCGTTAAAGACAAAATGAGGAAGAATAACGGCAGAGTTATTTTCGTTTTAAGAATTTTTAGACAAAGAAAAATACAAAGAGGGATTGTCAAAGCACTCAGGATAAGCCATAGTCCCTGTGCAACAAAGTAAGGGAAAAAAGTAAGAGGAATAAAAAAAAGTGTTGTCACTGGGGGATAGCCAAGCCCTGTAAAGAGATTCGTCGCACCATAGGGACTTATCCCATGGAGCAAATCCCATGTCGCAAAATAATAGACATTAAAATCAGGAGCAAGCGAACGAATTGTTCGAATGAGAGATACAATACCATACCCTACAACAAGAAAAGAAAGGAGATAAACACCTATCTTTTTCGCTGTTGTGTTGTTGACAAACACTTTCATATTGGGTACGTTTATAGTATATCTGAATTTATCATGATTATGTATGTGGAGTAAATTATCTTCTCAGACTTCCCAAAAAGTTATTGGTGTTGTCGTTATTGTCTTTATTCTTCTCGCAATTCCTCTGACAGTGTGGCTTGAAAAGCAACAACAGACAGTCCAACAACATGCGGCAAATAATGGCAATCAACAGACCAGGACTTGTGGCAATTTTACACTTACACTCACCCAAACAGAATCTCCAGATTGCACTCCCAGTGGTGGAGCGCCTTTTGGTATTGTGAATGGTATTCCTAATTTTCAAGTTACCACAGTATTTTCAGGAGGTCCTTCAGGAGATACTTTACAGTGGGCATGGGGGACCTATTTCTGCGCTATTGAAGATCCACATGCTTCCTGTCACAGCGGATCTGTAAATCCAGGGAGTACAACATTTGATAGTAAAGGTAATGCAGTTGCTGCGGCTCCGCAAATGAGTCCGACAAATGGCGCGAGTGCCTGCGGATATTATCAATTTGATATGGCTTTTAAAGTGCTTGACCAAAATGGTAATCAAATTTGCTCTTTTGGAAGCCTGAGTACCCCTGATATCAGTAACACAGTCTACTCCTGGTGCCATTCTGGCATTAGTTGTAATGTAACAACGCCAACTCCAACAACGACAATAACAAATACTCCAACCCCAACAGTGCCTGTTACGTTGACACCAACTATCACACCAACACCTACCATTTCAACAACACCAACTGTTACACCAACCGGTAGTGTGACGCCTACTCCCACGACACCAATTACAGGGACTGTTACACCAACAACACCAACGACTAGCACACCAACGCCAACAACAGTTATTGTGACAAATTCACCAACACCTCACCCAACCCTTCCACCAACAGGACCTGGGAATACATTGCTTACTATTGGAGGACTTGGAGGAATACTCACAGTCATTGGAGCAATACTACTACTGGGATTATAAGATACAACCAACAAAATACAACCAACAAATAAATCACAACTCTCAAATAACAAAAATCAAACTATTTGGAATTTGTAGTTTGTGAATTGTTTGTTTCTTGTGAGTTGTTTCTTGTAGGTTACGTTGTTTCTCCATCCTCTATCTCTACCAGTCCTTGTATTTGCGGCAACACTCCACCAATAATTCCTTTTAAATCTCCATGCATGCCGTAGGTACTGTCGATGACTTGCCTGATATTCTTTTCATCTCTCGCCCACTTATTGGAAAAATATCTTTTTTCTTTTTCTATTTCTGTCTGCATATTACTAAATGCTTCGATAATTGCTTCTACTCTATTTTTAAATTCAGTACCAGAAAGATAGTGGTACAAAATTTCCATTTTTGTATCTTTTCCCTCTGATGCTCTTTTGGCATAGTAGAGTTGAATAAGCTTGGCACGCATGGTATCTGCAAGTGCAATGACAAAACTTCGTTGTGTTACCCATACACCATTTCGAAATCCTGCAATTTTCATATCAGTTGGTAAGATTTCTGAAATGAGCACAGCTTCTTCTGCATTAATTGCCCTTTTGTCTGCTTTCAATTTATCAATCCATCCTTCAGACCACAATTTAGTATTTTTTAATTCCCACAAAATTTTTCCAGTGTAATTACCATTGGCATCCCACACTTCCTGAATAATGTCTCCGCCCTTTATGCCTTTGCCAACTGGAGCAATTTTGTCATGTGGGTATTGCCTGCCTAAGATATCTTCAAACTCCAATTCAAATGCTTCTCCTTGGAGTTGCTGGGAGCCTTGGGTAAGTTTTCTTTTCATGTCCTCAGCTTCTTTTAAAGCATCTTGAAGTTGTTTTTCTTTTTCTGCAAGCTTGGCATGGGTCAGCTTTTCTGCATCCTCTTCTGCTTTTGCTTTTATTTTCTCGCTTGCCTCTGTCAGCTTTTTCTCAAGCTCTAAATCTCTTTGCTCGTCTCTTTCTTTCAAGGATCTCACGAGTTTGGTTGTCTCAAGAAGCTCATCCTGGAGCTTTTTACTTCGTTCTTTTGCCTCTTGTGCTTCATTTGCTTTATCTTTTAATTCAATTTCTACTTCTTCCCGGAGTTTTTTTGTTGTCCTTTCCAAAAGTTTCTCCTTTTCCTCTTCCAATTTCTTTTCAAATGCAGCTTGTTGCTCCTTTGCTACCTCTTGAGACACTTCATCCCGAAGTACCTGAGTGATTTCAATTTCTTTTTTGCAGTGAGGACAAAGAAGTGTTTGCATAGGGAGACTATAATAGCACACAAATACAATTGACGAAACCAAGATTTTCCTTTACCATCTAAATACATGAAGTCTTTACTTCAGAAAGTGTTCGTCAACACACTGGCGCTCCTATTGACCTCTCTTGTCCTTCCCGGGCTGCTTATTACTGGTGGATTTATATCTTATTTTGTAGCAGGAGTGGCACTGACACTACTTTCATTTATTCTGAAGCCAATTCTCCAAATTATCACATTCCCTTTTCAAGCAATTACCTTAGGACTTTTTACCTATGTCTGTAATGCAATTGTGCTATGGGTACTCACTCTTTTTGTCAAAGAAATACGTGTTGTGTCATTTACCTTCCCAGGATTCCTTTTTGGACATATATCTATCCCTAGCATCCATATTTATAGTATAATACTTGCCTATATTGTTATAGCGACGGTTTTGGCCGTTTTGACAATGTTTCTATCATGGCTGATCAATCAATAAATCAGAAGCAACCACGCATAGTCTGCATCGGTGGAGGGACAGGCACTTTTGTTGTGCTTTCAGGTCTTAAGCTCTATCCCTATCGTCTCACGGCGATTGTCACGATGAGCGATAGTGGTGGAAGCAATAAAAGGATTCGTGATGAATTTGGACTCTTACCAACATCAGATATAAGACAATGTCTTATTGCGCTTTCTCAAGAGAAAGGTCGCACTGGTCTTCTTCGCCAGCTTTTCATGTATCGATTTGAAAAAGGAAATGGCATAACGGGTATGACTTTTGGCAATCTTTTCATGGCAGCGCTTTCTGATATTTTGGGTTCACAAGAAGAGGCAATTAAGCAGACAGGAAAAGTCCTTCGTATCAGTGGGGCTGTCATTCCAGTAAGTCTTAGCAAGACCAATCTTTTCGCAACATATGAAGACGGACGTGTTGTTGGAGAAGAGCATCTTATCGATGAGCCAACGCATGACGGAAAATTAAAAATTATAAATATTCTTCTGAAGCCTCGCCCAAAAGCAAATCCCCAAGCATTGCAATCTATTTCCCAAGCAGATGTTATTGTCCTTGGTCCTGGTGATTTGTATACAAGTCTTCTGCCTAATTTGTTAGTACCTGACATTGCCGATGCGATTAAAAATTCTCATGCAAAAAAAATATTTGTTCTTAATCTTATGACAAAATACGGCCAGACCTATGGTATGACGGCATCGGATCATATTCATGAGATTGAAAAATACATTGGAAAGTCTTTGGACTTTGTTATTGTCAATAAAGATAAATATTCAGATACAGTGCTGCAAAAATACAAGAAGCTGCATGAATTTCCCGTACTTGATGATTTGGACAAAAAAAGCTATTATAGAGTGATACGAGACGAGGTTATCGCAAGCCAACTATTTCAAAAATCAAAGTCTGACACACTTGTGAGAAGTCTCATAAGACACGATGATACAAGGCTTGCCAAAACAATCGTGCATATTGTTGAAAAATTATGATTCTTTTTATTCTTGAAATTCTTATCTCTGCCATGCTTATTGGCGCAATAGTGCTCCAGATGCAGGGCTCAGGCCTCTCAACTGCATTTGGCGGTGGAAGCGAATTTTATCGAAGCAAAAGAAGTATCGAGAAATTGCTTCTTATTGTTACCGTTGTCCTGGTTGTATTATTTGCCGGAGTTTCACTACTCCTCCTTCTTCATCGGTAAGTCGTTATGGTTACACTAAATAAGCGACTCATTTTTTGGTTGGTTAAGGCCTATATAAAAAAATGGGGTAAGACATTTTTTCTTTTTTTCCTTATCGGTCTTGTTGTCTTTTTTCTCCTCAAATCAGCAATCGTCCCTTTCATGACAAAAATATTTTCTTCCAATCAGGAAATAATCGGTGTGAGTGGGTCATATACTCCTTCGACGCTTCCTTCGGTTCTTCTTTCAAAAATGTCTCGGGGGCTGACAAAAGTTGCAGATAATGGTGATGTACTTCCCGATGTCGCAACGTCGTGGCAAATTCAGGACGACAAAACCTACACCTTTCACCTTTCTCACAGTGTTGTCTTCTCCGATGGTACACCACTCACCGTAAAGGATATTCACTATAATTTTTCAAATGTAACAGTTATTAAGCCTGATAATTACACTATCGTCTTTCACTTGCAAGATGTCTATGCGCCATTTCTTGTCACTGTCTCTCGACCAATTTTTAAAGACGGCTTTGTTGGTATTAGCACGTATAAAGTTCAGGATGTTAAGCTGAATGGTGATTTTATTCAATCATTCACATTGGTGTCTCTTAAAGATGCAGGTCAGAGAATAACGTACCAATTTTACCCAACAGAAGACAGTGTAAAAGTCGCATTTTCTCTTGGTGAAATTGGAAAAATGTCTATAACAGATCTCTCATTTCAAAATACAACATTTCCCAATTTCCCCAATGTTTCAATAAGCAAGGATACTGAGTATTCTCAGCTTGTAACACTTTTTTATAATACGCTTGATAGAAATTTAAATGACAAAAAGCTTCGAGATGCGCTTTCTTATGCGCTCCCGGATACATTTCCGGAAGGACAAAGAGCATATTCCCCAATTTCACCACTGTCTTTTGCCTACCAAGAGACAAATTTACATACCAAGGATTTGGCTCATGCAAAATTACTTTTGAGTGCTTCTTTAGGTGACGACACAACAAAATACCCGGTACTCACTATCGCAACACTTCCAAAGTATAAAAAAGTTGCAGTAATTGTTGCCAATTCCTGGAAAGATCTTGGAATACAGACAAAAATTGTTCAGGTGGATTCATTACCGTCGTCATTTCAAATATATCTTGGAGATTTTACTGTTCCAAAAGATCCAGACCAATATACATTGTGGCATTCCTTCCAGTCAAATAACATTACGAATTTTAAAAGTCCGAGAATTGACAAAATTCTTGAAGATGGAAGAAAAACACTTGCCCAAGATGAGCGAGTGAAGATTTATTCAGATTTTCAAAAGTATCTTCTGGACGAGCAACCAGCAACATTTCTCTATTTCCCTTACCTCTACACAGTTACGAGGAAATAAAATTTTTACTTCTCAATTTCCTGTGATAGGTTATGGCAAATCGATGTGCTTCGTCACGAATTCGCATCACAAGTTGCAAAGCAGGCGAGCGTTTGGGTAAGATAATTTCTTTAAGATCTGATGTAATAATAATCTCTTCTCTCTTTGCGAGTCCAATGAGAGGGATATATTTTTCGTCATCGCGAGCTGATTTTTCTCGAGAAAAATCACGTGGCGATCTCGCGTTTGAGATTGCTTCGTCGTATCCTCCTCGCAATGACGAGAGCGCCTTTTTTGCGGCGCTTACCTGTCCTTTGCCTCCATCCACAATAATAAGATCCGGATAGGGCCACTCTGGATGGTTAAGTCGTCTTCTCAACACTTCTTCCATGCTGGCAAAGTCATTGGGACCAATGACTGTTTTAATTTTGAATTTTCTATACTGAGATTTATCAATCTCACCATCAGTAAGTACTACCATTGACGACGTTGGGTTACTTCCCTGAAAATTTGAATTATCATAACATTCAATACGTCTTGGGAGATTTACTTTTTGGTTATTCTTAACAAGAACTCTCTGTAAATCTTCCATCTCTCGCGTTCGTAAATCTGTCCGAAGATTGGGATTGGTTTCATATTCAAATGGCTTATGAAAGGGGTGAATGATTTCTGTAATTGCGTCAATTTGCTTTTGTATCTTTGCAGCATCTTCAAAGTGCTCATCTGTACTTAATATCGAACGTTCTTTCTCCAACTCCTTTAATACTTTCTTTGTATCCCCTTCTAAAAAATTTACAATATGTCTCACGTTCTTTTTATACATGGCTCTAGGGGACGGTCCTGAGTTAGATTGTTTTGGAGGGCTATCTGAGTCGTTCTTTTCAAAAGCAGGTACACAAGGACACAGCCCCAAATGATGATACAGACAAATTCTTTTTGGGTGATTAAGAACACTCTGAAATGGAAAGATTCGTCGTATTGTCCGAAGCACCATTCTCATCGCTCCGGCGTTAGGAAATGGACCAAAATACAAAGATTTTTCATCGTCTATTCTTCGTGCAGTGAGTACTGCAGGATAGATATTGTGAATAGTAATACGAATGAGTGGATACGCTTTCCCGTCGGTAAGACGAATATTATATTTCGGAGAAAACTTCTTTATAAGATTTGCCTCCAAAAGAAGAGATTCAAATTCAGATTCAACAACAATCACTTTTATTTTTTTCACCTGCTCCACAAGAAGCCGTGTTTTTCCAAAAAGGTCTGCACCAGGAGTAAAGTAAGAGGACACACGACTTCGAAGGTTTTTTGCCTTTCCCACGTAGAGAATATTCCCGGCTTTGTCAAAAAATTGATAGACGCCTGGATCTGAGGGTAATGATAAATATTGTGATGGTGAGTATTGCAAGTAGTATTCCCCCTCCAATGAGTAGTATCTTTACAGAAAATGGATAAATATGCACAGATTGTGCAAATACAGATCCTGCAAACTGTATTCTAACGGTATCAGTGGTATTTGTCAAAAAAGGTGTTTTGTCAAATCCGACAAGAAATGAGCTTGTGCCAAGTGGCGGGATTGCTGTTGTCTCTATTATTTGGCTTGATGGAGTAAGGTGGTCTGTTGTCACAGTAAGTTGTTGTGGTGGAATTGCTACCTGTCCTCTGTTGTGAATAATGACGCTGTCAAGAATAGGAAGACCGGCAATAAAACTTCCCGGAAGAGTCTCCTGAAATGAAAAATCAGGATTTGGAATTGTTGCATCGGGAGAAAAAGATATATCAACATCTTTGAGATTTTCTTCTCCAGGCAATTTATAGCCGCCTGCAGGCACTGGATAGGTACTCTTTTCACCTTTTATCACAAAGGAAATATGATCAAAATCAAGCGCATGGAAGTAGTCAACGCCACCTGTGGTATTTCCCCATGTTGGGTCAACCATTATCCATTCCTGTTTTTGACTATTATAATACTCCGGCCACGCGTGAAGAATATCTTTGACTAAAGAAAGTGGCCTTTCCCTGGTATTTTTTGTGTATGCATAGCCATCCACTTCTCGTGCTGGAATTCCAGCAGCACGAGAAAGAGCAATAAAAAGGTCGGTAAATTCAAGACAGACTGCAGAAGTTGGTTTGGCAAGGACTATTTCTGCGCCGAGCCTTTCTTGGGTGGTATTCACTCTTGAAAAGTCATACTGAAGCGTATTTACCACATAGTTATATATTGCTTCTGGAGTTTTGAGAGACTCTGCAAGTTTTTGTATCTGAGGGTTTGTGATTTCCCAATATTGTTGGTATTGCAAATATATTTTTTTGTCGTCATCAGAGAGAGGTTGCGATGTTGGAGTAAGAGACAAAAGTACTCGTCCACTTGCAGTCACGTCAAGCTTTTGAGATGGAAATAGTGCATATTTTGCAAGCCAATTACCATCTTTGTCTTCTACAACCTGCACAGGTTTGGGCGTAAGACTTTCCAATGTGACGATCTGGTAACTTGTGCTTGGTGGTAGTGCAATTTCTGTTTGAATGGGAAAAAGATTGGAATTTTTTAGATGATAGACAAGGGAATAATGATACGATTGTCGATCTCCGAATGCAAGAGAAATGCCAGATTTGCCAAGTGCATCTTTTGTAAAAGTGAGTCCTTTGCCAATATCTGCCTTAATGTAACTTTCTTTCCCAAAAGATGGTGGAACGCTCACCGTTGCGGTGAAATTAGAAAAATCATTTTGGTTGGAAAGTCCTGGGATATTGACTTCCCAAATCTGTCCATTTTGACTTGCAACATCTGTGGTGTCAAAAGAGAAATATAATGGTAGGATACTTCCTTTTCCCGCGACATGCTTGTTAAAGTGAAAGGTGAGCTCCTGCCCACTATCTGTTCTTTGAACATCCGGAGTAATACTGCCATCTGGATCTGATGCTATAATATGCTCGATATCTGAAAATCCCATTCTCAGGGTATATGAGGAAGCATAATAGGTATCCTGGACATTTTTTATTTGAATAACAAAATTAACATGCGTTACTCCTGTCTCATGTACTGCATAGGTAACATTGAAAGTGGTGGAGAAATTAGAATCAGCACTGGCAATAGTGGGATGTATGAGAATTAAAATAAAGAAGAAGAATAAGAGAAGTTTTTTTATCATGCGTAGTGTTTGTGAACGACCCTGGACAAGCCAGGATGACATATTCTTATTCTAAAACTTTTTTTAGGAATTGGCCAGTATAGGACGATTTTGTATTTGCAATCTCTCTTGGACTTCCTTTTGCAACAATTTCTCCACCTTTGTCTCCTCCATCTGGTCCTAAGTCAATTATGTAATCAGCGTTTTTAATAACATCTAAATTATGCTCGATAACTATCACAGAATTTCCCTGGTCTACTAATTTTCTAAGAACATGCAGAAGTTTTTCGAGGTCAGCAAAATGAAGACCGGTGGTTGGCTCATCAAGTAAATACAATGCGTCTCGTCCCCTTTTAGAAAGTTCGGTCGCAAGTTTGACTCTTTGTGCTTCTCCGCCAGAAAGTGTTGGTGCTGGTTGGCCCAATTTAATATATGACAGTCCAACATCATATAAAGTTTGGAGTCTATTAGAAAGTGCAGGGTGAAAAGAAAAGAAATCTTTTGCCTCTCCTACGCTCATTTGTAATATCTCAGCAATATTCTTGCCGTTAAAGTGAATATCCAGCGCTTCTTTTGTATATTGTGTGCCATTACACACCTCGCAGGGTACATAGACATCTGGCAAAAATTGCATCTCTATTTTTATTTGTCCTTCTCCTTGGCATGCTTCACATCTACCACCCTTGACATTGAAAGAAAATCTTCCGACCTGATAACCTCTAATTTTTGCTTCTTTTGTGCTTGCAAAAATGTCTCGAATATAACTAAATGCACCGGTATAGGTCGCAGGATTGCTTCGAGGAGTCCTTCCAATTGGTGATTGGTCAATAAAGAAAATATGACGAATATATTCATCACCTTCTAATGCTTCGTGTATACCTGGCTTGTCTTTAGAAAAGGGGTTTTGCTTTTGCATAAGGGATTTGTACAAAATGTCATTGATAAGTGTTGACTTACCACTTCCTGAAGCACCTGTGACGACAATAAATTTTTTCAGAGGAAATGTGACATCTATATTTTTCAGATTGTGCTCTTTTGCTCCAAAAATCTTAAGGTATTCTTGTTGCAAGGATGGTCCTTGCACAAGGATGGTCCTTGCAGAGCTAACTTCTATTTTCTTTTTTCCAGATAAGTATTGTCCTGTGAGAGAGTTGGGATTCTTTTTAATTTCTTCAGGAGTCCCTTCTGCTATAATTTCTCCCCCAAAGCGTCCAGCAGCAGGCCCAAAATCAAAAATTCTATCAGATTCTTCCATTGTCTCCTGGTCATGCTCGACAACAAGCACAGTATTTCCCAAATCTCTCAGCTTTTTTAAAGTTTTGATGAGTTTGGTATTGTCTTTTGGATGAAGACCAATAGATGGCTCGTCAAGGACATATAAGACGCCTGTGAGTCCACTGCCGATTTGGGAAGCAAGACGAATTCTCTGTGCTTCCCCACCGGCAAGCGTTGCGGCACCTCGAGAAAGCGTGAGGTAATCAAGCCCAACATCTACTAAGAAAGTTAAACGCTCTATTATTTCTTTTAGGACAAGCTTTGCAATTGTATTTTCACGCTCAGAGAGTAATTCCGGAAGTACGTGAATAAAAGTAAGACAATCAGTAATTGCCATATTACTCACATGCACAATTGATTTTTTATCGATAGTTACTGAAAGCGCTTCCGGCTTAAGTCTGGAGCCCTTGCAGACTGGACAGGTCTCATACCGCATAAATTTTTCAATTTGTGATTTTACAAAAAGAGATTCAGTATCTCTGTATCTATTTTTTACCTCATACAAAATACCTTGAAATGGCTCATAAATGCTTGTCATTCTTCCATATCTATTTTCTCCTTCTACTTCGTACTCTCTATCTCCTGTGCCTTTCAAGAGTAAGTCCTTTTTATCTTTTGAAACTTCTGCCATACGCTTATTGAGCGGAATGTTATTTTCTTCACAAAATGTCCGAAGCGTCCTACTAAACCAGCTGTCGTGCATAAAAGAATTGGCAAATGGCAAAATACCACCCTCCAAAATAGAAAGATTGTCATTAAAGACCAAGTCAGCATCCACTGTCAGCACATGTCCCAGCCCATTGCAATTGGGGCATGCACCGTGAGGAGTATTAAATGAAAACATACGTGGCTCAATTTCCGGAAGAGAAATATTATCCACCGGACAGGCAAATTTTTCAGAGAAAAGCTCATCAGTCATGTCTTTTGGGCTATCAGGAATAGAAAATCCTTTATCGTTAATCGTTGCGACTATGACTTCTCCATTTCCTAATTTTAAAGCTTGCTCAACATCATTGGAGAGTCGTAATTTATCAGTCTCTTTTGCTATAACAAGAGCATCAATAATAGCTTCTATGGTGTGTTTGTTATTCTTCAGTAGGAGTAATTTCTCGTCCAGTGAAATAACTTTTTTATCTATTCGTACTTTCTTATACCCTCTTTTTCTCAAATCTTGAAATAATTCCGTATACTCCCCTTTTCTATCCTTCACAATTGGAGCAAGAATAAGGACTCGTATTCCTTTTTTGCTTAATTCATAATTCTTTACTCTTAATTCCAAAACGGCCTCCACTATTTGCTCTTTACTCATATGAGAAATCTCTCTGCCACATTTTGGGCAATGCGGGTGCCCTACTCTTGCAAAGAGAAGCCTCAGATAGTCATAAATTTCTGTAACAGTGCCGACTGTAGAGCGAGGATTGTGAGATGTACCTTTTTGGTCTATGGAAATTGCAGGAGAAAGTCCTTCTATCACATCAACATCAGGCTTTTTCATTATCCCTAAGAATTGTCTGGCATAGCTTGAAAGACTCTCGACATAACGCCTTTGCCCTTCAGCATAAATAGTGTCAAATGCTAAAGAGGATTTCCCGCTACCTGAGAGTCCTGTGAGTACCACAAGCTTATTTTTTGGTATCGTGACGTCTATATTCTTCAGGTTATGTTCGCGAGCACCTTTAATAACAATATTTTCCATAAAATTAGTGAACATCTATTATAGAGGAAAATTTCAGCTTGGACAATATGTCAGAGTTTGACAAAACAGTACAATAGTGTTACGTTATTTTTGTAAATCGTTATGTCAATTATAGAACTATCACAAAATTCTCCTTCATCTTTCACTAGCTCAGTAAGTCAAAGAGCAGATAACGTTCAACATGGGCTTGAAAGTTTGTTAGAAAACAAAAAGACAAGAGAATTTTTAGGTGGATTAGTAACTTTAGCAGTTGGTGTTGGATTAATTGAACTTTTTCATGAGATTCACGTTAAAGAACAAGAGAAAGTAAAAGAAAAAGGAGCACCATTAACAAACGACGAACGTTTAGATATTTTTCTTGGTGAGTTTATGGGTTTGTTAAATAGAAAGTCTTCGGCTCAACAAACTTCTGAAATTTTACCCACTTCTACCTTAACTTTTGATGCAAGTGAACCTTTACCTATCTCTCCAGAAGACCAAGCAATAAGAGAAAAAATTGCAGCAGATTTAGTAAAACCAACAGGTCCAATAAAACGAAGCGCATTTCGACGTTTACAGGATGCAACATTCATCGATCATCCCTTACTTACTAAAATTGATGCCATAGGAAAAAAATGGAGCGATAGAGGAGACAAAATTCTCAGAGATTTTCAATTAAAGGATAGCCAACACATGACCTTAGAGCCAATACAGAATCCTTTCAAAGGACTGGGTCAAAGAATTCGTAAGAGATGGGAAGATCGTCAAGAACGCCTAAGACTTGGAAATCATCGGATAGCTGCAAGAAGACAAGGAAGGAGCGATCAAATCGCATAGTATGTTCCCAGGAAAAGAATCAGGCCTTCGTGTCTTACGAGGTGAGCATGTAACCATTCGCATTTTTATGCCTGGGGATCGATATAGAGATATCCAGAGCCAAAATTTAATAAATGAGGATACGGGTGAACATGTTGCTATTCAGAAACTCAGAGTGAGTGGGTTACAAAGCGTAAGACGTTTTCTGAATATTTTCTAATTTCCTCGACGAGTTGTCTCCTTCCCCTGTTCTATTGCTTGTTCTTCTTGCTCAATTGCTTGTCGTTCTTTTGGATCATCAATGACTATGTCCAAAAGCCATGGTGTGAGAATATGTTTGTCTATTTCATGATAAACAGTAACAGCAGGACGCGCTGGAAGGTCAAAAGGCTCAGGCAACGGGAGACTAAAGAATATATAAATACCTCGCTCAATAAAGGAAAGTGGTCTTCCATCAAGTGTTTTTCCCCTTAGTGCTTCAATGAAGGTTAAAGCATCACCTAAAAAAGGAGGAGTCTCTGCAGCCGTAACAGCAATGCCTTCAACAGCCTTTACGACAGGATTCTTCTGATCGTATTCATGTCGATCTCTTAGTGTTTGCAAGTGATTGCGAATAAGCCATCTCCCTATCTCCCCAAAGCGAATACCACCTCTTTGTGTAACATCTTGAACAAACTGTACTGACCCTTCAGGGAGAGTCTGAGTACTAGAGGAGGGTTGATGATCAATTCTTGATTCTGCAGATAACATACTGTAAGTATACACCTATTGTGCAATACCTTTTCTATTCGCATCCGTTCCACATTTGCATTTTTTGAAAAAAGTGATATAAAGCATGTAGTATGAGTTTGGAAAATACGTCAACAGGCTTACAACAGATGCCAACAGGTAAAGATGCTTTGAGAAAAGTAGGAAAAGTTGTTGTGCATGGAGTAGACGTTATAAAAAATGCAATTCACCAACATCAAACAACCTTTACTCCCCATTTAGATCCACTGGAAACAGCAGGTCACATGCTCGATCCAAAAAATAAAGAACAAGCAAAACTTTCACTTGTTGCAGGGTTTGTAAAAAAAGTTGAAGAAGAAGGCGAAGTGCTTGCAAAAGATGCGGCAGATGCAGTGGAGGCTGTTGCATGTGTCGTTGGGCAAAGCGCAAGAAGAGCAGCTGGATTTGTTGAAGAAAAAGCGCGTGAATTCCTCAGAAGATAGTACTATATCAAGATTAAAATTCCCTGTTGCATTCTTTGAGAAATATGCTATAAGTTATATATGCCGCAACAGCCGGACAATGGTCAAAATAACAGATTAGAACATGGAAGAGCGATCGCTCCATTAGTGGGTGCAAGAAATCTTTTACATGGTGCTCTCCGAGAGGTGCTCGGTGGTAATAATGTCGATAAAATTGCAGAGAAAGCATACACGTCTTTAGAAAAAGGTGGTAGTCAAGACGAAATCCAATTTGCTGCAAGGTCTGCTGCGAGTTCAGTTTTTACACCCACAGAACAACTTCTCAAACTTGCTGAACAATATTCACAGAGAGCTCATAAAGGTACTCTGCGTACAATTGGAAGAATGGTTGTTTCAGGAACTGTAGGCATAAGTTTTGATATGGCATCTGATCTTATCCAAATGGCTGAGCTTACTGAAGAAGATCAGCGAAGGCAAACAAAAGCTATAAATGGTCTTATCACAATTACAGATGCTTCTCCAATTCCCACTCCCGGACTTGATGTCCACCTTACTCGCAATGCAAGTCAAAAACACACACAAGAGATTCGCACGGTCATGCTCATTAAGGGTTTACAACTGATTGCCGATCCTACAGTCAATATTCAGGATAAGCAACGAATACTTGATACCATGTCTGCAGAACGCAGAGGAGAAACTAATCCATTTCGAAATGTTTCTCTGCTTGCTTTGGACAATAAGATTGACAGTCTCCAAAGCGTAAGGTCTGAGTTACAATCAAAGATGGATGGATATAAGACACAATATGATGAGCTCGAGCGACAGCGCAAAGGAAGATTGTTTGGAAGAAGAGGATTGGAACAAAGGCAAGAAGGAATAATGAAGGAAGACGCAGTCACTGCATTGCAAGAAGTACTTCTTCATGCGCGTTATACAGATTTGATGTTACTTCGCTCGATTCGAGTGCAAGGTATTGCGCAAGGATTTATTGCTCCTCATGCTGAGTTTGATCTCCCATATCTCAATTGAATCTACCCTATAGTTGCCTTATCTTGCAAATTCTGGTATAGTTACACGTACTTTTATGCCACATCCAGAAGGACAGCACATACCGGAATCACTTTCTGTTCAACCTAAGGTAGAAACATTGCTACTTCCTATTGAGCAACCTCAACAACAAGACACTCTTCGACCTGAGCAAATAGATAACACCTTACTCCGTCGTTATGATGAGCCAATGCCTCAAGCATTGCACATAGCCATTCCCGTTGAGCAACGGAGAATCGACTTAGGGCAAGTACAGCAGCAACATCCTGAGCCAAGAGTATCCAGACTCGGTTGGTTGTCTACATTAATGGGTAATCCCGAACTGGTTGCGAAAGGAGTTATGGAAAATCTTGACAAGCCTGTTTTAGGTTTTCTTTTTAGGAACGGAAGGCCATGGGGTAAAAAGGTATTTAGAGAAGCTGTACGACACGAATTAGATGAAATTCTTCTCTCAGAGAATCAATTGCTTAAGAAGAAAGCTGCTAAGCAAATAAAGACAACCAGCGGTAATTTGCTTGCTCACATTATCGTTCACGCAATTGCTCCTGAAATTCCAATTGCTGGAAGACTCTTTTTCATTGGTAAGGCAATTTTGGACGGTCACTTTGAACACATTCCGACAGAAATTGTTCTTATGGCACCAGACTTGGTTGCTATAGGCGCAGCTACACTTTTGGGACCTTTCGCATTTGTCCCACTTACCATTTCTGCTATATACAATTTCTATATGCAGGGAGTAGAAAGAAGGCACGATAGAGAAGTAAATAATCAGATTATTCCACTTGCAGCTGCAGTCATGTCAAAAAGAAGAAATCCTAATTTGCAAGATAAGAGAAGATTTATTATGGCTGATCAAATACATACAGTGTACCTTAAAGATCCGGCGTCTTTTCAAAGACTTCCACAAGAGGCACAGGATCTTAATCCAGAAACTGGATTAACACCCAATAAGCGAAGTGAGTATCAATGGAGAAAAAATGAAGTGTTGTCTCTTAAAGATTCATCGCTTCTGTATGGCATAATGGGTACGCCAAAGCCGAGAAGACAAAGTGGGCTTATTGACATACGAAAGGAATTCGTAAGACAGCTTAGTGGTTTTATAAATACAGGAAATCAGTCCGTGATTACATTACCAGATTTACAGTATCTTCTGAGAAAATATGACGCAAAAGATTTATGGCCCGATGTCAGAAGGCTTAGAAGGAGATTTCGAAGAAGGGCTAGAGTAGACAAAAGACAGATTGATTACTTCTATGAAAAATATAATACTGAAAAAAATAACTTGTTTGACCATCCTTATGAAGAGGTTATGAGACTTAGGCAAATGCAACAAGTAGCATCAGAGAAATATCCAGACATCGCAGAAAGATAAAAAGTTATACCATTTCCGCTCTGACTACATAGTCAGTAAGTGGTACCGAGGTATATCGATATCTTGCAGTATCTCGAGTTTCTTCTGCAGGTCGTGCTTCAGCTGATCTATATCCTCTTGGAATATATACTCCAAATGGAGACTGCAAACTCTCATTCAGGTAACCTAAATTAACAAATCGGGATCCATCTGGGCCAACGCCTTCCATTGGAGCATCTTCTGAAACTATATCAACAACAACTTCACCACTTCTCAGTGCAGGTAAAAATGCATTTGCGAGAGGAACATATGCTTCTGGTAATTGTAATGCCATACTACAAGCTAGAATATCAGTTTGGGAATATATTGTCAAGTTATTTTAGTGATCTTGCAGCACTTGGTATCAAACCATTTTTACATGGATAGCCTAGGTGATGGATAAATATCAAACAAATGATTCTGTCAGTTAAGAACCGATGCCTTTGCGATTCCATCTCTGCCAAACGACATCTTCACGGATAAAAAGCAGGTGTAGGGATTTATACATTGCGTTTATTTCCACAAAGGTAAGAATATAAGACAGCAAAAAATACGAGGGGACAAAGAGGAAGGCGATTTTACTGTTTTGTTTTGATCCGAATCTAAAGGCAATAACATATATTATGCCGGTGAAAACGACCCAAGTCAGAAGTGGATAAAAATTATCAGTTTTATATAAATAATAAAAACCGTAAAGAGTAAACAGCGGTTCGAACAACAGTTCGATTTCATAAAATAAAGTCATGGGAAGCAAAAAATGGGTAAGGAATTTGTTTCCTGCCCGAGTGGATTTAAAAAACAAAGACCGATGTTTGATAAAAGTATCCAGCCGCCCCTTTTTCCAGCGCAACCGTTGTCTCATCAGTCCGTGCAGAGTATTTGGACCTTCGGTATATGCAATTGCCTCCTCAATAAAAACAAGATTGCAGTCATGAGACTGAAGTCTTGTGGAGTACTCAATATCCTCGGTCTTGTTGTCTTCGTCAAACAGACCATATTTATCAAAACAGTTTCGTCGAAACGCGCCAAAGGCTCCACCGATAATATATTCACTATTAAAAACCGAATGAGTCCTTTTAAAATAAAAACCAATAGTGTACTCAATTTGTTGAAGAATGCAAAGTATACTTTTTGAGTTGGCAATTTTCACATTGCCCACGGCAGCATCAAGCTCAGAGTTGACGAAGTATCTGGCAACAGTATAAATGGCGTCAGGATTGAATGTGGTGTCTGCATCCATTGTAATAATGACATCCCCACTGCTCTTGATAATTCCGTAGTTAATAGCACTTCCCTTCCCCCCATTAGTCTTGGCAAAATATTTAAAATTGTGGCCCTGAGTCAATAATTTGCTTAGGGATTTTTTTATAAAGTCGTTTATAGCATGATCTGTTCCATCTGTAGAGCCGTCATTTACGACAATAATTTCCAGATTGTTATACGAGGAGGCTAGAAGAGATTTGACTGAGGTAAGAATTCCAATTTCTTCGTTCCAGGCAGGAACAATGACCGATACCTTTATTCTTTTTTCTAGCTGCTCCTTTGAAATATTGATCGAAGCCAACAAATATTTCTTTTTATTCTCATCATAAAACCGGCTGGCAATTAAATAGAGAATGTATTTTAAGCCTGTCACTATTGCCAATCCCAAAATGATATTTTGCAACACTAAATTTAGATCCATAAATAAGGATAGATTTTACTACACTTCAAGGCTGGATAGTGAGATTCACCAATACAGATTTAATAGAATCATTGAGCAGAAAAAGTTTTTGTGAGCCGGGCGGGGATCGAACCCGCGACCAAGAGCTTAAAAGGCTCCTGCTCTACCGCTGAGCTACCGACCCAAATATACATTGATTATATCAAGATTTTCCAGCTATTGACAAGAAGCGAAGCTATTCCCCATCAGACTTGCTACGCAGAAGCGTTTTTTAGTATAATTGTCATATACGGCGCGTTCGTCTAGTGGCCTAGGACACTTGGTTTTCAGCCAGGGTATCAGGGGTTCGACTCCCCTACGCGCTACCAAAGGGGATGATGCCAACATCAATCCATACAATGGCCTCATAGATAGAGCGAATCATAGCATTTTTCAGTGATTTCTAGTTTTTTCTTTTTTTACATTCCAACGTTTAGCTTCATTTTGGGGTTCGAATCCCCTTAGGGTCACAAGTGAAATTAGTATCATTTGACAGTCTAAATATCATACATCTCATCTATTAACTTCATATGAGCAGACTATGATATACCGGTATGCTTTGTCCGAGTAGTTTGAAGTATTGACAAATGTTTGCAGTACTCTTATACTAAACCTATATGTCGGAAAATGGTGAAGGACTTGATGTCCCAGTGGTAACTGAAAAGGTCGGAGCAGAACAAGTGGCAAGGGGTGGAGGACACAATGCACCAATGACTTCACCAGAAAAACCACTCGATTTGCCTGGATATATACCAGAAAACCCTGATGGTTTCAAAGGCAATCCTCCTGGTAGTGCTGATAGAGTATATAAGCCAAAAGGCAATCCATCTAACCCTTCAAGTAGTAGTCCAACCACGTCTGGTGGAAAGTAATTGATATGCCTCCATTAGTTTGTTAAAATGACTTATGTAGTCCATAAAAAGGGGTTCAAAATAGATTGCGTTAGGGCTACCAAACAGGATGATACCACCTCTAAACTCACGATTAGCTTGATATATCAGGCTAATTGTGTAAGTCGTATTAAATCTGCTATAATTCACACTATGGCAAAGTCTGGAACTGGAAAAGATAATAGGAGAAGGCTAGATAGGATACCCATTGCCGATGGCGTATATCGTGGTGAAAGTACAAGAAATAGAGATTGGGGAGATGGAACGTCAATTGGAGTTACGGTGCCACAGGAATGGCAACGGGCAGAAAACAAGCCTGGTGGAAGCAAACCTCGCCGTCAAGAAAAAACACTTGACGAATTAATAGAAGAAAGAAAAAGGAGAGCTGCAAAAGAAGTTGAAAAATAAGTAAAAACGCTCTTAAAATTTGACAATTTAATTGCGCTAAAGGTAAATTAAACATGTCATAGCCGACCTAATTAAAGACCATCCATCTCTTGATATTTATCCATTAAGTTAGCTAATCAAATCAGAAGAGGTTCAATACAAAGTCTAGCAGGGTCACCAAGGTCTTATAGTTTATTGCTACTTACACTTGATATAGTTAAGCTTTGTGAGGGATAATATAAAAATGGAATTACCAAGCAACCAAAGCACCCATGATATATTAACGCTTGATGTGCATCCTAAGCTAGGATTGTTGGATAAGTATATTTCAAGCCGAGTAGCTAACAAGAATATTCTATATGCATCTGCTTTCATTCGCACATTGGAAACTACAGAACTGATAGAAAGTAAGACACCAATTTATGAACAAAACCTCTACCAGGTTGCAGAGAGCCTTATTAAACAGTTTGGCATTAACCATGAACTATTTAACGACAACAGATGCAGTGAAGTATTTTTAGCAATTTGTGATAATTGGCTTATAAACGAAGATAATCCTGAAAAGTCAAATTACTCCCAAGAAAGAAAGTTCTTAGAACAAGTTATCAGAAAACTAATTGGAAATAAATCACAGTTTAACTTGGATGCATACACAAGAGGAGAAAAGTTGGCAAGGGCATATGTTGATTTACCAGACGATAAGGATCACCAAATAGAAAGGACTTTGTTTGAAGGATATACTCAGCATCTTGATCATGAAGCAACAAGAAATGTGAAAGCTGTATTGATGCAACATGGTTCTACTTCTTTTTTGCATACGGTAAGACAAAATCTTTTCATTAATGATCCACAAGACGAGGCGGCGTTTGATGTTATGGTACTCAATCTATCCAACAGCAGAGGTATTTGGAATGAAGAAAAACAATCTTGGGACAAAAAGGAATCATCAGATTGGGAAGATTTTATTGGAGGGGAAAATGCCCCCTTGGCTTTTGTAGTTGATAACCCAGTTTCAGGACTTCCGACAATAATTATTCCCATAGATATTGGAGGGAGACTTGAGGAAGATGCTCGAAACAGTGCTCGCTCTTATTTTGCAGAAAGTACGAAACATGAATATGTTCACACACAAAAACCTATGAATACAGGTTTAATGCTTGGCACTTTTTGGGAAGAATTACGTGCGGATATGGCGCAAGGTAAACTCTATTTTGGAGGACATATCGATGTTCTAGGAACATATTCTCTATTGAAAGAATTTGCAATGGTCCAGGGAATAGATACGTTACCAGAGGAACTTAAAAAAGCATATAATGACACCGAAACACAAGCAGATTTTTATCAATTTGTTGCAAGTACATTTGGGTTCAGAAGTCTTCTGTTATCAATGGCAATAACTCCCCAATTTGAACATCCATTATATGGAATTACTGATATACCTGGCATAAATTTAAATGAATTGATCCGCCTTGGAGATTTTCTTAGTGTCGTTATTCAAGAATGTTCCGCTAGAACTCCTGATTTTGAAGAAAAATTAAAAACACATTTACGAGGATTACCTAAAGAGAGGAAAAAACAAATAACTAGACTTATAAAGGATGGAAAATTGAGAGTTCCTAGCGTAATTCAAGAAGGATTAGGCTTAGATGCTTCATAAATATTTTGATGTATTACCATGAAATGTTTTCTAAATTGATTGTAAAAACTTTCATCAAATTTGTAATCCAGCTCAATAACGGTTCGATAGAGGGTGCAGCCGTGTCACCTAACGCGATAGTCTTCTGCATATCTAACTATGTTATTTATCCTCTTGCATCTGATATAAATCCATTAATTTGCTGAAATGGGCTAAAAGTGGTTAAAAATAGATTGCGTTAGGGCTACAAGGCACAATTCTGCGCCTTGCTCCGCAGGAGTAAGGAAAAGCAGAATTTGACGCAGGCAGGTGCAGTCTTGTACCTGCCTGCATAACTTGTGACTCGACTCCCCCAAAAAGAATTGACAACTATAAGGCTGCATGATAGTATTCTTCCTATGAAACCAGAGCATTACGGAAGTTATGACAATGAAGGATTTCCTCTAGATCCCACTGAAAGAGCGAATGTTTTAGTCACTGAGAATATTGAAGATAATCGTGTGTTAAAAATGTGGTTTCGATATAAGTCATTTAGAAATCTTGCAGAGCATTTCTCTCCACCTCCTATGGAGTATGATGAACAACCTCAAACTTTGGCAGAGGAAATATAAATTTTCCACCTTTTTTTAAGTAATTCTTTTCGCGATTTTCGAATTCAGCTTTGAAAAACCACGGGAGTACAAGAAAATAATCAGGATGTCTTTTTCTGGCTTCTTCTTCTGAAATAATTGGAATATTTGTGCCAAGAGTATGTCTTCCCCATTTCTCTGGATTTCTTTCTGCAGCAAAGGAAATATATGTGTTGTCGAGTCCGCAATATTGCAGAATTGTATTGCCACGAGTGGAAGCACCATAAATTGCGACAGTCTTACCTTTTTTTGTTTCTGACACGACAAATGTTTTTAATTTCTTTGCAATATCACTTACTTCTCCAGCAAATTTTTTATAGATTGCAGGTTTATCAAGTCGTAACTTTTTTTCTTTTGTCCGCATTGTTGCAACTTTTTTCATACCATTTTTATTTTGTACATTACTACCAGTATGGCGAATGTATGTCCTAAAGCTTCCCCCATTTATGTCCCGCTCCTCAACATCAAAAACTTCAAGACCATGTCTTTTGAGCAATTGCTCTAAAGAATAGAGAGAGTAATATTCCAGATGTTCATGGACAATATTGTCATATGCATGCTCTTTGAGCATGCCAACAACGTAATTTTGTTGAATAATACAAACTCCATTTGTATCTAAAATGTCAGCAATATCCTCTACGAATGCATTAGGGTCTTCTAAATCATAAAACATCGATATTGCTGTGATGACTTGTACTTTCTTCTCCTTATATTTTTTACTTAATGAACGTTTGTGAAAATAATCGTTGACAAAAACTATCCCTTTCTTCTTTGCTGTTTTGGCAAATTTCTTAACCGGATCGAAGCCTACTTTTGTGACAGACTGTGGATAATCAGAAAGCAGTGTGCCATCATTGCAGCCGATATCTATCACAATATTCTTTTTACTTTTTTGAAGAAAAGAAGACGCTTTCTTGACAACATCGGCCAATTCTTCACGCATTGTCGCATTAATTCCTGATAGATAGCCATAATTGTCATTGTAGAGCTTGGCAAGAGGAGCATTATGTCGCAGTTGCAAAAGATAACACTCCTGGCAGAGGACCAAATCGAGTGGATATTTTTCTGCTTTTCTATTGCTTTCAATAAATGCAGATAGATACATATTTCCAAGAGAAAGAATTGGCATCAATTTTTTTGCATGGCATATCCTGCAAAAACTTACTGCTTTCATAATAACTTTCGCATTATAACAAACCTTGGACTAGTCGTGGTATACTCAGTTTCATGATAAGGATAGAAAGGTATCCCACGCTCAAAGATAGTAAAGAGAATTGGGAAAAATTACAAAAAGGAGTCCCCCATTATCCATTTCAATCTTTCTGGTACAACTCCATTTTCGCAAAGCACTTTTGCAAAGAAGAAAATGTATATATTTTGGGCATATATGATGGGGAAAATTTGATTGGTATTGGAGCATTTGAAAAAGTAGACCAAAAAATAGTCTTTCTTGGCATGAAAAAAGTACTAACAGGTGAAGATGTGACAGATTACGGCGACATTTTAATCGACCAAAAGCAAATGGATATGCAGGAAGTTTGGAATGCAATAATCACACACTTTAAGAATACATCTGAAGAAATACAACTTGATTTTGTTCGTGAAGATAGTGCTGCTTTCTCAATAACGAAACAATTGAGCAATGCAACAATCTCAACTCAAGAAGTATCTCCTTTTGTCACATTGCCTGTTACATGGGATGACTATCTCGCAATGCTCGATCGAAAAGAGCGGCATGAGCTAAAGCGAAAAATATCTCGTCTTGAGTCACAACATTCATTTCATCTATGCAAAGAATTGTCGCACAAAGAGCACTTTGAAGAATTTGTAAGGCTTCATAGGATGTCAGACCCAAAAAAGGCACAATTTATGTCTGAAGAGATGAAGGTTTTTTTCTGGGACTTGGTTACTGGAGAAAAAAATGACACCTGGTGGATAGATTTTTGCTCACTTACCCTGGACAATAAAACAGTTGCCTCGACATTCTCTTTCATAAGTAATGAGCAAGTACTTCTATACAATTCAGGATACGATCCTTCCTATGACTATTTTAGTGTTGGTGTATTACTAAAAGCTTTTGTTATTAAAAAAGCAATTGAGGAGAGGAGATCTGTTTTCGATTTTTTGCGAGGAGAAGAGCGATATAAATATGACTTAGGTGGAAAAGATTTGCAATTATACAAAATACACATATAATACAAATTATGAGCAGAGCAATTGAAAGAGAAGAAAATACTTCAACCATGTGGAGGTTAGAAAAAAGATATCAACCTATTGTCTATGAAGTTGCACGAATCCTTACTGATAAAGATGGCTTGTTGTCAGATGGAAAATTTACAATTGCACAAGAAGGTATTGAAGATGTTGATTATCTCAATATCAAATGGCAGGGGAAAACAAGTGCCTTGGCAGCAATTACAAAACTAGAAGTCATGACAAACAGTATTAAAAACAGAATGAACTCTCCTCTTGAGATGAAGGAGTCAGATATAACGTTAACTGGAATCGCAGCAGCAATTAATCTCTACTTTCATGACTTGAAAAAAGGACTATCAGAGAGTTTTGGATTTCAACAACTCGCAGTACCTCTTCCAACAGGACAGAGAAGATCCCCTGGAAGTGACAAATAATTTTGCTTCTTTTTGACAACTGCATTATAATAGTTTCTCTATGAAAAAATTGCTCATTGCGCTCATTCTCGGTATGTTTTTGTTTGTCATAAATGGAACATCCTATGCCTATGATCCTACAAGTCTACCAAATAATAAAGTAGGTATTCATATACTATTTCCTTCAGAGCTTTCACAGGCTGCAACTTTGGTAAATAGTAATGGCGGTGACTTTGGCTATGTTACTATTCCTATTCAATCAGGAGACAAAGACATCCTTAAGTGGCAAAAATTTATGGATGATGCGAAAAGTCTCCATATTATTCCTATCATTCGTCTTGCGACAGAAGGAGACTATTTCAACACCAAAGTCTGGAGAAAGCCAACATTTGCCGATGTCTTGGATTTTTCTAATTTCCTTGATTCCATTAATTGGCCAACAAAAAATCGATACATTGTTGTCTATAACGAGGTCAATCGTGGAGATGAATGGGGTGGCACACCAAATGCGAATGAATACGCACAAATTCTCTCGTATGCAGTGGCTGTTTTTAAGTCAAAAAATCCCGATTTCTTTCTTATTTCCGCAGGTATGGATAATGCATCCGCAAATACAAATGACGCAGTTAATGAATATGATTTTTTTGCTCAAATGAATCAGGCAATACCAGGAATATTTAATCAAGTTGACGGACTTTCAAGCCATTCCTATCCCAATCCGGGATTTTCCCAGCCCGCAACTGCTGATACCAGAGAAAGTATCACGAGTTTTAAATATGAAAAAGCATTCATAAGTCAATTTACCGCTAAAAATCTTCCAACTTTTATTACAGAAACAGGCTGGTCCAAAGACGTACTGCCACAAAGTGTTATTACAAAATATTTTCAAACTGCATTTACCTCTGTATGGAATGATAACAATGTCATTGCAGTGACACCGTTTCTCCTGAGCGCTGGTGGGGGCCCTTTTGCGCAATTTTCATTTCTCAATCCCGATGGGAGTGGAAATGAAATCTATCAAGCAATACATAATCTTTCGAAAGTGAAAGGGTTACCAACTCTTACCCCATCTGTGCTTGCGGCATCAGTAAAATTTACCCCTACCGTAACAAAAGATTATTCAGATTCTCTTCTGAATGTTTCTTTTCGGCATGAAGTAAAACAGGTTATCACCTACCTCTTCCAGCTTCCATAGGTATGGTACAATGGGAAAATGAAGTCACTCATATTTCATAATGAACATGCAGGTGAGCTCTCTCTTTCAGAGGTCTTGTCCGCAATAAAAGCATTTTTAGAAGAAGACCCACAGTCTTCATATAGCCTTGTCATAGGAACTGATTCTCATGAAAGAGAAGTGAGGCAGACGATAAATGTTGTTACAGCAATTGTAGTACATAGAAGAGGATTTGGCGGGAAATATTACTGGAAAAAAGAAACTGTTGAAAATATCCACACACTGAGGCAAAAAATTTATGCAGAGACTATTGCTTCTTTGGATTTTGCAAGAGATTTTGTGCCAGTACTAAAGAAAGAGTTGAATGGCACACTTCCCTCTTATGATTTGGAAATTCATGTTGACGTTGGTGAGCGTGGAGCAACGAGAGAAATGATAAAAGAGGTTGTTGGGATGGTAACAGGCTATGGCTTTGTTGCCAAGACCAAGCCCGATGCCTACGCTGCCTCCTATGTTGCAGACAAACATACGTGAGCAAAGCTCACGAATAATCCAATAAACGAATATATGATGATCATCATTCACGGATCTGACACAGTATCAAGCCGTAAATATTTTTTTGAATTAAAGAGTAAAGAGATAAATGCAGTTCTTTTAGATGGAAGTTCCCTAACGTTGACGAATCTTGCGCAAGCTTTACAAGGACAAGGGCTTTTTGGAGAAAAATCTGCTCTTTTTATTGACGAATTGTTGTCAAAGAAAAAAGCAAGTAAAGAGCTTGATGCAATACTTGACTATCTTGTGAGTCAAAAGGATGCCACTAGTGTCATGTGGGAGTCCAAAGACTTGACTTCCAAGCAGATTTCCTCACTAAAATCAGCAACAATCAAACAATTCAAATTGCCCACAAGTCTTTTCGCCTTTTTAGATAGCATTTATCCTGGAAATGCAAAGCAAATGCTTACTTCTTTTCACAAAGTTGTGGAAGAGCAAGAAGTAGAAATGGTTTTTTTCATGCTTGTAAGACAAATGAGAATGCTGCTCTACGTTCAAGAGTACTACCCTCACCCTGCCCCTCTCCCTGCAAAACAGGGCGAGGGAAATCAAGGAATAAGTGAAGCTATGCGTCTTGCTCCCTGGCAAAAGTCAAAGCTTGAGAAGCAAGCCAAGCTGTTTCGTCAAGAACTGCTCCTAAAGGTATATGCTGATTTATTTACCATCGAACAACAAGTCAAAACAGGTACGCTATCTCAGCCACTTGTCTCTACCATTGACTTTTTCCTTGCTTCACTTTAAGATACTTTTATGACTATCGATCCAAAGATATTCAAAGCATATGACATCCGTGCTGTGTATCCCACAGAAATTAACGAAGAAAATATAGTTCCAATTATCCGTGCGATTTATTCATTTTTTAAAGAAGACCTCAAAAAACAGACCATAACAATAGCACTTGGCCGGGATATGCGCGTATCTTCCCCATCACTTTTTCAAATAGCCAAGGATACATTATTGAAAGTTGGCGCACATATTGTCGACGTCGGGTTGGTTTCCACTCCAACATTTTATTTTGCTGTCAGTCATTATGGATATGATTGTGGTATTCAAATTACTGCCTCTCACAATCCAAAGGAATATAATGGGGTAAAATTTGTGAAAAATAGCCCGCATGGGCTCATTAAAATTGGTAAATCCACTGGTATGGAGAAGGTTATGGATCTTTCGATAAAAGGGGTTATGCTTGAAGAAAAAGAAGGAATGTTTGAAGAAAATTCTCATGTCCAAGTCGACGAGGTACAAAATGCATTGAGCCTTTTTAACAATCCTGTTCTCGATACCTTTACCATAGTAGCCGATCCTGCAAATGCAATGGGTATCACATACATTGAGGAACTCTTTCAACACATCCCCGGGAATTTAGTGCGAATGAATTTTACACTCGATGGAACTTTTCCATCTCACCAGCCAGATCCTCTCAATTTTGACAACCTTAAAGACTTGCAGAAAAAAGTCATAGAGACAAAGGCAAATATCGGGCTTGCACCAGACGGTGATGGTGATAGATTATTTTTTATCGATGAAAAAGGTCAGGTTATCCCCGCATCCATTATTACCGCACTTATCGCTCGAGAATTTCTCAAAACAAATCCTGGTGCTCTGATTCTTTTTGATATTCGCTACGTTCTCACTCCCTCAAAAATCGTTGAAGAAAATAATGGCAGGTCTCTTGTAACAAAAGTCGGTCATGCCTACATTACAGAGGCGCTCACTGGAAGTGGTGGTCTTTTTGCAGGAGAGTCTTCAGCGCATTATTTTTACAAAGCATCAGGGAATGCAGAATCGCAAGTTATAACGATTCTTACTGTTTTGAAAGTTTTATCTGAAGAAAAAAAGCCTTTGTCGGAAATCGTTGAGGAGCTAAGAAGAAGTTATGAGTCTGGTGAAATAAACTTTACCGTTGGTAATGCACAGGAAATTATGAATGTTGTTACAGAAAAATATAAAGACGGATCTCTCGATGCGCTGGATGGAGTTTCCATTTCCTATCCTCAGTGGCGCGTGAATCTTCGAACATCAAATACAGAGCCTCTACTGAGACTTAATCTTGAAGCTAAGGAAAAATCTGTAATGGAATCAAAGCGAGATGAAATGGTAGAATTAATTAAGCAGCACAGTAGATAATATGCAATTTTCAACTTCACCATATGCAAAAAAAATAGAAAAGCCCTGGGGATATGAAATCCACTGGGTACCGGAAGATAGACCCTACATGGGTAAGCTCCTTCACATCAATGCTGGTAAAAGACTGAGTCTTCAGATGCATGATAAGAAACAAGAAAGTTGGTATCTTATCAAGGGCGAGGCAAAAGTTGTTTGGGAAAATGAGAATAATGAGCTTATTGAAACAATGCTTGAGGAAGGAAAAGGCTACTCAACAGAAATAGGACAAAAGCATCGCGTTGTTGGTATTACGGATTGTGACATTATTGAAGTTTCGACTCCGGAAATAGGTACGACATACAGACTCGAAGATGACTTTCAAAGACCAGATGAGACGCCAGAGCAAAGGGAAAAAGAACGCTCTCAATCGTCATCCTGAACTTGCCCGCCCGCCTCTGGAGGGATTCAGGATCTATATCTCTACTATTGGTAATCCATTCATTTCTTCTTTTCTCACTTCTTTATACTTTGGATTTCTCACAAGTGCAGGTTTGCCATCATGTTCTATTACATAATACGCAAACCCCTGCATTTCTTTGACTAATTCATAATTTGCATGTCCAGGGAGACTGACTGGGTCTCTTTCTTCAAAATCCACCGGACTATCATCTGCTGTAACAAAATAGGTGCTCCCGACATTTGCAACCAAATGACCATAGCTTGAAGGAATAAATAAATCCATACCTGCCTTCACGGGAATTGCCTTAAATTCTTCAACAACATCTGGTATCATGTCCCCTTTTTCATCTGTTGCTAGCTTTTGTAAAAGCGCAATCCCTTCACCAAATAAAAACCAATACGTTTCATCCAACTTACCAATATGATAGTGACCATAGGTTTTGATATATTCCCCACTAATTGTCCCTGGTTCCCAGACTGTTATATTTTTCTGATCCTTTCCCCCACGTATCATGTAGTAGTGAGTTGCAGGGCCTTTGCCTTGAGGGTCCATAAGGACTTCAGTCATTTTTTCATGGGTTCGTGCAGCATAATGTTTGGGGACAAAAGTAAAATCTATCACAAAATTTAGTATAAGAAAGATGTCTTCGGAAGTCAAAGGGTAAAATAAAATCTTCTGGGTCATTGACAGCAAATTCCCATTCTGTAATAGTAAGGAGACTATGAATGATCAAGATTTTAAAAAGCTCAGTGCTTTACTCGACGTAAAAATCAAACAACTCAAACAAGACTTTTATGATGATTTTGCTACCAAAGGTGACATTGATCTTGTTAAGGAGAAAATTCCAAGTCAACTTGCTATATCAATTTTATTAAAAAATGAACTCCGCAAATTTGCAACAAAAGAAGAGGTAAGTAGATTTGTTACAAAGAAGGAATTAGAACTAGTAAAGAGTGTGATAATTAAAGCAATTGATACCTCAAGTACAGATGTTATCGAAGATCTTGCAAAAATTATGCATGAATATGCAGACATTTTAGATAAAAAGAAAGCTGATAAGTCCCAAACTTTCCCACTTGAAGTAAGAGTTGAAAATATTGAGAGAAAAGTTTTTCCTCAGTGATTGTACTTGCAACTATTGATTAATCTTGCTACTCTAAATTTATATGACCAAAAAGCTGCTCGTTTGGTTTGGGGATGTTGGCAAGACCGACACTGCTCTTGTTGGCGGAAAAGGTGCCAATCTTGGTGAAATGACCAAAGCTGGATTCCCTGTCCCTCCTGGATTTATTGTTACTGCAAATGCCTACTACGCATTCATCAAGGAAAATAATTTAGAGATTAAAATTAAGCAACTCTTAGGTCATGTTGATTACAACGATCAAAAATCTCTCCAAACTGCAGCAAAAAGGATAAAGAAAGAAATTCTCAGCGGGAAAATGTCGCAAGAATTAGTTGCTGAGATATTTGATGCATACAAAAGATTGTCTGGAGTTTTGAAAGACGCATTAGTTGCTGTGAGAAGCTCGGCAACTGCCGAAGATTTACCAAATGCATCATTTGCAGGACAACAAGAGACATATCTCAATGTAGAGGGTGATGCAAATGTTGTTATCAAAATAAAAGAAGCATGGGCTTCTCTTTTTGGTGCGCGGGCAATTTTCTATAGACATGAGCAGAAATTTGATCACTTTACAGTAGGCATTGCCATTCCAGTCCAGAAAATGGTTGAGTCTGACTCGTCCGGCATCATGTTTAGCATCGATCCTGTCACCAATGACAAAAGCAAGATAGTAATCGAGGCAATTTTTGGACTTGGAGAATATGTTGTGGGTGGTATTGTAACGCCAGACCATTATGAAGTAAAAAAAAGCTCTTTAAAAATCCTTGAGAAAAAAGTTGTTGAGCAGACAAAAATGTTAGTCAAAAAAGGGAAAGAAAATAAAGAAACGAAGCTTTCAAAAAAAGAAGGTAATAAGCAGAAAATTTCAGACAAAAATATTCTTGAGCTAGCAGAGCTGTCAAAGAAATTGGAAAAGCATTATTATTTTCCTCAAGACTCAGAATGGGCAGTAGAAAAAGGAAAAGTATTTGTTGTGCAGACACGACCAGTAACAACAACAAAACCAACAAGAAACAACTCACACGATACAAAAAATCTAAACTTACAAGTTATTTTAAAAGGTGACCCTGCTTCTCCTGGAATAGCAACTGGGCCTGTGAAAGTCTTAAAGAGCGCAAAAGAGATTGACAAAGTAAAGCAGGGCGACGTATTAGTTGCTCCCCAGACCAATCCCGACTTTGTCCCAGCAATGAAAAGAGCAGTTGCTATAGTCACAGATAGTGGTGGACGTACATCGCATGCTGCAATTGTAAGCAGAGAGATAGGTATTCCGGCAATCGTAGGAGCGCAAAAAGCAACAACGCTCTTAAAAGATGAAGAAATAGTCACCGTGAATGGCGCAACAGGAGAGGTTTTCAAAGGAGGCACGATTGGTTCACAGGTATTAGTTAAGAGTTTACGGTTAGACGGACCGGCAATACAGACTGCTACCAAAGTCTATGTCAATCTTGCTGAGCCTGAATTTGCAGAGAGAATTGCGAGTCGACATGTTGATGGCGTTGGACTTTTGCGAGCAGAATTCATGATGGCTGCAATTGGTACTCATCCGCGAAAAATGATACATGATGGTAAATCAAAAGAATTTGTCAACAAATTAGCAGATGATTTGGGGACATTTTGTAAAGCATTTTCTCCACGTCCTGTTGTCTATCGTGCATCTGATTTCAAAACCAATGAATATAGAAATCTTATTGGTGGAAAAGAATATGAGCCGGTCGAGCCCAATCCAATGCTTGGCTATCGAGGTGCATTTCGCTATATGCATGACGCAAAAGTATTTGACTTAGAGCTTGAAGCAATAAAAAAAGTGAGAAATACAATGGGACTGAAGAATATATGGCTTATGATTCCCTTTGTCAGGACTGTGAATGAGCTGGTTGAAGTGAAAAAAATTATATCTGCTTCAGGACTCTATCGAACACCGAGTTTTAAATTGTGGATGATGGTTGAAATTCCATCTAACGTTATTAGTCTTGAAGAATTTATAAAGGTAGGGATAGATGGTGTCTCAATTGGCTCAAATGACCTTACTATGCTTATGCTTGGTACTGATAGAGACAATAATGAAGTCGCCACAGAATTTAATGAGCAGGATCCGGCTGTTTTGTGGGCATTTGAACATGTAATTAAGACCTGCCACAAGTATAAAGTTACCTCTTCTATGTGCGGACAAGCACCCTCGCAATATCCAGATCTCTTAGAAAAGCTTGTCAAATGGGGTATTACCAGTGTCTCAGTCTCCCCTGATGTTATTGAATCAGTCCGCGAAAACCTTTCAAAATACGAAAAAAAATTAATATCATAACTCCCATGTGTTTGTTTCTTGTGAATTGTTACTTGTTAGTTCTCCGAAAGGAGCTTTATGGCAAAAATTAAGCAAATCTATGCAAGAGAAATTATTAACAGCAAAGCAATCCCAACCATTGAGACTACTGTAGAATTGTCAGATGGGAGTCTAGGAGTTGCTTCCTGTCCAGGTGGCACTTCTATTGGAAGCTATGAGGCAGTAGAGCTTCGTGATCGTGATCCCAATCGCTTTAAGGGACTAGGAGTGCTCAAAGCAATACAAAATGTTGTGACTGTTATTTCCCCAAAGCTTATTGGTCTTGACCCTACCCATCAGCAAGAAATCGATAGAATCATGATAGAGCTCGACGGGACGCAAAATAAGTCCCGCCTTGGTGCCAATGCAATTCTTTCTGTCTCGATGGCTGTTGCAAAAGCAGCTGCTGAAAGCTCAGTACTCCCACTTTTTCTGTATCTTCGTAACTTTATTTCTGAAAAAAATACTCCTCTGAGAATTCCAACACCAATTTTTAATATTATAAATGGCGGTAAGCATGGTGAATCATTGGATTTTCAGGAATTTATTCTTGTCCCTGCATCTTCCAAGCTGTTTGTTGAATCTCTAGAAAATGCTACCAATGCCTATCACAATTTAAAAGACATTCTTCACACCAATGGGCTTACAACACTTGTTGGTGATGAAGGTGGATTTGGTCCAAAAGTGAGCACAAATTACGATGCCCTGTCTCTTTTATCTCAAGCGGTTGAGGCGTCCAACTTGCGACTTGGATTTGACATGTTTTTGGGAATAGACGCTGCATCGGATACTTTTTATTCCAATCAACAATACAAGATTTTAGATAAGGGCAATAGCTTGTCCTCTAAAAATCTCAATGATTATTATGCAGAATTAGTAAAACAGTTCCATATTCTTTATTTGGAAGATATTCTTTCAGAAGACGACTGGGATGGATGGACGGATGCAATGCAAAAATTGTCAAAAGACGCACTTATTGTGGGTGACGATCTTATCGCGACCAATCCCTATCGTCTACAAATCGCAATTGATAAAAAAGCAGTAACAGCTGTTATTATCAAGCCCAATCAAATTGGAACTGTCATAGAGGCAATGGCTGTTGTTGAAGTAGCTCGTGCGGCAGGTCTTAAAGTAGTTGTGAGTCATAGAAGCGGCGAGACAAATGATGATTTTATAGCAGATTTTGCTGTTGCGGTTGGAGCTGATTATTGTAAATTCGGCGCTCCAGCACGGGGCGAAAGAGTTGCGAAGTATAATAGATTACTGCAGATAGAAGAGAGACTTAAGAGTCTTAAGTAGAGTTACTCTCCAATGGCATACTCTAACGCCTTTTTAGCCAGGAGTCTTGTTGTATCAATGAATGGCAATGGCGAATCAGCTTCGCTTTTTATCACAACTGGAATTTCTGTGCATCCTGCGATAAAACTATCACAACCCATGTCTTTTAATTCCTGTATAAATATTTTCATCTTTTCAGCAGTTTGTGCTGTCGGCTTTCCCTTAATAATCTCATTATAAATTACATCATTTACCTGTTTTTGTCTCTGTAGCGATAAAACAAATGGCTGAATCCCAACTTCCTCAAGTGGTTTAGCATATAACCCATCGCTCATAGTCACTCCAACACCGAGTATCCCTGTCTTTTTAAACCCTCTTTCTTGACACTCCTTCACCACGAGTTCAACAAGATTCAAAATAGGAATGGATGATTGTGATAATATTTTTTTAATTGCGTAGTGTGGAGAATTTGAGGGAATAATAGCAAAATCTACACCAGCCTTAGCAAGAATTGTAATTGAATTTAAAAGATCTTCTCCGACTTGATCCCAGTCTTTTTTTTCAAAAGGAACTTCAATTTCATTTGTCGGTGGCTGCGTATAGGTAATATGTGGGTGAATAAGTGAACCTTCTCCGAAATGCTTATAGCTTTCTTCAACAATTGTGTCAATACAAAGAAGTGCGCCTGGGACCGTAATGCCTGCAATTCCTATATGTTTCATTATTGTCATTCCTCAGTATTTAATAATAGCACGAATTCCCCTTTAGGATTGTTATGGGCGAAATGTTGCTTCATTTTTCCTAATGTATCTCTCATTACTTCTTCATGAATCTTTGTAAGCTCGCGGCAAATGACTATGTGTTTGTCTTCACCAAAAGTTTCTATCAACTCATCTATTGTTCCGATAATTCTATGTGGTGCCTCAAAAAAAATAGCAGTTGTCTTTAATTGGCCTTGGAGTGTGTGCAGTTTTTCAAATAATTCTCTTCTGTGTCCTTCTTTTCTTGGTGGATAGCCAAAAAAGAAAAATTTATCACTTGGCAAGCCACTCACAGTAAGAGCTGTAACGACAGAGGACGCACCTGGAATTGATTCGACGCGAATTCCTTGCTCAATACACTCTCTCACTAATTTAAACCCAGGGTCAGAGACAAGTGGTGTCCCTGCATCGCTCACTAATGCAACATCGAGTCCACTTTTGAGTATCTCGATAATTTCCGGAATTTTTCTTTGCTCAACTTCATCATAAAACGAGATAAGTCGTGGTTTGAATTCTACCGGGACATTGGTAAGCTTGGTAAGTTGTTGCAGAAGCAGTCCAGTACGTCTGGTATCTTCACAGGCAATAACCTGAGCACTAAAAAGAGTTTTTATTGCACGTAAAGAAATATCTTGCAAATTGCCAATAGGTGTTGCTACAATATATAAAGTACTCATGCTTGCATCACTTTCAGCACTTATTATACATCTCATCCAATCGCTTAGCTACTTTGGTGTCTTTCTTCTTATGACTTTGGAGGCTGCTCTTATTCCTATTCCATCAGAAATTACTCTGCCATTTGCTGGATTTCTTGCGCAAAAAGGCACTTTTATATTGCCTCTTGTCATGCTTGCCGGCATTCTGGGAGATGTACTTGGCACACTTATTTTATATTTTCTCGGTGTGTACCTGGAAGAAAATGTAGTCCTAAGAATCCTTGATAAGTATGGAAGATTTTTCCTCTTTTCCCGGACTGAATACAATACACTTATGCGCTGGCTCAAGACAAAAGGCGCAATTATAATAACGCTTTCCAAATTGCTTCCAGGATTTCGTACTATCATTGGGCTTCCAGCAGGCCTCTCAGAAATTCCATTCCCCAAAATGCTCACATACACGCTTCTTGGCTCAATTATTTGGTGTGGAGGTTTTATCTATGCAGGATATGTCTTGGGAAGTAAATGGAATAGTCTTGAGCCTGTTTTTCGAAAGTTTGAAATAGTCATTGTAGTACTTGTTGTTGCAGGTCTTCTTTGGTACATCAACCACAAACTACATATTATTCCATCGAAAAGAAAGTCTAAATAAATTTCCTCACGAGTCCGACGACCCGTCCTTGAAGAATAAGTCTGGTTGGATAAATTGGCTCCATAGAAGAATTTGCAGGTTTTAGCACAACTCTTCCATCTTCTTTATAGAATTTCTTCAGTGTTGCTAAATTGTCATCTACCAAAGCCACTACAATATCTCCTTGTCTCACTTCTTTTTCTTTCTCGATAACAACATAATCTCCATCTAAAATACCATCTTCAATGAGCGATTGTCCTTTTACTTGCAAGACATATGCTGTTTTATTTGGTGAAAGCATAGATGCACTGACTTGAAATGTTGCATTTGGGTCGGTATGAGGCTCTAAGGGTCTGCCTGCTGCAATGTATCCCATGAGAGGTAATTCAATAGATGCTGTTGTCCCAGAAAACTTTGCTGAGATTGATGGATCAAGCACTTTCAAAACTCGAGAATTTCCTTCATCTTTTTTCAAATATCCCTTGTCAACGAGTGATCTGATAAGGGTATGAATAGTAGAGACAGCTCTATGTCCTGTGCCTTCCGCAATTTCAAGAAGTGTTGGGGAAAATCCTCTTTTTTGTTGGAATTGGACAATAAATTCCAATATGTCTCTTTCTCGTCTGTACAATACTCCTGGCATATATAATTTATACGAATCTTCGAGTATTTTTGTCAAGAGGTCATACTATTACAAATGTCATTGCAACTAAGTCAGTTTTATTTTTGGAACATAAATAAATAAAAAGCCAGCAGACGTCTTCAGTTTTTGGGCATTTGAAATTTGCTTGTTTGAGTACTAACTCGGTAACAAATGATATACCGGTAAGCAAATTTCATATAGTGAGACTGAAGATTCATGAGAAAGAGTAGTCGAGCGTCCTCACTGGTCAATTTCTCGAACCAGTGGTATGCATATTTTACCAGGATTTATGAGACTCTGCACTATCAGCAGGTATATCTTTCTGCAGATTGAGGCAATCAAATATAATAATTTCTGAAAACTAACTCTTCTCTTGACATTTCATATAAGATCAGATAATATCATTTCACTATGCCATCACCAGATAGCCAAGAACAATCACAACCGCAAGAAGAAGGTAAAACAGATCAAACAATAAGCAGAAGAGATTTTATTGGTGAAGGAGCTAAAAAAGGAGCAGAATTAGCTGGATTATCAGCTGGATTAACTATTCTTTCCAGAATGGGTATGCATCAAGAACAGCCTGACAGAAACAATCTAGGAACATCCACCCAAAATCAATTATCTTCAGATCAAATCCAACCAGCACCTTTGCAGGAAACACAAGAGCCACAAACTTTCCCATTGACGGAGGAACAACAAAGAAAAGCAATACTCTCCACTCCAAAAATGCAGGCTGCACTTCAGAAGCATCCTGAAGTGGCAAGTATGTCTTTAGAAGATATATGGAAGTTTATAGAAAATAATGCTGGAATAGTAGGTGTTGCTCTAAGTGCTGCAGCATCAGGAGCTGCAATAGCAGGATATGCTGAAGGAAAGATTGCGGACAGACGGAAAGGTAGAGAAAGGGCAGCACAAGTAGTAAGAGAAGAAGTGATACGTCTTCGGGCTATAGCTACAATATTAGAAAGTCCACAAATTGATGCGAAAGCAGCTGCAGCAACCGGAATGTTATCTATTTTGAACGAGACACAAAATACAGCAATTCAAAGAGAAATTCTAGGTTATGCAGTAAACCATTTTCGCAACAGAGAAGTTATCGACCCAACGAGGTTAAACGCGGCTGACAGAGCATTCGTACCTGTATTCGTAAAAGCAATTTCACTTGTCCGTGAAGACGTGAAGAAACAATACGGAGATCCTATCCCGTTTGAGTATTCATTCAAATATTTAAACGTTGAAAACATCCATCTGGATGGTGCAGACCTGAGAGGAGTAGATTTGAGTGATGTGTTTATGGCAAATGCGACTCTTAGAAAGGCAAACCTCACTGATGCACGGCTTGCAGCAACAGTTCTAACTGGTTCAGATTTGCAGGGCGCACGTCTTAATGGAGCTACCCTTATCAATGGGCATCTTGAAGCAGCAAATCTATCCAATGCGCATCTTGTGGACGCAGATCTTCAGAGAGCAAGCCTTTGGAGGGCAAATGTAACGGGAACAGGTATTAATACAGCAGCACGCAATCTTCAAGGCACGAACATATATGAAACATCAGGCCTGAGTGCTGAGCAAAAACGACAGTGTTTATTCAAAGGAGCAGTTGAAATTCCACCAGCACCACAAAATAGTTTTGAGTGGAATAATCAAGGAGTTGCTTTATATAGGCTTGGGATATATAATGAAACTATGACAGCATATGACCAAGCGCTAAAATTAAACCCACAGCTGAGTCAGGCATGGTACAACAAAGGACTTACGTTTGCGCATCTTAAGGAATATGGTAAAGCGTTGATAGCGTATGACCAGGCGCTGGACATAAACCCAGAAGATAGTGAGGCATGGCACAACAAAGGAATTGTGTTACATGACCTTGGGCGCTCTGAAGAAGCACTTGCAGCGTATGACCAGGCACTAAAATTAAACCCAGAACTGAGTATTGCATGGAACAACAAAGGGGTTACGTTACGTAAACTTGGGCGCTCTGAAGAAGCACTTGCAGCGTATGACCAGGCACTAAAATTAAACCCAGAACTGAGTGAGGTATGGAACAACAAAGGTAATGCGTTACGTAAACTTGGGCGCTCTGAAGAAGCACTTGCAGCGTATGACCAGGCACTAAAATTAAACCCAGAACTGAGTGATGCATGGAACAACAAAGGGATTACGTTAGATAAACTTGGGCGTTTTGAGGATGCGTTTGTGGCATATGACCAAGCACTAAAATTAAACCCAGAAGATAGTATTGCATGGGGCAATAAAGGAGAAGCATTAGAACATGCCGGGAAATACGAAGAAGCGATTGTAGCTGTTAATAGGTCACTTGAATTAAACTCAAAAAGCCCCTATGCATTTGTAACTAAAACAGCTATTCTGTGTAAATTAGGTAACTTCTCAGAAGCCTCAGAGACTCTAAAACAAGCATTACTTCTCAACCCATCCAAAGAACTTCTATCAGAAATTCATGAACTGCAATCGCAATATCCATTAGGATAAAACTCTTCAGCAGCAGCAAATGTCGTGACGTCACAAGACATTTAAACTAAAGTGCTCCAAAAATTCGGAGAGGCTGATGGCTACCCAAGAAGTTTTTGTGTTGCTTGGAATAATACTATTGCAAGACTCACCATCACATTCAAAGATTTATTGACTCCCCACATAGGAATTTCTACTATAATATCTGCCATGTTTAATACCTCCTTGCTTGCTCCTGTTGTCTCATTGCTCACGATAAATGCTGCTGGAAATGAGTAGGCAGCCTTTTCAAAAGGAATTGAACGTGCATCTTGCTCGATCGCAATTACTTGGATATTGGAAATTTGAGATTTGATATTTAAAATTGCCTCGCTTGTCGAGGCGAAGTATTCCCATTCTACCCATTCAGTTGTATTGATAGAGGCTTTCTTAATTCGAGAATTGGGTGGGGTCTCGGTAACGCCACACAAATAGACTTTCTCAGCTCCCACAGCATCCGCCAAGCGAAATATAGAGCCAACATTATAGGTATCAAGCACATTATCAACAATAATGTAAATTGGGTTTTTTTGAAGACCGCTTTTTTCTGTGGGACTTGAAGATGTTGTTCTGAGCTGTTTAGCGTTTAGTTTTATCATTTTTTTTAGCCGTAACTTTTTTCTTAGGTTCTTTTTTTGGTCGTTCTGTTATTCCATGCTCTATGTCATGTTTGACATCACTGAGTTTCCAGGCCGCGTAGTCACACTTTGGATAATTACTACAGCCATAAAATGTCCGACCTTTTCTTGTCTTTTTCACAATGACTTTGCCACCCTGCCTGCCGGCAGGCAGGCATTTTGGACATTCTAGATTGGTGTCTTCAATAAATGGCTTTTTAAAATCACATGCCGGAAAATTCTTGCAACTTATGAATTTCCCAAATCTTCCCATACGAATTACCAATGCTCCTCCATCTTTCGGACAAATTTCACCTGTTTCTTCAACTGCTATTTGCACCCGTGCAGCTTTTCCAACTTCTTTTAACTTTTTCTCAAATGGCGTATAAAACTCTTTCATCATTGGCACCCAGTCTTTTCCGTCATTTGCAACTTTATCCAGTTCATCTTCCATAGTTGCGGTAAATGGTATGTCATCGATATCAGAAAAGTTAGCGACCAAAAAATCATTCACCGCAATACCAATTGAGGTAGGTATAAATTTTTTGTCACTTCTTTCAATATAATTTCTTGTCTCAATCGTTGAGATAATGCTCGCATAGGTGGAAGGTCTTCCAATGCCTTCTTCTTCAAGAGATTTTATGAGTGATGCGTCATTGTATCGTGGAGGTGGCGTTGTTTCGTGTTGTTCTGGCACGACTTGCACAAGGTGCAACACTTCTTTTGCTTGAAAATCAGGAAGTCTCGTATCTTGCAGTCCGTAAGGATTTACTTTTAAAAATCCATCAAAAACTAGTACTGAGCCATTTGTTTTGAAAGTATACTTGTCAGCGTCTACCAGGACACTGGTGCTTTCAATAAGCGCGTCACTCATTTGGCACGCAATCGCTCGTCGCCAAATTAAGTCATATAATTTTGCATAATCATTTCCCAACGATATTTGTATCTTGTCTGTTGTATCTTGTATTATCGTGGGGCGTATTGCTTCGTGAGCTTCTTGTGCTAATTTTTGTTTGGTAGAATAAAATCGTGGCTTCTCTGGTATATACTTGTCACCAAATTGACTCTGTATATACTCTCGCATCTTAAATACAGCGCTGCTAGCGAGTACTGTTGAATCAGTACGGTGATAGGTAATGTGTCCTTCTTCATACAATTTTTGGGCAAGACTCATCGTGCGCTTTCCAGAAAAGCCAAATCTCCGGGCAGCGTCTTGTTGCAATGTTGACGTTGTATATGGCGGCTGAGGACTTCTCTTTGTCTCTTTCTTTATGACATCTCTCACGACAAATTGTTTATCTTTAAGATCTGCTTCTATTTCACTTGCTCTTGCTGATGAAATTAATGTCTTTGTAAATGTATACTTGCCGTCATAGAGATCTAAATTTGTCGAGAGCTCAATCTTTTCCCTGTTTATTTCAACAAGCTCAAAATGCGTAGGTTCATCATTGGATATTGGAGATTGGGTATTGGATATTCGTGACAGCATTGCTGCCACGGTGAAGTATTCTTCTTTTCCAAACCTTTCTATCTCTCTTTCCCTTTCAACAATAAGACGAAGCGCCACAGACTGTACTCGTCCTGCAGAAAGTCCACGTCTCACTTTTTGCCAAAGCAGTGGTGAGAGTTTATAGCCAACAAGTCTATCAAGTATTCTTCGTGCTGTCTGTGCATCGACAAGATGGGTATTCACTGTGCCTGGTTGCTTAAGGGCATCTTCGATAGCTTCTTTTGTAATCTCATGAAATGCAATGCGCACAAACTTGTCATTTTTCTTTCCAGCTGAAAGAACAGTTTGAATGTGTGCGGATATTGCTTCTCCTTCTCTATCAGGATCTGTTGCGAGAATAATTTCTGAAGAATCTTTTGCTAACTTTTTAAGCTCAGCAATGGTCTTTTTCTTATCTGGTGATACTTCAAATTGTGGCGCAAAATTATGCTCAACATCAACGCCAAGCTTGCTCTTTGGCAAATCCATGACATGTCCCATGGAAGCACGGATTATATAGTCACTTCCTAAAAATTTTCCAATTGTCTTTGCCTTTGTCGGCGATTCTACTATAACTAATTTCATATGCTGTACATACTTCCTTGTATGCTTCGTATCATTCCTTTTAATTCCATGAGTGACAAAAGACTTCCGACTGTTTTGGAATCTTTTTCTATTTTCCTTGCAATTTCATCAAAATGCAAGGGACCAGGTTGTAAAAAATCCAAAACTGTTTGCTCTTCTGTTGTCGATCCTTTTATTTGTCTATCGTGATGTATCGCTTGTGATTTGTCTTTGGTTATTATATCAAGGCTGTCAAGTATTTCGCTTGCTGATGTTACCGCAATAGCTCCTTTTTTTAGCAAATTATTTGTGCCTTTGGAAAGACTGGATGTGATTGGTCCTGGAACGCTAAATACCGGTCTTTGCAATTTTTCTGCGTCATGTGCAGTAATAAGAGCACCGCTATCTTCTGCTCCTTCTGTTACCACAACACCAAGCGATAGACCAGCTATTATAGCATTTCTTGCGGGAAAAGACCCAATTAACGCACCTTGTCCTGGTAAAAATGTGGAGACAACGGTGCCGCCTGTTATAAGAATTTTGTCATAAATATATTGATTTTCGCGTGGTAGACAGATGTCGACGCCACAGCCAAGCACAGCTATTGTCTTACCACCGGATTGAAGCGTTGTCATATGCGCTTTGGCATCAACACCAAGCGCAAGTCCACTCACAATGGTAAAACCATTTGCAACAAGATCTCCTGTAAGCATCTGTGTGACAACGCTTCCATAATCGGTAATTTTTCGTGTCCCAACAATAGCAATAGGTTTCTCGGAATTAAGCATGCTCACATCTCCTTTATAGTACAAAAGAAATGGAGGGTATTTTGCTTGCTTGAGTAACTTTGGATATACATGAGAGGTACTCGGGATCCACCCTATTTTTTTCTCTTGCAATTCATTTGCGCAAGTTTTTATGTCAAATTCTTCTCGAAATGACAAAAATTTTCTTGTAAAAACGTCTTTTAAAATTGGATATAACTCTCTTTCTTTTCCCTGCCATGCTTTCTTTGCTGTTCCAAATTTCTCAATAAGCTGAGTAAATCTCCGTGGTCCAATGCCAAAAAATTGCGAAAATCCTAAATAATACAAGTCTTCTGACATACAAGCACCATGTGGAACTAAAAATTATTTTCCAAAATAAGCATCGAGTATTTGTTTTGCAATAGGTCCGGCAACATTACTTCCTTCTCCAGAAGACTCTGAAAGTACTGTCACGATAATCTGTGGGTTATCAGCGGGCGCAAAGAACGTTATCCATGCATGAGGGAGAGTGTTTTCATCTCCATGTTGTGCAGTACCGGTTTTACAGGCAACAGGGATTTTGTAATTAAAAAGTGGCCAGGCAACACCACCTGTGTTGCAAGCCTCAACCATGCCTTGTTTTATCAATGCAAAATTCTTCTCACTCAAAAGCCCTTTGCTAAGAGTATTGTTGTTTTTACTCATGAGCAAATGTGGTTGGTAGAGCATTCCTTTATTTGCAATTGCTTGTGTCCATGCATTTACCTGGAGTGGTGTTGTAAGAAGATAGCCTTGTCCAATTCCATAGTGGTAATCATCACCCAAATACCATTTATCACCAACAACAGATAATTTCCATTCTTTTGTAGGAACAAGACCCGAGTCTTCTCCGGGAAGATCTATACCAAGTATATGTCCAAGCCCAAATTTTTCGGCAAATGCAGAAAGCCTGTCAACGCCAAGCAAGTTACCAACAGTATAAAAATAGATATCATTTGAGCGCTGAATAGCTTTCGTAATATTTACTTGTCCTTCTGTCTTTCCATATTGTGTGTAATACCAATTAGCAAAAGAAAAATCACCAACTTTAATAACACCAGTATCAGTAATGGTAAAATTCTCATCAACAATATTGCCTTCAAGTCCAGCTGCTGCGGTAATAAGCTTAAATGTCGAGCCAGGTGGATAGACACCAGAAATTGCTCGATTTAAAACAGGTTGACTTTGATTGTCGAGTAAGACAGATGAGACTGTTGGATATGCGCTAGAAGAGCCAACTTGATACGCAGCACCCATGGTAAATAAATTTGGATCAAATGAAGGCTTGCTTACCATGGCAAGAATTTCACCCTTTGGAGTGCTCACTATTGCTGCCCCTTTTTGCACTCCTTGCATTGCTGTATACACAGTTTGTTGGAACTTACTATCTATAGTGAGTGTTATATTTTGTCCAGGAATTGGATCTGTTGTCCCAAGTTTTCTTATTGGCTTTCCTGTTGCATCAACTTCAGAGAGCGTCTTACCATCAATGCCTTTGAGCATGCCTTCATACTCTTTTTCAATTCCCATTTTTCCAACCAAATCGGAAGACAAGTAGCCTTGAAATTGTGGTTTTTTCAATTCATCAGGTGAAATTTGCCCAATATACCCAATCACATGACTCAAAGAATCAGTAAATGGATATTTTCTCAAAGAATCCACTTCAAGTGTCTTATCATTTTGGGAAAGAAGCGTAATACCTGTTGCATTGTCCAGAATTTCCACTTTATCACCAACAACTTTCCTAAATCCGGGAATATTGTACACAAGCGGTATGCTATTTCTGTCAAAAATTATTCCTCTTGGGGCATGAATTGTTGTAGTACGAATTCTATTGTTGTCTGAGAGACTTCTGTAATATGTACCCTGAATAATTTGTAAAAAAAGCAGTCTCCCAAGGAGCACCACACCAAAAAGACAAATAAGTGCTGGAAAAAGATATCGCCTCACCTTGTTCTGTGCCTCAAAAATTTGAGCATGTCTTCTTCCAGAAAGGTCTTCAGTATGAATAGCGTCAGTAAAAAGTGGTCCAACTTTCATAAAATAGAGGAGTAAAGTGTTACTTAGTATAGCACAGCAGTCTTCTTAAAAAGAGTAAAACCGCCTATTCCAAAAATTCCACTTACCAATGACTGAAGAAGAATGCTTAGACTTCCAAAAAGCAGTAGATAAAAAAATGAGCACAAAATACTTGCGAAAAAGACAAATGGCACTGTCTTAATTTCAAATCGTCTTTTGTAAAGAAAAATGAGAAGTAATACGGTAATATAATAAAGACTTGTCATGCCAATAGTCTGAAGTCTCAAGGCATCGAGAAGTAACCCGGCAATAAGCCCAGCAAAAAACAACCATTCATCCTGAAAAAGAATAAAACCGACAAGCAAGATAAGGAGTACAAGAGGAATCTGTATGACAGTTACTTCTAAAAGTATTCCTATCAGGAGAAGTATTGAAAAGACAATATACTTCATTGTTGGTGTATAAGGACAAATACAATTGTCAGCTTCTCAAAATCAACAAGACCCTTAACACTTGCTTGTTGAAAAAGAGCACTAGGGTTTTTGTCAACGCTGGTAATTTTCCCTATAACAAGATTTGGAGGATACATCCCTTGATTTGTGACTATAGTATTTCCCACATGAAGCGTGTCCGAAAGGAGTACATTTTCCATTGTCATGTCACCACTACCCTGACCTTTTATGACACCAAGAGCATTTGTTTCTAGATTTTTTGCAGAGATGATTGTTTGCTTTTTTGCAATAAGCATAACTTGCGTAGTATGAGAGGTTGCCTGTGTCACCACACCAATAAGGTTATCTTTATAGACAACTGCCATTCCCTTTTTCACATTGTCCAGATATCCAATATCAAGGACAAAAGTGTCAGGATACGTAATATTCGGTAAAAAGTTGGGCGCAGCAATAATATGTGCTGGGAGAAGCGCTGTTGGCTGAAGGCTTGTGGTAGTAAATTGATCACGAAGCGCTTGATTATCTTGTTGCAATTCTTTTTCTTTAACAAGCTCACTGCGAAGCAAGAGATTTTCGGCTTTTAGGCTAGCAATCTCCCTGCTTGTCGGCAGTACTTTTTGTGCTGTACTAAAAATCATTCCTTCCACAGGACTAAAAACTCTCCCAACACTATTTCCTACCCACCCCAACCATCCTATCTTCCCAAGGAGTAATAAGATGAGTACGATAAATAAACATGAACAAAAAGCAATATAGATCGTTATCTTTTTCATTCGTTTATTGGATTATTTGTTTATTGGATTATTCATGCTACTGTAGCCCGCCTGTTACTTTAACACGGTTGAGAAGCAATGGATCATCAAGCACTACTCCTGTACCTCTGACAACAGTCGTGAGTGGGTCATCTGCAATAATAACAGGCAAGTGTGTTCGTTCGACAATCAATTTGTCCAGTCCTGCCAATTTTGCTCCTCCACCAGTCACTATAATACCATGCTCTAAAATATCTGCTGTCAACTCAGGTGGTGCTTCTTCCAAAACATCTGCTATCCCTTCTATGATTTGTGAGATAACAGGGGAAAGTGCTTCTCTTATTTCTACTTCTGTGAGGCGAAGACTCTTTGGAAGTCCTGTTTCAATATCACGTCCTCTGACAATCGCCATCTTGTCCTGCTCTTTTTCGCGAGGTTTTTCGTCCAGAGGACGATCGGCCTTTGGCCGAGACCTTTGACTTGCGAACGCGCTTCCTATTTTCATTTTTACATCTTCTGCTGTTTTTTCGCCCAAAAGCAATCCATGCTTGAGTCTTACATAATGCAGAATTGCTTCGTCCATTTCATCTCCTGCAATTTTAAGAGATCTATTGACGACAATGCCACCAAGAGAAATAACTGCAATTTCTGTTGTCCCGCCACCAATATCAACTATCATGACTCCTGTTGGCAAATTTACAGAGATTCCAGCTCCAATTGCTGCTGCCATTGGCTCCTCAATAAGATAAGCGCTTCTTGCTCCTGCAGAAAGCGCAGCTTCCCAGACAGCTCGTCTCTCAACCTCTGTTACCGATGAAGGAATACCAATAACCACTCGTGGACGCATGAGTGCATGCGTGAGTGAATTGCTTGCTTCATGCACCTGCCTTATATAATGTCGTATCATACTCGCAGTTGCGTCAAAATCAGCTATGACTCCGTGTCTCAGCGGTCGAATAACCAAAATTGTTGGGGGAGTTTTCCCAAGCATCTTTTTTGCTTCAGATCCAATTGCAATAACCTCTTTTGTTTTTTTGTGTATTGCGACAATTGATGGCTCACGAATAACAATGCCTTTCCCCTTCACAAATACTAAGATATTTGCAGTTCCAAGATCTATTCCAATATCATGAGAAAACATGCCGAAGAGTTTGTCAAACATAGTCACATTCTAACATCTTGTGAGTCGTTATGCCAATATGCTACAGTATTAAGGCAAAAGTTAAAATTCATAATTCAAAAGTAAAATTTAAAAGTTAATAAGTTTCAATTTTGAGTTTTGACCTTTGAGTTTTGAGTTATGTTTTCATTTTTCAATCGCCTTATTTCCCTCTCTTTCTACACTCTTTTTCTTTTAGTTCCTATTGTCTTTACCAGTAATACCTCTGAGCTTTTTGAGATGAATAAAATGTGGCTCACATGGGGACTTACCATTATTATTGGCGCTTCGTGGTTTGGAAAAATGATTCTGGAGAAGAGATTTTTTGTGCGGCGTACTGTGCTTGATATTCCTATAGCTCTTTTTCTCGTATCTCAGATAATTTCGACAATTTTTTCTCTTGACTCACGAGTCTCATGGTGGGGATACTATTCCAGATTTAACGGTGGACTATTGTCGCTCATAACCTATGCGTTTTTATTTTATGCTTTTGTCTCGCATGCAGATAAAAAATTTGTTATGAGATGTCTCAAAGTATCTCTAGTTTCTGGTCTTATTGTTGCTTTATGGGGTTTCCCCTCGCATTTTGGCTACGATCCCACATGTTTTCTTTTTCGAGGAACACTCGATGTTTCCTGCTGGACGAATGCTTTTCAGCCAAAAGTCAGAATATTTTCCACCCTTGGCCAACCAGACTGGCTCGCGGCTTACCTCGTAGTATTGATACCAATTTCACTTGCCTTCGGTTTGAATTCACTAAAAACCCTAAGTAATAAAGAAAAAAAGTATAATGTATTTAGTATTAAGTATTTTGCAAACAAGGAGTTTCTCCAAACTACATTCTACATACTACTTGCTACATTATTTTATCTCGATCTCCTTTTTACCAAGGCAAAATCCGGTCTTATTGGATTTGGAGTATCATTTGTTGTTCTTCTTGTAGGGTATATATTTTATTCTTCGAGGGAACGAAGTGAAGCGAGAAGTAAAAATCGAACAATAAAAACTTTTTTAGTAAACAATCTAAGCATAATTATTACTACTACCGCTTTACTTCTTCTTACTTTTCTTGCTGGTAACGGATTTTTCGCGCAGCTTGATAAATTTACTCTCTCGGGCTTTCAGCAACATTTTGCAACTATAAATCACACTGTTTCTTCATCTCGCACTGCAACGCCTTCGGCTCAACAATCCAATCCAGTAACTGGTGAATTTGGTGGAACTGATTCTGGGAAAATTCGTCTTCTTGTGTGGCACGGAGCAATAGATGCGTGGCTCCATCATCCAATATTTGGTACAGGTGTTGAGACATTTGCCTTTGCCTATTATCTCTATCGTCCATCAGCACACAATCTTACTTCTGAATGGGAATATCTCTACAATAAAGCACACAATGAATACTTAAATTACTTAGCAACAACCGGTGCATTTGGTCTTCTTACTTATCTTGCAATGATTGGAGTATTTTTGTATGTTACAGCAAAAAAGATGCTTTCTTCAAAAGAAAAAACACCAGATGAGCTTATCTCCCTCGCACTATTTGCTTCCTATATTTCTATTTTGGTTACGAATTTCTTTGGCTTTTCTGTAGTAACTCAAAATATTTATCTTTTTCTTATTCCTGGCTTTGCCCTTATACTAGGAGACTATGGCTTGGGCTATGAATTTTCTTTTCCTAAAAAGCTTGAAACTAAAAAAGGTCAAATATCTTCTCTCTTGTATCCTATGTCTCCGTTCCAATGGGTTGGCATTATCGTTGTCATATTCATTGCTCTCTATCTTATTTTTCTTCTCCTGAAAGACTGGACCGCTGATATTTCCTATGCACTCGGCAATAATATGGACAAAGCAGGTGCATATCAACAAGCAGTTGATCCGCTCCACACAGCAGTAAATAGCTGGCCTGAAGAGCCAACATTTCAAGATGAGTTATCACTCAATGATTCTGCGATGGCAATTGCCTATGCACAGCAAAAAGACACAGCAAATGCACAAAAATTTGCACAAGAAGCATTTACTGTCAGTAATGCTGTGATAACAAGTCATCCAAATGTTGTGACATTCTGGAAGACACGAGTCAGAGTACTGTATACACTTTCTCAACTCAACCCACAATTTCTTCAAATGGCACTAGACGCTGCACTTAAAGCACAAAGTCTTGCTCCAACAGATGCAAAGATTGCCTATAACGTTGCGTTGTTATATGACCAAATGAATCAAGTCCAAAAAGCAGTAGATGCAGGAAAAAAAGCAGTTAGTCTTAAGCCTGATTATCGGGATGCATACTATGCGTTAGGGATTTTCTATAGACAACTTGCCACAGACAAAAATGGCAAAACAATTATCAATGCAGATGCTGAGCAGCAAGCAGTGTATTACATGAAATACATTCTTACTCACTTTTCTCCACAAGACCAAGCAGCAGATGTCCTAAAAACCTGGGGCGAGCAGTAAATATCCTCATTCATGATATAATATCTCCATGCAAATTGTAAAAGCACCAAATAATGTTTTGTCGACTCCTACGAAGAAAGTAGAAAAAATAGAGAAGACGCTACATGAGCTTATTAAAGACATGAAACATACGCTCATCACAGCTTCAGATCCTGAAGGTGTTGGACTTGCGGCGCCACAAGTAGGACAAGGCATACAACTCTTTATAATAAAACCAACAAAATCATCTCCAATTTCTGTTTTTATCAATCCTGAAGTTACTCTTATTGGCAAAAAAGTGCCGAGAAAAACAAAGGAAGGAAAAAGTAAATTAGAAGGGTGTCTTTCCATAGATGACATCTGGGGCACAGTTAAGCGCTCAACAAAAATCCATGTCACATGGCTAGATGAGCACAGTACCTCTCATGAGAAGGATTTTACAGGCTGGCCTGCTACCATCATTCAACATGAGAAAGATCATCTGGACGGTATTCTTTTCCCAAGAAGAGTTTTGGAACAAAAAGGCAAGCTTTATAGACTCAAAAGAGATGAAAAAGGAGAAGAGTATTTTGATTCACTGGAATTATGAAAATTGTTTTCTTTGGAAGCTCCAATTACTCAACGATTGTTGAGCAATCACTGATAGATCATTTTGGTCTTTCTCTAGTAGTTACTCTTCCAGACCGTCCACTTGGAAGAAAAAAAGAACTTACTCCAAATCCTGTTAAAAAGGTTGGACTCCAACACACTATTCCTGTTATTACATCTGAGAAGTTGACTGGGGAAGTCATACAAAAAATTAAAGAGGCTAAGCCTGATTTTTTGGTTGTGACAGATTACGGCCTCATATTGCCAAAAGAATTATTGGAAATTCCACAATACGCGCCGCTCAATGTCCATCACTCGCTCTTGCCAAAATACCGTGGCCCCTCCCCTGCTCCTGCTGCCATTCTGGCAGGGGAGACCAAAAGTGGTGTCACTATAATAAAAATGACAGAGCGGGTTGATGCAGGAGATATATTAGCACAGGAGTCTTGTGATATTACAAAAGATGAAACAACACAGTCTCTTCTCACCAAGACAAATACCATTGGCGCTAAGCTTATTATTGACGTCATCAAGAATTACAATTCGATTATTCCAATTAAACAAGACGAGTCTCAAGCAACTTTCACTCCACGAATGAACAAGAACGATGGCTACATTGATTTATCAACTGTTGAACATTTGTCTCCATTGGAAACTGAAAACTGGAAACTGAAAACTGAGCGCGCTATACGCGCTTACTACCCCTGGCCAGGAGTCTGGACCGTCCTTCGCCAAGGCTCCGGACGGCAAGCAAGAGACATGAGAATAAAGATATTACCAAACGTCATTGCGAGCGAAGCGAAGCAATCTCATTTTCTTCTTCAACCTGAGGGCAAAAAGCCAATGACTTACAAAGATTTTCTCAATGGATATCCTGAGGCCTCCTCCGTCATCCCGGACTTGATCCGGGATCTTATGCAGTAGCGACTGGAATTTGGGCAATTTTAAGGCTTTCTTTTGCCATCCTTAAGCATTTTGTGCAAAGCTTGACTCGCTTCATAGAAGCTCCCACAGAAATTCTCGCCGAGTGTAAATTAGGCTTAAAAGTTTTGGCTGTTCTATTTTTCGCATGAGAAACATTATGCCCAAACATAACTCCCTTGCCACAATTCATACATTTCATTGCCATGAGGCTTTTATGATACCATAAAAGAAGTTAAAAATCAAAACTCAAAATGCAGAATTTAAATTCAAAATTCAAAACTAACCTAAGTCAGAGATGCTTTTCATTTGGACTTCAAGTTATTTCTCTCACTGATAATCTACTTCAAAAGAGAAGTGCTTGGGTTATATCTGATCAATTAATTCGATCAGCAACTTCAATTGGCGCCAATATTATTGAAGCAAGAGCATCATCATCTCGACTTGAATTCAAGAAGTATTATGAAATTGCACTAAAATCAGCAAACGAAACAAAATATTGGCTAGAAATGTTAAGAGAAGCTAAGCTTGCAAATAAAGAAGCTATTGAGTTATTATTAACAGAGCTTCAAGAACTTAGCAACATGCTTGGAGCAAGTGTAATAAAGTTAAAGCAAAAAGTTTTATAGTTTTTACTTTCAATTTTGACCTTTGACTTTTGAGTTCTAAGTTAATTTATGGACTTCTTTGGAATTATCATCGGATTACCAATTCTCGTCTTCTCAGCGATTTTGCATGAAATTGCTCATGGCTATGTTGCGGATAGACTTGGTGACCCGACAGCAAGACTTTCTGGAAGACTCACCTTAAATCCTCTTAAGCACATAGACCCATTTTTAAGCGTGCTCCTTCCTGCAATTCTTATTATTTCAGGCTCCCCTATTATATTTGGCGGAGCCAAGCCTGTCCCTGTTGACCCATACAACCTGCGAGATGGCAGAAAAGATATGGCACTTGTCTCTCTGGCAGGTCCAGCTACCAATGTAATACTTGCTATAGTTGCAGCAATTCTTATTCATATACTTAGATTTATTCCTCTTGGAACTCCAGGATTATTTATCTCTTTATTTCTCCAGCTCGTCGCAACATACAATATAATTCTTGCAATTTTCAATCTTATTCCCATTCCACCACTGGATGGATCGAAAGTATTCTCACTGCTCCTTCCCGAAAGAGAAGCAACAATGTATTTATCCATTGGAACTATTGGTATTTTTATTCTCTTTTTTCTTCTTACCTTCCCAATTGCAGGATTTTCTCTTGAAAATCTCATCACAACTCTCTTCCTTTTCTCCAAAAACTTGTTAGGAATTTAAATAAATGGTATAATCTGGCCAATTATGGCTAGGCTTATAGAAAGACAGAATCCAGAGGAGAATTCTGACTCTCATGATAATTTAGATAGCTTTCTTGCTCACCAACCCCACCCAGTTAGAAATACCTTTTTAGGGTTATTAACGGTCATTGGAATGAGTACAGGAATCTATTTTGGTGGAGTGCGACCCCTTACTACTGAGAACCCAAAAAACCCATGCGACACTCACTCTCTCACCCATCTTAAAACAGATAGTCTTGGCACACTTTCTGTTGCTTTACCGGCACAAAGTGCAATGGCATTTGTTGGGAAAGATATTAGTATTAAAGAATCTACTGGTTTGGAATACAATAACCCAAATGATATTCATTACACGACTGTTATTGTTGTGAGAAACCTCAACAAGCAATCTGCACAAATACCATTACAGTCAAGTCTGCCTGGCACAAATGTTACGGAAATTTGCCAAAGAGATTTGAATAGTACAATAGATTATCTTCAGTCAGATAAAGAGATGAGTCAGCTAGCAAGAAGAGTTACTGATGCTGAAAATATGCAAGTAGCACAGGTCAACCAAGACTCGCATCGTCTCATCACTGCAGACATCACAGCAGATGGAAAAATTCTTACTACTTCCATTACTGAAGTAGGGTAATTTCTTCTCTACATTTGACACAATCTTTATTTCTCCTTACTATTACTATATGGACCAGATAAATCCTCAGCAGTTTGAAGTTGGAAAGAAAGAAAATTCAGGAGCAGAGGCTATAATTGTTTTTATCGAGCTTCTTGTCGGTCTTTTTCTTCTCTTTCTTATTTTTGCAATACTTAATTATTTTAGTATTCTTAATCTTTCCAAATCATTTCCCGTACTTTCATTTCTTCCGCAGCAAAAAGTGGTTGTAAGACAAGCTGTCCTATCCCAACAGGATAAAACAACATTCACCAGCGCAATAAGCGCATTTGCCAATGAGACCATCTTGCCACAATTTATTACTGCTCCAAAAATACTTCTCTCCACCCCATCTGCTCTGAATTCATTCAGCGTCAGCTGGAGCGTACGAAATTCCAGCATACAAGGAAATGTTACCTATGATGGAAGCAAAAAAATATCACAAATTAGCCTCCTATTGTATCCTGCACTAGCAGTAAAAGATCCACTCACATTATCGGAAGCAAATACAAAGTATTATCTTGCGAAATATTTTCTCCAGGATTTTTCCAAAACTGCTTTTTCATGTCGCATTGCTTCCAGTACTCTTTCCATTTGTGAACATTTTGCTACAAGTGGCAACGCACGTGTTGGCTACGGCATGCTTATCAAGCAATCAAAAAGTATTCTTGCTCCATTCATCAATCTCTTCGCATGCACTATCCCCAATTCCAGCCCATTCTTCTCAAAGGTCTCCTCATGTTTGACACTGTAATATGGTATAATATATGCATGAAGAATCGATCTTGGTATTCCAGAAATTCAGATGAAAAATCTCCAGATTCTATCCACCAGATTTTAGCGTACGGGACAGTAAAAGAAATTCAGATATTGAGAAAAACTATTGGAGAAAAAGCTCTTACAAAAGCATTTGTAGAAAATCCGAAGAAAGTCTATACTGCACCATCATTCAATTTTATTAAAAAGTTTGTTCTTCATTTATCTTCTCCTCTTGATGACCAAAAATATCTCAAGTCTACACCTCGATATCTTAAATAAAGCGAGACAGGAAGCTCTCAAAAAACTACTTCCTCTTGCCAAAGATTTTGTGCTCGGAGGAGGAACAGCCCTTGCTCTGCAAATATCTCATAGAATGTCCTATGACTTCGATTTTTTTAGTAAGAAAGCTCTCGCCAAAAACCTGCTTAAGACTATTTCGCAGGTTATCTCAATCGGCAATGTTTCAGTAGACAGCCATGAAGAATTAACAATTTTTACTAAAGATAATGTAAAAGTTACATTTCTTTATTATCCATTCAAAGATATGTATGCGATAGAAGAGTTTGAAAACGGACTCAAGCTTTTTTCTGTTAAAGATATTGCGATAAAAAAAGCATACACCATTGGAAGAAGAGGAGAATACAGGGATTATTTTGATTTATATAGCATTCTCAAAGATTCATACATAGATTTCCCACAACTTATTTCTGATGCAAAAGATATCTATGGCACTATATTCGAAGAGAAAATATTTTTGCAGCAATTGGTATATTTCGACGACCTTTTGAATTTTGATATTATTCCAATTCCCAATCACGTTATTCCTCCACCAGATGAAGTAAAGAAATTTTTTGAAAAATTAGTAAAAGAACATATTAACTAATCTCTTCGCATGCACTATCCCCAATTCCAGCTCATTTTTCCCAAAGGCCTCCTCATGCATGACACAGTGAGATACTATTGCCTGCATATTTCCTGTCAAGCTTGACTTACCAATCTAATTGTTGATACACTGCTCCAACTATGACACCTGATAATAGAAATCTATTGGGGGGGGGAACTCCTCAAAAAAGTAAAAGAAGTAACCAAGTCAGTTAATCAAGAATTACTACCTCCTGAAATTAAGCACGTCACTGATTTTGATAATCAAGCCGCAGAAGACACATACAGAAGAGGATTAATGCGAGATGCCGGGAAAAATATTAAAGAAGCAGGTGCCCTAGGCATTCTTTCTATTGTGTCGTTGCTTCTTGGACAAGAGATTTTCGCTGGGGTTGGCATCGCACTTGCTCTCATGAAAACTGTATATTCAGCAAGAGGAGCATTTCATTCGGCAGTGACATTCTTAAACGAGCAAAAACATCTTGATGACATCCTCGGACCTGACAGGAGATAGCTCATATAAATTTCTTACATCAATCTTATTTTCTTTTGTTAAAGCCTATGTAATTCTTCTTTAGAATATTAAAGTTTCCTACTTGACAAATTACTATATATTTTATAATGTAAAGGAGTTAAAGCTATATGTTACTCTATATAGTTACTATAGAGACTAATCTGAAATATATTCAGCGATATTTTTGTTCTTTTTTTCTCCGAAAACTGTACGTCAAACTTGACAACCCTATAATAAAGTGTTATAGTCCAGCACAGATCATATGACAACCATTGAGGGGGGAAACCCGACAGAAAACCTAGGAAATACTGCTCGCATTCCACAGAGGAACAGACAGTCAGAAAATGCAGCTGACGCTGGTGCATTTCAAATGACTGCTGGATCTGCTTTACTCTTTCCTGCAGGACTCATAATAACATTAGTGTTTGCAAACCCAGAGATTGGAATTCCGCTGACTGTGGCAGGAATAGTAGCATTCGTTCGTGGGATAGAAAACCACGACAAAGAAGGAAGATTACAAAGAGGAGAGTCATTACCAAAAATCCGAGAGAGGAGATTTGGCAGAATTCTCTATCCTTAATGATTTCCCTGAAAGGGGGTGACATTTATGGCAATAGAACAATTAACACAAGTTAGTCAATCAGACCAACAGCCAGTGCTCGAATCACCAACGATGGTTGCAAAGACACAATTAGCACCAGCCCCTGAGAGAAGAGTAAGACTTCCAGAAAAAGTTTTATCCTGGTTCATGGGTGTGCTCGAAGGCACTGAAATCCCTAATCAGTATCACTATAGATAATTTTGAATATGTATATCCCATATATGTTCCCCTATAAAGGGACATATATGGGTAACACAGTGACTATTTACGCTCTAACTTTCCTCTTGATTCCTCATTGACAACTATCCTATAACATGGTACATTTGGTGCATGGGTTTTTCGGAACTACGTAATCTATTTAACCATAAAAAGGGAAGATCATTAGATCAGCACGTTTTAGAACAGCTCCGTCAACGTGCGTCACGGGAAGATCACACGTTTACCGAACCATTAGTCGTCCCACAAGCCTCGCAACGCGACACCTCTGCTATCCGAGATTACCATGCGGCAGCGCGACTGCTTGCAAAGGCGCAGCACCAAGAATTACGTAACCGCGTCATTCCTCGCGCCGACGGAGATCTTCCATCCAGAGCACAATCCGCACCAGAAGCACTGGGAAGTGTCTTGTCATTCCGAAAACGCATGGATCGAGTAGGAGAGATCGTTCGAGCAAGTTTTCGGGACGAGATCGCAAGGCGGGCGAGCAATGGGGACGAGGACAATCACTTCACGAGGACCATACGCAATAGGGACGAAATCCTGACAATGGTCTACAACTACAACCTCCAATCAATATCGTTGCGCTACACCACGATGGCAGCAGCGGAGGCGAAAGCCATTCACATTGAAAAACTCTCATCAAACGGATTCTTCAAATTGAGTGTGGCAGCTGTGGACGAAAATGGCATACCATTGGACTCAACAAGAACAATGCACGAAGTGTCCTTGACAAGCATGCCTCATGTACATGACGACACTTCATCTATTATCACAACGCTTGAGCAAAGAATCCCACTGCTCATATCATTAAAAGAAGAAGTAAAGTAGAAGTAAATCCACAAACGTACAGTTGCATTCCAATGCGTACATCTACTAATATTAAAGAGGATTGCCGATGATGTGAGTCGTGTGCTCAGATTGATATGAGTAGAGTATTTATTTTTCTCTTCTGTTTATCTTCATTGATCTTTATTTTTGCTGGTCGTTCCTTAGCGCAATCGACACCATTATATGGTTGTCAACCTGGAAATCCTCAATCATATTGTGACTATTATTACTATCCGAACCAAGGTTCCTGTCTTGCTCCTGATACTGATTATGCTCCCGGAAATGGAGTAACCGGTCAAGGAGGATATTGTAGCTACACAGACCCTCTATTTGGCTTGACAGTAGGTGGATGTTGTGTTCCACCTCCTTCTGGTCCCACGTGCACCGGCATTGGTGGTTATTGCAATTCAGCAATCAA